>OLPW01003195.1_pt1 | contig 13176 bp, 11 predicted proteins | sample 1672161 | NCBI WGS metagenome assembly OLPW01 (sample SAMEA3136654, study PRJEB25190) | human gut metagenome
AGGCACGCCGCCAGCGTTCGTCCTGAGCCAGGATCAAACTCTCTAAAATTTGTATATTAAGCTTTCGCTTACTATCAATTTCAGAGCTTTAATCGCTCATTCCGAATACTAACGTATCCGTAATTTCCTGATGCTTTGTTGTGTGCATCTCACTGTAAATCTTTGAGTATCCTCAAAGTATTACGGGTTCCTTTATCTTTCTCGTTGTTTAATTTTCAAGGTCCTACGCACTTTTTGGAAAGTTTTTTGTCGGTTCTTACCGAACCTCTCTCAACAGTGCGTGAATTATTATATCACATTCATTTTCGTTTGTCAACACTTTTTTCAAAGTTTTTAAAAAGTTTTTTGAAATCTTTTTCATTACTTTTTAAAAGCTTTTTCTGTGCTTTCAAACTTTTCTGTTGTTTGTGCTTTCCTCAAGCGACTTCGTTATTATATCACTCCTTTTTACAAATTGCAACCCCTTTTTTCAATTTTTTTCAAAAAATTTTAAATAATTTTTACTTTATCCTTATAAACTCAATATATAGTGTTTACATATATGGAATATACTATTTTTAGTCTGAAATAATACTCTCTTACATATATATCTAATAAAATCAAGTATCACGATTATTAAATTGAAAACTGATTTAATTTCAAAAATTGCTTTTATCTTTAATAGTATATATGTAATCTTAAGATAAAGTCTTATATTGATTAATAACTGTATTACAGGCAATTACTTATTTCAACTGTATAGTTTATATATCAGACAGACTTCGTACAAACTCAATATATTTCCTATGTGCTATATGGTAATAGTGCACAAAGCAACTCAAATCAATTTATATTGATTACACAAATTTTGTAAAAATTGTATAATTCATTTGATTTTTTAAAAAATTATGATATTATATATATGTATAGAGTAAGTAATACAAGTTACTTTTCCATACATTTCTTTGCACCGGAGGTTATGATATGAGCTGCAATAACATTATTACAATTACAAGACAGTACGGTTCAGGCGGTCACAACATAGGAAAGGCTCTTTCAGAACGCCTTGGCATTCCATTCTATGATAAGGAGCTTATATCTTTAGCAGCCAAAGAGAGCGGAATTAGTCCTGAAGTATTTGAAAATGTTGATGAGAAGGCTACAAACAGCCTTTTGTACTCTCTTTCACTAGGACTTTATAATTACGGTAACGGTTTTTCATCTATGGGTGATTTACCTGTTAATGACAAGCTCTACATTTTACAGCACAAGATTATCAAGCAACTTGCCAATGAAGGTCCATGCGTATTCGTTGGCAGATGTGCGGATTATGTTTTGAAGGATCACCAAAACCTCGCTAAAATTTATATCTATGCTGACATTGATGTAAGAACTAAGAGAGCAGTCGAAAGACAAAGTATTGATCCCGCTCGTGCAAAGCAGGCAGTATTAAAAGCAGACAAAAACAGAGCAAACTACTACAGTTTCTATTCAGGAAAAAAGTGGGGCTTGGCAGATAACTATGATTTGTGCATTAACAGTACAGCTTTGTCTACCGAGCAGGCAGTTGACATTATTTGTGAATACTTAAATATTATTAACAAGTAATCCTGTATAATTCCTGCACTTCCTGAATATAATGGTATTGTTTACTATAATATAGGAGGTGTTTTTATGAGAATTATTGTAATGGATATTGATGATTTTATCTTTGGCAATGAAGAATGGCATCAGAGCGAAAGATAACCGTACTTTGTAAAATTGTAAATCGTGAATACGAATAAGATAAAAGTGATGGCTGAAATCAACCATCACTTTTTTGTTTGCCCCTGAAACGATACGAGGGCGTGCTATAATTATATCTATGATAAAAACGGAGATTTTATTCCCCGTTGCTGATAAATGAAAGCGGATCTGCAAATTGTCTGTCTATCTTAACGGCAACATGAATATGATTTTTGTCGTGTACTTCACAAGGAACTGCACCTATTACACCGATTTTCTGTCCGTTTTCTACCGAATCGCCTTCTTTTACGGTTATTCCGTTTAATCCGCTGTAAATAACTACGGCATTATCGGTTGCAATCTCTACCGTTTTTCCGTACAGTTTATCCTCGTCAACCTTTATTACCGCACCGCCTGTCATTGCGGTTACTTCATCGCCTATCTCACCCGCAAAATCCACTCCGAGATGCGATTTCCATACATTAAGACTTTTATAATACACTGTTTTCTCGCTGTATTCTCTTATAATGTTTTTCTGATTTAGCGGATAACTTAGAGTTAAATCGGTTGAAAGCATAGTTTGTAAGGCATTTCTTGTTGTGTCCTGCTCGGTAGGTTCGGTGTAAGGGGGAATTGTAACCGATATTGTAGGAACAGTTATTTCATTTGCAACTTTAGGAAATGTAGTTTCCTCTGCAATCTCCGTTATACCTGTCACCTGATTATTTACCTCCACTGCCGTGGTGGTGGGTTGCTCCGTAGGTTCTTTTGCTCCCGATATAGTATTATATGTTGAATACACTGCCATAGTTACGGCTATTAAGCAGATAGAAAGCGCAGTATAGAATCCTGCCTTTTCATATCTGCTCTTTTTCTTTCTGCTGTTATTTTCGCTCATAAATAGCACCTCCGTTGTTATTATTGGCTCTGCTGTAATAAATATACAATTATATAAAAATATTTTATTGTATAAATCTGCTACAACATTGAATTTACTTGATTTTTTTGCTGAAATTTGGTACTATTAAAGAGTATTTGTGTTTAATAACAAAATAGAGGAGGAAAATATGAGTACAGCAAATATAATAGTTTTATGCTCCTTTGCGGCATATATGGTCATTATGATAATTATTGGCTTTGTATCGTCTAAGGGCACAAAGAACAACGAGGACTATTTCCTCGGCGGACGAAATCTTGGCGGCTGGACCGCTGCACTCTCTGCACAGGCTTCCGATATGAGCGGTTGGCTACTTATGGGACTTCCGGGTTCGGTTTACCTTGCGGGAACAGGTGAGGTATGGATAGCAGTCGGACTTTTGATCGGCACTATACTCAACTGGTACATTGTATCGGCACGATTAAGAAAATATACAATCGTTGCAGGAAACTCACTTACAATTCCGAGCTTTTTCCAGAACCGTTACCGTGACGATAAGGGCGTAATAAAAATGGTATCTGCCATTATTATTGCAATATTCTTCACAGTATATACAGCCTCGGCATTCAGTTCAGGCGCAAAGCTTTTCGCTACACTTTTCGGCAACTCTGAAAACTACAACACTGTATATACAATCGGTCTTATAGTTGCTGTAATTGTAATTCTTGTTTATACATTTCTCGGCGGATTTAAGGCTGTTTGCTACACTGACTTTATACAGGGACTTTTAATGCTTGTTGCCATTATGGCGGTTCCGATAATCGCTTATGTAGCTCTTACGTATAACAACAGTTTCTCACAGTCACTTATCGACAGCGGTGTAACAAACCCCGATAATTACCTTAACTTCTTAAAAAATGATGACGGTTCAAATGTTTCTGCCGTTTCCATTATTTCTAACCTTGCATGGGGACTCGGTTACTTTGGTATGCCACACATTCTTATAAGATTTATGGCGGTAAAAAGTGACTCTGAAATCAAAAAGTCAAGAAAAATTGCTATCGTATGGGTTATCATTTCACTTGCCGCATCTTGCCTTATCGGAATTGTTGCAAGAGGTTACCTTATCGAAAACCTTGACGCTACAGCAAGCGAAACAGTATTCATCAGACTTATTCAGCAGATCTTCTCCGATAACGGAATAATGATATTCATCGGCGGTATATTCCTTTGCGGTATTCTTGCCGCTATTATGTCAACAGCTGACAGCCAGCTCCTTGTTACAGCATCTGCCGTGTCAGAGGATATTTACAAAGGCGTTAAGAAAAGCGCTACAGAGAAAAGTGCTCTTAACATCGGTAAGGTTGCGGTAGTTGTTGTTGCAATTATCGGCTTTGTAATTGCCATTAATCCTAACTCAAGTATTATGGGACTTGTTTCTGACGCATGGGCAGGTTTTGGCTCTGCTTTCGGTCCGGTTGTACTTCTTGCGTTATTCTGGAAACGCTCAACACTTGCAGGTGCAATCAGCGGTATGGCAACAGGCGCACTTACAGTTATTGTATGGGACTATTTACCGCTCGTAAACGGTGTAACTCTTTACAAAGCAACAAATCTTTATTCTCTTGTTTTAGGTTTTGCACTTGCGCTTATCGTAAATATTATAGTTTCTCTTATAGCAAAGAAACCTTCAAAAGAAATTCAGGACGAGTTTGATTCAATCAAAAGCATTGAAATCTAAGATACAAAAACAGGTTGTCGCAATTAAGCGGCAACCTGTTTTTTGTTGATATTCAGTTGTTAAAGAATTTTATTACAAATTCACTGCCTTTATTAAGTTCAGACGATACACTTATGTATCCGCCTTGCTTTTCAATAATTGTCTTTGCAAGTGAAAGTCCTATACCCACACTGTCATCACTTGAGTTTTTGCCCTTATAAAATCTCTCAAATATGTGCGGCAAATCTTCTTTATCTATACCGCTGCCGTTATCCTTTATACTGATTTTTGTATAAAGTTTATTTTGGTCAGCGGTTATTTTTATATTTCCGTTCTGTGAATGTTCAATGCAGTTCTTAATTATATTCGTAATAGCCTCACAAAGCCATTTTCTGTCGCAGTTAAGTTTGTATGTGTCGTCACACAATGTTTCTACACTTACATTGCAAATTTCAGCCATTACTGCCGTATTTTTAATACATTCATCAATAATGCTTTTTACATCGACATCTGCGTATTTAAATCTGATTGCCTCTGCATCAAGTTTTGAAAATGTAAGCAGGCTTTGCACCAAGAATGAAACAGTGCTTGTATTATGCTTTATGTCGCTTAAAAATTCACGCCTGATTTCAAGCGGCATATCGTCATCATCTAGAATATTCTCCACCATAACAATTATTGAAGTGAGCGGAGTTTTGAGCTGATGTGATATATCCGACAATGATTTTTGCAGGTTTTCCTTGTCTTTCCTTGAATTTTCCGCCTGCTCTCTGAATTTTACGGCAGTTCGGTAAATTTGATTGTCAAGCAGTGAGAGTTCATCTTCACTGTTCTCGTCAATCTGCAATGAATAATCGCCAAGGTTAATGCGTTCAATCCGCTTTGCTATTTCCATAGTCTGTTGCTTTTGCATTTTTAAATATAATAAAAATACCACTATAAAAGCAATGCCAAAGGCTAAGCAAATAATTGCCGAAATAACTACATATTTATACGAGCCTTGATTGCCGTAAGAAATCCAGTCGCTTTTTAAGTCAATTCCGTATTTTTCTAAAATCTCAATATCATCTTCGACAGCTGTTTTGTCATTGAGTATTTCTGCAATTTCCTTTTCGCTTATATCGGGATATTTTTCAAGCATTACAGCTACAAGCCGATTTACAGTACTGTTGGTTGTTTTCCTTACATTTTCAAGGCAGACTGCCGTACAAACAGCCGAGATAATACAGAAAAAAGCTGTTAGCGCAAGGCACAGCGCAACAAATCTATATGACTTCTTCATTTGCTGACCTCCGCAACCTGATACCCCATTCCATTTACCGTTTTTATTATATCCGCATCAAGCTTTTTGCGTATTCTCTTGATATATACGGTAAGCGTATTGTCATTTACAAAGTTGCCCGATACATCCCATATTTTTTCAAATATCAGCTCTCGTGTTACCACTTTACCTGCATTTTGCATTAACAGCGACAATAATTTATATTCAAGTGCGGTAAGTTCAAGCTGTTTTCCGTTTTCAAACACCGCCGATTTATCCAAATCAAGCGTAACGCCCGATACTGTAATTATGTTCTTTTTACTGTTTTTATTCGCCACTCGCTTTATGCGTGCAATAAGTTCTCTTGTAGAAAAAGGCTTTGTTATGTAATCGTCCGCACCAAGTTCAAGTCCGTTTACTACACTGTCTTCATCATCAACAGCGGTAAGAAAAATTACAGGCAAATCGGAATATCTGCGAATTTTTTTAAACAAATCAAAGCCGTTTCCGTCGGGAAGCATTATATCAAGCACTGCTACATCATAATTAAAAGGTGCTTTTCGTACAGCCTCGTCTAAACTAAGACAGTATTCACAACTGTAGCCGTTCTGTGCAAATGCATACTCAAGTCCTTTTATTATGCTTTTGTTATCCTCAACAAGCAGTATCTTCATACTAACACTTCCCTTCTTTTGTGATTATATCACCCTGTAAGCCGATATGTCAAATATTATCGTTGCGTATGGTTTCAATTATATTCTGTTTATTCACTTTGCTGATAGAAATTTTCATAATAAGCCATACAACAAAGAATACGAACACTATGCTTATGAGTACAGCCATAGTCGGGAATGAATAGTCAAGCATAATGGTATTTCCCGTAGCCTTAAATATAGCATAACCTCCGAGCAATCCGAGCGGAACACCGATAAGCAAGGATTTTAAACCGTAGAACAAACTTTCAAGTCTTATCATTCTGTTAAATTCTTTCTTTGTCATACCGATAGACTTGAGCATCGCAAATTCCTTACTGCGCAAACGCATATTGGTATTGATTGTGTTAAATACATTTGTTATACCGATAAGTGAAATTACAATAATAAAACCGTAAGCAAAGATTGCAATAATAAGCACAATGGCATTCATCTGTTCTTTTTGCTCGTTAATATTAAAAACATCAAGATTTTCTATATCAAGATTATTTATATATTCTACCGTATTTACAGGGTCAGCCGAATCAATAACAATGACTCCTGTTGTATGGTCATTATCCTCGGCAAACAGCTTTTTAAAATAATCCTCACTTACAAGCACACTTCCCTCATTTAAGGTACTCATAATACTTGAAACTATAGACCCCGGCACTTCCTTATTAATTGTATCATATATAACAAGGTCAACAGACTTATAATCATCCGGATTATCTACAAAATCAGGATCTGTTTTCTGAATTTCTTTAATATCATCCTCAGTATATGACGGGGTTCCGTTAGGATACAACTTTACAACAGTGTTCATAGGCAAGTCAAATTCCTTACCCTTGATAAGAATATTATCCGAATTGTAGTATTTAAAATCATTCGTAATAAGTGCTTTATCCTTGACATCATCATAATTATATCCAAGTGCGGTTACATACTCCTTAAAGCTCTTATTATCCACACCAAACACATACGCTAAATCACCGCCCGATAACTCTGCCGCTTTGGCATCCTCCGTATAATAATCGGTAAGCCCCACTATATTGCCATAATAATTTTCACAGGCTTTTATGCTTGAATTTATATCCGTATCAGCAATGATTCTTTTGTAAATATTTTCGTATTCCTCGTATGACAGCTTATCGTTTGCATGTACAGTAATATTGTAAGGCATATCCTTAAAGTGATCACCTGCAATTTTTAATCCGTACTCAATAAAGGTGGAAATTGAAATAAACATTGCAACTGTTATAATAATAGAAATCACAGTAGTGCGGTACTTCTTTTTACTGCGTTTAAGGTTTTTATAGGCAATTTCTCCGCCCACACCAAACAGCTTTTTAATAAATTTCGGTGATTTATAGCTTTTCTTTTTATTAATCTTAATGTCGTTGTTGCCTCTGATTGCGGTAATCGGAGCAATTCTTGAGGCTCTGAAAGCCGATGAAAGCGTAGAAAACAGAATAATAACCGCTGACATTACAGCAGAAATAACCGCTACCCACCATGGAACAGCATAAACAAATGAGATTCCGTTCAGCATATTTTCGAGCAATGCGTTCAAAATTACCACAAGCAGCGCAATTACACCTACGCCAAGCAAAATGCCTGCCGGAATACCGATTATGCCAAGCACAAAGCCCTCAAAAAGCACATTATGCCTTATCTGCTTTGATGTAGCACCGATTGAAGCAAGCATACCGTACAACTTTGTTTTTTCGGTAATTGAAATTGCAAAGCTGTTGCGGATAACAAAAATACTTGAAATTGCAATAATTACAATAATTATTACAGCTAATGATAAAAGCATTCTCATATACTCGTCACTTAGCGCAAAGCCTTTGTATCTCAGCAAATCTTTGTTTATACTCGCCTCATCAAAATCACCGTTTTCAAGATAAACTTCAAAATCATTTTTTAAACTCTCAAAATCGTCACCCGTTAAATTTAAAATCTCACCGCTCGTTGTAATATAATCTTTTTCACCGTCTGATGTAAAACTTATAAACAAATCATTTATATCGGCATTTTCTTCAGCTAAAGTGAAAGCGGAACTGCTCGCAGAATTGCTGTCTGCCGCAAAATATGATGAAGAAACCTTATTAAACACACCTACAACAGTGTAAGTCTTTTTATGAGTATCGACAAGTTTTTCCAAACCATTTTCGTCAATAAAATATTCGGTATCGTTTAACGGTATTTCCGCACCCGATACATAAACTCTTTTGCCCAAGTCAAGTGTAATTGTATCGCCTATTTTAAATTCCGCTCTGCTGTTCTCAATTACACTCTGCGAAAGCACAAGTTCGTTTCCGTTTTGCGGAAGTCTGCCCTCTTTAAGTGTAACATTAAAGCAGTCTGTAAATGATTTTTCGTTAAATGCAACCACATTTATGTACGGCTTTGTGTCAAATTTCGCCTGCGGCAGATATGCGCAACCGAGATTTTGTTTTATATAAATGTCCTTTACATTTCTGTTTGCCTGCGCATTGTCAATAATTTTTTTGTTTGCTCCTTTTACAAATAAATCATAATTACCCGTAATATTAATTTGTAAGTTTATGTCTGTTGTGCGCTTGCCGCCATACCGGCAACAACCATAATCAAAGCGCACGAAAGCATAATACCGATAATCGTAACAATCGTACGGCTTTTATTCAACTTTAAATTTTTAACAGTAAGTTTATTCAGTATCTTCAAGCCTTACGCCTCCCTTAAAATTTTGCCGTCCTGAATTGTAATAATTCTGTCGGCTTCCTTTGCAATTTCAAGATTGTGCGTAATCATAATTATTGTCTGATTAAAGTCACGGTTAGACATTTTCAAAATACTCATAATTTCTTCTGTGGATTTTGAATCAAGGTTACCTGTCGGCTCGTCAGCAAGCAGAATAGCCGGATTATTTATTAAAGCTCTTGCAATCGAGGTTCTCTGTTGCTGACCGCCCGAAAGCTCGTTTGGCAGATGATTTCTTCTTTCAAAAAGTCCGAAAGACTTTAAAATCAAATCCATTCTCTCTTTGTCGGGTCTGTTACCGTCAAGGTCACACGGAAGAGAGATATTTTCTTCCACCGTAAGAATCGGAATAAGATTATAGAACTGATAAACAATGCCAATCTGTCTGCGTCTGAAAATAGCAAGTTTATCATTATTCATATTATTTATTTCGTTTCCGTCTATATAAATTTTGCCGCTTGTCGGTCTGTCAACACCGCCGAGCAAATGCAAAAGCGTTGATTTTCCGCTGCCGCTTGCGCCTACTATAGCAACAAATTCGCCCTTATTTACAGACAAAGAAATATTGTCAACCGCATTTACAATATTATCTCCCTCTCCGTAGGTTTTTACAAGATTTTCAACTTTGAGTATTTCCATAATAATTCCTCCAAATTTATTTTACAGGTTTATTATAAATACTCATAATGACGCTAAAGTGACTTTTAAACTATTTTTTTATTTTTGCAGAGCAATTTGCATATACCGCTTATCGGAATACACAAAAGAATCCAGAGCATACTGTAAAACGGGCAGATCTGTCCTTTAAAATTCAAGGTGCAGTTACTGTAATCCCAAACATTGAGCTTGCACTTTACATTTACAATAAAACCGCATATACCCTCCATAAATGTAATAATCGCTCCGCCGATAAGGCACTTACTGCGCAGGCAAAGTTTCGGGAACTTTTTATATACTCTGAAAATAGCAAGGAAACAGCTCCCACCCGTAACCGCCATAGTCCAGTGCGTTTTTCTCCGCCACAATATTTCAAGCAAAGCATAAGCAACTCCGCCAATTGAAAACAGGATACAATCACATTTTAATCTCTTTAACAAAAAAATCACCGTTTTTATTATGTCCAAAAACGGTGATTTAAATTCTGATTATTAAATTTCCAATTCATTAACTATATTTTTCAGTTCATCAAGCGAATATAAGCAATTGATTGCCGACAGCATAGCATTGGCAGTAAGGTAAGACGGCATATCTAAGTGCTTTAACAAGGCTTTTCTTAATTTCTCGGAGTTTTCCCTGCCGGTAAGACCGAGCCTGTATAAGTCGGCTTTTGTTACCTCTTCTCTGTCTGCCTGTTCATCTTCACCGATTATTGTAGCTCCGCTTTTGCGAATTGCCTTGATAATCACATCATCGCTCACTCCCTCAACACCAAGAAAGCCCTCTTTTGAACCGTGCGCCTTACGCTTTTCCTTGCCGTTTATCTGCGGTATGTAGCAATGTTTTATCTTACTTTTGTCAACTGTACCACGCAAAAAATTTCTTATAACAAAGCCTGCGGAATCGCTGTCAGTAAATACAAGTATTCCCCTCGTCTGTGCTATTTTGCGGATAAGCATTTGCTTTTCTTTATCCGAAAACACACGGAAACCGTTTGTTTCGATAATCGTTGTGTCTACAAGATTTTTCAATTTTATTTTGTCATATCTGCCCTCAACTATTATTGCCTCTTTTATTTTCAGCAATTAAACTCTTCCCCTCTCAGCGGTCAGCAAAAGCTGTGCAATCAGTTTTTCAAAGAACACTCTGTCATTTACCGAAACACTTTTAAATTCGGTTTCCGCCTGCAAAAGCAAACTAAGCGATTTTCTTAAAGCCTGCGTAGAAACTCGCTTTGTTGCCCTTCTTGCATTATCAAGTACAAACGCTCTGTTTTTATAATTAAACTTACTCGCAACCTCCGTTTTTTGTACGCCGCTTTCATCAGCAACTCTGATTCTGTATGCGTCTATAAAAGCCTGCGATAAAATAAACAGCATATCCGCCGTCTTTTCCTGCTGATAAAATAAGGTGTCAAGCGTATTAAAGGCTTTTTGTGCATTGCCGTTAAGCACAGCGTCCGAAAGCGCAAAAATCTTTGATTCAAGTGTAACCGTCGCAAGTTTTTCTATGTCTTCGTCAGAGATTTCTTCTCCTTTTGCATATGCGGAAATTTTATCTATCTCATTTTTCAGCATATTAAGGTCACGACCGCAAAGCGAAATAAGTTGTGTGGCATTTACCTGTGAAATGAATTTTCCGTTTGCATTCGCCCATTTTGCAATAAACTTAACAAGCTCGTTTTGAGTAAGAGTATTGAACTCGCAAACGATTCCGTTTTTATCGGCATATTTTTTTAATGCAGGCAAAACGGTTTTATTTTTAACAGGTTTTACAGACGGCAAAGAAACTATAAATACGCAACCGTCAGGCACTGCCTTGTATATATCTGCAAACCTTGCGTTATCATTTGCATTAAATTCATCGAAAGCCGCATCGCTTACGAGAACACAGTTAAATTCACTCATAAACGGGACTATTTGTACAGAGGCGGCAAGCTCGTCAAAATTAATGCTGTCACCGAATGAATGAAAATTAAACTCTGACGGTGTCTTACCTGCTACAGCCGTAACAAGCTTATCGGTATATTTTTTTACATACATTTGCTCTTCGCCGTAAATCAAATACACCTTTGCAAAATTTCTTTCTTTTATATGCTTGTCCATCTGTTTATCTGTTAGTACAGCCATATTTCCTCCGTCAATCAATAACAATCTGCAGATTTTTGTCCCGTACAAAAATCATATCTTCGCAATCTTTTGCGTTTGCATCGTCGGTATTCGTAATAATTCTTTTACCGCAAATATCTTGCAAATTATCTCCGTCTTTATCGGTAATTATGTAATCTGCTTTTCTGTGTTTTTCCAAAATATCTTCTGCCTTGCAATTACCGTCAAGTAACAAAACAGCGGTGCTTTCGGTGCTGATATACTGGTACACACCGCTTTCCGTGCTTACTGCTTCATCTTTTGTTTCCGAATTTAAATTAAGCGTAAAACTTTTATTTACAGTAAAATATTTTACATTACCGTTATCTTCATTCTCACCTTTACTATCATATATCAAAACATCCGATTCGTCAAATTTTGTTTGGAAAATATCGGCATAAAGCAAACTTCCGTCCGAGTCCGAAGGCACAATCAAAAAATCAAGCAAAGTCTTATCTTCCATAATATCAGACACGGCATAATATACATTTGCTGCTTCTCCGCCGCAGCTGACAACCGAGCAATTTTTTCCACGCTTTACCGTAACCGTATTTCCTCCCGTTGCGTAAATATTAATGACGGTTGTATTTACATCAATTACGGAGTAAACCGCAAAACCGAGTGCAAGAACACATAGCGAAATAACAGCGCTCTTAACGGCATAGTTTGCTTTGTTTTTAACAAAATATCCGACAATCACCATAACCGCAATAAGAGCAAGCCAAATGTAAAAATACGGTTTTCGTGCGTTTACCGAAGAAAACGGAATATCCGAAAATGTGCCGACAATAAAAATTACATACTTACTTAACTGCTCACATACAAAGGTAAGCGGATAAGCAATAATACTTACAATTCCAAAGCCGTAAAGAATCACCGCAAGCAACGCACAAGCTACAAGTACGCTTACCGCAGGCGAAAGTATAACGGAAAGCAAGATTGAAAATACTGATACTTTACCAAACATCAACACTGAAATCGGCATTGTCCATACAGTGGCAGAAACGGAAACCGCAAATAAGTTTACTGTAAATTCAACGGGCTTTTTAAGTCTTTTCAATTTTGCAAATTTGCCCATTATATAAACTGAAATTTTTCTTGCCCACAATATTATTCCAAGCGTTGCGGTAAAAGATAAAAGCATACCCACATCGGCAACAGCTGTAGGATTGGGTACGGTGAGAATTAAAGCCGCAATTCCGAGCGAATTGAGCGAATCGCCTTTGCGCATAAACATTTTTCCCGAATACACTACGGCAAGCATTACTCCCGCTCTTACAACAGACGGTGCAAATCCTGTTACCGCCATAAATGAAAATGCGCACATAAGCATTATCATCGAACGCAAAACTCTGTTTTTTTTTTTTTTTTTT
>OLPW01003200.1_pt1 | contig 13136 bp, 14 predicted proteins | sample 1672161 | NCBI WGS metagenome assembly OLPW01 (sample SAMEA3136654, study PRJEB25190) | human gut metagenome
ACTCTGCCCCGGACAGCTTTATTTCCGGGTTAGATTCATCGATCTTTGTCAGCTCCAGACTGCCGTAAATGGGCCGGTTCTCAAAGGTGACGGTATTGGTTCCCGCCTGGATGGTGATTTCTTTTGGCGCTTCGCCAATGTAGCCCTCCGGAACAGCCTCCGTCAGGCGGTACTTTGTCCCTACATACAGCTTTGGCACCAGGATTTTGCCGGATTCGTCCGTAGTATACCGGCCGATCCGACAATACCCAATCCCAGGCGCCCATTCCTCCACTGTAAAGGTGATACCTGAAACCTTCCCGTCCTCTGAGGTCTTGAGAATCTCTAAATCTGCCGGAACAGGGGCATTGTGGATGGTCATGGTCATGTTACCGCCGCCTGTGAGGCCCGTAATGGAGACCCGGTCCAGCCGGCAGTCCCCATTATCATCTGTGATGAAATCGGCGGCGGTAAAGGTCTTGTCATAGACGGTTTTTCCCGCCTTGTCTGTGACGGTAATGTTCCAGGAATCCGGAAATACCAGACCCGCCCCCTTCTGGCTCAGAACCTCCAAAAAGGTGTATTCTCCATCCAGCAGATTGGAAACGGTGTAGGTTTTGGTTCCGCTCTGGCTGTAGGCGCTGTCCGTCAGATACAGGTTTCCATCCCCGTCCGTCTTGCCATACCAGGAGGTATTGCTGTCCCAGCGGTAGATCTTAAAGCAGTACCCCTCTACATCGCCGCTGTCCGCGGTTTTCCGGACGGTGGCCGTACCGGGGATGGCGTCGGCCTTGATCTTGAAATAGGCCTTTACCAGCTCGGCGCTGGCCTCCACCGTGGCCACCGTCTGCTTCCCGCTGGCCGTCCAGATCATGTAAGCCATATTGCCCGCGTCCAGTGACCTTCCCGTGGCAGAGGCCAGAACGCTGCCGTTTGCCAGGGCGGACAGCGGTGCGGAAATGTTCAGGGTGTTGCCGGATTTGCTCATGGTCACACCACTGGCCGTAAAGGTATAGTCGCTGGCCAGCACGCCGTTGGTATCCGTGACGGAAGCCTTGTAGAGGTTGCTTCCCGCGTCATATTTCAGAGTGATTTCCGGCGCTCCCTCCTGTTTTGCAGACGCGAAGCTGGGGATGGTCAAATGGGCCTGCATCAGCTTGACGATTTGCGCATAGCCAGTGTCAAAGGACGGAAAATCCCCGCCTGCAAATGTATCGTAGAGCCGCCGGTCATTTCTGGAATAGGGCGGTGTGGAACTGCGAAGCCCCATGACGATTTCCCAAATGAGTACCTGGGTAGCACCCTCGTACCCGAATTCCGTGTCCTTATCGGCACTCTTGGTATAATTGGGGGCGCCGTACAGCAGAACCAGACCAATGGCCTGCCGCTGCTGGGCGGTGAGCTTGGTCTGCCAAAAACTGCTTTCCGCTCCTGCCGCGCCGTCGTAAATAACCTCGTTGGCGGAGCCCACGTTGGGCTCGATGCAGTAGGCCACTTCTCCATCCACATAATGGATGCACATGCCGCCCACATGGGCGGTGACGGCGGCGCCGTCGGCGTAGGTGAAACTGTAGTCCCGGACAGCGTCGCCCCAAAAATAGTACTTGCCGTTGATGTCATCCGACCGGGTGACTGTGCCAGTGACGGAAGACTGGGGACCGGCATGGATATCCAGGGCCGGATTTTCTTCTGTATCCATTGGGGCGTCCGGCGCTGCGTCCTCCGCGCCAACCGGGATTTCTTCCGTGGGCGGCGTTTCCTCTGCCGGTGCGTCCAATGAAGCCGTATCTGCCGGTGCGGACGGTTCCGTTTGCGCCGGGGCAGATTCCTCCGGCGCTTCCGTTTCCGGTTCTGTTGGCTCCGGATCCGTGGGGACTTCCTCCTCCGGCACGGCAGCCGTCTCCGCAGGAACCGTGGGAGCTTCCTCCTCCGGCGGCCTGGCTTCCGCCGTGTCCGGAGCTGCCAGAGCTGCCGGGAAGAGGCCCAAAAGCAGTACCGCCGCCAACAGCAGGCTGAGAATTCTGCGGGAAATGTGGTTCATTTATGTTTCCTCCTGTTTTTTATAATTTTCATGTTCATTGGCTGCCGCCGCTTTTCTGCCCCTGGCGTTCCGCCCACAGCACGGACAGGTGTACCAGGGCGGCGTACTGCTCGCCCTCCGGCAGGCTGTCCAGGAACTCCGGCAGCGTCATCTGGCCGGAGCCTGGCGTGCCCCCGTCTTCCCGCAGGGCCTCCCGCCGGATCAGGATGGAGCGGCCATCCTGGTCTGTAAAGGACAGCACATCGTTGGGGGCGAAGCCCACCTTCTGCCGCAGGAGGAAGGGGATGGTCACCCGGCCCCGCTTTCCCAGAATCCGATAGATTTTCATACGCCCTCCTCCCCATATACCTCCCGCAGCAGCTCCGGGTCCTGGATGGCCTGGATCACCAGCTTCCCCGGCGCGGCGGAATACTGAATTACGTCGCAGGACAGCAGTCCCGCCTCCTCCAGCAGTTCCCCGGGGACCGGCAGCAGCACGGTTTCCTCCCGGGGGTTCATTTCGTTTGTTCCCATGGCAGAGTCCTCTCTTTCAAAATTTGGGATACATCGACGGGCTTGGGGCCCTCCCACAGCTCTCCCATGGACAGCTGTGCAGGCCGGTCCCGTTCCCGTTCATATAGGTCGTAATTGCCAATGAGCAGCTCCCGGAATTCCCGGCCGGGGTCAAACCGCCGGGCCATGGTGTGGGACCGCCGAAAATCCAGCAGGGCATAGCCCCGGTACAGCTCCCGAATCTCCCGGCAGTCGTTGTAGGACAGGAGCCACTTTCCCTGGGCCTGCCCCAGGGTGCGGTTCAGCCGCTGGTGATCCTCCCAGGAAAAGGGGGCGTCGTAGACATACTCGCTGTCAAAGTAGGGCGGGTCGCAGTAGAAAAAGGAATCCGGCCGGTCGTAGTGGCGGATCAATATCTCGAAGTCCTGGTTTTCAATGACCACGTTTTCCAGCCGCCTGGCCACATCCCGGATCAGGGGAAAGACGCTGGAGATGGAGAAGGGCTGGCAGCCGAAGCTCCTTCCGGCGCTGGCGTAGCTGTAGCGGATGAGCTTGAAAAACATGGCGGCCTTGCGCAGGGCATAGTCCTGCACGGAGTGCAGATAGAGGGCCTGGAGCTCCGGCGCCTGCTCTCCCCAAAGTTCATCCAGGGCTTCCAGTTCCTGGCCGGCATATTGGTCGTGAAATTCCTCCTTTTCAAAAAACTTCTTCCAGGCGTTGAATTCCTCCCGGGAATTGAGGGGCAGAAAGCCCAGCTCCCGGATCAGCTCCGCCGGCCGGTCCCGGATACACCGGAACAGGTTGACCAGGTTGGAATTGTAATCGTTGTACACCTCGAAAGGATCCGGCCTGTCCTTTCCCAGCAGCACCGCGCAGGATCCGCCGAAGGGCTCGATGTACCGGTCATGGTTCCGGGGAAACAGGGCGTAGAGCAGGGGCAGCAGGCCGGTCTTGTTGCCGACCCAGGTAATGGGCGTCTTGATTCCCCATCACCGTCCTTCCGCGGTCACCAGAGCTGTGGGGACGGACTTTCCGCCATCCCCTCCGCGTCCGTGATTTCCACATACTCTCCGATGATCCCCAGGGCCTCCGGGTAGCTGCCGCGGGAAAACACCCGGCGCTGCATCTCCCGGGCCTGCTCGTTCAGGCCATGCTCCCGGAGGGTACGGGCGGCCATTCCCGTCAGGTGGAAGATGTTTCCATCCTCGCCAATCAGGGGACAAAGGGGCTTTTCCGCCCGGGCCTCCAGAAAACCGCCCAGCCGGTTGGGTACGAAATCCGACAGCCAGGTTCCGCCGAACTCCCCGTGGGTCATGAGCCGCCAGGCCGCCAGCTTCCCGCCGTCCAGCCGGACGCCGTCAAAGGGGAATAGCAGGCAGGTTCGTCCCTCGTGCCGGAAGGCCAGGGCGGTTTCAAACTTCCCGCCGCCGGAAAAGACGCCGTAGTCCGTCAGCATCCGGTTGATCCCGTCCACCCATTCCCGCAAATCCCCGCCGCAGCCCTGGATTACCAGGCCCTCGGTATCCGCCATCTTCCGAAGGGCATCCGTTGTGATTTCCTGAATATTCATAATTGCATCTCTCCCCATGTTGGTGTGGATTCTTCTGTTAACACGGCATCCTCCGGTGTGAGGAGCCGGAACAGGGGCTGACCCCGGGCGGAGGGGGCGCCATAATCTGTCATGGAAGCCCCCAGCCGGGACAGCAGCTCCTGCCCGGCGCCGCCCACCATTTCCACCGTTCCCCTGGTTCCCGGCGGCATTGGGGCATAAGGATCCTCCAAGGAAAAGCGCTCTACCCGGGTTCCGGGAGGATAGCGGAACTTCATGGCTGTGACTCTGCCGGCCACGGGTTCAGTTTGGTTCATGGACACACCTCCAAATTGTTTATTTCTTGTTTGCCGGGATGCTCCCATCCCTGCTGCTGAAGCTGCCGGACGCGGCTGCGGAGGCATTCCGCTCCACCGCCCCAGCACACAAAGCCGGTGGCCGGAAAGGGGCAGTCCCCGCACCGGTCCGGCACCCTTTGCCGCGCCGCGCTCCCGGCGCCCTTTTTGGGTTTGTCTTGGTTCATTTGAAAAATCACCTCCAGAAAAGCAAAAAAGGGCGCCAACTGTCCGGCCGGTCTCCGGCCAGAGAATCAGCGCCCCTTTTCAACATGGTATTCTCATCTGCGGTTCCCCGGAAACAAAAAACGCCGGCCTGTTGGAGCAGCTTCCGCTCTTGCAGGCCGGCGTCAAAAAATCCGGGAAAGGCAATTGAAAACAATTTGAAAACAGTATGAAAAAACCGGTGCCCTTTTTGAAATCCGGGAGGAAATCTAAAAGAGCGCCAGCCAAAACGGGGGCAAAACTGGAAGAAGGCGGTTCGAATCTACGGAGTACCCCAAAATCCACCTTTGGCATCTATGAACCGCGGAAAAATCGTGTTCATAAATTTGTAGAAATCCTGGTAGTTTTTGAGCCTAAAACGCGGGAGAACAAAGGAAAACACTATAGAAACCGAACTTTTTGCATCCGGCATCTATAGTGTTCACACAACATGGAGCGGGTAATGGGAGTCGAACCCACCTATCAACCTTGGGAAGGTCGCATTCTACCGATGAACTATACCCGCGCGACAGATGTATTATAGCAGAGGCAGCGGGAGATTGCAACCGTTTTTTGTCACAATTTCCCGCCGCTCCCGAAAAAATTTAGCAGACGGAATGTGCGCTACCGGAGGCCCAGGCCTTGGATCAGCGTGACTAAGGTGTGAGCAAAGGCCTCACTGGCCAGGATAGCTCTTTGGAGAGTATCCCCGGCGGTGCCAATCTCCACCAGTACAGAGCCCGGAGTGGCATGCTGATTATAGCGCTCCGGGCGCAGGGACATGGGGCGGGTGAGGCCTGGGTATTGCCGCTCCATCTCCACCTGGATCTTCAGGGCCCAGGACAGGTTATCCTGCCAGTTCGGATGGGTGAGCCCGCCCTCGTCGGTGCCCATGACCAGCATCACCTGGGCTGAGGGCTTTCCATTGACGGTGGCGGAAGTGGCCATCTGTCCTCCTTCCAACAGTTCCACTGCATCCCGGTGCACGTCAATGACCATTTGTATGGAGGGGTACTGCTCCAAATAGCGTTCTATATTCTCCCTTGTCCGGTCGTAGGAGCCGTTATAGGATGGATAATCGTTCAATGTGGTGTCGTGGATGACCGGGATGCCCGCTTCTTCCAAAATGCGGGTCATTGCCTCCCCTACCCGGATCATGTTGTACTCCGGGTCCAAGGTCCGGTAGTCGGAGGAGGCTGTGTACTCCCAGCCAGGCTCTATGGTATAGCTTTCGGTGGCATGGGTGTGGATGATCAAAACCCGGGGGTCCTCCCCGGAGAAATCCAGATTCACCGGCGCCTCCAGCAGCGACCCCAGATCCGGCTCATAGGTTCCTCCATTTTTGATCTCGATGCTCTCCGCTTCGCTTGCCTCAAAGGACAGGGGCCCCCCTTCCAAGGGAGCTGTGGGGAAGGTAAATACAGTGGTAGGTTGTGTTTCCTTGGGGATGGTAACCGCAGGCGACACCATCTCCTCTCCAGGCCGGGCCACGCGCCCAGTCTGCAGGTATAAAAAAAAGGCAGCGGCGCTCTCCGCCTCTGGGGCCGCCATGGGACCGCTGCCGCCCAGGCGCAAGAGGATAGCCAGGAGCAGCACCCCAACGCAAGTCCGTTTCACCCGCTTGTTCCAATTTTCCATAGACGTTCCTCCCCTGTCCGGGTGGAAAAATGGCTGCCGCAAAGCTTCCTTTGCAGCAGTCTCTTTTTCTATTCCGGCCTTTTCCACTTTCTTCTGTTGGGCAGCTCCGCCCTAAGGTCCCGGAAAAAGTCCCGGAGTACCTGGGCGCAGGACTCCTCCAGCACCCCAGCTGTAACCGCCGGATGGTGATTGAAACGCTCTGCAAATAAATTACACACAGAGCCACATGCCCCAGCCTTGGGATCCCGTGCTCCGAAGACCACCCGGGGAATCCGGGCGTTCACAATCGCCCCAGCACACATGGGGCAGGGCTCCAGAGTGACATACAACGTGCACTGCCACAGCCGCCAGCCGCCCAGGGTTTTGCAAGCCTGATCAATGGCTTCCAGCTCCCCATGGCTCAGGGCATTTCTGGACCGCTCTCTCCGGTTCCTGCCCCGGCCCACCACCCGGTCCCCCAAAGCGATGACACAGCCCACGGGGACCTCTCCCTCCAAAGCCGCCTCCCGGGCCAATGCCAAGGCCTGCTCCATATATGCCATATCGTCCATCGCATACCTCCCATGGCCGCAGGACTGTGGGCTTGTCCCCCATACCATACCACGGCGACGCTAAAAAAGAAAGGGAAACGGGTTATGCAATCCCGGTGAGGTCGTACTCTTCCAGGAACCGGTAGGCCTCCTGGCAGATGGACCGCAGGCAGCTGTCCTGGAAGGGGCTCTCCAGTCCGGCAGACTGGAGCAGCTCTGTAAAGGACTGGCTGCCTCCCAGACGGGTATAGCTCAGGTAGGTTTCAAATGCCGTCTGGGGGTCTCTTTGAATCCTAGCCCAAAACTCCAGAGCAACGGTTTGCGCCAGGCAATAGTCAATATAATAGAAGGGTGTCTTGTAAATATGGCTCTGCCGCTGCCAACCCATGGCCTCGCCGTAGAAGGGGATCTCCCCCAGCTTGACCCAAGGCATATACTGGCCCAACAACTCCCGCCAAACCTCATGCCGCTGCTGAGGCGTCAGGTTGGGTTCTGCGTAAATCCGGTGCTGGAAGTGGTCCACCATGGCACCATAGGGAATGAATGTCAGGGCGTTTGCCAGATGGGAATAGCGGAACTTTCTGGCATCGCCACCGAAAAAGCCCTCCGCCCAGGGCCAAGAGAAAAACTCCATGGACATAGAGTGGACCTCACAGCCCTCTAAGCTTGGTAGACAGGTGTCCGCTGGGCTCCGGAACCGGTTCATATATGCCGCAAAGGCATGGCCTGCCTCATGGGTAATCACCTTCACATCGTGGGAAGTGCCGTTGAAGCTGGCAAAGATGAAGGGCATGTGATAATCCGGAAGCTGGGTGCAGTAGCCACCCCCAGCCTTGCCGGTGCGAGCCAGCACATCCATCAGCTCCATCTCTCGCATGGCATTCCAGAACTCCTCGGTCTCTGGGCTCAGCTCCCGGTAGAAGGTGGAACCCATCTCCAAAATCTCCTCCGGATTTCCTACAGGATGGGGATTGCCGGAGCGGAAGGTGAGCGCGTTATCAGCAAAGTTCATGGGGTATTCCTTCCCCAGCCGTTTGGCCTGGGTGCGGTAAATCTCCTCCGCCACGGGGACCAGATATTTCCGCACCGCCTCCCGGAACCGGGCCACCTCCTCTTCTCCGTAGCAGCTCCGCTGCATCCGGCAGTAGCCAAGACCGGTGTAGCCGCCAAAGCCCAGGGCTTTGCCCATCTTGTCCCTAACCTGGACCAGCCGGTCGAACAGACTGTCCAGCTCCTCGCTATGGTCCCGGTACCACCGGCCCTCCGCCTCCCAGGCCGCCAGGCGGCGGGCGTCATCGGCATCCTCTTTAAAGGGAGCCAACTGGGCCAGGGTATATGCGCCGCCTTCAAAGGGGATTTGCGCCGAGGCCAAGAGACGGGTATAGGCCGAGACCAGCTGGTTCTCCAGCTGCAGATCCGGTATGATCTCTGGGGCAAAAGTTTTGAGGCTCAGTTCATTGTTCAAAAACGAGGTGGCCCCATAGACTTCCTCCAACTGGCTACGGAAGGGACTGTCCAGTGTGGCTCGGACCCAGGCCTTGCGCAGGGGCTGCAGCTCCGGTCCCACCTGGTTGTACCAGGCCTTCTCCCCCTCATAGAAGGGGTCCCGGGTATCGATGTCCCGGCGAATACTGGCAATCACCTGCTGGGTCAAATACCTGCCAAACACCCGGTCCATTTCCAGGTAGGCCGCCTCCGCCGTAGCGGAGTCCGGAGCAGTTTGGAACCGCTCCAAAACCGCCGTCAGTTCCTTCCGGAGCGTCCCCAGATCCGGCCTATGATAAGGTAGTTCAGAAAATTTCATATGCCCCTCCTCAAATATGCAGGTAGCCCTTCAGAACCTTCAGGGTATTGTACACACCGTCCACATGGCTCCGCTCATAGCCATGAGAGGCGTAAACCCCAGCTCCGATGAGGCCGTGGCGAATGTCACAGCCGGCGCCCAAAGTGGCTTCCACGTCGCTGCCATAATGAGGATACACATCCACAGCGTAATCGGCTCCTTCTGCCTTGGCGGCCTCAATCAGTTTGCCCACCACCTGATAGGAGTAGGGGCCGCCGGAGTCCTTGGCGCAGATGGAGACCTGCCGCTCCGTGCAGGTCAGGCCGTCACCCACACAGCCCATGTCCACGGAAATGGCCTCCGTCACCCCTGCCGGTACCGAAGCTGCGCCGCCATGGCCCACTTCTTCATAAACGGTCACATGGACGTAAACCCGGCGTTCAGGGGTCACGCCCTTGTCATGCAGGTACTTGGCCAGGCCCAGCAAAATACCCACAGACAGCTTGTCGTCCAGGAAGCGACTCTTGATATAGCCGGTCTCTGTGATGCGGGTACGGGGCTCGAAGCACACGATATCACCCACCTGGACCCCCAGGGCTATCGTCTCCTCCCGACTGTCAGCCTTCGCGTCCAGCACCACCTCCACGGTGTCAAAGCACCGCTTGGCGCTGGAGTAGTCCCCGTTGACGTGAACCGAGGCGTTGCACAGCTGGCAGGTACCCTCCAGTACCTTCCCCTGCCTGGTGTAGACTCGGACGTTTTCCGCCTCGGCATTGTTGGCGTTCATGCCCCCCAGCGGGGTGAGGCGCAGGCGACCGGAGCTTTTCACCTCCGCCACCATGGCCCCCAGGGTATCGGTATGGGCCTCCAGCAGCAGGGCGTCATCCACATTCTGGCCCCCCAGGTCAATGAGCACACCGCCCTTGGTGGTCAGCCGTGCCTCAAAACCCAGGCCCCGGAAAGCCTCCAAAACCCAGGCTGCCGCCCGGTCTGTAAAGCCGGTGGGGCTGTCTACCCCCAGAAGTGCCGCCGCTTGCTGGGCAGCATAGCTTGCGTATTGCTTATCCATGTCATGTTCTCCTTCCATGTTGTGATCTGCCAAACAGCAGGAAATACCAAACGCCAAAAATCTCCCGGAATCCATAGTGTAGCCGCAAAACCAGAGGGTAGGTCGCTGCGGGGACGCCCAGGCATTCCACCCCCTCTTCCTTGGCCATGCAGGAGGCACGGTACAGGTGGTACTCACTGGAAACCACCGCCAGCTCCTGGGGGCGGCTGCCGGTTTTCTCCTGGATGAGCTCCAGAGAGAACCGAAGATTTTCCTGGGTGGAGGAAGCTCGCTCCTCCTGCCAAATCCGCTCCGGTGGGATGCCCCGGTCTGTGAGCCAGGTGTACATACACAAAGCCTCGGTGATATTCTCTCCGCCGCCCTGCCCTCCGGAAACCACACACTGTGCCTCCGGATACGTCTGAAGATACGCCAAAGCCGCCTCCAAACGCTCTTCCAGAGAGGGGGAGGGTTGGGTTCCATTGACCCCTGCGCCCAGCACCACTACATAGGCGCACGCCGGGTCTTCAGCTCCCCCTGCGCCGGAGAGTACCAGTCCTCCCGTTACAGTCATAAGCGCCAGGATCAGACAAAGGCAACCGGTAAACAGCCGCCTCATGCGCCTGGCAGGGGCAGGATGTTTGCGCCCCAGGCGGGCCAGAAGGTCATAAACCCCCACCGTCCCTGCAATGCCCCAAAGAGCCATGGCAGTGTACCGGTAAGGGAGAATCCACAGCCAAAAAATCCAACCGAGCGCAACCAATAGCAACAGATATGTCCATTTCTTGCCCAAAACCGCCTTGATCCGCTTCACACAGCCTCCCCTCCCATACGCAAAATGATGTTTGAGCTATTATACCATATTCCCCAGCATTTGTCACCCAAGAACCCCGCATCGTCAGGGCAACAGCATTTACTTTTTTTGGGTACAAATTACTCACCCATCACTGGCGCGGAATCGCCCTGCCTTCCCCTGGGGCAAGTGCAAACTGCCATAGGCACTCATCACGTGCTACTGGCAAGTGACTTTGCGATTTCAAATGCTGAGCTTTTTCAGGCGGATGAGGAACAGCGATACCCCACAAACCGGCAGGGACACAGATCCGATTTAACTTCGGACCCATTGGGCCCGAAGTCAGGTGGAGCCAGGTCAAACCAGGAAGTATCTGCGCAGGTTGGAGAAAGCGCTACGCAGATCAAACGCTATATCCGCTTGACGGAGCTTCTGCCTACACTGCTGGAACTGGTAGACCGTGGAATGCTCGGCTTCCGGGCAGCAGTGGAAGTGTCCTATTTGAACAGCACCGCACAGAAAATCCTGCTGTGCATCATGGATGAACTGCACGCCAAAGCTCCGAATTTCAACCAGGCACAGCAGATGAAGCAGCTGTACTTGGACGGAGCTCTGGATGAGGCCGCTATCCGGGATATTCTGTCTTCGTCCAAGGCTGCCAAACTGCCTCAGCTAAAGCTTCCGGCGGAGCGTATCGCCAGCTTCTTCCCTTCCGATGTTACCATAGAACAGATGGAGGCGGCAATTGTGGAGGCCTTGCGGGCCTACTGTCAGGAAAGTAAAATGGAGAGTTGACAAGCTTTATCTCAAACTGTAAAATGGAGGGACAATGATGGAGCAAGACAATTTTAGATGGGAAGTATTGCTACCATGGATACCTGTAACGGTTTTCCTCTGCTGTTGGTGGGGAGGTATAAAAGTGGGAAATATCGATGCCGGTCAAGCCACAATCATTGGCGCTCTCATTGGAGGGGCTGTGGCCGTTATTCTTGATCTCTTCAAGTCATTTCGTAATGGAAAGGCCATAGGAAAAATTGAAGAAACCACCTCTGGCGAGATAAAGCCTAAAGTCAACAATATTAATTATCTGGCAGAAAGGCAGACAGATGCAATGGCGCTTCTCGTCGCAGACTTAGAACACCGAAAGCGGATGGAAGTTCAATTCCCTCAAGGCGTTTCCGGTAGGGATATGATATATGCCGGCGCCAAGGAGATGCTCGTACAATGTGAAAGTCTTAATGCGCAGTACCAGAAGGCACAGGACAAAATAGCAGAATTAACAATTGAAAACCATGATTTGTCCCAAAGATGCGAAAGTTTACATCTTGAAAATGAAAACCTGCGCACGCAAATTCAGCAGCTTCGGAAAGGGTCTGCTACCCCCAAAAAGAATGCGCAAGAACGATGACCCAACTGGTTCATTCAAACCGGGTGTATCCTTTCCTGTGTATCGACCTTGTGTCTGAATCTACTGCAAACGCCTTGACAGGGTAGCCAGAAACAGGTATAATATGAATGAAGAATGTTACCATGAAAAGGAGGGAGATGCCCATGGAAACGCAAATGGCCGGAAGCATTGGCCGGATGGACGGAAGTACCAGCCAGGATGCAGTGTTTAAGGATATGCTGGCCTATAAAGAAGTGCTGGCGCACATTATGAAGACCTGTGTACCGGAATACAAGGACTGTACCATTCCGGAGATCATAGGCTATATCGAGCACGACCCAGAGGTGGGCCAGGTGGGCGTCCACCCGGATGAGACGAACCCGCCGAAGATTCAGGGCATGTCCACCGAGAGCAGCACCACCACAGAAGAGCGTGTGGTCTATGATGTGCGGTTTTCCGCTGTGGCGCCAGGCAAGGACGGAACAATCGGCCTCATCATCAACATCGAAGCCCAAAGCAAGTATCACCCCGGGTATCCCCTGGTGAAACGGGCCATTTACTACTGTGGGCGGATGCTGTCGGCCCAATATGGGTCCGTCTTCACCCAATCTCACTACGGAGAAATCCAGAAGGTATACTCCATTTGGATCTGCTCCCACCCACCTAAGGAGAGGGAAAATACGATTACCAGCTACACCCTCCAGGAGCGGCACCTGGTGGGTCATGTGAAGGAACCGGTAAAGAACTATGATTTGATGAATGTGACCATGATCTGTCTGGGGAAGCCGGAGGGAGAAAACTACGGAGGGCTTTTGCGGATGTTGGAGGTACTGTTTGGAGGCAGATGCACGCCGAGACAGGTCATTCAGATTTTAGAAGACGAGTATGAATTCTCTGATATACACAGCATGGAAAGGACGGTGTCTGAAATGTGTAATCTGAGCCAAGGATTTATTGAGGAAGGCCGTAAGCAGGGACTTGCGCAAGGCATTGCGCAGGGCATTGAACGGGGCATTGAGCAGGGCATTGAAGAAGGCACTGACCGGGAGCGCTTGCAAAATATTCGCAGCATGATGAGGAAGCTCAAGGTGACCGCCAGCGAGGCGATGGATATTATAGAGATCCCGGCTGAAGAACAACCTAAGTATCTGAAGCTCTTGTCCTTGCCACAGTAAACAAGAGTACTTCAAAGAATCCTTGTAAACCAACGGCTCCTCATGGGGCCGTTGTGTTTTATGAATAGAAACCTAATTTGTTTGGGGAAGCCGGAGGGAGAAAACTACGGAGGGCTTCTGCGGATGCTGGAGGTACTGTTTGGAGGCAGATGCACGCCGAGACAGGTCATTCAGATTTTAGA
>OLPW01003202.1_pt1 | contig 13131 bp, 8 predicted proteins | sample 1672161 | NCBI WGS metagenome assembly OLPW01 (sample SAMEA3136654, study PRJEB25190) | human gut metagenome
TCGCATTCGCTCCGGCCGGTGCCGTGGGGAAGTCGTTCCCGTCAGAGCAGCAGCATGGCGTCGCCGTAGGTGCCGAAACGGTAGCCTTCCTCTAGCGCCACCTTGTAGGCGTGCATGACGGTTTCGTAGCCGCCGAATGCTGCGACGAGCATCAACTGCGTCGAACAGGGGAGGTGGAAGTTGGAGACCATCGAGTCGGCCACGCTGAAATCGTAGGGACAGAAGATGAATTTGTTCGTCCATCCGTCGCACGGTTTCAGCATGCCGTTGGTCGATACGCTGCTTTCGATGGCCCGCTGGACGGTCGTCCCTATCGCACAGACGCGGTGCCCTCCCTCCTTGGCGCGGTTCACTTTGGCAGCCGCCTCTTCGGGGATATGCATCTGCTCCGAATCCATCTTGTGTTTCGTGAGGTCTTCCACATCCACGGTGCGGAAGTTGCCGAGCCCGACGTGCAGTGTTATCATGGCCGATTCGATGCCTTTGATTTCGAGGCGTTTCATGAGGTGTTTGCTGAAGTGCAGACCCGCCGTAGGGGCGGCTACCGCCCCCTCTTCGGTGGCGAATATCGTCTGATAGCGCTCTTCGTCAATCGGCTCCACCTTGTCGCGTATCCATTTGGGGAGGGGTGTTTCGCCGAGTTTGTAGAGTGCGGCCCGGAACTCCTCATAGGTGCCGTCGAACAGGAAGCGGAGCGTGCGTCCGCGCGAGGTGGTGTTGTCTATCACTTCGGCCACCAGCAGGTCGTCGTCGCCGAAGTAGAGTTTGTTGCCTATGCGTATCTTCCTTGCCGGGTCCACGAGTACGTCCCACAGGCGCAGGTCGCGGTTCAGTTCTCTCAGCAGGAAGATTTCTATTTCCGCGCCTGTCTTCTCCTTGTTCCCGTAGAGCCTTGCGGGGAAAACCTTCGTGTTGTTGAAGATAAAGACGTCCTTTTCGTTGAAGTAGTCGATGATCTCCTTGAAGATGCGGTGCTCTATCTTGCCTGTTTTGCGTTCTACCACCATAAGCCGCGATTCGTCGCGGTTGTCGGCAGGATATTTCGCCAGCAGTTCCGGCGAAAAGTTGTAATTGTACTGTGAAAGTTTCATCCTTTATTCCCGGGAATTTATATAGCGATGTTTTGTCGTAAGCAACGTTGCGGCTTCTGTACAAACAGGGACCGAATAATTATTATACGAAAAAAAAACGGGTTTGTTTCACCCGTGCCGTTTTTTCCGTCAGTACCCGTGCTTCCCGCCCGGACAGGCTCCGGCGGTTGCCGCTGCATCCGGTGCTGTACATGGCTGGCCGTGCATCTCCTGCAGTTTCGGAAGTCTCCGATTCGATAACGGTTATTTCAGGATGTTTATTATTTCGTCCATGGAGTATCCCTCCTCGGCAGTGAACCGGCCGCTGCGTGTCCGGCGGAGCGAGGTGAGGTAGGCCCCGCTGCCGAGTGCTTCGCCTATTTCGCGGGCGAGCGAACGGATGTAGGTACCCTTGCTGCACACCACCCGTATCCTGATGCGGGGCAGGTCGTATTCGAGCAGCTCCATGGCGTAGATGTTGATTGGGGCAGCCCGGAGTTTCACCTCTTCGCCTTCGCGGGCGTATTCGTAGGCACGCTGCCCGTCGATTTTCTTGGCGGAGTAGAGCGGCGGCATCTGCAGCCGTTCGCCGGTCAGGGCGGCGAGGGCCTGTTCCACCTCTTCACGCGTGATGTGTTCCCAGGGATAGGCGGCATCCTCCGGATGTTCCATGTCGAAACTCGGAGTGGTCGCGCCGAGTTTCATTTCCGCCACATACTCCTTCTCCTCGGCCTGCAACGCTTCCACTGATTTGGTGGCTTTGCCGAGGCATACGACGAGTACGCCCGTGGCGAGCGGGTCGAGCGTGCCCGCATGGCCGACCTTCAGGTTCCGCAGTCCATTGTGGCGGAGCATGAACTTGACTTTGCGTACCACGTCGGTGGATGTCCAGCCCAGCGGTTTGTCCACGACGAGCACGTATCCCTCCCTGAAATTTGTCTCTTTGGAAAATGGTTCTTTCAATTCCGCTTGTTTTGTGTTTGGGTCAATGTCGTCCGCAGCCTAATGGAAAATGCCGAATCCGATGGAAAGAAGGCCGACGGCGACGCAGTAGACGGCGAACCAGGTGAGTTTGCCCCGGTTCACGATGCGAATCATCCAGCGGCAGGCGAGCGTACCGGTGAGGTAGGCCGCGGCGAAACCGCCCACGAGCTGCCACGTCCCGATGCCTTCTCCTCCCGTCGGCGCACCAATCAGCTCCAGCAGGTTCATGCCGATGATGGGAACGAGCACCATGAGGAAAGAGAATTTGGAGACTTCGCTCCGCTGTACTCCCAGCAGCAGACCGGTGGAGATGGTCGTGCCCGAGCGCGACAGACCGGGCAGGACGGCCAGTGCCTGTGCGAGGCCGATGATGAATGCGTTTTTGGGCGTTATCGTTCCGGTGCGCGGTTTGGCAAGTCCTGCAAAGGTCAGCAGGCACGCCGTGACGAGCAGCATGATGCCCACCAGCACCAGATTGGAGGTGAAGAGTCCCTCGATGGCGTCCTTGAAGAAGAAGCCGACGACGGCAATGGGTATCATGGAGATGAGCAGGTTGATGACATATCGGGTCTCTTCGTTCATCCGGAATCGGAACAGCCCTTTGAACAGCTCCACTATCTGACGGAAAAAGACGGTGATGGTGCTCAGCACGGTAGCCGCATGCACCGCCATGGTGAACTGCAGGTTGCTTTCGGCCTCTATGCCGAACAGGTAGTTGGCGATTTCGAGGTGGCCGCTGCTGCTGACCGGCAGGAACTCCGTGAGCCCCTGCAGGATGCCCATGATGATGGCTTCAAGTACCGACATGACTCTCTACTCCTTGAATTTTTTCATGATGGCGAACAGCTCGAATCCGAATCCGGCGAGTACCACCACCGGAGCGAGCGTGATGCGCCGAAAGCTGAACATCGAGTAGTCGAATACGTTCGGGTCGTCGCTGCCGCCTCCGCTCATCAGGATGAAACCGAGAATGATGATTCCCAGTCCGATGAGCATGAAAAGGTAGTTTTTGCGTCCGAGCGGCATGCGGGCCTCCGCCTCTTTCCGCTGTTCGGCTCCGTTTTTCGATGCGGCCGGTGCGCCGCCTTTTCCCTTTGTCGTCTGTGCCATATCTTACATATATTGACTCTGATTTTTCCGTCGTTTTCCCGTGCCGGAATGCCGCATCGGCCCCGGTGAATCAGTAGAGATTGATTTTCGTGGTGTTCATCCGGACGAACTTGTTCACTGCGAAGAGGGTGAACAGCGCCGATATCAGAATCCCCAGCAGCAGCATGCCGCAGAGGACGTAATAGACCGGTCGGCTCTCCGCCAGAAAGGTCACTTCGGGGAGCCCTTCGCCGAGTCCCGCCACGAGCGCGAGGAACATCGCCGCGGCGATGAGCCATGCGTAGACGCCGTGGAGGATACTGCGCAGAAGGAACGGTTTCATGATGAACCATTTGGAAGCCCCGACGAGCTTCATCGTATTTATCAGGTAGCGTTTGGAATAGATGGTCAGGCGGATGGTGTTGTTGAGCAGGATGAGTGCAATGACCAGCAGGGCGCCTCCGAAGAGCAGCAGGACGAGATTGAACTTGTTGATGTTGGAGCCTATCTGTTCCACCACGGCCCGCTGATAGACCACCTCTTCGATGCCGTTCCAGGAAGCGGCCTCCTTTTCGAACTTGCGGACATAATCCTTGTCGGAATACTGTGCGTGCAGTTTCACTTCGTAGGCATCGGGCAGGGGATTGAAGGCGAGGAACTCCACGAAGTCGCTTCCTATCTGTTCCTTGAAATTCTCCGCAGCCACTGCCTTGGGGACGAATGTCACCTCCTTGACGGCCTCGTGGGCACCTAGCTCCCGGCCTATTTCGGCAATCCGTTCGTCGGACGTGCCCTGCTTTATCATCAGATGGATGGCCACGTTCTCCTTCATCAGGTCGGTGGCCCGGACGGCGTTGAATATGAGGTAGCCGACGCTTCCGAGCAGGAACAGTACGAGTGCGATGCTTATCGTGGAGATGATGTACGAGTTGCGTACTTTACGCCTGAGGCTTTTCGTGTTTTCGGCTTTAGCCATGGTTTGATACGGTGTTTGTTGTCCCTCCCGTCTTCTTACGCTTCCGGGAGGATATTATTGTTCTCGTTCCGGTCTTTTTTACGCCGGTCGTCCCATACCGCATAGATTGCCGTTGCGGCGAATCCGATGAGGATGATGAGCGAGCCTGCGAGTGTCACGGCCGATGCCTCGCGGAACTTCGGCGCACGGAAGACGAACTCCACGGTGTGGTGTCCGGCCGGCAGCGCCATGGCCCGCAGTACGTAGTCGGCCCGGAAGTAGGGCGCCTCCGTGCCGTCCACATAGGCTTTCCAGCCCTTGTCGTAATATATTTCGGAGAATACGGCGATGCCTTCCGTTGCTGAATCGTATTCGTAGGTGAGCCGGTTCACCCGGTAGTCGGTCAGCCGGATGGAGGCGGCGGTGTCTGCCGTGCCGGTGACCGGCAGCCGGTCGGTGAAACGCCGGTCGGCCACGGCCTGCCGTTTGGTGTCGATGCGGTTCAGCGCATCAATCTCTTCGTTCGGGGTATCCGACGGTATCACCTCCGCAACGAACCATGCGGCCCCGTTGGCGTCGGGATTGAACTGCGCTTCCAGCCGTCCGGACATCTCCGGAACGATGAAATAGCGCGTGTTGAGCATGTTGTAGACCTCCATGTTCATCGGTACGAGATGCCGGTCGATGAGGTCCTGATAGCGCTGCAGTTTGGCACCGTGGTATCCTCCGACGGAGCGGTGGAAGTAGGAGGTCGTGGCGTCGCTGAAGGTGTTCACCGCAAAGTTGGCCACCCGATATCCCGGTGTGGTATCTTTCAGTATCTCCTTGTCCGCCTCCGTGGGATAGAGTTGCGTGCGCCGTGCCGGAACGAAGTCGTCCCACGAGAGGTAGCGCAGGTCTACGGGAATGAGGTCGAGGCAGACCAGCCCTGCGAAGCATGCGGTCAGGATACCCCGTTTCATCCGCCCTTTGGCGTAGAGCAGTACGAGGCCGGCCGAGACGAGGACGAAGAGCAGCGAGCGCCAGGCGTCGGCGCGGAGCATCTTCGCCCGTTCGGCGCTCATGGCGTCCGATACGTAATCGGCGAACTGCCGCGCCCCGGCTTCGTTGAAGCCGGAGTGGGCGGCGATATTGTAGAGCAGCGGGTAGTCTCCCGGAGCGGAGAAACCGAACATCTTCGGTCCGAAAAGGGCGAAGAGCAGGGCGATGCCACCCGTGATGCCGGTCGCCCATGCGAGCCCGCGGCGTATTTTCCGTGCAGGGATTTCGCCTTTCCAGAGTTCCGAGAGCAGCAGGCAGGCCAGCAGGGGAAAGGTCCACTGGACGATGACGAGGGCCGTCGAGACCGCGCGGAACTTGTTGTAGCCGGGCAGTATCTTGAAGCAGAGTTCCGTGAACCACATCATGTTGCTGCCCCACGAGAGGAAGAGGGCGAGGAGGCTCACTGCCAGCAGCCACCATTTCCGGCTGCCGCGCAGAACGAACAGGCCGAGCACGGCGAGGAACACCACCGCGGCGCCGAGGTAGGTGGGGCCGGCCGTACCGGGCTGGTCGCCCCAGTAGGTGCCGATGGGCAGGTCGGCGGGACGGGCACCGAAATTGGCGAGAACTTCGGCCACCGGGCCGTCCGGCGAGAAGGGTTGTGCCGACGAACCTCCCATGAGGTTCGGGATGAACAGGTTGAAACTCTCCGTGCGGCCGTAGCTCCAGGCCGTGGCGTATTCGAGATCCAGCCCCCGCTGTGCCGCTTTGCCGCCGGCATCCCCCTCGGCGAGTTCCGAGCCGCCCCGCGTGGTGTCAGCGGCGTGCTGTGCGGTGAAGTAGAGCGGTGCGAAGTTGGACCCTACCGCCAGTACGGCGGCCAGCAGGAGCGCCCCCGACGCCTTCCAGAAACGCGGAAGCACCCGATGTCTGTACGACCGGACGAATTCGTTTATCAGCAGCGCGACGATGACCAGCAGGAAGTAGTAGGTGATTTGCGGGTGGTTGGCCGATATTTCGAGCGAAGCGGCCAGCGCCGCCAGCGCGGCCCCGAACCACAGGTGCCGTCCGCGGTAGGTGTAGACGATGGCTCCTATCAGCAGGGGGATGTAGGCCATGGCCCACACCTTGGAGATGTGGCCGGCTCCGATGATGAGTATCGTGTAGGTCGAAAAACCGTAGGCGAGTGCCGGAACGATGCCTACCCACGGGTTCACTTTCCACAGCAGCGTCATGAGCCAGAAGCAGAGCATGGCCGTGAAGATGAGCACGGCCGGTTCGCCCATCGCCCGCACGGGCAGCTTCGAGGCGTGGCGGATGAGCCATGCCGGCACCTTGAAGTCAATCATGTAGGAGGGCATACCGCTGAAGGAACTGCCCGTCCACTGGGGGTCTTCGCCGTATTGCTCTACGTGCCGTTCGATGTCGGCACTCGCTCCGACGTACTGGGTGACGTCGTGCATGTCGAGTTTCTCCCCGCTGAACTGGGGGGCGAAGTAGAGCATCGATACCAACAGGAATATGACGGGGGCCGCGACGTATGGCAGCCAGCGGAGGGATTTCCCTTTTTTGTCCATAACGGGCTTGTGTTTTCGTATCCCGCAAAGTAACGAAAAATAGTTGAGATTATGAACTGCGGTATCCCGGCTATTGTGTCCTGTTGGCGTATTTCCCGGTGCCGGAGCGGGGTTTTTCGACGGAAATGTGCGTAAAATATCTCCGAAGGGGAGGACGCAGGCGGATTCTCTCGGAATTTTGCACTACCTTTGTGCGTTCGGTCGGAACGGCATGGATAGGTTGAGTGAAATAAGGGAACCGCTCGAAAAGGTGTTCGGGGAGTATGAGGAGTTCATGAAACGGGCCCTGTACAGCGACAACAGGTTCGTCGCGGGCATCATGGATTATATCGTCTCTTCGCGCGGCAAGGGTATCCGGCCCCTGCTGGTCTTTCTCTGTGCCGGTATCCATTCCCGGTTCGGAATCGGCAAGCGGGCCTATCTGGCCGCCCTGATGGTGGAGATGATACACAACGCCTCGCTCGTTCACGACGACGTGGTGGACGGTTCCGATACGCGCCACGGCAAGCCTACGGTGCATCACCGATGGGACGCGCGCGTTTCGGTGCTTTCCGGCGATTATATCCTCGCACGGAGCTATTCGCTCGGCATGCAGAGTGCCCAGTTCGACATCGTATCCTATATTACGGCCGGCATTTCCGAACTTGTTGAGGGCGAGCTCATTCAGAGCGAGCTCAACGGTAGCCGCCGCGTCTCGCGCGAGGCATACCTCGACATCATCTTCAAGAAAACGGCTATCTTGATGGGGGTCAGCAGCGGCGCGGGAGCCATGGCTGCGGGGGCTGCTGCCACGGAGGTGGGGATGGCCCGTCAGATAGGACTTGATTTGGGGATGGCCTTTCAGATTAAGGACGATATCCTCGATTATGCACCCTCCGAACAGACCGGCAAGTCCTCCTGCGCCGACCTGCGCGAAGGGAAGGTCACACTTCCGCTGATAGCCATTTTCGAACGGTGCGGCGACGAAGAACGAGCACGCATCATGGAGAAAGTGAAAGCTGCGGGCGAAAATCCCGGGCTTATCGAAGAAATCTCGTCGTTCGTCCGCCGCGAAGGGGGTATCGAGGCCGCCGAGAGTGTCATGGAGGAGTACCTCGGGCGGGCTCGCAGCATCATTGTCACCTATCCCGATTCCGTTTACCGCCGTTCGCTCGAACTGCTTTGCGACTACATCGGCGACCGGGAGCGGTAACCGGCGGATTCCTTTTTTCGGCGGAGCCGTATTCGTCCTGAATCCTTGAATTTTCCGTTTTTGTTTCTTCTTCTGTGACGGGGTGCCCTGTGCAGGTTCGTTGCTTTTTGTGGTGATGTCCGGCGTTTTCCGGTCATTGTCATACGCCGTGGGGCGTTTGTCGTCCTGCAATGTGTCGCTGCGCGGAGTGACTTTGCGGTCGGGTGGAGGATTCCGCTGACAGATGTCGGAGTATGTCCGTCGGTTACGGTCGGCCGGTCGTAATGATACGCGCGGTGGGAGGCGTGTCTGTCGGGCGCAGTCCCGTATCGGATGGGGTATATGGGGCGTGTGGCAGGCTGCGGTATGCTTGGGGATGGCGTTTCCGGGGGTGCCGGTCGGCGCAGTGAGACGGACTTACGGGGAATGGTCAGGAGGTTGCGGCGGCATGCGGTCGATACCGATATGGCAAGACGTGTTGCCGCGTTCGAATCGCTGTGCGGGATGGTTAGAGAGAAAGACAATGCCGCTTGCCGGGGGCGGGTGCTGCCGGACCGGATGTGCGGGGATGCTCTCCGTCGCGGAGGGGCGGCCCGTCAGGGCAGCCAGCCGATGAGGCTGTCGCCGCGGTGCGCCTCGCGCCAGGCCGTGAGGCCGGCATAATCCCTCACTCCGCCGGAGAGTACTGCCGCGTAATATTCCGCTCCGATGATGGACTCCGTGTCGGGGGTTTCGTATTTGAGCCGCAGAATGGCGTCGCGCGTCTCTTCGGTCAGGACGGCGCCGATGCGTGAGGCCATGCGTTCGGCGAAGCCATCGTAGGCCGAACCGCGCCGGATGTGTATCATGTCCATTTTCCACATGCGTCCGTCCCGGTCGCGGTAGGCGGCGTGCCACTCGATGCACTCCTCTTCGGTGTCGATGAGATTGGTGTATTCCATCCGGACGATGCCCGGATGCGAGGCGATTCGGGCCGCTGCCCGGAAACTCTCCTTTATCGACAGCGTATCGGTGTAGACGTGCATGTCGATGTCCAGCTTCTTCATCATCAGCCCCGTGGAGAGGCTGCCGATGAGGTTCGCCTGTGCTCCGATTGCCTCCCAGCTTTCGACCAGCTGCGTTTCGGCGATTATCTCCCGGCCCCGTCGCTGATTGGCTTCGGCCATTTTTCTGTAATCTTCCATTGTCGTTGCTTTTTGCGGGGCGCAAAGATATGGAAAATCGGGGAAAAAGGTCCGTTCGGTAGTTGCCCGATGTAAAAATCGGAGCGTATTTTGGGGACGGATAACAGGAAAGTCGATGACTACGGTCGGACGACAGCGTTCATTCCGCTCTCCGACCGTAACGACCAGGCCGTATCGTGTGCCGATATCGGTGGATGTGCAGGAGCGTTTAGCTGGAAGTCGTTTCGATGGCGAGTAATTTATATTTCCGCAGCCTGCTGTGTAATTGAGAAGGTTACTGCGGAGATGCCGCATGTGAAGGTAATCTCGGCTGCCCGTTGTACCGGGGCTGCGTTTTCAGCGACGGTTATGGTGAGGGAGTGTTCTCCGGCTTCGCCTGCGGCCTGTGAGAGGACAATCCATTCGACCCCGTCGGTTATTTCTGCCTGCCATGGGCCGGAGGCGGAGAATGCGAGGTCGATTTCGCCGCCTGCTGCGGGGAGGGTCAGGGCCTGCGGGGTACCGTCGGCAAATATGAGCGAATCTTCGTCTTCATCTTCATCTTCGTCCCCGGTGCCGTTTCCGCTGTCGTCCGTCGCTTTTTGCGTGATTCTTGCTTGGACATCGTCCTTTCCGCAGGTAATCGTTATGAGTGCGGTGCGGTCCGAGTTGTTTTCGTTTGGAAGCAGTGCGATGTGCATGGAGTAGGTTCCGCCTTCGTCCCCGCTTTCGGGCGATACGGAGAGCCATTCGGGAATGCGTTCCTCGCCCGGTTGGGATATTGCAGCCTGCCAGGCATCCTGGGTGATGAAGTCGATGGTGGTTTCCCCTTCGGTGCTTTCGGCAGAGACGGTTTGTATGAGCTGCGAGGTGTCCGGTACGCTGATTTGTCGGTCGAGCAGCGATTGCAGTTGTTCGCATCCGGTCAGTAGCAGGAGTGCCGATACGCTTGTCAGGTACAATCTTTTCATAAGGTTTAATCAGTTACTGTACGAGAGCCGGTCGGGTTCTCGGAAATCGTGTTCAAGGCGCGAAATTAGCGTTTCGGATGATAAAAGTCAATATTATAAATAAGTGTAAATTATGTTGTTCGGCCTTCGTTGTCGGGAAAGTGCGGGATGTGGGGGCGGAATGCAGCCGTTCGCCGGTACGTTGTCCCGGCAGGCATGGGTCGAATCGACATGCAAAAAACAGGGGCCCCGTAATGAACGGGGCCCCTGACATAGGAACGTGTCGCAGCTGTCAGAGCGTCCGGAGGATTTCGATAAGGAATTTCCAGAATTTGTCTACGGTCGCTATTTCGAGGCGTTCGTCGGGCGAGTGTACGCCGCGCAGCGTCGGGCCGACCGATATCATTTCGAGCTTCGGATATTTTTCGAGGAAGAGTCCACACTCCAGCCCCGCGTGGATGGCGCGTACTTTGGGCTGTGTGCCGAACAGGTGTTCGTAAGCCGCCTCCGCAATTTGGAGCAGGCGGCTCGACGGGTCGGGGTTCCAGCCGGGATAACCTTCGCCGTGCTCGACTTCGGCACCGGCCAGCCGGAAGGCCGCTCCGACGGTGGCTGCGGCATCGGCCTTGGCGCTCTCCACCGAGGAACGCTGCGAGGAGGTCACGACGATGCGCCCTCCGTCGGCGAACTTGACCGATGCGAGGTTGGTGGAGGTTTCCACGAGGCCAGGCATTGAACGGCTCATGGCGAGCACGCCGTTGGCCACGCCCTGCAGGGCGAGCAGCAGAGAGCGCTGGGTGCCGGCATCGATGACCGTCGCCGGTTTGCCGGCCTCCCTGACCTCCAGCCGGACGCCCGCGTCCGTATATTTATACTCTTCGGCGAAGGTCGCGGCGAACTGTCCGGTCAGTCGGCGCATCTCGTCCGCTTGCCCGGCCGGGACGCCGAATACCGCATGTGCTTCGCGCGGAATGGCGTTGCGCAGATTACCCCCGTCGAACGAGGCCAGACGCAGGCCCATACGTTCCGTTCCGGCCAGCAGCAGGCGCGTGAGCAGCTTGTTGGAGTTGCCGAGTCCGTCGTTGATGTTGTCGCCCGAATGGCCGCCTTTGAGACCAGAGAGGTCGGCCTGCATCCAGGTCATCCCTTCCGGGGCGGGTTCTTCGCGGTAGCGGAAAGTCGCTACCGTATCGACGCCGCCGGCGCAGCCGATGAAAATTTCGCCGTCGTCTTCCGAGTCGAGGTTGATGAGGTAGCGGCCCGAGAGCATGTCGCTGCCGAGGTTGAACGCACCGGTAAGGCCCGTCTCCTCGTCCACCGTAAATAACGCTTCGAGGTCGGGATGCTCTACACCCTCGGCCGTGATGAGTGCCAGGGCGGTGGCCATGCCGATGCCGTCGTCGGCACCGAGCGTCGTGCCGCGCGCCTTCACCCATTCGCCGTCGATGTAGGGCTGTATCGGGTCGGTCATGAAGTCGAAGGCGACGTCGGCGTTCTTCTCGCACACCATGTCCATGTGGCTCTGGAGCACGACGGTGGGTTTGCCGGCCATCGAAGGCGTGGCTTTCTTGTACATCACGATGTTGCCGGCCGTGTCTTTCCTGTAGTCGAGACTGTGTTTTCTGGCGAACCTTTCCAGGTAGGCGATGATTTTCTCCTCTTTTTTGGAGGGTCGGGGAACCTGAGTGATTTCGTCGAAGATTTCCCATACGGCCCTCGGTTCGAGCCTGCTGATTTCTGACATAGCTTTTGCGTTTTTGCGGCCCTGCGGCATGCGGTGCCGGCCTCTTGCGGCGGGGTGTTCCGGCCGGAGAGCAGCACGCTCCTGTGCAGCGCCTTGATTATCATTTAATATGTTGTTTCGGGATTTTAGCCTTTTCCCGCCGTCGGCAAGGAAATGTAAAAATAGTGAAAATATGCGTAACTTGCAATCCTCAAACTGACTGTTATGGATAGGACTTTTGCCGATTGCCTCCGGGTGGGGCACGGTTACGACGTGCATGCCCTCGCGCCGGGGCTGCGCCTGAGGCTTTGCGGAGTCGACCTGGAGCACGACAGGGGATGCGTGGCCCATTCGGACGGCGACGTGGCCGTGCATGCGCTGTGCGATGCCCTGCTCGGTGCCGCCGCTCTGGGCGATATCGGGCTCCATTTTCCGGATACGGCGGCGGAGTATGCCGGGATAGACAGCATGGTGCTGCTGGAACGGTGTATGGAACTGCTGGCCGGTGAAGGATTCGGTGTGGTGAATGCCGATGTGACCATCGCCATGCAGCGTCCCCGGCTGCGTCCCCACATCGATGCCATGCGCCGGAGGCTGGCCGCGGCACTGCAGGTGGACCTGTCCCGCGTGTCGGTCAAGGCGACCACGACCGAACGGCTCGGCTTCGTCGGCCGCGAGGAGGGGGTGGAGGCCAATGCCGTGGTGCTGATAGCCCGGCAGAAATGACGGCTGCATAGCCGGAAAGCTCCGGCCGCAGGGTTGTATCTTCCGTGTGTTTGCCCTCTTTTCGTATTGTGGCATATCTCTTTCGGTTGCCTGTCGCGGGCGGTTGTCTGCGGGCCGGGCGGAATGCGGGCGTGTGTTGTCTCCGGAGGCCCGTTTGCGTCGGGCCTGTCCGTTGCCGCCGTGTACGTCGGCTGTTATTTTATCCGTCGTCCTTCCCGGTCGATGAAGTATGCGGTATGGCCGGTGCGGACGAGTGCCCGGCCGTCGCTGAAGGAGAAAGCCTCCTCGTAACGCAGCTCCGTGACGGGTTGGCCGGTCAGGTCGATGAACCCGAACCGCTCCCTGCGCCGGACAAGGAGCGTCCCCTCCGCCGGCGGAGCCATCCAGTCGTATCCGGAGGCCGTCAGCCGCTTTCCGCACCGGTCGTAGAGATTCCATTCGCCGTCAAGGCAGGCCGCCGCCACGTTCCATTCGCCGTACCATTCGAGCGCTTCGAAGCGCGGTTCCATGACAAATCCGCCGCTGCGGTCTATCAGACCGACCCCGCCGGTATTTCCCGCGGCGGCCCGGCCTTCGTAAAATTCGTCCGCCCGGGTGAACACCGGAGCTGTCAGTGGCCGCAGTTCCGCGTCGGCGTATCCCCACAGGCCGTTTTTACAGTAGCGCACGACCGTGTCGGCCGGACGGCCGATGTGCTCGCATGTCTCGGTATCGAGGAGTATCGTCTGCGGGCCGGCTGTTT
>OLPW01003204.1_pt1 | contig 13128 bp, 10 predicted proteins | sample 1672161 | NCBI WGS metagenome assembly OLPW01 (sample SAMEA3136654, study PRJEB25190) | human gut metagenome
CACCGCGCCGGCCGCCTCCAAATGCAGGAACTCATCACCGAACACCTGGGGTTGGCCGAAAATGGCATCCACGAGCGCCAGGACGTCGCCGTGACTGCGGAAGTTGTGGGGCAGCGAGGGAAACTGCGCGTCGGGAGAGAGGTTCCGCAGCCTGTCGCGGTACTCGAAGAACACGTTCACGTCGGCGCCGCGGAACCGGTAGATGCTCTGCTGCGCGTCGCCCACCGTGCACACGTTGGCGAAGCCCGGTTGCGCCAGAGCGCCGATGACGGCGACCTGCAGCTTGTCGGTATCCTGGAACTCATCGACCATGATGACCCTGAAGCGCTCGCGGTAGCGCGCCGAGAGCTCGGGGTGCTCGGCGAAGGCGTCCAGGCACCGACGCAGCAAATCTCCCTGATCGAGCCGGCCGCTCCCCTTCGCCCGGGCATAAGCGTCCTCCACTAGGCGCGCGAGCGTCACGGCGGCGGCAGCAACCCGCGCCCCCAGGGCCGCCCGGGCCTCGGAGAACACATCCGCATAGGCCTCGCGCCAGGCGGCGAATGCCTCGGCATCCGGCTTCTTGGCGCGGTACTTCTCCGAAGAGGGCGGAAAGCCCAGAAGTACGTCCAGGTACAGCTCCGCATCGAAGCGCGCACTCAGAAAGCCCTCGCCCGCATCGGCCGCAAGCCATCGCTCGGCCCCCTCGATGCCCTCCTCCAGAGCTGCGGCGAACGCCTCGTCGGTGGCGGTGGGCTTGTCCCATTCCCGCACCGCGCCCTGGATTTCCCGGGCCGCTTCCAGAACCAGCCGCATAAGCTGCTCCGGCGCGGCGGTCGGCTCCGCCACCCGCAGGCCGCCGAACCCCTCGGGCATCGCCCTCACCCGGGCCACCACTTCCTGGGCGTATTCAAGAAGCCCCTTGTCGAAAGGGCCGCGGCCCTTGAGCCCGAACTCGTCCACAACCGCGCGCAGCAGCGGATCGGCGCCCTCCTCGAGGTGGGCGAGCACCTGCTCTACGGCCTCAGCCCGAAGGTAGCTCGCCTCCGCCTCGTCGACCACCTCGAACGCGGGATCGATGCCCACCTCGAAGGCGTTCTCGCGCAGGATGCGGGCGGCCATGGAGCCGATGGTGCACACCCAGGCGTCGTCCACCTTCAACGACTCCTCGACCAGGCCTTCCTCGCGCAAAAGCCCGCGGATGCGGTCGCGCAGCTCGGCGGCCGCCTTCACCGTGAAGGTGATGGCGAGCACCTCGTCGACAGATCGCAGGCCGCCGGATTTCCCTTCGCCGGCGAGCAGCCCGTAGGCGATGCGGCGCGTCAGGGTGAACGTCTTCCCCGAGCCGGCGCCGGCGGCCACCATGAGGGGTCGATCGAAAGTGGTGATGGTCAGGCGCTGGCCCTCTTTGCAGCTATCGAGATTCACGCGAGCCTCCCGGGACAATCGTAGGCGGGACAGTACGTGCAGGCAGCCGGCGCGGACGGGCTCACAGGTATGGCCCCTTCGGAAAGCTCTGCCAGCCGCGCGGCCACCAACGCCTCGATGGCATCCAGGTAGGCCGAGAAGTTCATGGCCACTTCCGAGTTTTTCGAGGACAGGCCGCCCGCATCGTAAGCCGCGCCATCGTAGGCGCCGGCCAGAAGCTCCTTCGCGCCGCGCGCGCGGTAGCCCAGGTACAGCGCGCCCGCGCAGGCGAGGCCGAAGCCGGTGCGCGAAAGCGCCTGGGCGTAGATGAGCCCCTGCACGTGTTGCGGCAGAGACGGCTCGTCGCCCTCTTTCAGGCCTGATGCGTAGCCCTTGGATGCGCCCTTGTAATCCACGATCACGAAGCGCCCGCGCTCCGCGTCGACATCGACGCGATCGATGCGGCCCCGCAGGCGCACGCCGGCGTAGTCCACGGCATCGGAAACCTCGATGGCATGCTCGCAGAGGGCGGGCTCGTAGCCGGCGGGCATCTGCGCCTGCAGGCGCAGGCTGCGAACCAACTGCCGTTTGAGCTGCGCCAGCTGCTGCCGCTCCTCCCGGTTGGCCGCGACGAGGCGCGATCCCAGTCGCCGCTCGGACTGCACCCGCGCAAGCTCGTCCACGAGCGCCTCGAGCCGGGGCGCCAGGGCCTCGATATTCTCCGCACTCACACGGCGCACGCCCTCCCCGGCGAGACCGTCGTAGAAGTGGGCGAAGACCTCGTGGGCGAAATTGCCCAGCTCCCGCGGGCCAAACTCCTCATCGGGGCCCTCCGGTCGAAGGCAGGACTGCACGAACCAGCGGTAGGGGCACGAGAGGTACTGCTCGATAGCCGAGGGGGACAGCACGGGCAGTCCCTCGGGCGTGCGCGCGAGATAGCGTAGAAGCGGAAGGGTGCGCAAGCGGCCTCGCATCGGCACGGAAAGCTCCTCGCAGCTGGCAATGGGGCCGAACGCGACGCCGAGGACTTGGGGCAGCGCGCCCTCGCCGGCGCAGCGCGCCTCGGTCGCCAAGGGCTCGGGCAGCCCGAGGCGCGCGGCATCGGAGCGCTGCCACCGGGCCGCCAGCTCCCCGTCCCCTTCCACAAGGGCCCGGGAAGCCTCCGCTTGGGCCTGGGCACTTGCGAACTCCTCCAAGAGAAATGACGGGAACGACTCGTCCCCCCGCTCGTCGCGGCGGCTCACCCCCAGGACGAACCGGCGGCGCGCGGCCCCCCCAGCCGCCGCGAACCGCGACCGCTGGCGCCGAAGGGCCGAGGGCTCGCGGGGAAGGCCGAGCGCCTCGGCGAGGCCGTCCAGGGCCGAAAGGTCCTCGGAGATGCCGAAGGTGCGCGCACTGACGTCCGCCAGGACGACCGTGTCCCAGCTTTTCGGCGCCAGGGAATCCAGCACCGCCGTTCCCGCGATCTCGCACACCGGGCCCTCGCCATCCGACGAGCCCTCGATGCGCACCGTGGCGTCCGCGAGCATCGGCAGTAGCGCGCGGGAGGACGCCCCCAGCTCTTCCGCCGTCTGCACCAAGGCGCGGAGCCTGTCGAGGGCGGCGCGCTCGACGGCGCGCTCCAAAGCGCCCGGGAACGCAGAGCCCACGATGCCGGAGAGGGCCTCAAGCGCATCGGACGGAACGCTCTCTCCGCGGGCCATCGCCCGAACCACGCGGACGAGGGCCTCATAGGAGCGGCTTTCCGCCGCAAGGATACCGGCGGCGTCCTCGGCGAGAAGCAGGCGATCAGCCCTCAAGCGCCCGTTGATCTCCCGGGCTTTCCGGTCGTCGAGGCCCGAGAGCGGGTTGTAGGCGAAATCGGTGGCCGCCGCGAGCCAGTGGGGACTCCCCTCCTCCAAGCGGCGCACGCATTCCCAGGCACGCCCGAGAGCCGTGGCGTCCCAGGGCACGGCCCCCCGCAACGCCACCTGAAAGCCGGCTGCGGCCAAGGACGCCCCCAAAACCCGCAGCAATCCCGCGGGATCGGCGCTCACAACCAGGGTGTTCTCCGCTTTGCCCCCATCGCGCGCTATCGTCTCAAGCAGAAGCTCCGGCATCGCCGCCGCTCCCGCAGCGATCAGTACGGACGGCTGCACGTCCCGGGGAAGGGGCGGCACCGTCGCAAGGTCGGCCGCGCCCTCCGCACGGGCGCCCAAAGCCGCAAGGAGGCTCCGAAGCCCCTCTGAGGCATCCAGAAAGTCGAGAACTGCCACCTCCATGACGGGAAGCCGGCCGGCAGCGACCATCGAAGCAAGACGGGCGGCCGCCGCGTCCGGCTCTATGAGGTTTCGTGCCGACAGATCGTCGTAATAGGAGCGGAGGCACGCGACGAGCTCGCGCTGCAAGGGGGCCAAGCCATCCCCATCGCGTCCGATCCCCTCGGCAAAGGCCGCCGCATGCTCGGCGGCGAAAGCGGCCAGCACCGACGGCGCACCAGGTGTCTCGGCAGCCCCGCAACCAGCGGCCGCCCGGGCCATCAGCACCTGGCGCTCGTCGGCCCTGACGAGCGCGCGCCCATCGCCCCACAGCTCCCACAGCTCCTCCACCAATCCCGCGGCCGTAAGGCGGCGCGTGCCGAAGGCGGCGCCGGCGCCCGCCTCGGTCGCGGCGGCCTTGGCGGCAGCATTCGCACGCTCGGTGGTGCGGTAGAGCTTGATGGGAACGGTCGTCGGCACGGGCATCCTCCTTGAAAAATCAGTTCCGACCATTCTAACGCGATCAGGACGCTTCGGTGTCCTCTTTATGTCCCTCCACAGCCCGAACTTCCCTCTGCTGGCACCGCGTTCGCACCGGATAGCCCCACGCAGCCGAAAATCAATCGGCCCGGACGAGTCGTCGCCACCGGCTCCGTAAGCATTTGGCAACGGATTGCCGCCCGCGCGGTGACCCGTGGGCCGTCGAGCGTCGACGGCCTCTTCCCGAGGCTACCATGACAAGGGAACGCGATGACACCCGGCGCAGACGCGCCCCGGAAGGCCAGCCCGTTCCCCTAACCGCAAGCGACAGGAGGCGCATGATGACGTATCAGGAACTGATTATCAAGCTCATCGAGATTCAGAAGCACATGATGCCCGACTTGGAGAAGTTCGAGCGCGAGGGCCGGCTGCCTCACGATCTTAAGGTCGCCAAGGCCGAGATCATCGAATGGGAGCACACCGTGGACGGCGACGGCGGCCTGGAAGAGGCCCCGGAGATCTGGCCCGTGGAGAAGTTCGCCCGGGCCCTGCGCGAGCACTACGACGACTTCAACGACTTCATGCGCCGCAACATCGCCGAGTACGAGGCCCTGGCGGCCCAGCTGCCCGAGGCCTACGCGCACCCGCTCGGCCAATAGGCACCGGAGTCGGGGCATGCCGTTGAAGTCCCGCTCGTGAGCGCCGACCACCATCGAGAGCCACCTCCCCGGGCGGCTCTCGTCGTCTGCTACCCCGCTCGCGCCTAGTAGGTACCGGCGATCTCCTGGGCCATGCGAGCGACGCCGCGGCGCGCCTCGAGGCGCTCGCGCTTGAAGTGCCACTGGCCGCCGTCGAAAGCGGCACCCAAGCTTATGGCCGCCAGCCGATACCAGGTGCGCGCCCGGCGGAAGTCCTGGGCGCAGCCGCGCCCCAGCTCGAAGGCCCGGGCCAGGCGCAGGGCGGCGTTGCCCGTGGATGCCCGGTCCTCGTCGATGCGCCCGCTCTCCAAATCGAAGGCCCGGCGGTACAGCGAGAACGCGCGGGCCGTCGAGGCATCGCATCCCCGGCCCGCGGCCGCCAAGTCACCCAAACGCCAGCAGCACTCGCCGTGGCCGTGGTAGGCGCCGAAGGAGAAGTGCAGGTAGGCGCGCTCGTCGAAAGGGGTGTCTACCTTGTGCAGCGCGCGCCGATCGGCCAGACCGTCCCAGTACTCCCCCTCGCACAGATCGCTCTCGTAGATGACGCCGAGACGGCAATGGGCGCCGATATTGCCCCGGGCCGCGGCATGCAGAAGGAGTATCTCGGCCGCGCGGTAGCAGTCGATGCGTCGGCGGCGATGCTCCTCGCCCGGCAGACCCAAGGCTTCGCTGAAATAGATCTCAGCCAGCTCCAGTGCGCGCCAGCCGCCACAGTCGGCGCCACCGGGGTAGGAGGCAACGAAGGTGCGACCGGCCCCGTCGGGCGCCGGCTCGCTCACCCAGATGCGGGGCAGGCCGCCCGCGCCGGCAACGCCCTTGCGATCCACGGCGAACACCGAGCCCGTCTCGCGCCTACGGCGCCACTTCTCGTTGCGCAGCACGGCGTGAAGCTCGTCTCGGCGCCCCCGCAGGCCCGCCGCGCGCTGGGCGCGCCGAACATCAGGTTCGCCATGCGTTGGGTCCAGCCCACTTCCTCGGCGCGGGCCGGGGCGGCGGGGGCGGTTGCAACAGGGGCAGCCGCGGCCGCGACGGCGCTAGTCATTGAGCACCACCTCCATCACGAGCCGCGTCCACGAGCCGATCTGCTCCTTGTCCGTGAGGCGCCCCTCCACGGACTTGCCGCCGTCGATGAGCCGGGCGACGAACTCGTTGCACTCGCAGGAGACGTAGCCGATCCGGCGGTCGGCGCCATCGCGCACCTCCACGGCCCAGCCGTCATGGGGGTTGGCCGCGTCGCGCACGAGCGCGAACCGCTCCCCTTTTCCGTAGCCTTCCGCAATGGCCGCCATGGCGGGCACGTGGCGCGTTCCCGCCACGGTGGTGCCCTCTACGACGCGGATCGATTGAGCTGCAGTTGCCATGGGTTCCTCCTGACCGATAACCTTATGATCGACCATAATAAAGGACCCCCGAGCGATTAAGTGTACTATCTTCGGTACAGCTGAACCTTAAAGCCTCCTTCGCCGACCAGATCGCTCATGGTTGTCGAGACCACACGATTATGTTAGAGTCCGCTAACACGAAATCTGCTTCCCCGAAAGACGAGGAACACCATGAAGGACAAGAAATCGAAGAAGGCCGCCGCCGACAAGAAGGCCGAAAAGAAGGCCCGCAAGAAGAAGCACACCGGTTGCGCGGGCGAGAAGGGCGCCGCCGGCTGCAAGGGCTGCGCCAAGGCCAAGGCGTCGCTTGCGCTTTCGCACTGCACCTGCTGCAAGAAGCGCTGCCCGCTTTCTAAACCCAAATGCGGCAAGGGCCGCCGCCTCGCCGCCGCCCTCAAGCTGCGGGAGAAGAAGGCCTAGTCGTCGACGACCTCGGTATCGGCCGCTTCCGCCGTCTCGTCATCTGTCCCGGCACCTTCCCTCGCGGCGCGGGCCTCGTCGAGCAGGGCCTTCATGGTGGGGTTCTTGCGGGTGAGCTTCTTCACGGTGAGGTCCTCGGCCTTGTCGTTGGCCAAACGCAGGTTGCGCTCGCTTCCCAGCAGGTGCTCCTTGATCTTCTGCAAATGATCGATGGACTTGTCTATCTCGTCGATGGCCTTCGCGAAGCGCTCGCTGGCGAGCCGGTAGTTGCGGCCGAACTTGTCCTTGAAGTCGGCCAGCTGGTCCTCGAAGTTCGTCACGTCGATGTTCTGCTGGCGCACGAGGGCCAGCTCGCGCCGGGCCTCCATGGAGGAGAGCGCCGCATTGCGCAGAAGCGTGATGAGCGGGATGAAGAACTGCGGACGGATGACGTACATCTTCTCGAAGCGGTAGGAGACGTCCGTGATGCCGGCGGCGTACAGCTCGTTGTCCGGCTCGAGCAGCGACACGAGCACGGCGTACTCGCAGCCCTTCTTGCGGCGGTCGGCGTCCAGCTTCTTGAAGTGCGACTCATTGGTCTTCCTATGGGTGGAGTCGTCGGCCTCGTTCTTCATCTCGAACATGATGGAGACGATCTCGTTGCCCTCCTCGTCGAAGTCCCGGAAGACGAAGTCGCCCTTGGTGCCCTCCACCACCTCGTTGTCCTTCTCGAAGTAGGCGCGCGGGAAGGCCGTGGGGCGCAGGCGGTTGAACTCGATCTCGCAGTGCTGCTCCAGCGACTCGCCGAGCATCTTCGTGGAAAGGCGCGCCTTCATGTCCTGGATGCGCTCGATCTCGCGCTCGCGGTCGGCGATGAGCTCGTCTTTCGCCCGCAGCTTCTCGGCCAGCTGGGCCTGGGCCTCGGCCTGAGCCCGGGCCAGCTCGGCCTCGGCACGGGTCTTCTGCGCCTCCAGCTCGTCACGTGCCCGCTCCACTTTGCCGCGCAGCTCGTCCCGCTCGCGCTCGACGGCCACCTGGGCGTCCTTGGCCGCAGCCTCGGCCCTCTGCACCGCGATCTGGGTTTCCATAGAGGCTTGCGCGCGCTGGCTCTCCAGCTTCTGGGCCAGCTCGTCGCGCTCGCGCTCCACCGCGCGCAGCCGCTCGGCCTCGGCGGCCATCGCATCGCTCACGGCCAGCTTGCGCGCCGCCTCCGCCTCGCTCTCCTTGGTAGACAGCTGGGCTTTCAGGTTGACGAGCTCGCCGTCGCGCTCGGCGATTTGCGCGCGCAGGGCCTCTTCGGCCTTCGACACCGCGAGCGCCACCTCCTGCTCGCGGCTCTTCTCGGCCAAAGACACGCGAGCGTCCACCTCGCGTTGGAACTCCTGGTCGCGCACTTGGTTCAAAATGGCGGCATACCCGCTCTCGTCCACCGTGAACGCCTCGCCGCAATGGGGGCACTTGATCTCGTTGCTCATGAAACGGTTCCTTCCTGTTGCTCGAGGGAATCATACACCGCCGCCGAGGCGGCGGCCCGGAGGTCAGCCGGCCGGGTACAGCATTTCCAGAGACTGGATGGCCGAAAAGGGAATGCGACGGCGCACGATCCACAGGTCGCGAAAGGTAAGGTCAATCTGGCTCACGACCCCTTCGGCCACCCGGTAGCCGCCGTCCTCGTAGTAGCGGCAGCGCACCACGTCCCCGCGGACGAGGTTCGCGATAATCCCGTCCAGCGCCCGGGCCTCGTCGTCAGCCAGCGGCCGACGCGGCTCAGGCACTACTTCCTTTGCATGAACGAGATCGTAGTAGCCGCGCAGCGCCGCGAAGGGCATGAACTGGCGGGCACGATCCGGGTGCGGCCGCCCAATGTCGGGCGGCACATGAGGATCCAAGGACGCCTCGGCCTGCCGCCCCTCCGCCCCTGCATCGGCGACCGTCCCGCCAACGGCGCCGCCGCCAACGGCGACCCCCTTGTCAGAGGCACCCGCACCGCCGACCTCCTCCCATACGAGTCCCGCGAGCAAATCCACTTCCCTAGCCATGGTGCCCTCCCACCATGGTGTTCCGCTCGCGACCGAGCGCGTGCTCCTTCAAGCTCGTGCCCTTGATGAGGGCGTTTTTCCCGAACTTCTCCTTCACGGCGAGCACGGCCTCGGCGCGGCGCCGCTCGCGATCGGCGGCCGCAACATCGGTGAACAGGTCCACCGTGGCCAGATCGGCGTCCACCAGGTTGCCAAAACCGATGCTGACCTTGCGCATAGTGCGAGCGGGATCCACCGTCTCCCGAAAGAGCGCCTCCAAATAGCCGTAGAGCTTCGCGAAAGAGTTCGTACGCTCGGGAATCTTGCGCGAGCCGCCCCCGTGCGGGCGAGCGCCGCCGACACGGCGGACGCCGTGGCCGCCGTCGAAGAGCTCCCCCGCCTTCGCGGAACCCTCCGACGCATCGCCCCCAGCATCTTCCGCCATCTCGCCCTCGCTCTTCCCGTAGCTCACGTGCAGCGAGATGTGATCGGTCACCAGGTGCTTCTCTACCAGATCGAGCACAGAGTCGTCCACCATCTCGCGCAGCACCATGAGGGTGTCGTCGAAGTTGTAGCCGCAGGGCAGGATCTGCCCGTTCATCATGGAGGAGCTCTCCGGTTCGTAGGCCTTGATCTCGGCGATGGTGCAGGGCTCTACGCCCCAGGCGTGATCGATGAGGTACTCGGCGTTCACCCCGAACTCGCCGTAGAGCACGTCCGGATCCATCTCGGCGACGCCCTTCAAATCGAACACCCGATACTTCGCGAGCCGCCGAGCGATGCCCGGCCCGATGTTCCAAATGTCGGTGATGGGCCGATGCCGCCAGATGCTCTCGCGGAAAGAGCGAGCGTCAAGCTCCCCCACGCCGTCCGCCGCGTGCTTGGCCGAGATATCGAGGGCCACCTTCGCAAGGAACAAGTTGGGGCCGATGCCCACGGTGGCCGGGATGCCCGTCTCCGCGAGCACTGCCGAGCGCAGGGTGTCGGCGAACTCGCGGGCCGTCAGGTCGTACAGCTCCAGGTAGGGCGTGGCGTCGATGAAGCACTCGTCGATGGAATACGGGTGGATGTCCTCGATGGCCACGTAGCGCAGGTAGGTGCCGTAGATCTCCGCCGACACCTCCATGTAGCTCGTCATGCGCGGCTGGGCCGTGATGTAGTCGATCCCCTCGGGAATCTCGTAGAGCCGGCAGCGGTTTTTCACCCCCGCTGCCTTCATGGCCGGGCTCACCGCCAAGCATATGGTCATCTCCGACCGCGTCGGGTCGGCCACCACCAGCCGCGTAGTCATAGGATCCAGCCCCCGGCGCACGCACTCAACTGAGGCGTAGAAGCTCTTCAAATCGATACAGACATATGTGCGCTCGCGTTCCATGGCGACCAGTATAACATGGAACGTTAGTTCGAGTTATACGAAATAGCCTACTTCCCGCTTACGACCGCCGCTTCAGGGCGCGCAGGCGGCCCTTCTGCTCAAAGGGGATGCGGCGGCTCTCGATGGCCTTCTGGATGGCCTTGTTGTGGGTCCACTCGTCGAGGGCGCCGGAGGCGATGACGCGCTCGGCGGCCGCCGGCTGCTTGGCCAGCGCCTCGGCGAAATACCAGGCGCGCATCATGTTCACGTAGTACTCCGGTCGCGACACCGCGACGACCCACTCGAAGAACTCGGGTCGGAACCGCTCGTCGAGGAACAGCTGCAGCAGCACGCCGATGGCGAAGCGCACCGTGTACTCGTGGTCGCTTTCCAACCACGCTCGCACCCTCACCAGGGCGGCATCGGGATTCGCGGCGAGCCCGCGGCAGGACAGCTGGTCGCAGGTGGCCCAGTTGTCGACGAAGGGCAGGAAGCGCTCGATCTCGCCGACGAGCTTACCGAAGTCACGTTCCTGCGCGATGACGAACGAGTGCAGCTGATTCTCCTCGAAGGCGCCGTGCGGCAGCGCCGCCAGAAACTCCCCTGCATCTTCCCGCCGGGCGAGTCCTTTCGCGAACTTCCGCAGATCGGGCGTGCGCACGCCAACGATGGCGTCCGCCCCGATGCTCGGAATGAGCTTCGCCTGGAACGTCCGGTACCCCTCGTCCGCATGGGAGGCGAGAAACGCCGCTATGTCTTCGTGAATCGCCACGGTCCCCTTCCCCATCGCATGAACACCGTCATTCTAGCACGTAAAAAGAACCCCCAGTTCAGCACGGGGGGTTCTTTTCATGCGACTCACAGGTTGTTCGCAGCGTCGGCAGATCCGTTCGCCCCGTCAGGGTGAACGGAATCGATTACACGATGCCCTGGGCCATCATGGCGTTGGCGACCTTCTCGAAGCCGACGATGTTGGCGCCCATGACGTAGTTGCCCTCGTGCCCGTAGCGCTTGGCGGCGTCGTCGATGGCGTGGAAGATGCTCACCATGATGCCCTTGAGCTTCGCGTCCACTTCCTCAAAGGTCCAGGAGAGGCGCTCGGAGTTCTGGGACATCTCCAGACCGGAGGTGGCCACGCCGCCGGCGTTGGCCGCCTTGCCCGGGAAGAACACGATGCCGTGCTCCTGCACGTACTCGGTGGCCTCGAGCGTGGTGGGCATGTTGGCGCCCTCGGCGAGAATCTTGCAGCCGTTCTTCACGAGGTTCTCGACGTCCTCCATGTGCACCTCGTTCTGGGTGGCGCAGGGCAGCGCGATGTCGCAGGGGGTGACCCACACGCCGCGGCCCTCGTGGTACTCGACGCCCTCGCGACGGGCGGCGTACTCGGTGAGGCGGCCGCGCTCCACTTCCTTGACCTGCTTGAGCAGCGCGACATCGATGCCCGCCGGGTCGTACACCCAGCCGGTGGAGTCGGACACGGTGACCACCTTGGCGCCGAGCTGCTGGGCCTTCTGCGTGGCGTAGATGGCCACATTGCCGGAGCCGGAGATGCAGACCGTCTTGCCGTCGAAGGAATCGCCGTTGCACTTCAGGTACTCCTCCACCAGGTACACCAGACCGTAGCCGGTGGCCTCGGTGCGGGCGAGCGAGCCGCCGAAGCTAAGGCCCTTGCCGGTGAGCACGCCCTCGAAGACGTTCTTGATCTTCTTGTACTGGCCGAACATGTAGCCGATCTCGCGGGCGCCCGTGCCGATGTCGCCAGCCGGCACGTCGGTGTCGGCGCCGATGTGACGGAACAGCTCGGTCATGAAGGCCTGGCAGAAGCGCATGACCTCCATGTCGGACTTGCCCTTCGGGTCGAAGTCGCAGCCGCCCTTGCCGCCGCCCATGGGCAGCGTGGTGAGGCTGTTCTTGAAGATCTGCTCGAAACCGAGGAACTTGATGATGCCGAGGTTCACGGAAGGATGCAGGCGCAGGCCGCCCTTGTAGGGGCCGATGGCGCTGTTGAACTGCACGCGGAAGCCGCGGTTCACCTGGACCTTGCCGTTATCGTCGACCCACGGCACGCGGAACATGATGACGCGCTCGGGCTCGACGATGCGCTCGAGCAGCGCGGCCTGCTCGTACTCGGGATGGGCCTCGATGACCGGCTCGAGGGACTGAAGCACCTCGGTGACGGCCTGGATGAACTCGGGCTGCTCGGCGTTCTTCGCCTTCACCTGCTCGATGACGTTGTCGACGTAGCTCAAAGGAACCTCCTTTATGCGGAAAGGGCTCGCGGCGGTGCCACGATGCACCTCCGCCTTCGCGCCGCATTATAGAACGGGGAATTTCCAAACGATGACTAATTAACTGAGCCGAAACAAAGCCCGCGAATTTGCGCACGCGGGAGCGGCGAACGGGCTAGAGCGAGGCGTACACCTTCGAGGAGGGGACGTTCAGGGACGTGAGCAGCACGACGCCCACCTGCCCGCGCTCCGGCGCGTAGACGATGTGCGCGCTTCCCTCGCCCTCGCCGCGGCCGGGCTCGGCCTGGTCGTCGTCGGTGACGATGACCACGTTGAAGTCGTCGGTGTCCGCAAGGCAGCTCAGGCGCGGCACGAGGCAGACGAAGGACTCGGCGCCGGCGGACGCGAGCTCGTCGTGCAGCTTTTTCAGCTGACGAGCCGAGGCGTAGTAGTCCACGGCCACGACGCCGATCTTGCGGTCGCCGGCCATGAGGATGCGCGGCTTCTCGTAGCGGGCGAGGTCGTCCACGTTCAGCGTGAGGACGCCGGCGCCCTTCTCCTCGTAGAACGAGCGCACGTCCGAGGCGTACACGGGCCGCTCGCGCATGGACAGCGGCAACCGCGCCAGCTCGGCGGCCACCATCTCGCCCAGTGTCTCGGGACGCTCCTCGGCGCCCCCATCCACCGAGGGGAGCTTCGTGGGGCGCAGCGCGTCCAGGACGTCGTAGGTGCCGTCGAAGACGATGGCCGTATATCCGGACATCTGCCCGAAGGCGTCGTCCACGGCCGTGGCGGCCATATTGAAGGAGCGGCCCGTCTCGAAGTAGCGCAGAAGCACGCTGCCGCCGAGCACGACGAGCAGCGCGAACACGAGCAGGGCGACTTTTTCGCGGGTACGCTTCTTCATGGAGGAAATTATACCGAAGCCCCGCCGCATGGGCGCGAC
>OLPW01003207.1_pt1 | contig 13121 bp, 11 predicted proteins | sample 1672161 | NCBI WGS metagenome assembly OLPW01 (sample SAMEA3136654, study PRJEB25190) | human gut metagenome
TATGGAGGGCTTGGATAAGCTGCTGGTGATGCGCGGCGAAGTTATGCCGTGTCCGCCGGGTCAGTATACGAAGATGGCGCAGCTATTTGAACGCGGGGATGAAAGCACGGAAGGATGAAAAAGATGATTCCACAGATCACACTGAATAATGGAATCTGTGTGCCGCAGTTAAGCATCGGCACATATAAAGTGGATGATTTGCAGAGCGTGATCCGTGCTGGTTTTCAAGCTGGGCTGGACGCTGTGGATGCCGCGGAGCACTATCATAACGAGGCGGAAGTCGGTCAGGCCTTGGCGGCGATCGGCAGGCCGCGCAGCGAATACTACCTTTCCACGAAAATCTGGAATCTGGATCACGGCTATCAGCGCACACTGGAAGCGTTTGAGGAAAGCGTTCGGCGGCTGCAAACGCAGCCCGATATGCTGCTGATTCACTGGCCCTGCCCGATGAAAGGGCTGTATCAGGAGACCTGGCAGGCGCTGCAAAAGCTCTATGCCGACGGACGGGTGAAAGCCATCGGCGTAAGCAACTTCAAGGTTCATCACCTGGAAGCGCTCAAGGCGATGGGCGGTGTTCAGCCGATGGTGAATCAAATCGAAATGCACCCGTATTACATCGATGACGAGATGCTCGAATACGCCAAGAAGAACAACATGGTTGTCGAGGCGTGGAGTCCGCTGATGCGCGGCAAGCAGATCATCACCGATCCGGTGATTGTGAATATGGCTGAGAAATACGGCGTTTCGCCTGCTCAGCTGACCATCCGCTATCTGACGCAGTACGGCGTGCGCGTCATCGTCAAATCGAACAATCCGGTTCATCTGGCGGAAAACTGTGAAATCTTTTCGTTTACGATTGAGGATGAGGATGTACAGACCCTTCGAAAGCTCAATCGGGGCAAACGGGTTTTCCAGGATCCGGACGAATACTACATTTAAGGAAAGCAGGGCAGAGGAATGAAGCGCAACGCAATGCTGGCTGTGGATATGGGCGCAAGCAACGGACGCGTCGTGTGGGGGCAGTGGCATGAATCCGGGCTTGAATGCCGGGAAATTCATCGCTTCGACAATGTGCCCATTCAGCGAAACGGGCTGATGTGCTGGGATATGCCGCGCCTGATGGATGAAATTGCACAGGGCATTGCCAAGTGTGACCGGGCGTTTGACACGCTGGGTCTGTGCTCATGGGGAAACACAATCGGTCTGCTGGATGAGGAGAGAAGCCTGATCCGAGCCCCCATTCATTATCGCGAACCGAAGACGGATGAGGGTCTGCCTGCGCTGTATGCCGCGCTGAGCCGGGAGGAGATGTTCCGCCAGACGCTGTATATTCCCATGACCATTCAGCCGGCAGTGGTGCTCAGCTATCTGAAGCAGGCACAGCCGGATGTGCTGAAAAAGACAAAGAGTGTGCTCATGATCTCCGACTTGATGAATGAGCTGATGACCGGTAAAGCCGTTTCTGAGCGGACGATGGCAGCCACCAGCGGCATGGTGGATATGCGAACCGGAGCATGGAGCCGGACATACATGGAAAAAGCCGGGGTCGACCCGGCATGGTTCCCCGATCTTGTGAGCAGCCAGACCATCCTCGGTCCGCTGAAAGATGCGTTTTACAACAAAGAAGGTAAAAAGCCGCTGGTCGTGGCGGTTGCCGGACATGACACGGCTTCCGCTTCCGGACTGGTGGATATGAGCCGAAAGGAAGACAGCCTGTATCTGAGCTGCGGCACATGGAGCTGCATGGGCTGCGGTGTGGAGAAACCCAGCGAGGATGAGCGGATTCTGGCGCTTGGCGCGACCAACGATCTGGGACCGGATGGCGAAAATCAGCTTCGGTTTAACCATACCGGGCTTTGGATTTTGCAGGAATGCCGCCGCGAGTGGATTCGGCAAGGGCATGCTTTTACCCATGCAGAGCTGGCGCAGATGGCGTGCAACTGCGGGAGCGTAAACGCCGTAATTGACACGGAGGACGAGCTCTTTTTCAGAAGCGAGCGTATGCCACAGAAAGTGATGCAGTATTTGGAAATGACGGGACAGCCCGTTGTCAAAGAGCCGGGCGAAATCGTGCGTGTTATTCTGGAAAGCCTGGCGCTGCGTTACCGCTATTCCGTGGATGTGCTGTCTGAGCTGACGGGCATTCGGTTCAGTTCGATGCGCGTGTTTGGCGGCGGCAGCAAAAACAGCCTGCTCTGCCAGCTGATGGCGGATACGACGGGGCTAACGGTGCATGCCGGACCGGCGGAGGCTTCCACAATCGGCAACTTCATTCAGCAGGGGCTGGCGCAGGGCGTGTTTACTGACCGAAAGCAGGCGCTCAAGCTGATTGAAACCCATGAGACGACGACCTATCAGCCTGCGGCAGATTGCGAAGAGAAATACCGCAGAGCTTTGGAAATATGCAAATGGAAGACGCTGTAACGAGGTGGAAAAATGAATCCATACATGAAAAAATACGAAAAAGAGATCATGGAGATCATCGAAACCTGCCACAGAGACGCCGAAATCGGCTATGGTCCGGCAGTCAGCGGCAATGTTTCCTATCGTGTGGATGAGGACATCGTGCTTATCACACCAACCAAAACCCCGAAGCGCCTAATGCGCCCGGAGGATATCTGTGTGTTGAATATGGCGGGTGAGCCGCTGTATCTGCCGGAGGGCAAGAAGCCGACGGGCGAGACTTTCATGCACCTGCATGTGCTCAGCAAACGCCCGGATATCAACGCGGTGATGCATGCGCATCCGCCGCTGGTGACGGCGCTTTCCACCACCAAGGCGGGCAAAGAAGCGCTGCTGTTGCCGCTGATTCCCGAAGCGATGATGCAGCTTGGCCCAGTCATCACCATTCCGTATGCCAACCCGAACATGGAGGAGCTGGGATATGCGTTCGACCCGGTGGTGAACGACTCCAACGGCTTCATGCTGGAAAGCCACGGTGCGCTGGTTTGCAGTCCCAAGGGTGTGCTTTATGCAATTGAATCCCTTCAGGTGATGGAATCGCTGGCGGAATCCATTATCGTCGGGCGGATCATGAGTAAAAAGCTCAAGTGCCTGACCCGCGAAGATGCGGAAGGTATCGACGGCGTGATTCACGAGCTTGGCTGGGCGTTGCCCGGTGCGCCCGGAAGATATAAGACGATTACCGAGATGTTCTACCATTGAGAACCGTGTGAGTTTTGAGGTGCGTCCATGGAGGAGAATGTTTTTATCAAGCTGGAACACATCAGCAAAACCTTTCCGGGTGTAAAGGCGCTGGACAACATCAGCCTGACTATCAAGCATGGTGAAGTACACGCGCTGGTAGGCGAAAACGGTGCTGGTAAATCCACCTTGATTAAGGTGCTTGCGGGCAATTACAAGCCGGATGAAGGCGGACGAATCATGATTGACGGGGAGACGTTTGATTCGCTGACGCCGCGGCTGTCGCTGCACAAGGGAATCGTGGTCATCTATCAGGATTTTTCACTCTTTCCCAACCTGAGTGTGGCGGAGAATATCTCTATCACGGAAGAGATGGAGAAAAAGGGAGTTTGCGTCAACTGGAACGAGATGCGCACGATTGCGCAGAAAGCGCTGGAACGGCTGGGCGTGGATATCGACGTCAACGTGCAGCTGGGTACGCTGTCTACGGCTAAGCAGCAGCTGGTCGCCATTGCTCGTGCGCTGGCTTGCGACGCGAAGCTCATCATCATGGATGAGCCGACATCCACGCTTTCCAGTGGCGAGGTTGAGCTGCTGTTCAAGATCATCCGCGAATTGAAGCGGCAGAATATTTCGGTGCTGTTTGTCAGCCACAAGCTGGAGGAACTGTTTGAGATTGCCGACATGTTTACCGTCATCCGCGACGGTCAGTACATCGACGCACGTCCCCGCGACCAGATGGATAACGATACACTGATCTCCCTGATGGTGGGACGCAAGGTGGAGTTTGTGCATCAGGGAGCGGACAAGCTGGGCGATGTCGTGCTTGAAGTGCGTCATCTGAGCCGATACGGTAACTTCAAGGATGTCTCTTTCACCGTGCGCAAGGGCGAGATCGTTTCGCTCTCCGGTCTTGTCGGCGCGGGCAGAACGGAGGTCGTTCAGGCAATCTGCGGTTTGGAACCTGCGGATTCCGGCGAAATCCTCATCCACGGCAAGCCGGTCACGATCAAGAACATGAAGGATGCGGTTGCACACCGCATCGCCTATGTGCCGGAAAGCCGCCTGACAGAAGGTCTGGTGCTCACCAAGAGCGTGGAGGATAACTCGGTCATGACGGTTCACGACCGCCTGCGCAGCGGGCATGGGTTGGTGAATCTGAAGACCAAGCACAAGCTGGCGAAGGACTGGATCGAGAAACTGAACATCAAACCGGGTTATCCGGATATGGTGGTGCAGAAACTTTCCGGCGGAAACCAGCAGCGTGTGGTCATCGCCAAATGGCTGGCCACCGATCCGGAAATTCTGTTCATCGATGAGCCGACGAATGGCATTGATATCGGCGCGAAGAGCGAAATTCACAATCTGATGCGCAGGTTGGCTTCGCAGGGCATGGCGATCGTCATGGTTTCCAGCGAGCTGCCGGAGGTTCTCTCCATTTCCGATACTGTGCTGGTGATGCGGCGCGGACGTATTAACGGTGTGTTTGACGGCGCAGCCACCAATCAGGAGGAGCTGCTCAATGCTGCCATCCTGTCCAATCCCGGAAAGGGGGCGAACCCATGAAAAAGCTGCTGAAAAGCCGTGAGCTGGCGCTGGGCATTCTGGCGCTGGTGCTGATCGTCATCATCAGCGTGAATAACCAGCGTTTCCTGAGTGCAATCAACCTGATGAACGTGCTCAAGAGTAACATCATTCTGGCGATTGTTTCCTGTGGTATGCTGGTCGTCATGATCACAGGCGGCATTGATGCTTCCGTGGGCGCGATGATTTCAACCACAACGCTGATTGTAGGCAATTTCCTGGTGCATGTTTCGCCCAACCCGGTGCTGGCCTATGTGCTGGGCATGCTCATCGGCACCCTGTTCGGAACAGTGAACGGTCTGCTTATCGCCTATCTCAAGCTGCCGCCGCTCGTTGCGACGCTGGGCATGAATTCGATTGCAAGCGGTCTGATGATCTTTTTGACCAAGGGCGCTTATATCAACAATATTCCGCAGTCGTTTATCGACTTCGGTCTGACGACGTTCCTCAAGATCTTTCCCAAGGGAGACGGCACGACGATCGGTCTGCCGATTCAGGTGATTCCGTTGGTACTGGTTGTGGCGCTGACGCATTTCCTGCTCCGGCACACCAAAATGGGACGCGGCGTTTTCGCCATCGGCGGCAACATGCTTTCTGCTGAGCGCGTCGGCTTCAACGTGATTGCGGTGCAGATCTTCTGCTATGCGTTCATGGGCTTTATCTGTGGCGTAGCGGGTGTGACGCACATTTCCATCATGCGCCGCGTCGATCCGAATGCTTTTAATGGTTATGAAATGGACGTCATCGCAGCGGTCATCCTCGGCGGCGTCAATGTGCTGGGCGGCGAGGGCACACTGACCGGTACGCTGCTGGGTGTGGCACTGTTTGCCATCATCAACAACGGCTTGACGCTGCTGAAGATTTCGTCTTACTGGCAGAAGATCGTGCTGGGCGCGGTGATGGTCATTGCGCTGTGCGCGATTGTGATTCAGAAGCGGCATGACAGCAGCCGCGTGAAGAAAGTCGATATCGAGTAGAGGTGAGGAGAAGATGAAAAAATTATCGAAAGAAGCGATCCTGCTGATCGTGTTCGTCCTGATCTTTACGCTGTTGTCGATCATGTCTCCGGGTAAATTCCTGACGGGGGGCAATCTGCGCTCCATCTGTTTCCAGATTCCGGAATTCGGCCTGTTTGCCATCGCCATGATGCTGGCGATTCTGACCGGCGGCATCAACCTTTCGGTGGTGACGAGCGGAACGCTGGGCAGCGTCATTGGCGCACTCGTGCTCTCACGAACGTATGCGGCGGGCATGAATGCGGCGCTTTCCATCACACTGGCTGTGTTGACGGTACTGGCGATTTCGACTCTCTGTGGTCTGCTCAACGGCTTTGTGGTTTCCTACATGGGCACAGCCGCGATGATGACGACGCTGGGCACATCCATCCTGTATGAAGGCATCGGTCTGCTGATTTCAAAGGGTAATTCGATTTCTAAATTCCCTTCCGAGTTTTACTGGTTTGGCAACAGCACGTTCCTGGGTATTCCGATTCCAATGTATCTGTTCGTCTTCTTCGCGCTGCTGGTGCACATTCTGCTGCATAGAACGCCGTGGGGTCTGAACGTGTACATGATCGGCAGCAATCCCAAGGCGAGCAAATTTTCCGGCATCAACGTCGAGGGCACGACCATGCTGGCATACACGCTCTCCGGTCTGCTCAGCGGCGTGGCTGCGGTGATCATGATGTCGCGCTACAACTCCGCACGAATCGATTACGGATCTTCGTATCTGATGCAGACGGTTGCCGCATCCGTGCTGGGCGGCACGCTGATCACGGGCGGCTATGGCACGGTGTATGGCGTTGTGCTGGCGGTGGCGACGCTGCAATGCCTCTCCAGCGGCCTGAATATCTTCGGTCTGGATACGTCCCTAACCTCAATGATCACCGGCGCGGTGCTCATCGGTACGCTGGCTGTTGGATTCTTCGCTTCGCACAGGAACGAGCGCGTCCGCACGCTGAAAACGAAAAGCTGAGAAGAAAAAAGGATATCATTCCCGCGGAGGACGGGAGTTATCGAAAGATTCAGAAATAGCAAACATCAGAAGGAGGATACCCTTATGAAGAAGATTATTACTCTGGTTCTGGCTGCTTGTATGATGCTCACCAGCTTCTGTGCATTGGCGGAGAGCGACAAGTATACCATCGTTGTCATGCCGAAGCAGGTTGGCATTACGTATTTTGAGTCCGCTCGTGCCGGCGTGGTCAAGGCTGGCGAAGAGCTTGGCGTGAACGCGGTGTTCACCGGTCCGACTGTTGCCGATGCCGCTGAGCAGGTCAAGATGATTCAGGATCTCATCTCCCAGGGCGTGAACGCGATTGCAGTTTCTGCGAACGACGCGGATGCGCTGACCCCGGTTCTGACGCAGGCCCGAAATGCCGGCATCGTCATTCTCGACTGGGATACCCCGGCTGATCCGAGCGTGGTGGATCTTTCCGTGCAGACGGTTGAATTCAAGCGCTTCGGCGAAGCGAACTTGGACGAGCTGGTTCGTCAGATGGGCACCGACGAGGGCGAATATGCGATTCTGACCTCCACGCTGACGGCCGGCACCTGCAACGAGTGGATCAACGCCGTTCTGGCTTATGCGGCAGAAAAATACCCGAACCTGACACTGGTTTGCGACCCGGTCTGCACCAACGAGAGCATCGACGAAGCCTATTCCAAGACGCTCGACCTGCTGACCACCTATCCGGATCTGAAAGGCATCATCGGCTTCTCTTCCCCGGCTCCGATTGGCGCGGGTCAGGCGGTTTCTGAAATGGGTCTTCAGGGCAAGGTTGCCGTTGTCGGCACCTGCATGCCCAACGACGCGAACGCGCTGATGAAGGAAGGCGCGATCAGCTCCGGCCTGCTGTGGGATCCCGCTGCTCTGGGTTATCTGTCTGTCGGTCTGGCGAAGTATGTGCTGGATGGCAACGAGATCAAGGACGGCGACGTGGAGATCCAAGGCTATGGCACTGCGACTATCGCTGGCAAGCAGGTGTTCATGGGCGATCCGCTGATCTTCACCGCGGAGACCGTAGATAACTACAACTTCTAAGCATTTTGAAGCGTTTTCCCGGCGACATAGGGTGAATGCGGAAAAAACAGAGTCAAACAGAGCGCTATTCAGAGGCCAGAGGCCATCCTCCCTGAAAGCGTTCAACTCAAACCGACAACGGATGGCGGCTCGCATGAGCTGACCATCCTTTGTTTCTTCCACAAAAAAGAAAGGCAAAGCAATATGAAATACGGTATTACATACAGCTATTGGGGCAAGGACTGGGAAGGCAGTGATTACCCGCAGAAGATTGAGCGTGCGCGTAAATGCGGGCTGGATATTCTGGAAATCTTTTATGGACGCATTTTGACGATGAGCGATCAGGAGATTGCGGAGATCAACGCGGCGCAGAAGGATAACGGCATTGAGGTGTATGCGCTTGGCGGCTTCGGCGCAAAGCAGGATCTTTCGTCGCTGGATGAAACGGTTCGCCGCGGTGCGGTTGAAGAGGCGAAGGCGTTGCTCAAGGCCATCAGCCGCCTGAACATCCACAATTTCTCTGGCATCAATTATGGGCAGTGGTGCGGCCTTTCCGATCCGGAAAACAAGGCACGCCGCTTTGAGCAGGCAGCACGTTCGCTGGGTGAGGTGGGCCGTTTCGCAGCGGATTACGATATCAGCTGGAACATGGAGGTTGTTAATCGATTTGAAAGCTACCTCGTGAATACGGCGCAGGAAGCGCGTGATTTGGCGGAGGCTTCCGGCAGCAAGAATATCAATATTCTGTTGGATATCTTCCATGGTATGCTGGAAGAAGACGATTTGGCGCAAGCTGTGCGCATCGCAGGCGATAGACTGGGACATTATCACGTCGGTTCAAATAATCGAAAGCTGCCGAGACCGAGCTTCCAGCCGTGGAATGAGATTGCGGCCGCGATGAAAGAAATCGGCTATAACAAGAGCATCAGCATTGAGCCGCTGGTACATACGGGTGGAACGGTTGCGCTTAGCGGCGGTAATGTCTGGCGCGAGATGCTGCCCAAAGGCTGGGATGATCAGATGCTTGATGATATGTTGAAGGAAAGCCTTACATTTCTTAAAAAGACGTTTGATTAAGCGAGGATAAGGTGATGAAGAAATATATCATTGGTATTGATTCGGGCACCACGAGCATCAAAGCGGTGGTGATGGATATCCGCGGCAACGTGATTCACAAGAAAGATTTCAAGCTGACTGCGATTTGCCCCCGGCAGGACATGTATGAAGAAGACATGCACGAAATCTGGGAGAAAGCATGCCTCGCGCTGCGGGACGTTGCGGCGCATTTTCCGAAGGAAAGCATCATTGGCATAGGCATCACAGCGCAGGGCGACGGCATGTGGATGATCGACAAGGACGGCGAACCCGTGCGCAACGGCTGCTGCTTCTGCGATGGCCGCGCTTCCGAATTTGTGGATGAATGGGTGAAAAACGGCGTCTGTGATCAGCTGTTTGATCTGACTGGCACACGAATTTTCACGGGCAATCAGAATGGCATTGTGAAATGGATGGAGAAGCATGAGCCGCAGTCGCTTGAAAAAACGGCGTATATCCTGCATCTGAAAGACTATCTGTTTTACAAGCTGACGGGAAAGATCACGACGGATGCGACGGATCAGTCGCTGATCTTCCTAAATCAGAGGACACGCCAGTACGAGCCGGAGACGTTTAAAATCTGCGGGTTGGAAGCCTATATGGACAAATATCCGCCGGTTTTGAGCGCAAAGGAGAATGCTTTCCGCATTGATGCGGGGCTTGCTGAGAAGCTGGGGCTGAATCCGGAAATTCTGGTCACATCCGGTCCGATGGATGTGGGCGCCTGTGCGCTGGGCAGTGGTGTGATTGAACCGGGCTGCTGCTGCTCGATCATTGGTACGGCGGCGCTGCATGAAATGGTGATTGACCGTCCGTTGGAGGACGACGTACATGCAGGTATGACGGTTGCACATGTCATGGAGGACAGATGGCTTCGGTTGATGGCTTCGCTGGCAGGTACGCCGAATCTGGAATGGGCAATCAATACCTTCGGTGTAGCGCTTAAGCGTCAGGCGGAGGAAAAGCAGGTCAGTGTATACGATATAACCGAGGAACTGGTTAAAACCTCGCCTATTGGTGCAAACGGAGTGATGTATCATCCCTATCTGTTGGCGGGCGGCGAACGCGCTCCGTTTACGGATTCCAGAGCACGGGCGAGCTATACCAACATCAACGTCACGCATACGCTGGCGGATATTCTGCGTGCAACTTATGAAGGTGTTGCGTTTGCCATGCTGGATTGTTACAGCAGCATGCCAGGCAAGGTGAAGCAGATCACGGTCTGTGGTGGCGGTGCCAAGAGCGCATTTTGGTGTCAGATGTTTGCGGATGTGTTGGGAACGGATATCTTCACTGTCAACGGAGACGAGCTGGGCGCGAAAGGCGTTGTGCTCAATAACGCCGTGGTGCAGGGCTTTTATGCCGACTATGCGCAGGCTGTCGAGCAAACAGTCTCGGTTCGTGACCATTTTGTTCCGGATATGGAGAAGCATAAGCGGTATATGGAATTGTATCCGCTGTATAAGGAAATTCGCGAAGCGCTCCGACCGACGTGGGAAACGCGACAGAAGCTGTTCTATAAGTAATTATAAAAAATGGGGCTGTTGTTAAGCTGATGTTGAACTGCTCCCCGTCAAGTAGACAATACAAAACAATCGCATAATTCAAAGAAAGCTCATTGCAGGACAGCATCACACCAACTGCCTGATGTCCATAGTCTTGTTGTTTTTTCAGGTGTGACTGGTGATAATACGCTGCTTCAATGGGGTGCATCACCTGTGACGAAGGTGCTGTATGCGAAGCAATCGTATCATCTACAATGCAGAAAACAGGCGCTCTGCTCTTCCGGGATTCCTCGTAAATGCGATCAATGACTTGTCGTTTCAGCGCTTTTTCAAAATGCAGGCTGTCCCATCTTCCGTTATTCAGAAAATGTGCGACTGTCGTTCTGTGTTTCTCGCTAAAAACTTCGGCATTGACGACTTTTCCCTTGTATCCGAGCATAAAGACGGAGCGGGTCAGGGGCTTTACATGTTCCAGATAGACATCGGATAAAAAATTCCCGAGCCGTAATGCGTTTAAAGTCTTGCAAATTTCTTCTGACTGCTTTACACTGTAGGCATGAGACCTCTCCTTTCGTGGCGGTGGTCGGATGGGTTTTTGATCAATTTCATTGTACCATTCACCACGTCGGGATGTCTCTATTCATTTGTGCATTTTTTCATATTTGCTCATTTATAGATTATAAAAAAGTGGGTCTGTCAAGCTGATAATGATATGCTCCCTATAGAGTAGACACTCGAAATAACAGCCATATCAAAGAAAAACAGCGCGTTTCAAAGTATACCGCCGACGACTGCGGGAAGTTCAAACCGAAAAAAGCGTGGAGAAAAGAATAAAGACATGAAAAACCCTCCGAAACTTTGCCGTTTCGGAGGGCATTTTCATGTCTTCCTCAAATCTTGAAGAATAAGACCGAAAGTATCAAATCCGTATCATTTGTCTTTTGATGGGATCAAAAACTGAACAATACCTGACATTTTTGACCGTTTCAGATTATTTCCACTCGCTCCTGCTCAGCTTATTCTAAACAGGTTTGTTTATGAGGTTTAGCACAGATTATTGATATTGTTTTCATGATTCAGATGGTATGGGCTATCTGATTTTTTGTTGCCATAGTGTTGCCAAAAACAAATCACTTGGGCAGGTACTTAACATTTCTTGTGGAGCCGGTGAGAACCAATTCCCCGTCATCGGACAGACGCTTCAAAAGACGATAGGCTTGCGGCGGACTGATGTGCAGCAAATTGCTGACATCGCTGCGTGTGACAAAGCCTTTCTTTTTTGCGAGCTTGAGAACAAGCTCACGATAGCGGAGTTGATCAACGTCGGTTTGACGAACGTAGTCTTCCGGGCGTTTATAGAGTCTGGCGCTGAGCACATAGGCACGGCTTCTTCCTGTTCCGATGGCTTCAAGAAAGCCGGCTTCAGTCAAGCGTTCAACCGTTGAATGTGCTTTTCCTTCGGGAATGTTGGATTCGCGGACGATTTCATGGAGAGTCATGCGGCGATTTTGTCGCAGAACATGGAGAACGAGCAGGGTATTAAGCGGCATGGGTTCGCCGGTTCGACGCTGCTCATCGGCAAGGAGCCGGATGATTTGCTCGTCTGGCATACCGCGCGGAATGAACAGCTTGACACACGTTGAGGTGCTTTCCGAATAATCCGGAAGATCGCGTCCGAATTTTAGTGAACCTTCAAAGATACGGTCAACGCCGCGCCCGGAGCGTTCAGCCAAGCCAATGCGCTTGAGTGCATCAGCTAACGCGGGATTTCGACCGTGAGGCTCAACGCGCAGGATATTTTGGAAGGTGACGCCTTCGATGAATCCACCGGGATTGGAGATGGTTAGACCGTCTGCATCCATTTGCACGAGAACGCATCCTAAACGCGTATAATCTCTGTGTGCAAACGCGTTTACAACGGCTTCGCGGATAGCGCGGTGGTCAAATTCGGGAATCGAAACACGGAGCATTCCCATTTCCATTTCACGTTCAGGATTGCGCACATTGATAAAGTTGATAATCTGTTCGATTGAGGCCAAGAGCGGGAGATAAAAGGATTCGTTGGTTTGAAGCTCTGTTCCGCGCAGCATTTGGAAACCGGATTCTGCTGTAGGAATCAAGGCTTTAAGTTTATCCCTGCGCCCGATAAGGAGCATACCTGTGTAGGTTGGAATGCGTTTGTCATCAATCGTCGTAGTGAATTGCAAGGCTTGATCGAGTTCTTCGTCTGATAATTCAAGAAGTGCCGTTTCGCCGTGGTACGTTTGAATCAAATTCCGCAATCTTTCGCGCTCAAGCGGATCCAGATCCGCATAGGTTGCATTCGGAACAGGTTGGGCGGAAAAATCAAGCAACGACAATTCGCTGAGCCTTGTTGTAAGCTCATATGGATACATGGGCACATTTTCAGGTGAACCATCTACCTTCAGGCGACGACGCTGTACTTTGCCGGAACTGGACGCAACGATGGTTCGGCTTTTCGGCACATGGATAACCAGTATGGACGGCTCTGTGTCGAGCAGCTCTGAACGGACAGAAATTGGGGGAATTGTTTTGTTGGCGATAAACGCAGAAAGCTGTGTAATATCTCGATGCGTTGAATGGAGGCCAGTAATCTGACCGTCATCTTCAACGCCGAGATAGAGATCACCGCCGTTTGTGTTTGCAAATGCGACGATTGCATCAATTAATCCATCATCAGATAATTTGCGAATATCGCTTTTGAATTCGACTTCCAAAGTTTCCTTTTGCGGAATGAGTTTTTCCACGCTT
>OLPW01003211.1_pt1 | contig 13100 bp, 13 predicted proteins | sample 1672161 | NCBI WGS metagenome assembly OLPW01 (sample SAMEA3136654, study PRJEB25190) | human gut metagenome
ATATAAGCACTAACCCTATTAATACGATATGTAATACGTATAAACATTAACAATAAATATAAGGGATTTAATGCATTTATCAATTGGACGTGTCGAAAAAAAGAAACTAAAATAGAAGTTGTAATCTAAAGACGAGAGTTATGTTATTGGAGGAGGAAAAAATATGAATTTAACAGGCTCAAAGAAAACACTTGCGTTGGCAGGTGTGATATGCGGACTTGTAGCAGCATGTCTTGCATATTTTGGTAACCCGGCAAATATGGCATTCTGTATCGCATGCTTTATCCGTGATACAGCTGGTGCAATGGGGATGCATCAGGCTGAAGCAGTAATGTATGCAAGACCAGAGATTATCGGTCTGGTTCTTGGTGCATTTATTATTTCAATTGCGACAAAAGAATTCCGCTCTACAGGTGGATCTTCACCGATGATTCGTTTTGTACTTGGTGTGATCATTATGATCGGAGCACTCGTATTTTTGGGATGCCCACTTCGTATGGTACTTCGTATGTCAGCCGGTGATTTAAATGCATGGGTAGCACTTATCGGATTTATTCTTGGAGTAGCAACTGGTGTATTTGCTCTGAAACAGGGATTCAGCCTTGGAAGAGCACAGGCAACAACAAAAGCAAGTGGAGCAGTACTTCCGGTCATCGTTGTTGGAATTCTGATTCTTGCAACATGCACATCACTTTTGAAAGTAAGTGCGGCTGGTCCGGGAAGCTTACACGCACCAATCATTATGTCTCTTGTAGGAGGCCTGATCTTCGGAGCTATGGCTCAGAAATCAAGAATGTGCTTTGCAGGTGGAATCCGTGATGTCATTATTATGAAGAACTTTGATTTATTATCTGTTATTGGCGGACTTTTCGTTGTAATGCTGATCTTCAATATTGCAACAGGAAAATTTGTAGTAGGATTTAACACACCAGGAGTTATTGCACATTCTGAACACTTGTGGAATATCCTTGGTATGTATACAGTTGGATTTGCAGCAGTTCTTGCAGGTGGATGCCCGCTTCGTCAGTTAATCCTTGCAGGACAGGGATCTTCTGATTCAGGAGTCACTGTAATTGGAATGTTCGTAGGAGCAGCAATCTGCCACAACTTCGGACTTGCAGCAAGTGGAACAGCACTTAACCCGGAGACAAAAGCTGTTGTAGCCGGAGCAGTTCCAACTAACGGAAAAGTTGCATGTATTCTTTGCATCGTAGTTCTGTTCATCATAGCATTTACATGCAAGAGAGAGACAGCTAAGAAATAAGAACAGAAAGAAATTCAGATGAAATAATTACAACAGAATAGCTGAAAATAATGTCTGAAAGGAGTATATAGATATGGTAGAAGTAGATGCAAGAGGACTTTCCTGCCCGGAGCCGATCATGTTGACAGCAGAGGCTCTGAAGAATGAAAAAGGTCCAATTAAAGTATTGGTAAGTGAGCCGGTACAGAAAGAAAATGTTGAAAAATATGCAAAGAGTCAGGGAAAGAAACCAACATCAAAGGAAGTTGGGGACGAGTTTGAAATCGTCATTGAATAAGATTTCCTGATTTAGGCATCAGACGCATATGGAAGTTCAGGAGCAGTCGTGAAAACGGCTGCTTCTTTGCATATATCTTTGCACATATCTCGCACATATCTATCTACAGAAAATGCTTGACATATATCAATTGTCGATATACTATATAGATAACCGATATATCGATTGCCGATATAAAACATTGTTTTAATGATGAAAGTCAATTTATATCAGTTATATCGGATAAGATGTGTCGGCAGGGTAGATATGAATGCAAAAATCAGAACTGATTAAAAAGATTCTGAATTGAAAAAGAAAGGGGAGGTATAAAATGGCAGTAGATAAAAGCCTGGTGTCCGGAAGCACGATGATGTTGATTCTTAAGCTTCTGGAAGAGAAAGACATGTATGGTTATGAGATGATCGAGACTTTGAGGGAGAAGTCAGAGAATGTATTTGAGTTAAAAGCAGGAACATTATATCCGCTCCTTCATGGACTGGAGGAAAAGGAGTTTGTAAAGTCTTACGAGCAGGAAGCGGGTGGAAAGACAAGAAAGTATTATTCCATAACAAGAGAAGGAAAGAAGCAACTCCGGGCAAAAGAAAAAGAATGGAAAGAATACGCCGGAGCAGTGAGAAATGTTCTGGGAGGTGTATGCTTTGGATAGACAGGAATATTTGAAATCTTTGACGGAACAGATTCGTACAAAGCGTGCGCGAACCATGGTCGCGGAGGAAGTAGAAGCACATATTGAAGACCAGAAACAGGATTTCATGGCTCATGGATTAGGTGAAGAAGAAGCCGAGTCGATGGCTGTAGTGGAGATGGGAGATCCAGTGGAGGCAGGCGTGAAGCTTGACCGGGTGCACCGCCCGAAGATGGAATGGACAGTTCTGATGGCGATTTTAATTATTAGTATTATGGGACTGATCCTACAGGCGGTAGTTACTTCGTCTTTTCCAACAATGAATATGAGTACACTGGAAGCTTTCAAAGATAACTTTTTGTATGGCGGAATTTGGAGTGCAATGTTAATAGGAATTGCGGTCATGTTAGGAATCTGTTATCTGGATTATTCTATATTAGTAAAGTGGTCATTTCCAATTTGGGCAGTCATGCAGATACCGGCAGTCTTTTCTATAGTTAGTAAGCTCTTTTTTGATGAAACAATGTGGATTGGACCGATGGTCAATGGCAGAAGTATAGTTCAGATGTTATTGTCCTATCTGGTCATTCCCTTTTACGCAGGGACAATTTATCATTTCCGCAGAAAAGGAACGAAAGGACTGATCATTAGTACCGTGTGTCTTGGAATATCAGTACTTACCGATTTGATGATACCATTTATGTCATCTGCAGTTGTTACAGGAATTACAGGGCTGGTCTTACTGCATGTGGCGGTCTGTAAGGGCTGGTTTGGAGAAAATAAAAAGAAATTTTTGACCAGGATGTGGGGTGTGATTGGAATCTGCCTGCTACTGATGTCCGGAATAACATTTTGGTGTAATGGACGTTTCGTTACAGATTATCAGGTACATCGACTGGAAGCTTTAATTACCGGAGAACACTGGGATTATACAAGAGGTGCGGTTGCAGACGTAGCAAATGCTGCAAAAGATCCAAACTCAAGTAAATGGCATGAGTCGCAGTCTTCCGGGAAACTAGAAGTAACGGATCCATATAATGGTGCCACAGAAGTAGAAGCTGTCACGCTTTATAATTATGCAAGAAATGATTATATTTGGACATACCTGTTCCATTATTTGGGAAATGTAAAAGGAGTTTTTCTGGTTGTAGTATTTGCGGTATTTATGGCTCTATTGCTTCGAATGGCGGTAAAACAGAAGAATCGCCTGGGATATATGCTCAGCATCGGCTGTGTAATATTTTTGATTTTACAGTCATTGTTCTATATTGGAGTAAATGCAGGACTTTATCCGATTAGCGGAAATTATATGCCATTTTTATCTCATGGAAATATGACCATGATGATTACTTACTTTTATATGGGAATATTGTTGTCCGTGTACCGGAATACCAACGTCGTGAAAAATTAGTTGACAATATAGAAAAAGGCATATATCATATAAAACATATAGGAAAAGAAAGTATATGAAAGATTGGAGATGCCTGATATGACGAGAGCGGAAGCCTGGGAACTATTAACAGAATATAATCAAGACGAATTTCACTTGCAGCATGCACAGACAGTAGAGAATACGATGCGCTATTTTGCAAAAGAACTAGGATATGGAGAAGAGGAAGAATTCTGGGGAATTGTAGGTCTTTTACATGATCTGGATTTTGAAAAATATCCAGAAGAGCATTGTATCAAATCTCAGGAAATTATGAGAGAGAGAGGAGTCGACGAACGTGTTATTCATGCGACGGCAAGTCATGGATATGCAATTACGGTTGATATTCAACCAGAGCATGAGATGGAGAAGGTGTTGTATGCAGTAGATGAACTGACAGGGCTTATTGGAGCTGTAGTGCTTATGCGCCCATCGAAAAGCGTGCAGGATCTGACGCTAAAGTCGGTAAAAAAGAAATATAAAAGCAAGAATTTTGCGGCTGGATGCTCAAGAGAAGTCATAGAAAGAGGAGCAGATATGCTTGGATGGACCCTGGATGATCTGATTCAAAGAACCATCGATGCATTGAAAACATTTCAGGAATAGAGAAGAAATACTAAAATATAGGAAATTTAAGAGGTTAAAAGAGGATGCAGTATTCAAAAAAATGAGTGCTGCCTCCTCTTTTGCTATAGATAGTAAATTATATTTTTCCTGTATGTAATAATTTTAAAATTTTCTCGGCATCAAAATCAGGTGCCTGGTTCATGGCAAGGTCATAGATTGGCTGAATAGTATCAAGCGGTTCCAGCAAATCAGTAGCTATCTGAGAAACAGAAAAGTTTTTGATTATCCTTTTAATAACTTGTTTGATTAAGTAGAGCTGCTCGCCTTCAATACGGCCAGCACGTTCCCCTTCTTCACGGCTGATGCGCCGGGTCTCCTGTACATCATATGCTTCAAAAGAATCAAACATCATATGGAACTGCCTCCTTGTAATATGGTCTGTAAGGTCATTGATTTCTTCAGCAGGGACATTGATTGTATGAAGAAATGCTGAAAATACAGAGCCCATAAGCTCTAAAATGTGTGGTGGTGTATTCTGTGTCAATTGGTTCCAGTAGTCTTCTGGAATCTCTTTTAAATGCTTGAAATCAGAGGAACTCTTGAGCTTGTTAAGAATGAAAATAGCTGAGAGTTCATCACCTTTTTCAATTAAATCTTCTTGAGAATACTTATTCAAAGGAACGATTAGATATTTATAATCTGGAATGAATTCTTCAAAGATATCACTCATGAATACCCGGTCTTTAAAATGTAATGCAGAAGTCCATTGTCCCGTGCCTTCATAATAAATAATTGGCAGGATTGGCGGATATAAAAAATCTTTGGATTTCGTAATTCCAGGATGTAACTTTTCCTGTGTGGCAGTGTAATCAGTCCAGACATAAACCATGTATCTGAGCAGTCTGAAAGACATGTCAGCATCTGCTTCTGATTGATGTTCAATAAGTGCAATCAGATAAAGCTCTGTGTTTTCAATCTGAATTTTCTTCACAATGTCAGAATCACGGGATTCCTGAAATAAAGGAATAAAATGTGAAGAAACGTCTTCAATATCCTCTGGCTTTATGTTCATGAAAAAAGGAATATCCGTGTATCCTTTTAGAAATTGGGCACAGAGTGTCGAGTCTCCGAATACAATCTTGGCTGCATTGTCATGAATCTTTGAATTGTGTACCCCATGTTCAGTTGTCTTGTTGGTAGTTTCCATAGCGCTCCTCTCTGAGCAAATGTAAACTAAAAACTTTCTGAATATATTTTAACATTGTAAGTATAAAAAGACAATATAGAAATTGAATGAAAATAAATTCTATACAAAAGGGATTTGTCAAAAATTCAGAAGTACCGTAACATTTGCCCGGTGTGCATGCAACTTGTGCAAGTGCAGGGGCACTTAAAGTTGCGGTGAATGAGTAACATCATCAAAAATCTGAGTGAATTCTTTGCTGAAAAAGCAATGAAATTCAGAAACGAAATCCTGGCTGTGGATTTCCATGGGCGTTGAAACATAATGAAAATATCGTGCCCGAAATTTGATGTAGATGTAGTGTAGCACAGATAAAGAGTGAGGGCAATAGATGCAACAAAATGTTGCAGGAGATTTTGTGGGAACATATAAACATAGGTTTGGAAATGCGATAAGATAGTGGTTTGATTATAGATAAAACAAATAAAATGATATTAGTTATAGAAAATGTGCGATGTGTACAAAAAGAAAATATGAATTGTAGAAATTAAACGCTGAAAAATAAAAAAAGCATATTTATAATAAACAACTGTGATAGACATGATGTAGGAAAATATTTTTGATTGACATAAATGTTATAAGTACCTATCGGAAATTTAATGAAAAAGGAGAAAACTAAATGCATGATATAAAAATTCATGATGTTTCATTTTCTTATGCAGGCAGTGATAAGTTAGTTTTGAAAGACATTAATGTGGATGTAGAAGGTGGAGAATTCGTTTGTATTCTGGGACAATCTGGTTGTGGAAAGAGTACTTTGTTGCGCCTGATTGCTGGGTTGGAAGATTGTACAACAGGTGAAATTTTAGTCGATGGAGAAAAAATACATGGTGCAAGTTTGAATCGAGGAGTAGTATTTCAGGATTATGGCTTGTTCCCTTGGAAAACAGCCGGAGCCAATATAACGTTGGCATTAAAAAAGAAATTTCCGGACTGGGATAAAAATCATCTGAAAGAAAGAACGATTGAGCTATTAAAAGCGGTAGGATTAGATGAATCAGTTTACCGTAAATACCCTAAAGAATTGTCTGGTGGCATGAAACAAAGATGTGCGATTGCCAGTGCATTTGGAATTGACCCACCAATTCTTCTTATGGATGAACCGTTTGGTGCACTTGATGCCGTAACCCGTTCCATGCTTCAGGATATGGTATTAAAACTTTGGGAAAAACAGGAAGATAAAAAGACGGTCTTTTTTGTAACACACGATGTAGATGAAGCAATGATTTTGGCTAATCGGATTATTGTGCTTGGACAATCACCAAGTAATATAATTTTTGATGTAAAGATACCAGATGAGAAACGTACTACGAGAGATTCCAGATTTGAAGATCCAGAGTCAATTAAACTTAGAAATGAACTGCTTCGTCAAATTAATCAAGATGTGGAAGCACATGTACAAACCGTGCAATAATAGAGAAATCTATTTGCAAATAAAAATATTTAACTAAAAAGGAGAGAACAAATGAAAAAGAGAATTATCTCACTTCTTCTTGCAGCAGCAATGACTTTCAGCCTTACAGCATGTGGTGGAAATTCATCTGATGATAAAAAGGAAGAGACAAAAACAGAAAACACAGACAACAAAGAAACTCCAGAAGTGGATACAATTCACTGGGCAAGAGCAAATAGTGGAAATATTCTTGTTACAATTGCAAAACAGCAGGGATATTTTGATGAAGTTGGAATCAATGTAATTGAAGATCCAGTTGAGTCTTCAACAGCAGCACTTCAGGCACTTCAGGCAAAACAGGTTGATGTAACATCTAACCAGGGAACAAATAACCCGCTTCAGTTTATCTCCACAGGTTCTGATTTTTCAATCGTTGGTGGCTATATGCTGAAAGGTATGTATATTATTGGAAAGAAAGATACTCAGTATAAAGATGTTACAAGTCTGAAAGGTTCTAAATTTGCATATGCAGGGGTACATCCGGTAGTAGGTATGGCATTATTAGATGCAGGAATTGATCCTAATAATGATGTTGAATGGCTTACATATAGTACAAACAGTGACCGTCTTGCAGCAGTAGTTTCCGGAGAAGCTGACTATGCAGTACTTAGTGGAGACCAGTTATATGCAGTAGGTAATAATGATCAAATTGAGATTAAAGCATGGTTAGATGATCTTGTACCAAACTATGGATGCTGCCGTATGAACATGAATACTGATTTTGTAAAGAAGAATCCTACAACTGTAAAACTTCTTCTGAAATCTCTGATTCGTGCTGAGCAGTGGTATCTTGCAAATAAAGAAGAGTGTGTAAAAATTCTTGCAAAAGAAATCGGTGCAGAAGAAGATTATGTTGCAGCATATCTGTTAAATGATAATTATGTTTCCAGTGTAGATCCGTGTAAGAATTCTGTAGTTAAGACATGGGAGGCTATGATTAAGATGGGATTCATTGATCAGGCAGATGCTGACAAAATCAACATTGAAGATCATATTAACACAGAACTTTACAAAGAAGCTCTTGATGAGTGTGTAGCAGAATATCATGATGAAGATCCAGATTTCTATGATGGAAGAGTTAAATTCTTTGAAGAAAACGATCAGTAATAAGAGATAATTAACAAATAACTCAATTCCGCCGTTTTATACTGCGGAATTGGGTTTTTTAAGAAGGTAATGGTTCGGAGGTATCTATGCGAAAAGTTTTAAAATTTATAAAGGATTATTGGATAACAGGTTGTATTTATCTGGCTATGTTTTTTGGGTACAAGTATATCGCAGATAACCAGCTTTTTGGTGGATATCTTTTCCCTGCGGTAAGCAAAGTTGCAAATTCTTTTAAAGAAAATATTGGTACATTATTTATGAATATGTTTTATTCATTTCAATTAATGATTCCAGCTATTATTATTGCTGTTGTAATTGCGATAGTTGGTGGGACTATTCTTGGGATGAGTAAAAAAATTCGGAAAGTGGTTCATCCGGTGGTTTACTCAATTAGTGTAATTCCATCTATTTTGATGTCCCCATTTGCGCTGCTTATGGCTCCAAGTTTTAGAATAGCTTCTTTGTTCCTGGTGGTCTACAATACAATTTGGGCTACATTTTTTGCTACAATTAATGGTATTATGACGATAGACAAAGTTTATCTTGATAAAGCAAAAACTTTGGAGTTAAATCCGGTAGAAAAGATGTTTCAGGTAATCTTACCTGCAGCAATGCCGTCTATTATGTCAGGGTTTATTACATCTCTTAGAGGATCCTTTGTAGTGCTTGTATATGCTGAAATGTATGGCGCAAAATTTGGTATGGGATTTTATGTAAAAAAATTTGCAGAATATGGACTTTACAGTGAGGCGTGGAGTGGCTTCATTTTCATGGTTGTAGTTCTGGTTATTGTTATGCAGATATTCGAAAAAATGAAAAACCGTATTTTAAGATGGACAATTAATTAACAGAAAGACAAAGGAGGCAAATAAATATGAAGATTACAAAAGTAGATGCAATTCAGATTGAGGATAAACCGGATGATCAGCCGGGATGGCGTCCGATAGTGTGTCGCGTTTATACAGATACAGGATTATATGGAGATGGGGAAGCTGCAATTGCATATGGTGTTGGATCTACAGCGGCATATGGAATGATTCAGGATCTGGCAAAATTGATAATCGGTATGAACCCGTTGGATACAGAAGTTATTTGGGAAAAATTATATAAATCGACTTTCTGGGCACAAAATGGGGGACCGATTGTATTTGCAGGAATTTCTGCATTAGATATTGCGTTATGGGACATAAAAGGAAAATATTTTAATGTTCCAGTATATCAGTTGCTTGGCGGGAAAATGAGAGATAAGCTTCGCTGTTATGCAAGTCAGCTCCAATTTGGCTGGGGAGAAAGAAAAACACCGGCATATCAGATTGAAGATTATGTTGCAAATGCAAAAAAAGCTGTTTCGGAAGGCTATGATGCTATAAAAATTGACTTTTTTACATTCGATCCGAAAGGATACCGCTATAGCTCTGAGGAGACAACAAGAGTGCTTGATCCATATCATGTCCATGTTGTAATTGACCGCCTTGCAGCCGTCAGAGAGGCAGTTGGACCAGATGTAGATATTATTATGGAAAATCATTCCTATATAGATGCGCAGGTCGCAGTGCAACTGGGAGAACAGGCGAAAAAATATAATATACTGTTTTTTGAAGAACCAACTACACCAAATCCGAAGATGAATAAATTTGTCTGTGATAAATTAAATATCCCAATTGCTCAGGGAGAAAGAATTTATTCAAGATGGGGATATGCACCATATTTTGAAGATGGTTCCATTCAGTTGATTCAGCCAGATATCGGTAACTGTGGAGGATTAACGGAAGCAAAAAAAATATGCGATTTAGCTCACATTTATGATGTAGGAGTACAGGCACATGTGTGTGCAAGCCCATTGTCAACAGCGGTTGCTTTACAGTTAGAAGCAGCAATTCCAAACTTTACGATACATGAACATCATGTGTATAATCGATATGACTACAATAAAAAATTATGTAAATATGATTATCAGCCAGTTGATGGATATATTGCAGTTCCGGATTTTCCTGGTATTGGAAATGAATTGACAGATTATTGTTTCACAAATGGAAAGGTGACAACGATCGAATAAGCTTATTGATAAAAGCAATATATCTTTCAAAAGAAATCTATTTGACAGAAAATTCATCTTGATAAATAATATCCATATTGGAGAGTGTGGATATGTTTGAAATTGATGTCTGTTATAAATTTATATTTGAATCAATGCTCGAGGATGATGTATTGTGATATATAGCAAACAAGGTATATGAATATACTCATGCCGGGATATTTTTTGTGTCGGAGTCCGGAGAGATTCTGGCTTATGCCTGTTCGGGAAAAGACCAGAGCATGCGTTCGATTATAGAAGGGCATGTAACATTGGAAGATTATCCTTATTTCTTTGAGGAAGTGTCACCGAATGGAGAGTTCCAGACGGTTGCTGCGGTGAAGGATAAGAAGAAAAATATTGGATATATCATTATTCACTATAGTAATGAAGAGTTTTGGACGTTTTTTGAAGAATTAGGAACAATTCTGACGGAAACAGCAAGACAATATTTTGAAGAGAAGCAGAAGAATACGTACTTAAATCTTTCGCTCAAAGACTATATTATCGGTTGGATGATTTTTGAAGGACAGCATTTTGTGGAATCGGAGCAGAGTCATACATTAAAAGGAAATTATTTGATGGCTTTGTTTACAGATGATTTTTCTGATATGGCGGTAGAGGCAGCAAAACTGGGAAGAATCTGGGAGCATTTTTACTTGTATGAAGAGAAACACTCCCTGACGGTTGTGCTATATCAGGTTTCTGAAAAGAATGCGCAAAAGATTTATCAGATGGCGCAGAAAGAAAATCTGAACTGCTATATGAGTGAGACATTTGAAGATATCAATGACTGTAGAACAAAAAGAGATTTGCTAAAACAGATGGAACGGATTCCGAAGATATGTGATGTCAGAGGGGTTAAAAGAGAAAAAGATTGGTATCTTCAGGGTATTTTTTCTTATACATTACCTTTAATCGAAGAGGCAGGACTGAGTGACTATTCGATTTTGAACTTGATAAAGGAAGATGAGAAGAATCACACAGAGCTTTATGATACATTGAAAATGTATTTATTATGCGAAAACAATGTGACGATGGCAGCGGAAAAACTTCATGTTCACAGAAATACATTGGTGTATAGATTAAAGCAGATAAAAGATTGTCTGGAATTAGATATTAACAATAATGAGATTTCGAGAGAACTTCTCGCATTTATGATTATGTATGACCTGTCGAAATCTTCAGAGGACTAGAGCATGAAACTTGTACAAGATTTACCAGAGATATTTGAAGAATTTGGAGAAAAAAGGCGGGAAGCCTTTTTAGAGGTAAAAGAGTATAAAGACAAGCATTGTGGAAACATTGTTGAAAAGGTAAAGACAAAGGTGTACCTGTTGTTGGAATGTATTGTGCATATTTTCCAACAGAGCTTGCAATGGCGGTAGGTGCAATCCCGGTCGGCTTATGCTCTTTTTCGAATGAAACAGTTACGGCAGCAGAGCGTGAACTTCCTAAGAGTATGTGTCCACTTGTAAAATCGAGTTATGGTTTTGCAATCGAGGATAAATGCCCATTTTTCCATTTTGCAGATCTTGTGATTGGTGAGACAACTTGTGATGGAAAGAAAAAAATGTATGAACTGATGGCTGAATTTAAGCCGGTGTTTGTTATGGAACTTCCAAACAGCCAGTCTGAGAAAGGGCTGGAATTCTGGAGACGGGAAGTCATAAGGACAAAGGAATACTTTGAAGAATTTTTCCATGTTATTATTACGGATGAGATGATTCATCATGCAGTGCATCTGAGTAATGAGATTCGCAGATCCCTAAAGGAATTATGTGAAGTGATGAAGCTTGATCCGGCACCGGTTTTTGGTACGGATATCCAGAAGATGATCAATGGATCTAAGTATCGGTTTGATTTTAAGACGACACCGGAGCTGGTGGATGCTGTTACAGAAAAGATATTGGAAGAATATCATCAGGGAAAGCATCTTGAGAGCAGACCGAGAATTTTGGTGACAGGCTGTCCGATTGGCGGAGATACAATGAAGATTCTGGAAGGAATCGAAGAAAATGGCGGAGTAGTTGTTGCGGTAGAAAACTGCAGTGGGGTAAAGACGCTTGACCAGATGGTGGATGAGACTCAGGAAGACATTTATGGGGCAATAGCGAAAAGATATTTATCTACAGGTTGCTCTATTATGACGCCGAACGACAATCGAATTGAATTAATCGGACGAATTATTGAGGAATATCATGTAGATGGAGTTGTGGAAATGATTCTGTCAGGCTGCCATGCGACAGGTGCGGAATCTATTTATATCCGAAAGTTTGTAAATGAAGAAAAGAATCTCCCATACATTTCTATTGATACAGATTACTCGTCGGCAGATAAAGGACAGATATCTACGAGACTTGCCGCTTTTATTGAGATGATTCAGGCAGATAAAAGTGGCAAGAAAGAACTGGATATGAATTATTGTTATAAACTGATCGTATCAGGCATTTCAGGTGGAAAATGTTTTGAAGAGATTTTGCAAAACGTATGGGATTATACTGGAGTTCCGGTCAGATTTTCAAGGAGAAATCAGGAAGTTCTGTATGAAGTTGGAAAAGAACAGGTCACAGTAGATGCGCAACGTATAGTACATGAATGTTTAGACGGTGTTTGGATTGAAGCAGTGATTCTTGATGATCAGCGAAAGATACAAGTGCAGGAACTTGCAGATATTCTTGCAAAGAGCTTTTCCATGTATCAGAAGAACAGAAAAAATACAGGGAACAATCAAAAACGTCAGCCGGACTATTTGTGGATACTGGCGACAGATACTTCTCTGGCAGCAAGACTTGCAGGAAAAATTGAAGAAACTAAAGAGTTTTCTTCGGTTGTTGAAAAGCAGAAAGACAACAGTATCTTAATAACCAATATACGAGGTAAAGAGGATCGTGCCTTGCTGATCCGGTTGTGTAAAGAATTCATTTATGATTGTGATGGAAAGATACTGATTGGAAATGGTGTTAAAGCTGAGCAAAACTTAAGTGAAAATAAAAGGTTGCAGCAGGAAGTGTTTGAACTTGCAAGGAACCGTGCACCGGGGAAACATTTGTATTTGATA
>OLPW01003233.1_pt1 | contig 13038 bp, 10 predicted proteins | sample 1672161 | NCBI WGS metagenome assembly OLPW01 (sample SAMEA3136654, study PRJEB25190) | human gut metagenome
TTGGTCATCCATCGCGCCGGTCATTTCCTTGCGGTATCGGGCAATAAAGGGAATGGTGTTGCCCTCGTCGATCAGCGAAACAATTTTGCCGATGATCGCGGGCGCTGTTTGAAATTCGCTTGATAAAACGGCCTGTATATCCATGCGTGGGATGTTCCTTTCCTCGCTCGTTGTTTTTGGGTTTCGGCACGCGCTTTTAAGCGGCACTATTTTTATTATACCCCCTGTTCATCCGCGAAAGCAACCCATCACGCGGACATTTTTGCTTCCGGTTCAGCGATAGCCGACGCAGTTTTTCCGGCATACGAAAAACCCGGAGCATGGCTCCGGGCTCAGATCCTACCCTTTCAGTTCAGCTTCCGAACGGCTCAGCGCCGCATACAAAACCATGAACGGCGCTAAGATATACAGGGCAAACACATATCGATGCTCATAGGCAATCGGGGTCGCAATCATGAGCGTTCCCCAGAGGAAAAGACCGGGCGCAAAGCCCAGCAGCTGGCGGTAGTTTTTCCGATAGATCGCAAGCAGGCAGGCCAGCAGCGTCAAAAACACCGTGCCGCTGATCGGTATGCCGAATTTGGCGAGTGCATTCGCGCATTTTCCCGATGCGAACCAGTTTTCATAAGCCGAATAGCCGGTCACTTTTTCAATGAGATCCACAGATTCGCACGGCAGTTTTTCGTATTCATATTCATTGACGGTTTTCGTCGGCGACGCGCCGATGGCTCGACGCACATTCCAGAACCCGTCCGTCACGCCCAAGAATCCTTTGACGTAGCTTTCCGGATATTTTTTCAGCATCGAAAGCCACAGTTTAAAGAATCCCGCGTGATCGTTGTTGATCGCCGCGCTGCTGAAATGCTCGTTAAATTTGATTTTGTCCGACGTCCACGGCACATAAACCTCCTCAAGCACATCCACGGGAATAAACTCCTCGATCGCGGCCTTTTCCTCCGCCGTAATTTCCTCATGCGTGGCTGCATAACCGATCTGCTGCATCGGAATTGAAACCGATTCGGCAAACGAGCTTTTGGGAATCTGGAGCGCCTGATAGCCGGGTCCCTGAATCAGCACCACCAGCGCCAGGCTGACATAGGCGGCAAGCATCTTTTTTCGGGAATTTCCGACCAGAAATACCGTCATCATCAGCGTCGTCGCCGCAAAAATATAAAGGCCGTTGTTGCGCGCAAAGCAGACCCATACGCCGCTAAGGCAATAGCCCCACACCCGCCTGCCGTTCACAGCGTCCTTTTTACTCCGCGCCATGTCAAGGCACTGCAAGGCAAACGCCGTCATCGCCACGCCGAAATAAATATCCTTCCACAAGGTCACCGCATAGACGGGGAACAGCGGATACAGCGCATAAAAGAGGGTCAGCAGCAGCGGCGCCGCGCGTTTCCCGGTGAGCCGATTCAGAGCCGCTACCGCACCCGTGCATGCCAGCGCGACGGCAAACATCTGAACCAGCGCCGCCATGCCGATGCCAATCGTATTGGAAAATCCGAAGAAGCTGCACAGATTGATCCAAACCTTCAAATACAGCGTAAACAGAATCGGATGGTGGTTGTTGAGCCTGTAATCTCCCCATGCCTGATGCAGAGAATCCACGCTGTCCGCATAAACCAGACCGGGGAATGTACACAGATATGTCGGAATCCATACAAGCGCCAGCGCCAGAAAAATCAGCGCTTTTTCCCGCTTTCTGAAGACCACGCTTCGGGCATGTTCCTTTCGCCTGATTAACGCCTGAATGAACGGAATGCCTCCATACAGCATGACGGTTCCGCTCACAGCCATGACGACGAAAATTCCCCATTCTCCGGCGGACGGAAGCGCAACGTCACGGCTTGGGAAAGCGCCCCAGCCGCCGCCGACAACCCAGCTCAGCGCAAATGCCGCCGACATCACTGCGCAGGCCGCAAGCCAGCCCTTTTGAAGGCGCATACGCCCCTGTTCATCCAGCACGCGATCCGCCTTTCCCGCATGCCTGTCCCACAAAGCCTCCAGCAGCAGAAGCGCCAGCCCCCAGCCGCCCGCAGCGACGCCAATCGCGATCACAAAACGCCAGATGCGGCCGTATTCCCCTGCCGGAATTTCCAGCGAACAGGTTTGCTCATCTTCCTGCGTATACAGGGAAATGACTTCTTCCCTATCCGAGTCCAGCCGAATCCGCGCTCCCGCTCCGTATGCGTTTTGAGTGAAAATCAACGTCAGCCGATCTGCACAACCCACGTCAAGAAACAGTCTGCTTTCCTGCGGATCTCGGAGATTGGCCTGCGTCAGTTTGTAATCGTCATACTCCGCAATATAATCCCAGCCGGAATCCGCGCCATATTGAACATTTAAGTCGCGAAGCGCAATCTGTTTTCCGTTGAGCCTCGCGTCAACCCAATAGACCTCCCCGTCCAGCACCGCGCCTTCATGCGCAATCGGTTCAATTTCAATTTCTCGGCCGGGCCGGCTCACCTGAATCGGCAGCGTCGTCATCACGCATGCGCCAAAGGCCAGCAGACTAACCGTCAGAGCCAGACAGACCGGGCTGCGGTGCTTTTCCTTTTGAAGCGCCGCCATCGCGCTTCCGCCCAGCGCCAAAAAAGCCGCAGCCAAAACCGCGAAAGTCGCGGCATACGAGAGCTTGCGCGGCAGCAGACAGAAAATCCCCGCGCAGCCTGCCAGCGCCGTCAGCACGGACAGAATCCCGTTTCTCACGTTCCGCAGACGCTTGTTTTTCTGTGTCATGACGCTTTTTTGCCCTCCGCTTCGCCCTGCCGCTCCTGTCTGCCCAGATCATAGAGCATCTGCATGGCGTTCATTTGCAGTTCATACTGCTGGCGGCTCGTCTTGCCCTGCGTATCCAGAATCAGGCCACAGACCAGCAGGAGCAGCGCCGCCATGCCCATAAATCCGGCCGTAACCAGCGTAGGCAGTCGGCGAACCAATCCCGTCCGGCCGTATTCGATGAAAACAGGGATGAACAGAATCAGAGCCACCGCAAAGACAATCAGCGAGAGCAGGCCGAAAAAGAGAAGAGGCTTGTAATCTTTAAACAGGCGCACAATGGTCTTCAAAACCCGGCATCCGTCCGATACCGTGTTCAGCTTGCTTTCGCTCCCCTGCGGCCGATCCCGATAGCCCACCGGAATGGAAGCGAGCGAAAGATTTTTATCCAGCGCGTGAATTGTCATTTCGGTCTCAATCTCAAATCCCTTGGAAAGGACGGGGAACGTCTTGACGAACGTGCGGCTGAACGCGCGATAGCCCGTCATGATATCCGTCACATTGCCGTGAAACAGGCCGTTGACCAGATTGCGCACGAGCATGTTGCCCGAATTATGGAAGGGACGCTTGTTCTCCGTGAAATACGTCGAGGACAGGCGATCCCCGATGACCATATCGACGTGTTGATCGAGCACAAGCGAAACCATCTCCGGCGCGTTTTCCGCCGGGTATGTGTCGTCGCCGTCGATCATCAGGTAGCAGTCCGCCTCAATCTCGCGGAACATCGTCCGAATGACGTTGCCTTTTCCCTGGCGGCGCTCATACCGGACGATCGCCCCCGCTTCCCCTGCGATCTGATCTGTCCCATCCGACGAGTTGTTATCATAAACGTAAATCTCCGCGTCGGGCAGCACCCGATGATAATCTTTGACAACCTTCGCAATCGTCTTGGATTCGTTGTAGCACGGAATCAGAATGGCTATTTTCCGCATCATATAACTTCCTTTCGATAGTATCTTTTATATGTACACCTCATACCCGCAAAAATCCTGCTTTTTTGGTAACTTACGGATTTTTTTCAAACGCGCTTTTTTCGCCCCAAAACGACAAAGCGCCGGGCGCTTTCGCACCCGGCGTAAATTGCATTTGTCCCCGCCGTCTCCGGCGGTCATCCGTTACTGAATATCAATGTAGTGGCTTTCTTCCACTTTCGGCTGTTCGACCTTCTTGGGCACATTCAGCTTCAGCACGCCGTCCTCATAGGCAGCGGCCACATCTTCTTTCTTCACATGGTCGCCCACATAGAAGGTGCGCTGACAGGTGCCCATGAAGCGCTCGCTACGAATCACGCGGCCCTTCTGATCGGTCTCCTCGCCGTCGCTCTTACGCTCGGCCTTGATGGTCAGGTAACCGTCCTTCAGCTCGGCCTTGATATCGCCCTTCTTGAAACCGGCCATATCCAGATCCAGCTCGTAGTGATCGTCATATTCCTTCACATCGCAGTTCATCAGACCCTTGGCATTCTGATTGGCGGTCGGCATATCGAACATATCATCAAACATATCGGAAAAAACGTTGCTGAACAACATAACAATCCCTCCATTGAAATCGATTCATTTTGATTATCGCGGAAGGTTTTCCGCCTCGGCGCGGCTCTCGGACTTTCGTCCATCCGCCGCTCCTTTCGGCTTCCTTCCGTTTACGCGAGGTATTATAGCACCGTCTGTTAGCACTGTCAATAGGTGAGTGCTAACTTTTTCTGAAAAAATAAAATTCAATTTATAAGCGCGTATTTTTTTACTTGATATTGCTTGATTTTTTGTTCATAAACAATTTTGACTTTTTTTGATTTTCTTTTGTCTTTTCCGGTTTTCAGGCGTTCCTGCACCCATTTCACTCAAAAATCCCGTGTTCAGATTCCCGAAGTATCGGAGCGCTTTGATGTTTCCTTCTCAATCTTCTCTTTAGCGTCAAAAAAGAAGCTATTCGCTTTTTACGAAACAGCTTCTTTCAGTTCCAATTTTCTTTATGTCAGCATGCTGTCCGCTCATGCCCACTGGCCGAGCATCTCCCGCATCCAGCCGTAAACATCCATCTCATAGACCGCTTGCAGCTTTTCCGCCGTCATCACGTCGCCAATCTTCCCTTGCGCCGCGCATTGTCCGCGGTGCATCAGCACAGCGTGCGTGCCGTACTTTCTGGCGAGGCTCAAATCATGCACGACGGAAACCACGGCGCGCCCCGGCTGCCTGAGCCACGTTTCAATCAGCGAAAAGATGTGCTTCTGATAAATCAGATCGAGGTGGTTCGCCGGTTCGTCGAGAATGAGAATCTGCGGATTCTGGGCGAACACCTGCGCCAGAAACGTGCGCTGCAATTCGCCGCCGGAGAGCGTCAGCACGCTGGCGCGGCGCAACTCAGTCAGGCCGGTCAGTTCCAGCGCGCGCTCGACGCGCTCCCCCCCGTCGTCGTCGCGCGAGGCTAAAAAGCCGGACGCATGCGCATAACGTCCCAGACTGACCACTTCTTCTACGGAATAGGCGTAACTCACCGCGTTTTTCTGCGCCAGCACGCCGATTCTGCGCGCCAATTCCGAAGCGCGGAACGCGCGAATATTCCGGCCCGCCAGCGTAATTTTTCCCGCGTATGGCACACCCCCGGCAATCGCCTCGATCAGGGTGGATTTGCCCGCGCCGTTTGGGCCGACCAGCATCAGCCATTCTCCCTCTTTCAGCTCAAAGGACAGATCCTGCACCACGGTGCGCGCGCCATAGCGAACCGTTACATTTTCGGCTTTCAGCATGCCGCTCATCCCGCCTTTCTCGCCCGGTAAAAGATGACGACGAACGCCGCCGCGCCGACCAGCGACGTCACCACGCCGATGGAAAGTTCCACCGGGCTGAGCAGCGTGCGCGCAATCAAATCCGCCAGCAGCAAAAAGATCGCGCCGGAAAACATCGACGCGGGCAGCAGCCGCCTGTGGTTCGGCCCGGCGATCATCCGCGCCATATGCGGCACAACCAGCCCGACAAAGCCGATGCTTCCGCCGATGGAGACGCACACGCCGATCATCACGGACACCGTAATCAAAATCACCAGCTTGACCCGCCTGACGTTCACGCCGATGTGGCGCGCATTATCTTCCCCAATGGCGAACGCGTTCAGTTCGCGCGCATAGCGGAAGATCACGCCCCCGCAAATCAGCAGCGCCAGCGACAGAATGCGGGTATGCGCGTACCCCGTGCCGGAGAGCGAGCCCATCGTCCAAAACGTGATGGAGCGCACCTGATCGTTGAGAAACGACAAAATCAGGTTGATGACGCTGGAAATGAACATCGAAAAAATCACGCCGATGAGGATGATGCTGTTCGTCGCCAGCGAATGATCCAGCGCGTAGGCGAGGGAGAGAATCAGCACCAGCGACAAAAACGCAAACGCCATCGCCATGAGCATCGTACCGCCGTATTCCGAGCCGGGCACGGTGACGCCCAGCGCCAGCGCGATGACCGCGCCCAGCGACGCGCCGGAGGACACGCCCAGCGTCGAACCATCCGCCAGCGGGTTGCGCAAAAGCCCCTGCATCGCCGCGCCGCACAGCGAGAGCGCCGCGCCGACCAGCGCGACGTTGAGCACGCGCGGCAGGCGCACGTTGAGAATGATGTTTTTGGAAATGCCCGCGGGCACCTCTTTCCCCAGCAGCGTGCAGAAAACGGCGGTCAGCGTGTCTTTCGGCGCGATGGAAACGCTGCCGATGCAGACGCACAGCAGCATAACCGCAAGCAGCGCAAAAATAAAGAAGGCATAGGTTTTGAGGGAAAAGCGGTCGGTCATAAAAATGAGAACCTCTTTCTTTTTCAAGCAACAAACTGAAGAGCGCGCGTCCGCGTTATGCAGAACGTATTTCTGCCCATGTATGGCAACAAAAAGAAGGGCTGTCAAGCTCAAACATCCGATTCGTCAGCTTGACAGTCCCTTTTTTCATTTTCAGGCAGCGGGAGCTTCTTCAGCCTCGACGCCATTGATGAAATCATACAGCTCGATGGCCGCGTCCTTCAGGCGCGGGCCCGGACGGGAAATCGCGTTGGAATCGGCATTATACACACTGCCGTTCTTCACCGCGCTGATGTCGCCCCAGCCGTCGCGGCCGAGAATCTCTTCCACAGCGGTATCGCCCATGCCCGCGATGGAGACGATGTAATCCGGGTTGCGCTCGATGACCTGCTCTTCGCTGATGGACTGCCAGCCGGAGATATCCGCAAACGCGTTGGTCACGCCGCACATCGTCGCCAGCTCATCCATGAATGTGCCGCTTCCGGCCGTCCACAGGCCCCACTGAAGCGGGGAAACCTCGAAATAGATGGTCTTGTCGCTCTTTTCACTTTTGGCGGCGATCTCGTCGAAGGTCGCCTGCATGTCGGCGATCAGCGCCTCAGCCTCGTCGTTTTTGGCCATCAGCGTGCCGATCATGCGGATGGCGGTGTACACGCCCGCGATGTCGTTCGCGTCGCTGATGACCACCTTCACGCCGTTCTGCTCCAGCAGCTTGGCCTGTTCTTCGGTCTGGGACATGTCGCTCATCAGCACGATCTGCGGCTCAAGCGCCAGAATCTCCTCAATGTTGGTCTCCGCGCCGGATTGCACGACGGGCAGTTCCGTCACGGATTCCGGATAATCGCAATATTTGCCGCGGCCGACGAGCGCGTCTCCGCCGCCGATGGCGCAGAGAATCTCACAGTCGGACGGCGTGAGCGCGACAATGCGCGTCGCGGGCGCATCCAGCGTAATCTCGCGGCCGTGCATATCGGTGACGGCAATGCCGTCGGCCAGCGCGAGCGCCGCGCCGCACACCATCAGCGCAGCCAAAAGCAGGGCAAAAAGTTTCTTGGACATGATACAGTCCCTCCTCAGAAAATATTACAAATGAATCGCGGAAGGGAACATCTCTATCCAAAAGAAAATGTCCCTTCCTGAGGGACACTAAGCAGACCGTTTTTCTCGGCCGGATAGCATATCCCACCCCCAGGGGAATGATGGATTCACGGTGTAAACAAGTCTCCCGGCTTGGCTTCATCCTACCGGCACGCCTTCCCGCTTTCGCAGTGGCTTTTGTCGCTTTCGTCGGCTTCACGGTTACTGGGATAGCCCGGAAATTGCATCCGATTCCTATGACGCTTTTCAGCGTCACGCATTTCGCGCAGATACACCGATTATTCATTTGTCATCTCCATTATAATCGCTCGTCGCCTTTCCGTCAATTCGGTTTTGTTCCTGCCCGGCGCAGCGCCGTTTAACCGCTTGACATTTTTTCCCGTCTATGCCATAATATTTTTTGTTTCACAGAAGTGACATATGGCTGGCAGAAGCCGGCTCTGCGGTTTTTTCCATTTTTGAAAAAAGCAATGACGATCATGAAGGCGTCGGTATACCCTTTGAAAGGGCGTGCCGCGCCTTTTTTCTGTCTGGAGAAAACGTAATTTTTCAAACTTTACTCTTTTGAACCGCCGCGAAGCGAAGCATGGAGCTTGGGGGGATAATCCCCCCAAACAGGTTTGGGCGGCAGCCCAATATCACCCTTTTCTAAAAAAACGTAGTTTCAGAGCAGACTGCGAAGCAGTCTACGATTGAAACGGCTTCAAGGCACAAACGCATCCAATTTCCTCATCACCTATGCAAAGGAGCTTCTCACCATGAAACTTTCCAAAATCCTCGCGCCGCTGCTGGCCCTGTGCCTGTTCGCCTCGACCGCCTGCGCCTCCACTTTCATCGACGCGCACGGCAACGAAATCCAGCTGGATGATTCTCTCGAAGCTTACGCCGCCGTGACGCTCGTCGGCGCAAATGACGCAGCGCGCCAGGGCGAAACCAACCTCGGCGATCTGTGGACGGACGCGCTGCGCTGGTTTGCCGTTTCCGGCGAAATCAACGCCGTCTTTGACGAGGACGACGTGAAGGCCGGCAACGACCACATCGCCGTAGACGCGGATCACGTCGTCGCCCTGTGGAACGGCGGCAACCTCCGCGCGGATATCGCGGAGGGCACGTTCGGCGCGGAAGCGCTGGCCGAGGTACTCCCTTTCCCGAATAAGGTCGCCGTCGTCTATATGAGCGGCGCGCAGCTGCTCGAAGCGCTGGAAGCCGCCTCTCAGGCGCTCCCCTACACCGCCGAAACGGCCGACGCGTGCGCGTCGCTGATGCAGGTTTCCGGCCTGACCTACACCGTCGATACGGCAAAGGCCTATGACGCGCTGGAAGCCTACGGCGACCACTGGTTCACCGCCGGTTCCGTCTCCCGCGTGAGCATTTCGGATGTGAACGGCCAACCGTTTGACGAAACCGCGACCTACGCCGTCGTCACCAGCAACGCCAACTTCAACGGCATGGATTCCTCCTATGTCTTCAAAACCGCTGCGGAGGAAAACGAGCTGAGCGCCGTCACCGTCGCCGTCGTGCGCGACGTGGTCTGGTCGTATATCGCTTCTGAGCTGAACAACCAGATCGGCGACGCCTACGCCGCGCCGCAGGGTCGGCTGACCGTTCAGTGATTTGAATGCAGACCCTTGCAAGTCTTTCATTCGGGAGAGACTTGCAACAATCTGCACTCGATTTTCAGAAAGGAATTTTTCATGAATCCACAGCTTGAATCCGTCATTGTTGAAATGGAAAAAGCCGTTCGCGGCAAGCGCGCGGTCATCGAACATATGCTCTGCGCGCTTCTGGCAGGGGGACACATTCTGCTGGACGATATGCCCGGCGTGGGCAAAACCACGCTGGCCGTCGCGCTCTGCCGCGCCGTCGATCTGACCTGCCGCCGCGTGCAGTTCACGCCGGATGTGCTGCCGTCGGACATCGTCGGCTTCTCCATGTACGACGCGTCCAGCGGACAGTTTCTCTATCGTCCGGGCGCGGCGACGCACGCCAATCTGCTTTTGGCCGACGAAATCAACCGCACCTCCAGCAAAACGCAGTCCGCCCTTTTGGAAGCGATGGAAGAACGCCAGATCACCGTGGACGGGGAAACCCATCCGCTCGAAAAGCCCTTCGTCGTCGTCGCCACGCAGAACAACGTCGGCACGGCGGGCACACAGCTGCTCCCCTATGCGCAGATGGACCGCTTCATGGCGCGTCTGTCCGTGGGCTATCCCGATCACGACGCGCAGATGGCGCTGCTCAAAGACCGCCTTTCGGAGAATCCGCTGGATGCGGTTTCGCAGGTGCTCACGCGAGAGGAACTGCTGGCCATGCAGGCGGAGGCGCGCGCCGTTCAGACCAGCGACGCGCTGCTGGATTACATCACCCGGCTGACGATGGCTTCCCGCGATCACGCGGAGATCGAGGTCGGCGTCAGCCCGCGCGGCGCGCTGCTTCTTTGCCAAATGGCGAAAGCGCGCGCGTATCTGCTCGGCCGCGATTTTGCCGTCAGCGAAGACGTGCAGGCGGTGTTTGAACCCGTCTGCGCGCACCGGCTGATTCCGACTGCGAAAGCCCGGCTGTCCGGCGTCTGTGCGACGGATATTGCGCGCAGCCTGCTTCAAAGCGTGCCGAACCCGGATTACATGGTGTGACTGCGATGAAAGCAAACCGCCTTGTTTACGCCGTTTGGCTGCCGGCCGCCGCCGCGCTGTATTTTTTTGAAAACAACACGGGCACGCGCGCAATCCTCGCCGCGTCGATACTCGTTCCGCTGATTTCCGTCTTCTGTGCTTATCGATGCAGCCGCAGAACCGTCTTATCGCTCGACGCGCCCGCCAGCGGCGAAAAAGGCGCGCCGCTTTCCTGCCGTCTGTCCGCCTCGCCGCTCGTCTTTTGCGAGGCGTACGCTTCTCTTCATCTGCGCAATGCGCTGACGCGCGAAGAAACCCGTGCCGGGGCCGTCGCCGGCGCACCCCTGTCTTTGGGGATCTCGCATTGCGGTCTGCTGACCGTTTCGGTTGACCGCGCTGATGTTCGGGACGTTTTCGGCCTGTGCAGCTTCGCCGTGCGTGCAGATTGCGCGCGGGATACATGGGCGCCGCCCAGCTGTTTCCCGGCGCAGGTTGCGTTTGAGGCTTTCCCGGCTCATGCGCAGGAGGACAGCCGCTTTCCCGCCGTTCGGCGCGGCGAAGATTTCAGCGAAACGCAGTCCATCCGGCCTTACGTGCCGGGCGACCCCGTGCGCCAGATTCACTGGAAGCTTTCAGCCAAAACAGGGCAGACGCTTCTGCGCGAAATCGGCCTGCCGCAGACGGGCGGTATTCTGCTCGCTCTGGCCGTCGATGGCGCGGCCACACCCGACGCGGCGGAAGCGTCGCTCTGCGGTCTGCTCTCCGCTTCCCGTGCTCTCCTGGAGCAGGGCGTTGCGCACCGCGTTTCCTTTTGGCAGCGGGCGTCGCTGCCCGTCTCATCCGCTGAGGACTGGGAACGGGCGGCGCGCATGCTTTCCTCCACGCCGCCGGATCCATCCGCCGAATCCGGGTTTGAGCGCGTCGCCGTCTTTTCACCGCGCGCAGACGTCGATGTTTCCGATGCCTGCGCCCGCGTGACGCTGGTTCTGCCCCAGGACGCACAGGCGCTTGTCGGCGACGTTCCCGTCGTGTTCTTCGGCGCACATGCGCCGTTTCTCACCCTCTAGAAAGGAGCCGCCATGCGACTGACGAAACCCAAAATCGCGCTGTTTGCGGCGCTCCTGTTTTTATCGCTTGCGCTTGTGCTTCCGCCCACGCGCGAGGGCGCAAAGCTGCTGGTCAACGACCTGTTTGCCCTCAGCGAATCCGCCAACGCCTATGTCTATGAACGGCTTTCCGTTGCGCCAAACGCCAGCCGCCTGCCCGCCTGCATCCTGCTCAGCGCGGCGGCGGCCGCTTTTGCCGCTTTCGCCGCGCTCAGTCCCTCCCGCCTGCCCGTGCTGACAGCGGCTCTCATTCTCGCTGCAACTCAGGCGTACTTCGGATTAAGCTTTCCCGCGCCTGTCAACGTCCTGCTCTTCGCGCTGCCGGGGCTGAAACTCATGCCCGCCCGTTCCCTGCAAAACCGACTGTTTTTCAGCGTTTCCACGCTGGCCGTCGTCCTCGCCGTCTGTCTCTTTTTCCCCGGCGTAAACGCCGCAACGGAAAGCGCTTCGGAACGCGTGCGCGACACGCTGAGCGGCACGATTCAACCATCCGATGCCGGGGTTGACACGCCGCCTGAGGCTGCGCAGACCCGCCGCGAAAATCACCTGAGCCTGTCCTCCGGCGAAGGCGGCGCAGTCTCTGAGCGGGATTACCGCCTGATTACCCGCGCCGAGGAACAGATTTCCGATCCGCCGTGGTTTGACGGGCTGAAAACCGCTCTGATGATGCTGCTCATCGTGCTGCTGCTGGCGCTTCCGTTCGCGCCGTTCATCCTGCTGAACAGGCGTGCCGGGCAGGCACAGGCCATTCGGGAAGCCTTTGACGACGCAGACCCCCGCAAAGCCGTCTGCGCCATGTTCCGTCATGTCGTCCGCTATTGGACGGTCTGCGCCGCCGTACCGAAGGGCATGCCGTTTTCAGGCCTGCCAACCGCCGTCGCCATGCCCGAGCCTTACCGGAAACACTATCGCGCGTGCGTTGATACGTTTCTAAAAGCCGCATACGGCGGCAAGCCGATTTCGCAGGCCGAACGGGACAGCGTCAAATCCCTCCTTGACGAAACCGAATTCCTCCTCTATGATGGACAAAGCGCCTTTCGGCAGCTTGAACTCAGATATCGATATCTGCTGTAAAACCGTGCGTCCGAAAACTGGAAAGATATGAAAAAAATCTTTTTTTTCTGCGTTCTGACCGCTCTTCTGCTCTCTCTGTCCGGCTGCCGGAGCCGAACGACTCTCGCTCCGCGCGGCGCAGATAAATCCGCCGTATCCGAAACGACGGACGACGTTTTTTCCGGCGACGCTCAGCCGGAGAACGTCGGCGAAACCGGCGGCGAAACCGTCGATGATCCGCTGGCCGACCGCGCCGAATACGACGAAACTGCGCGCGCCGAACTGCTGGATAACCAGACCCGTTCCGTCCACGGGGACGGCGAGGGCGGCGGCCTGCCGTACAGCCAAAACCGCGCCGAAGACAGCGCCATGCAGCTCAGCGGCGATGCGGCGTTGACCGCAACCCGCACGCTTCCCGCCGAAGAAGCCGAACGTCTCGGCGTGTCGGAAAGCGCGCCCGTCGCCGAAACCGCCCAGCGCTATTACGACGCGCTGCTGCAAAGCCGCGTTCAAACGCTGTTTGAATGCAAAAAGCTGAACGTCTATATCGAAACGCCGAATGCGTTTGTCACCGTCCATAAGACCTCGGATGAACACGCGCTGGTTCTTGCGGCAGG
>OLPW01003237.1_pt1 | contig 13023 bp, 13 predicted proteins | sample 1672161 | NCBI WGS metagenome assembly OLPW01 (sample SAMEA3136654, study PRJEB25190) | human gut metagenome
CCGCAGGCCTTCCACAGGTAGAACGCCAGCGAACCCGGAATCGTGTTCGGCTCGTTGACAAAGAGCATATCGTTCTGATCGAGGATGAAGTCCACGCGCACCGTGCCGCAGCAATCCAGCAGTTTGAAAATGTCGCAGGTCATCGTCTGAATGCGCCCCGTCAGTTCCTCGCCGATGGGCGCGGGCACAACACGGCTCAGGGACTTCATGCCCCGGCTGTCCTCGCCCTTGGTGCTCGCGTTGCGCAGATACTTCTGCCAGAAATCCAGGAACGTGTCGTTGCTGCTCGGCACGGGCATCTCGCAGACAGAGGCGCGCACATCTCGCCATAGCCCAGCGCCGCGCAGTTGATCTCTACCGGGCGGGTCACGCCAACCTCCACGAGAATGCGGCGGTCATAGGAAGCCGCCACGTCGAGCGCACGCTCCAGCTCGTCGCGGTTCTTCGCGCGGGAAACGCCGATGGAAGAGCCGAGCGCCGCCGGTTTGATGAACGCCGGATACTTGATTTCCTTCTCGACACGCTCGATGACGGCCTTGCGGTCATTTTTGAGCTGTTCGCGGGTGAACCAGACAAAGTCCAGCACGGGGAAGCCCGCGCCGCGCAAAATCTGCTTCATCGCGATCTTATCCATGCCGATGGCCGAACCGAGCACGCCGGAGGACGCATACGGAATATTCGCCATTTCCAGCAGGCCCTGAATCGTGCCGTCTTCGCCATGCCAGCCGTGGAACACGGGAATCACGCAGTCGATGTGGCAAAGCGGGGCGGGCACTTTGGCAAACAGCCCCGCGCGCTGCGGCGGCCATGCCCACAGATCGCCCGCGTTCGCCGTCACATCCAGCGTCACGCGGGTAATGCCCTTGGTCATCGGGTTAAACTCGCGGAAAGTCTCGATGTTCTCAAGCGGCGCACCCGTGTACCACAGGCCGTCGCGGGAGATATAAACCGGCGTCACCTCAAAGCCCGCCGCCTTCGTCGCTTCCATACATTGCAGCGCCGAAACGATCGACACGTCATGCTCGCAGCTGCGGGAACCAAAGAAAACCGCAATGTTCATTTTACTCATGCTCAACACGCTCCTCACTCGCTGTAATTATCCGGCAGATCATTTTCATAGAGCACCACGTCGCCCGCGCGCATCATGCTGTGCAGCAGGGTCGTGCTTTCTTCAAGGCTGCCGACCACATAGGTATTCTCCTGCGGAAAACCCGCTTCTTTCAGCCCTTCGACAATGGGCTGCGTATGCTTTCTGCCGACCAGAATGGCGATATCCACGCTGTCGGCCATCTGCTTACCGAATGTGCGGTTAAATTCGTCCTCTTTGCCGCCCAGTTCCACCATGCCCGGCGTGATGATGATCCGCCGTCCGGGGAAAGCCTTGATAACCCGCAGCGCGCACTGTGCGCCGACCGGGTTCGCGTTGAAGGCGTCGTCGATGATGCTCACGCCCGCGCCGCCGTCCAGCAGTTCCAGCCGATGCTCGACGGGCTGGCAGTGCGATACGCCCAGCGCGATTTCCGGAAGGGTCATGCCCAGCGCCCGTGCCGCCGTGCAGCACAGCAGCAGGTTGGAGATGGAATGCTCGCCGAGCAGCCGCGTCTGGCAGTTCGCCTCTTCGCCCGTCTGGATATCCACCAGCGTGAACCGCGTGCCCCACGGGCCGCAGGCCATGTCCTTGGCGTCCACCAGCATGCCCGGCTTATACTTTTTTTCAAGCGGGCAGCGATCAAACAGCTCTTCGCAGATTGCGCCGTCGCGCGCAAAAATCGCCGTACCGTCTTTCGGCAGGCCGTCGATCAGCTCGTATTTCGTATCCCGCACGCGCTCGATCGTGCCGAATGTGTCCAGATGCTGCGGGCCGACGGACGTAATCAACCCCATCTGCGGGTGCACCAGCTCAACCAGTTCGCGGATATCGCCCACATGGCGCGCGCCCATCTCGGCGATAAACACCTGATGGGCAGGCGTGAGCTGTTCGCGGATGACGCGGGTCACGCCCATCGTCGTATTGAAGCTCGACGGCGTGGCCAGCACGTTGTATTTGACCGACAGAATATCGCGCAGCAAAAACTTCGTGCTCGTCTTGCCATAGCTGCCCGTGATGCCGATTTTAATCAGATTCGGCTGAGCGGCCAGCCTCGCCTGCGCGTCCTTGACAAACTGGCCCGCAATGTGCTTTTCCATTGGCGCGGCGACGACCGCCGCCAGCATCAGCAGCGCAGGCTCGAACGCGGGCATCAGATAGCCCAGCGTCGGAGAAATCAGCAGCAGAATCAGCGCCAGCACCGTATTGACCGCGGCATGCACCGCCGTCAGGCGCTTCACGCGTTCGGTTGCGACGAAAGGCTTCTTTGCCTTTTCCTTCGCCGCCTGCCACGCCAGCAGCGCCGCCGTCAGCGCTTCCAGCAGCAGCGCAAGCCCGAAAAGCCCGCTTACCTTCAGCGCCGCCACGCCGACAGCCGCCATCGCAATCGGCGGAATCAGCGCGCGCATGGCGTTGCGCTTCACGCTCTTGATATAGCCCGGCAGCTGATAGCTTTCCAGCTGCAAATAGTGCATCACGCGGCGTCCGGCCGCCGCGCTTGCGCAGCCCAGCCCGGCCGCCTGTATCAACGTCAAAAGAAAACGCACGCTCTACCCTCCAGCAGGAAATTTTTCGCAATGCGCAGGAATGCCTGATTGTGCTCCAGATAGGCGAAATGCCCCGCGCCTTCCTGCACAACCAACCCCGCATCCGGGATTTTTTCTTCCATCATCTTGCCCATCCAGAGCGGGGTTTCGGTGTCCTCCGCGCCCCAGTATAAGAGCGTCGGCGCTTTGATGCGGGGCAGTTCGTCGGTCAAATCCTGCGAAATGATCTTCACAAACGTCTTGCGCATCTCTGGCGTCAGCGCCTTGTAATCCGCCGAACCGAATTTCTGCACCAGCGCTTCCCGCCCCTTCTCCGGCAGATCGCCGAACAGGCGCGTTTTATCCATCAGGTTCACCACGCCGCGCAGCCCTTTATAGACCCGCTGCTTCATCGTCGCCACGCCGGTCTGTGGCTTTTTAATGCCCGCTGCCCCGGTCAGAATCATCCGCCCCACAAGCTCAGGGTATGTCGCCGCCAGCAGGATCGCCACCCGCGCGCCGAAGGAATGGGCCACGATGTCGCAAGGCGCGAGATTCAGCCGCCGAATCACCTCGGCAGTCATCTCCATATAGTCCGGCACGCCCCAGGGTTTCGGCGGCGGCGCGCTCTTGCCGTTTTTGCCGTGGCCGGGAAAATCGATTGCCGCCACGCGCATCCTGCCGCAAAGCGCTTCCTGCACGCTGCTCATCATCTGCGCCGAACACATGAACCCGTGCAGCAGCAGCACGCCGCGCCCCGTGTTCCCGCTCGTCGTCACATCGACCGTCGCCCCGCGAATTTCCAGCTGCATTCCTTCGCCCCTATTCCTTGTCCTAGTCGTCCCCATTATTTCGGATTTTAATATTGTACTCCATTTTTCGCCAAAAGAAAAGGGGGCAACGTCGATTGACCGCGCTGCCGCCCCCGAATTGTATGCTGTTTTTACGGTTTAAGCCGCGTCAGGCTTCGTTTTCGCCCGCTTCGGGATAAACAAAGTCGCGGTACATAATCAGCGCGTCCTCTTTATTATCCTCGTAATACCGCTTGCGATACCCTACGTCCAGCATGCCGCAGGCATGATACAGGTTCTGCGCAATCGTGTTCGAGCGGCGCACTTCCAGCGTGATCATCGCCATGCTGTTTTCCATCGCCAGATCGATCAGCGCGGTAAAAATCCGTTTGCCGTAACCCAGCCCCCGGCTGTCCGGCCGAACGGCCACGTTGCACACGTGCGCCTCGTCGAGCACAAACCACATGCCCGCATAGGCCAACACCCCGCCGTTTCCATCGTCCAGCACCAGCCAGCGCGCCACAACGTTTTCCTTCACGTCATGCAGGATGGATTCCTCCGACCACGGCATTGCGAAGCATGCCTTTTCGATTTCGTGAATCTGCTTCACGTCCTCCTCGCGAATGGGTCGGATAAACGGCTCAGCCATGCTGCGCTCCTTCCCGCGCGGCGCGCTCGCGTTCAGCCTGCGGCGCGCGCAGATACAGCGGGAGCAGCGTGATGTAATCCAGCGCCGCTTCGCCTTTTTCCAGCCTTTCTTTCGCCACTGCGCATGCGCTGCCCGCGCGCAGCCCGTTGTGCTGCGGTTTCACAAAATGCGCCTTGTTGCCCAGCCTTTCGCGAATCGCCGCTTCAAATCCCGGCGCGCCATCGCCAAGGAACAACGCCGCCTCGCCCGTCGCTTCCACGCGGTCAAGGAACAGCGCCAGCTTCTCCACCACGTCTTCCAGTACGCGCTTCCCATCTTTAAACATCGCGCCGTAGACCTGCTGCGCGCGCGCGTCGAGAATCGGGCAGACCACGCCGTCAAATGCGGTCACGTTTGCGGCCAGCGCTTCCAGCGCATCCACCGCGACGCAAGGCTTGCCCGCCGCATGCGCAAGCGCTTTCACCGTGGATACGCCAATCCGCACACCGGTAAACGAGCCGGGGCCGACCACCGCGCCGAGCACGTCCATATCCTCAAGCGTCATATCGCTCATCTGCAGCGCCGCATCCACCATCGGCATGACGCGCTGGCTGTGCGTCTGCTTATGCGTCAGCTCCGCCTCATAAACCAGCCGTCCGTCCGCCATGATCGCCACGCCGCACGCCGGGCCGGATGTATCAATCATCAAAATGTTCATCGTCCGCCTCCAACCTTCGCCTGATTTCTTCGATTCTCGCCTCGTCAAACGCGCCGCCCGCCGTCAAACGTGCCACACGCGCCGCGCCGTCCTCGGCATAGGCGATATCCACATGAAGCGCATCCTCCGGCATGGCTTCCTGCGCCATCTGCGGCCATTCGATGAAGCTCGCGCCGTCCTCCGCCGGGATGTATTCGTCCAAGCCCATACCGTACAATTCATCCGCATCAGACAAGCGGTACAGGTCAAAATGATACAGTTTTATCGTTCGCCCCTCGTGGATATTGAGGATGGTGAACGTCGGGCTGGGCACAGGCCCATCCACGCCCATCGCGCGCGCCGCCGCGCGGGTCAGCACGCTTTTGCCCGCGCCCATTTCGCCCGTCAGCAGCACCACGTCGCCCGCACGCATGCAAGCGCCCAGGCTTTGGCCAAGGCGCTGCATGTCTTTTTCGGTTTGACAAAGGATTTCCAGCAAATGACTCACCTACTACCACAGTGGGGAACAACGGAGCGCTGTCTCCTTCCCCCGCCAAGAACCTGATGTTCTTGAATTTCTCCTATTCTCGATCTCTCAGCGTCCGCTCTTCTGATGCAGCAGCGGCGACACGCGCTTATACAGCAGATATGTCACCACGCTGAGCACGGTGCCCTTGAGTATGTTAAACGGCGCGGTGATGAAGATCACCAGCTTCACCGTGTTGTCGATATAGCTCCAAACCTTTGTGCCCATGCCGACGATGACCTCAAGCGGCAGATTCATCAGCGTCTGATACGCCGGAATGAGAATGAAGTAATTGACCAGCACACCCGCAATCGTCATCAGCACCGTGCCGATCAGCATCGAAAGCACCGCGCTCTTTCTGTCCTTGTGGCGGCGATAAATCAGGCTGGCCGGAACGACGAAGCAGCTGGACATGATGATATCCGCCAGCTCGCCGACACAGGCCGTGCTCGTGCCGAGCATGTGCACCAGATTCTTGATGACGACCACTGCCACGCCCGGCAGGGGACCCATCGCAAAGCCCGCCAGAATCGCCGGCAGGGTGGACAAATCCAGCTTGTAGAACGCGACGACCGGAATCTCGATGTAATACAGAATGACGGCCATCGCCGCGAGGATACCGCAGCGGGTCATGACGAACACCGCGCTGCCGCCTGATTTTCTCTGAGACATACCTGAAACCTCTTTTTTTCGTATTCTGACAAACAAGCCCCTGAAAGCAGAGCGATCAGGGGCTGATTCTTCCAACGTCAAAAGAGATGTCGCTTCTTCCATCCAGACTATACTGTCGGCTCCGGAATCTCACCGAATCGGCCCAAAGGCTCGCGGGCTGTACCGCCGGTAGGGACTTGCACCCTGCCCTGAAGATCTCTCAAAGGTCTTGCTGTTCAGTTAGCTTTATTATACCACGTCTCCCGCAGCTGTCAATGTTAATTTTCGCCAAACACCCGCGCAAATAACCGATATGTCCATGCAGGCCGTCCTTTTCCCTCGTCCTGCCAGCCCATCAGCAAATCAAAGATATAACAGGCTTCCATCAGCCGCCGCTTTGCATCTCCGTCCGGCAGTTTCGCCGCCAGCCCGTCCGCGTCAAACCCCACGCGCCGGGCCGTCATCACCGCGCGGCTCAGGTGATAGTCGCTCGTCACCACCAGCACGCGGTTTTTCCTGCCGATCAGATTTGCGGCATTGCGGCAGTTTTCCATCGTATCCTGAGATTGATCTTCCAGAATCAGGGCTTCTTCCGACACGCCGAGCGCCGTCATCATCCGCGCCATCACGTCCGCTTCTGCCAGACGGTGGCCGGGCAGCTTTCCTCCGCAGAGCACCAGCTTTGCGCAGGCGCCCCGATGATAGACTTCCGCCGCCGCCGTCACCCGGCGCGCCAGCTCGTCCGTCGGCGCATCGTTCGCCCCCAGCTCCACGCCGAGCACCAGCGCGGCGTCATACGGCGGCTTCACAGCGCCTCCAGCATGGTCAGCAGCGCCTGCGGGTTTGCTGCGATCCGCTCCGCCCCTGCCTCTTTCAGGCTCTCCACCGAGCGAAACCCCCAGCTCACCGCGCAGCAGGCCACGCCCGCGTTGCGCGCCGTTTCCACATCCACATCCGAATCGCCGATGTACACGGTTTCTTCCCTCGTCACGCCCATCTGACGCATGGCTTCCAGCACGCTGTCCGGCGCGGGCTTGCGTCTGCGGCTCGGATCGTCGCCAATCGCCGCCTGCATCCGATTGCCGAAATAGTCGCGGCTCAACGCCTTCACCGCAAAATCAATTTTGTTGGAAACAATCGCCAGCTTCACGCCCTTTGCCGCCAGCGCGTCCAACATCGGCAGAATTCCGTCATAGGGCTTTGTGTGGTCGCGGCTGTGCGCGCCGTAATGCGCGACAAACGCGTCGTAAACCGCTTGAAACTTCGGGTTATCCCGTCCATCCGGCACGGCGCGCTCGATCAATTTGCCGATGCCGTTGCCGACAAACATGCGCACCTCGTCCACCGTGTGCGTCGGCAGACCGTTTTCCGTCAGCGCCGCGTTTGTGCTCGCCGCCAGATCATCCAGCGTGTTGAGCAGCGTGCCATCCAAATCCCAAATCGCCGCTTTGATATTCATGTGCTTCATTCCTTTCCGTTTTTGCGCCTTATTGTACAGCATGCCGCCGTTTTCGTCAAATGTTCTCTTCTCTTTTTCTCTTTTTGCTGTATAATAGAGCTTCAGCAAAAGACATTGGGAGGTCTTTCCTTTGCAGCAAGATTTAACTCAAGGCTCCATCCGCGCCGGGCTGATCCGTTTCAGCCTGCCGCTGATTGCGGGCAACCTGCTTCAACAGCTCTATAATGTCGCGGATACGCTGATTGTCGGCCGTTTTCTGGGCAATGTCGCTCTGGCAGCCGTTGGAAGCGCGTTTTCGCTGATGATCCTGCTCACCAGCCTTATTCTCGGCCTGTGCATGGGCAGCGGCGTCGTGTTCAGCCAGCTCTACGGCGAGGGCAACACGGAGAAGCTGAAAACCGCCATGACCAACGCCTTCTGTCTCATCGCGGCGCTGTCTCTGCTGCTGATGGCGCTCAGCTATGCGCTGCTGAACGCGTTCATCTCGCTGCTCCGCGTGCCGCAGGAAGCCGTGCCGGATATCACCAGCTACCTGCTGGTGATCTTCGCGGGCATTTTCTTCACGTTCCTCTATAATTTCTTCGCGGCGGTTCTGCGCAGCGTCGGCAATTCCTTTGCGCCGCTGCTGTTCCTGCTGCTCTCCACGGTAGTGAACATCGCGCTCGATCTGCTGTTCGTGATCGTCTTCCACTGGGGTGTTTCCGGCGCGGCGCTGGCAACGGTCATCGCGCAGGGGCTTTCCGCCGCGGGCATTGTGCTCTACTTTGCGCTCCGCCTTCCTGCCCTTCGGCCGAGCCGGGCAACCTTTCGGCTGGATCGTCCGTTGCTGGGCCGCATTGCGAGCGTCAGCGTGCTGACGAGCGTGCAGCAATCGATCATGAACTTCGGCATTCTGCTTGTGCAGAGTCTGGTCAACAGTTTCGGCATCGCGACGATGGCGGCGTTCGCGGCAGGCGTGAAGATCGACTCGTTCGCCTATTCTCCCGCGCAGGATTTTGCCAACGGTTTTGCGACCTTCGTCGCGCAGAACACGGGCGCGGGCAAGCCTGACCGCGTGAAACAGGGCATTCGCGAAGCCGCGCTGCTTTCGCTTTCCTTCTGCGCCGTCGTTTCCGCGCTGATCTTCGTCTTTGCGCGGCCTTTGCTGACGCTGTTCATCGATCCGGGCGAAACCGAAATTCTGGATATCGGCGTGCACTATCTGCGCGTCGAGGGCGTGTTCTATGTCGGCATCGGCCTGCTCTTCCTGCTTTACGCCATCTACCGCGGGCTGGAACAGGCGGGCATGTCCGTCGTGCTGACGGTGATTTCGCTGGGGCTGCGCGTCGTGCTGGCCTACGCATTTGCGCCGCATTTCGGCGTGACGGCCATCTGGCTGGCGATTCCGATCGGCTGGTTCATCGCGGACGCGGTGGGGCTTCTGCTCCTTCGCGGCGCGTTAGGAAAAACGGTTGGGACTCTGCCCCAAACTCCGTCAGGAACCTGAGGTTCTTGGATTTCCCATTTTGCGTATCGCTGCGCGATACATGTAAAAAAACATTTCCTATCCATCTTTTCTAAAGAAAAGCAGAGTGTTCCTGCATATTGCATGCGGAAATCTCTGCTTTTTCTTTTCCCCGGCCTCGTGTAGAAAATTTGAATTTGGGATTACTCTGTCGGAAGTGCAGGCGGCCTCAGGCCGCTTAATGTTCCTTCGTATCGATGATATAAAACGTATACAGCAGCAGCTCGTCGATATCCTCAAGGTCGGCTTCCAGCAGCCCCGGCTCGATCTGGGTCAGCAGATGACGCTTATCGGTCTTGCTGTAATCCGTTTTCAGATACGGATCGAGGATATACACTTTGCCCTCATATACGCTGGCGAGGGTCAGGTAATGGCCGCCGCCTGTAAACGGGCTGGACGCGCCGCCGGTTGAGGCGACGACCATTGCGCCGTCCTCCAGCGCGGAAAGCGCCGCGTCTCGGTCTTTGGTCAGCGTGAAATACAGACCGTAGGCCTCAGTCGCGCGTTTCATAAACGCGGTGCTTGTTCCGCCGCCATCGGCGCGGGAGTTTTCGCCCCAGATGTTGTTGCCCGTGGCAAAGCTGGCCATCGCAACCGGCAGGTAGCGCTTAAATTCCGCCGGTGTTTCCAATCTATACTGCGCGTGCGTGTGGTTGCAGTAATACTGATTCACCGAACAGGTGCAGAATGTGAATCCGTTTTTCATCTTGGCATAGGCCGCAAGCCCGCCCAGACTTTCCTCCGGCACAAGGTTGGCGATCGCCATCGCCATGCTCGTCGGACCGCAGCCGCCCTGCCCAAAGATACGCACCTGATTGGAGCCGCGCGCCTCATAGCGCATGCGCGCCCAAACCGGGTCGTTCTGCGCGTAATACTGCATCTCGCCGCGCCCCGGCACATGGACCGTGTGGCTCGTGCCCTGAATGGCATCCATCTCCATCTTCATGACGGAAACGCTTTCGTCGCTGGCGTAGACAATCGGGCGCAGGCGCGCGAAGACGATGTAGCGATCTTCGTGCACCTCGTTGGTGCAGGTACACAGCGCCAGCATCTGATCGCCCCACTTGGGCACAACGCCCGTATCGAGCGTAGATCGTTCCAAAATGCTCTGCACAAATTCGTCGTATTCCGCGCGCCTGTCGAACTGCCTGACGCGCCAGGTCTGATCCTGTTCGGTGGACTCGCGCACACAGGCGAAAACCTCCGCGATATAATCCTCATACGGCGTGATGAGGGTCAGCGTCGGATGCTCTTCATAATAATCATGATCCATGTAATTGGGAATCGAAGCGAACATGCTGCCGTTTTTGCGGTTGTGACCGTAGAGATACGTACACATGTCGGAGAAATACGGCGAGTTATTTGCGTCGGCGAAGACCGCCCCGGTTCGGTTGACCGCACCCGTATACAGGTGATTCAGATAGTATTCATTATCTTCGCCCTGCACAATCGGGAAGTTGATTTCCGTTCCTTCTTGCAGCAGCCAGCCGACAACATCCCCGTTGATGGCGCGCAGACTGTCAAAATCCACGCTGTACCGCATCGTCTGCTGTACCGCCGTACCCACTTTGGGCGGCTCCGCTGTCGGCGTGACCGTCGGCGCGGGCGTTGGCTTTGGCGTGGGCGTAAACGTCGGTTCGGGGGTCGGCGTTTCCGGCGGACGCAGCGTCGCCCGCAGAATTCCTGTCGGTTCCGGCGTAGCTGTCGCGGTCGGCGCTTTTGTCGAGCTTGGCACGCTCATCACGCCTGGTTGATCCGCCGGGTTTGGCAAATCCGGCAAGATGGGCGCATCGGTCGCGCCGGGTATACCCGTCGTACCGGGCGTACTCGTCAGGACGGGCGCGGCTGTCGGCTTTGGCGTGTCTGTCGGCTTTGGCGCGGCTGTCGCGCTGAGTTTAGCCTGTTGTTCCGCGTAGAGGATCGCAAGCAGCGTCGGGTCTTCTTCCTCGACGTTTTCTTCTTCAAGCGGTTCGGTTTCCCCGCCGCTCTCCTGCTCAGTCTCTTCGGCACTCTCTTTTGCCGTTTCCTGGGACGCGGCTGTTTCTGTCGGTTCCGCCGCCCGTGCCGCCGGGGAGCGATGGGGAACGGTCGTCTGCGGCTCTTGCTTCGTAGGCTCAAGCCGCGCAGTCGGCGCGGCAGTCGCCAACGCGGCCTGTTCAAGCAGAACCTGTTCCTTCTCCGCCTCGCTGTTCTCCTTCGTCACGCGGAAAAAGAGCACGCCCATCACGCAGGCCGCCGCCAAACACAGCGCCATCACCGCTGTCATCAGCTTTTCTCCGGTTGTAAACGGTCGTTTTTGCTTCATGGCGCTTTCCTCTCAACCAGAAAAGGGCAATCCGCAGATTGCCCCTGTTTTTTTACGCGTCAAGCATGCCTGCGGCGGCGATAGAGCGCAAAGCCCATCGCGCCCGCACAGAAGAGCAGCAGCAGACCGACGCCCGCATAGAGCAGCAGGTCGCTTTCGTCCCCCGTCTTGGGCACCGGCAGGGTGCCCAGCGGTATGCCGTATTCATCCAGATAAATCCACTCGCCATCGCTGTACATCAGCGCAATCGGGTTATCCGGCCTCAGCGTGACATTCGGAATGGGCGTGACGAGCGGCGTAGGCGACGGCGACGCGCCCGGCACGGGCGTTTCGCGCGTGTTGACAATCACGCCGTCCTGATACGAAGCGGCATAGCCCGTCACAGGCTCTTCGCGCACATCATAGACATATTCCCGCCCGTCCACATCAAAATGCGGCATGTTGCGGAAAGTGAAATCCCACTCGTCGCCCTCGCCGGAAATCGCGACGGAGACAAGCGGCGCATCCGGAAACGCCTCTTCATCCGCGTATTTGCGATACAGCGACAGCGTAATCACCGATGGGCGGAAGCCCGACGCATTGGCCTCGTCCGCCCAAACCTTGTGCACCTCCACGTTCACTTCCACTTCCGGGATGGGCGTAGGCACCGGGGTTGGCCTGGGCGTTGGCGTCGGCGTGGGCGCGTCCGTCGGTTCGGGCGTCTCGGTCGGCGCGGCCGTCGGAGTCGGACTGGGCGTCGGCACAGGCGTGGCCGTCCGGACCGGTGTCGGCGTTGGCGTCTGCTCAGTGCCCGGCGTTCCGGTCGGCGTGGGCGTCGGCGTTGTGGTCGGCGTGGCCGTAGGCGTTGCGGTCGGCGTGGCCGTAGGCGTTGCGGTCGGTGTGGCCGTAGGCGTTGCAGTCGGCGTCGCCGTCGGAGTTGTCGTCGGCGTTGCGGTCGGCGTGGCCGTAGGCGTTGCCGTCGGGGTTGCCGTGGGCGTCGCCGTCGGCTCAAGCGTCGGCGTTGCGGTCGGTGCGGCCGTCGGGGTCGCGGTCGGTCCCAGACCGATCTGCGAAAGAATTTCGTCCTTCTGGTTCGGGAAGACAATCCATCCCAGCGCAAACACAACGATGACCAGCAAAAGCACAATGATAATGCCGATCAGGCAGCCCGTGCCGTTTCCACGTTTCTTTTTTCTCTTTCGAGCCGGAACGTCGTCAAAATCATCATATTCCTCTTCCCATACCTGACGCTGCACGCTGCTTTGAACAGGCTTGCGCACCTCGCTGTGCGGGCGGGGCGCTTCGGCCCGCTCCGTTTGCGGCGTTTCAGGCTGAAAAAAATCCGCTTCATTTTCTTCCGTAATCATCGGTCTCTGCACGTCGGCACGCCGCCGCCTTCTCGGCGCAGGCGTCCCGTTCTTCTGTTCGTCCAATTCATACACCTCATTTCAGGCAGTCTTCGGTTTATCCACATTATACATGATGTTTCCTGTTTTCTCAATCCCATTTTAGCGAAAAGGTGGAAATGACATCATTTTTTCTCTGTCAACCCTTCTTTTTCCGACATAGACTAAAATCAGAAACGTGGAAAGGAGCCGATCGATATGATTTCTCCGTATGCGCTTTTGACCGCTAGCCGCCCCAAATCCGCGGCTTCCATCGTCACGCCGTATGATCTTTACAGCGCCGTTCAAAACCGCGAGGATATGCCGTCACCGCCGCCCGAATCCCCCGCTTCTCCCGCGCCTGTGCGCATTCAGGGCGCGCGCACCCATTACATCCGCGACATCGGTCAGCGTCATAACAACGCCGTCCGCCGCGCGACATTCAGCGCGCCTCCCTCTTTGTGACCTCCCATATGCCTTTTCGA
>OLPW01003247.1_pt1 | contig 12968 bp, 10 predicted proteins | sample 1672161 | NCBI WGS metagenome assembly OLPW01 (sample SAMEA3136654, study PRJEB25190) | human gut metagenome
TGGAACTGATTGCGCAGCAGCACGGTCCAGAGCTTTCCAAGCTCCTCTTTCGGATAAGTATATCCGCCTGCCTGCTCGGAAAGCAGTCCGTAAAGCTCAAGGTCTTCACATGCAAACTCTGCACGGCGGTTGAATTTTTTGTTTCTTGCCATCGAGGTATAGGTGCCGCGGTGATACTCCAGATACAGCTCTCCAACCCAGCGCGGAAGTTCCTCTTTTCCCTGTACGTGGGAATCGAGTGTCTCGAAGAAGTGGCGCGCAGTTGACATTACAGTCTTTGGTGCACCCGGAATGCCTCTGGAAAGACGCTTCTGATTCTCCAGCATATCCTTTGTGACTCCGCCGCCTCCGTCTCCATAGCCGTAGCTCATCAGCACCTCGCGGTTCAGCTCCTTCTGGCTGTAGCGCTGCCATCCGCCCATCGTCTGGGAGGAATTCAGATAGCCGTTGTACGTCGTAAAATGCGCCGTCTCCACGCCGTCCTCAACTGCACCTGCACCATAATCGCGCGTCGGAATCAGCCCCTGCTCCTCATCCTGATGCAGCAGACGGATGGGTGCTTCCGGGTGGTCTTTGATGAACTGCTCCACCATGGCCACCGTCGAATCGGTGGAACGATTGTCGACAACGATCACTTCATGGGGCATCACGGTCTGCCTAGTGGCATTCAACAGGCAATCGTTGATACGCTCCTCTTCATTCCAAGCGGGGATGACAATTGAAACGTTCAGCATAACTACCACAATAGCTCAGCCTGTACACGACGCCTATCGCTACAATAGGGAGCCATGAGCGACAGCGAACAGCGAATGAACAATACGCAGAGCGAAAACGGTGCGAACACCAGCGAACAGCGATGGGACCTCGGCACCCTGTTTCCAGCCAAAGGAGATCCCCGAAAACCACCGGAATGGCTGGGACGTGCGCTGCTATACATCGCCATAGCCATTGTGGGGTTTACTTTCTGCTGGCGCAGCTGGGGCAAAATCGAATACCTGGTGATCGACATCATCGTCTCGCTGTTCATCGCGCTCGCGGTGGAGCCGGTGGTGGTGCCGCTGGTCAAGCATGGCTGGAAACGTTCGTTCGCGTCGCTGTTCTCGCTGCTGATGCTGGCCGTGATGCTCGGCGTGCTGTTCACACTGTTCGGCAACCTGTTCGTGCAGCAGATGATCGCCTTGGTGAACGGTCTGCCCGACCTGTATGAGCAGATGTGCCAGTTCGCCAGTCAGTACGCGAATTTCCAGCTTCCTGAGATCAATAATCTCGGCAATGAGATTCTGAAGAACATTCAGACGTCGTGGGTCACTGATTTCGCGGGTACCGCGCTGAATACGGTGTCGGGATTGTTTTCGTTCCTGATTAACCTCATGACGATAATCATGACCACGTATTACATTTCAGCGGCTGGTCCGAAACTGCGTCGTGCCGCATGCCAGTGGATGGCTCCGGCGGCTCAGCGGCGATTCCTGTTCGTATGGACGGTGAGCCAGAGCCAGATCTCGTCGTTCCTGTTCTCCCGCGCCATTCTCGCGTTGCTGAACGCGTTCTTCACAGGAATCTGTCTGATGCTGCTGCACGTGCCCTATTGGCTACCGTTGGCGCTGTTCTGCGGTGTGGTTTCGCAGTTCATTCCTATGTTGGGTACGTATATCGGCGGCGCGTTGCCAGTGCTGTTCGCATGGGGTAGCTGCGGATTGTGGCAGGCCGTGGCGGTGCTGGTGTTTATCTGCGTGTATCAGCAGATCGAGAATCTGATTTTCGCGCCGAAGATCTCCCAGCGCACCATGGATGTGAACGATGCCGTGGCGTTCCTCGCGGTGCTGGCGTTCACCTCGCTGTTCGGCGCGTTGGGCGCGTTCCTCGCATTGCCGGTGGTCGCATCCGTGCAGACGATCTTCCGCACCTATACAAAGCGGTACGAGCTGGTCGATTCCCCGCTGATGGACGATCCGGTGCCTGAAAAGAAGTCGAAGCTGGTGGAAGGTGCCGAAGTACTCAGCGAGCATCTGCACAATATGCCTCGCGCGGTGCAGGGATCCAGTGCGCATGTGCCGATTTCCGACGAAGTGCGGCAGTTACAGGAGCAGGCGTACAATATCACCCGTTCCGAGGAATCGCTGGAATCGGACGAAACCGTCGCCATCCCGAAGCACGTGTTGGACAAAACGGAACGCAAGCCATTGCAGGGTCTTGAGAGTGAAAACACATCTCAGGAATCCAACGAAAATCCGGAATCCGGCAATGAACGGAAGAACGGCGAGTCGCGGGAAGCTGAAGGAAGCACGAAAAACGCGGATGACAATCCAAGAAGTAGGTGGCGTTAATGGTACTGCTGAGCGTACTTGACATTCTGCTGGTCATCGTCGGTGGCGCAGGGGTGGTCTATCAGGCGGTGTGCATTCTCATCTCCCTGTTCACCAAGCCGATCAAATTTCCCGACGCGCCGATGGACAAGCGTTACGCGGTGCTGATTTCCGCACGAAACGAGGCGAACGTCATCGGCAACCTCATTACCTGCATCCAAACGCAGACGTACCCGAGCGAGCTGATCGACATTTGGCTCGTTGCCGACAATTGCACCGACAATACCGCCGAAGTGGCGCGCAATATGGGCTGCCATGTGATCGAACGCTTCAACAAGGAGCTTGTGGGCAAAGGCTACGCGCTGACGTATCTGCTCGATCAGATGAACGATTCCGGTGCATCCGACCCGTACGATGCGTTCTTCGTGTTCGACGCCGACAACAAGCTCGACAAGCATTACGTCGAAGAGATGAACAAGGCGTTTCAGTCGGGATTCAAGATTCTCACCAGCTACCGCAATTCCGTGAATTTGTCTGACAATTGGGTCTCTTCCGGTTCTGCATTGTGGTTCATCCGTGAATCTCGATTCCTGTCGGCCTCGCGCATGTGGCTCGGCAACAGCTGTCATGTAGGGGGTACTGGCTTCATGTTCTCGCAGGAGATCATGCGTCGCAATAATGGTTGGAAATTCCACCTTTTGACCGAGGATTTGGAATTCACCATGGATTCCTTGCTGCACGGCGACCGCATCGGCTACTGCGGTACCGCGATTCTGTATGACGAGCAGCCTGTCACCTTCGCGCAGAGCTGGCGTCAGCGTTTGCGTTGGAGCAAGGGCTTCCTGCAAGTGTTCCGTTATTACGGGCCGGCTTTGGTCAAACGCGCCATCAGGGAACGCGATTTTTCCGCCGTTGATTTCACGCTGCTGTTGTGTCCGTTCACGGTGATCGGTATTGCGCGCGTTCTGCTGGGACTGTTGTTCGCGACCTGCGGATTCGTGACATGGCAGAGCCAGTTGAGCTCGTTGACCGGTTGGACGTCCGGCATTGTGACGTCGGTGATCGGCATGATGGCGTTGGCCGCGTTGACGATTATTGTGGAACGCGATCAGATTGGCGCCACCAACAAGGAGCTGTTCGCGTATGTGCTGAGCTTCCCGATCTACATGTTCAGTTATGTGCCGATCTCGTTCCAGGCGATGTTCGCCAAGTCCGAATGGAAGCCGATCGAGCATAAGGGATGACGTTCGTTCGCTGGCTTGCGCGTTCCTGCCTTTTCGTTTTCATTTCGATTTCCTCTTATGACTGGAGTGTTGTTGTTCCATGGATGATTCGGCTGAATACCGGCATGTGAAACGCCGTCGATACATCACGGTGGCGCTTTCCGTGTCGCTCACCACAGTGTTGTGCGTCGGCTATGTCGTGGCCGACATTTTCGACAAGTTGCCGGGTGTTCTCACATTGCAGGAAGTCGAGCATGCCACGGCCAAAACGCCGGGCAATGCCATTGCGGCCGCGACGATGGTCGGAGGGCTTGACGCTTCGAAAACCGTGGATGCCGTTGCGGCAAAGGCTCTGATCAGCCAGTTTGAGACGGCTGCCTCCGATTTTGGCGGTGAATACGCCATCGCCATCGCCGACGCTGCTGGCAATGTGGTGGCCGAGCAGAATCTCGACACGCCGTATACGCCGGCGTCCACCATGAAAACGCTGACGGCGTATGCGGCTGCGGCCACGCTCGACATGGGGTCGACGTTGGAGACGCAGACCTATTTGGAGCAGCGCGAAGATGGCACTTCGCGATTGGTGCTCAAAGGCAACGGCGACATGCTGCTCGGCGTCGACGAATCTGATTCGGCGCACATCAATGGGCGTGCCGGGCTGGGAACGCTTGCGGCAAACACGGCCCAAGCGTTGCGGCAGCGGGGCATCACTTCCGTGACGCTCGTCTACGATGATTCCCTGTTCGGCAACGACCGTTGGCCCAACGGCATCGCCGAACTCGATCCGGACCACGTGTACTACGCGCCGACCGCATCCATGGCCGTGGATGGCGGGCGAAACTGGAACGGTGCTAATCCTACGGATCCCGATACGTTCAGCACATATCCCGTTTTGAGCACGCAGCCGGCTCGCGAGGCCGCGCTGGTGTTCGCGAAACGACTGACTGAGCGGGGCATTGCGGTGAACGGTTCCGTGGAACAGGGAGCCGTTCCCGACGGGACCAGCCCCATTGCGACGGTGAGCTCCGCATCGCTGAACGAGATCATGGCGTTCATGCTTCGGCATTCCGACAATTCGCTGGCCGAGGAATTCGGCAGACTGCTGGCTTTGCACCTTAACGCCGGCAATTCACCGGCCGGAGCGGTGCAGTCGGTTGAACAGGTACTGGCTCAGCGGGGGATTTCCACCGAAGGCCTCACCATGGTTAACTGCTCGGGACTGGCTGAGGATTCCAAACTCACCGCGCATACCCTGCTTGACGTGCAGCAGCGTAATCTGACGAGCGGGTCCGGTTCCGCCGCCGCTGAGGGGCTGTCGATTGTAGGATTTGTGGGCACTGCTGCGAATCGTTTGAACGATGCTGACGAAGCTGGTCTTATCCGTGCCAAAACCGGCAGTTTGGGAGATGTGACTTCCATGACCGGCAATGTGTCGCGCCATAATGGCGGTGCGTTGAGTTTTGCCGTGATCGTCAACGATCCTGATGATTCCGAAGCCGCGAAATCCGCTATCGACACTTTTGTGGCCGCGCTGCCGAAGCTGTGATGCCATGGTGTATTCGTCACGTTTGCGCAAGGGAATCGGCGAACTGCGCGCCGCGTTGGAATCGGCCGGTTTGGGATTGCAGGATGCCCGTTTCGCCCGTCATGGCGAGCACGCGCCCGATGTGGACGCTCCGCTGATTATGGTGTCCTGTTCCGGTGGGCGCGATTCGATGGCGTTGGCTGCGGTTGCTGCGAAAACGTGCGCTTCATTGGGATTGCGATGCGGGGCGATTATCATCGACCACCAGTTGCAGCAAGGCTCTGCCGGTGTTGCGCGGGCAACCGCCGATCGTTGCGTTGCGTTGGGTCTTGACCCAGTTCGTGTTCGTGCGATTGACGTACCCGACTCCCGCGGCATCGGTGTTGAGGCAGCGGCGCGTGAAGCGCGCTATCATGCGATTGTCGACGCATGCTCCGACGCTTCGGCCGTGCTTCTGGCTCATACGAAAAACGATCAGGCGGAAACCGTGATCATCGGTTTGTTGCGTTCCGCGGGCCTCGATGCGGTTTGCGGTATGAACGGTTCCTTCATACGAGACGGGGTGCGTTTTCTACGCCCATGGCTGAATGTGACCCGCGAAGAAACCACCGGCATCTGCGAGGATCTGCGGCTTGCCTGGTGGGACGATCCCACAAATGGGCCGGATGTGGGAGATTCGGGTGGAAATGAGCCTCTTCCCGCGAACTATCCGCTGCGATCCCGAATCCGGCACGATCTCATGCCATATCTTGCATCATTCGCGGGAAGCGACGTCGTGTCGAAACTTGCGCTTGGAGCGAGGCTTGCCGAAGACGATCGCGCATATCTTGACGATGTGGCGCAACGCGTGTGCGAGCAAGGCGTAACCGTGAACAACGGCGAGATAATCATCGACGTGCGTGCGTTGCAATCGCAAGACATTGCCATCAGAAGACGGGTGATTGTGCGCTCGCTTGCAGAAGCAGGCATTTCGTGCATGGCACGGCAGGTTGAAGGGATCGACAGGCTGATCTGCGACTGGCACGGCCAGAAAGGTGTGAATCTTCCCAGCGGATATTCAGCATATCGCCAGAAACACGTCATTCGCGTGTGCCAAGATGGTGGGCATGCGAATCGCTGACGTACAAGAAGATATTGATCACGAGCTGATCAGTAAAGAAGAGATTGCCGACATCATCAACCATGCTGCAGCCCAGGCCAGTGAAGACTACCGTGGCAAGAACCCGCTGCTGGTTTGCGTGCTCAAGGGTGCGGTGAACACGCTTGCGGCGTTCTCGCAGGCCATGAGCATCCACGCGGAGATGGATTTCATGAGCTTGTCGAGCTACGGTTCCGGCACTCAATCGAGCGGCAAGATCACCGTGCGGCAGGATCTGTCGACCGATGTTCGCGGTCGTCACGTGCTTATTGTGGAAGACATCATCGATTCGGGCGTCACGTTGGCGTGGCTCGTCGATGAGCTCAAAAGCCGTGGTGCCGCTTCCGTGGAGATTTTTGCGCTGTTGGAAAAGCCGGCGCGCCGTAAGGTGGATGTTCCTGTGAAATATAAGGGACGTGAGATTCCCGATGAATTCGTGGTCGGTTTCGGCTTGGATTATGACGAGCGATACCGCAATCTTGATTCGATCGCGGTGCTGAAGCCGGAAGTGTATGAAGGAGGTCAGGCATGAGTTTTCCTGGTCCGGGCCAGTCGCCGAATAACAACGGCGGCGGCAATAACCCGTTCACCAATCCGTTTGGACGCAATAATAACGCCGGCAATGGCAACGATTCCAACGGCAAGGGTGACAAGTCCAACGGCAACGGATCCAATGGCGGTCCGCGTCCGTTCTGGCAGTCCCCATGGCTGTGGGTTGTGGTTGTGGCATTGCTTGCCGTGACCATGTTCCAGATTTTCGCCGGAACCGGTTCCCAGACCATCGACACCAAGGATGGTCTGCAGATCCTCAACGGCAACAATGTTGAATACGCACAGATCGTAGACAACACCCAGCAGGTCAAGCTCAAGCTTAAGAGCGACTACTCCGCTACAGACCCTGATACCGGGCGTATGAAGAACTACGGCAAAAACGTGCAGTTCTACTACACGTACGCGCAGTCCGCAACCGTGGTCAAGGCCGTACAGAAGGCTGATCCGGTCAAGGGCTGGACGGCGACCATGCAGCAGAGCAGCATTTGGACGTATCTGCTGACCTCGCTACTGCCGTTCCTCATTATCTTTGGTCTGTTCTGGTTCATGATGAGCCGTATGGGCGGTGCTGGCGGCATGTTCGGTATGGGCGGCAAGAAGAACAGCGGCAAGCTGCTCGAAGGCCAGACCCCGACCACCAAGTTCGCCGACGTGGCCGGCGAAGAGGCTGCCGTGCAGGAAGTCGAGGAAATCAAGGACTTCCTGAAGGATCCGTCTCGTTACAAGGCTTTGGGTGCCCGCATTCCGCGTGGCGTATTGCTCTACGGCCCTCCAGGTACCGGTAAGACGTTGCTGGCACGAGCCATCGCAGGCGAAGCCGGTGTGCCTTTCTACTCCATGGCAGGCTCCGACTTCGTGGAAATGTTCGTGGGTCTTGGCGCCTCCCGTGTGCGCGATCTGTTCGATGAGGCCAAGAAGAACGCTCCGGCCATCATCTTCATCGATGAGATCGATGCCGTCGGTCGTAAGCGTGGCGGTTCCGGTATGAGCGGCGGCCACGACGAACGTGAGCAGACGCTGAACCAGCTGCTCGTTGAGATGGACGGCTTCAATAACGACACCAATCTGATCATCATCGCCGCGACCAACCGCCCCGACGTGCTTGATCCGGCACTGCTTCGTCCGGGCCGTTTCGACCGTCAGGTAGCCGTCGAAGCGCCTGATTTGGAAGGCCGCGAGGCTATTTTGAAGGTGCATGCCAAGGGCAAGCCGTTCGTGCCTGATGTCGATCTGCGTATGATCGCCGTGCGTACGCCGGGCTTTACCGGCGCCGATCTGGCCAATGTGTTGAACGAAGCCGCATTGTTGTGCGCCCGCGCCGGTGCGCAGCTGATCGACAACCGCGCCATCGACGAGGCCATCGACCGCGTGCAGGCGGGCCCGAAGCGCCGTTCCAAGGGCATGGCGCTCGACGAACTGCGCAACACCGCATACCACGAGGGTGGTCACGCGCTGGTGGCGGCTGCCATGAACGATACCGATCCGGTCACCAAGGTCACCATTCTGCCGCGTGGCCGCGCACTTGGCTACACCGCGGTGATGCCGACTGAAGATCGCTATTCCATGTCTCGCAACCAGCTGCTCGACCAGATGGCGTACGCCATGGGTGGTCGCACCGCGGAGGAAGTCGTGTTCCACGATCCGACCACCGGCGCTTCCAACGACATCGAAAAGGCGACGAACATCGCACGTCAGATGGTGCTCGACTACGGCTTCTCCGACAAGCTGGGTGCCATCAAGTGGTCCGATGACGAACAGAGCGACCTTGGATCGCTGAACCACAAGTATTCCGCACGCACCGCCGAAATCATCGACGAGGAAGTGCTCAAACTGGTGGAAACCGCGCATACCGAAGCGTGGAACGTCATCAACGAGAATCGTGAGATTCTTGACGAGCTCGTACGTCAGCTGCTCGTCAAGGAAACACTCAACGAAAAGGAACTTGCGGAAATCTTCGCTAATGTCAAGAAGGCGCCGAAGCGTGAAGTGTGGCTGAGCGACAGCAAGCGCCCGGATTCCGACATTCCGCCGGTTCCGATTCCCGAATCCCTGAAGAAAAGCGCAGGATTGACCAACTGATGAGCGATACCGAAGCATTCGATACCCTCTTCGACGACAAGGCCCGTGCCGCCCATGCGGCCGGGCCTGTCGGCTATGACGAGGAAGGCGTGCGCCAGGCAGTACGCCTGTTTCTGAAATCCATTGGCGAAGACCCGGACCGTGAAGGCCTGCTCGACACCCCCGACCGTATTGGGCGTGCCTGCAAGGAGCTGTTCGCAGGCCTTGGCCACGGCCCCGAGGAAGTGCTGAAAACCAAGTTCAAAGTCGATACCGACGAAATGGTGCTGGTACGCGATATTGAACTCTTCTCGGTATGCGAACACCACCTGCTGCCGTTCCATGGCGTGGCCCACGTCGGCTATATTCCGTCGAACGGCCAAGTGGCGGGCTTAAGCAAGCTTGCACGACTGGTGGAACTGTATGCCCGACGTCCGCAAGTGCAGGAACGCCTCACCCAACAGGTGGCCGACGCGTTGATGGAAGGTATCGAAGCACGTGGCGTGATCGTAGTCACCGAATGCGATCACATGTGCATGGCCATGCGTGGCGTAAAGAAGGCGCAATCGCGTACGGTTACATCGGCGGTGCGCGGCTGCATGCGAGACGCGACGACGCGAGCCGAAGCCATGAGCCTGATCCTGTCGCAGCATGCGTGATCGGCGCGACTGCAGCAAGTCGAATCGTAAATACCAATAACCGGATATAGGAGGGGAAACCGGATGACCATTGATATGAAATCGATTCATGATAGTGACCGTACGCTGGTGATGGGCGTGCTCAACATTACGGAGGATTCGTTCTCCGATGGAGGGTTATGGCTCGATCCTGCGAATGCGAAAGCACACGGCGAAGCGATGATGAAAGATGGGGCTGACATCATCGATATCGGTGCCGAATCCACTCGCCCCGGAGCCAAACGTGTCAGTGAGGAAGACGAGCAGACCCGCGTGCTAGGTGCTGTGGATGCGCTGATTCCGGAAGGCGCGGTGCTGTCCATCGACACTACGCGCGCATCGGTGGCTCGCATGGCGTTGGAGCATGGTGCGCAGATCATCAACGACGTGTCCGGCGGTCAGCTGGACCGCGAAGTGCCCCATGTGGTGGCCGAACACGCGGAAAGCCTTTACATTGTGCAGCATTGGCGCGGTTGGCTTGCCGGCTCTGCAGGCGACGTGCCTGACGCTAATACGTCCGTGTACGCCAATGGCGTGGTGGATGACGTGTATGACGAACTCATGAAGCAGGTCGACGACGTGCTTCAGGCAGGCGTCTCGCCGTCACAGATCATCATCGACCCAGGACTTGGATTCTCCAAACCGAGCGTCGAGCATAACTTCCCGCTGATGACGGCATTGGAGAGGTTCAATACTACCGGGTATCCGGTGCTGATTGGAGCCTCGCGCAAACGATTCGTCGGCGCGGCGCTTGCCGATGCCGGTATCGACGAGCCAAGCATGGGCAGCAAAGACAATGCGACCGCCGCCATCAGCGCCCTGTGCGCCGAATATGGAGCGTGGGCCGTGCGCGTGCATGACGTGGAGAAAAGCCGTGACGCGGTGGCCATCGGCAATGCGTGGCGTGCTTTCGCCAACGTCTGATACGCGCGGTGGGTGCATACGTTCGTATGCTCTTGACTGCGTAGGCACGGCAACGCCTCACATCACTAAAACCTTGAGATATGCAAAGAAAGGCTGGCATGGATCAGATTCGATTGACTGGCGTTCGCGCGGTCGGCAAACACGGTGTGCTTGATTTCGAACATGAGCGTGCGCAGACGTTCGTCGTCGACGCCACGCTGTTTCTGGATCTTGCGCCAGCCGGGCATTCCGACGATCTGCACGACACCGTCGATTACGGTGCCATCGCCAAAGGAATAGTCGCCATTATCGAAGGCGATCATGTCGATCTCATCGAAAAACTGGCCGATCGCATTGCCAGCATGATTCTTGAATATCCTGCCGTGGCGCGAACGCAAGTGACCGTGCATAAGCCGAGTGCGCCAATCGTCGTACCATTCGACGATGTGAGCGTAACCGTGGAACGTTCTCGTGAAACAACTTCGGCTGCATCGCAAGTGCATCATGCCATCATTGCCATGGGTGGTAATCAGGGCGATGTAGTGGCCACCTTGCGTGACGCGGTGCGTTCGATCGACGGACTGGCGTCCACTCAGGTTACGGGCATTTCGCCGCTGTACCGTACCGATGCGTGGGGCATGCCCGATGGTACCCCCGACTTTTACAATGCGGTTGTTTCCGTGACCACCAAGCTATCGGCAATGGAGCTGTTGCGAGGATTGCAGCGCATCGAAGCCGAACATGGTCGAGTGCGTACCGACCATTGGACTTCGCGCACACTTGATCTGGACATCATCGATTTTGACGGTCAGAGCAGCGACGATCCGGACCTGACGCTGCCTCACCCCCGTGCATGGCAGCGTGCGTTCGTGCTGGGGCCGTGGCTGGCACTCGAACCCGATGCCGAACTGCCGGGCGAACATGCCGGTTCCGTGGCTCAACTCCTCCATGAATCGACCGATCGCGACCATATCGACGAAATCGCAGATGATTGGATGGTGGAAAGCCCGACCGGCTACGGTACCGACGACCTTGCCTGCGATGCCAATAATGCGGGCGATGCGGATGATATGGGCGAAGCGTATGATGCGATCGATTCCAGCGATTTGCCGGAAGGAACCGCCGCAGCCAAAGTGGCCGCACTCGCTTCTGCACAGCTAGAACCCGCATCGAAACGTGCGGTGATCTCACTGGACAGCCCAGCAACCGATGCCGAACAGCAGTTCCGCATGGCCATCGTCACATTGGACGGCATTCCCGGCAACCAAGTCGAGGGCATCTCACCCCTCTACCATGTGAGCCAACTCGACGGACTCCCCGACAAAATGGCCGCGGTAATCCAGATTTCCACGCGCATGGGCGCCCATGATCTGATCGAAGCATTAGGCAATGTGGAAGCCTCCATTGGCGAAGACTTCGATCTCGACCTGATCGACATGGAAGGCGTGACATGCGATGAACCTGACTGCAAGGTGCCGTGGCCCACCGCACGCAACCATGCCGCAGTGCTTGCGCCATGGCTCGACATGGATCCCGATGCGCGACTGGGCAAGGATCCGGTATCATTCCTGCTGGCCATGGCCCCCGATACCGCGCAAGTGGGACTGCTGACCGACAATTGGATCATCGGAGGTACGCTATGAAAGCGCGCAGAACCCCTTGGTGGTGCTATGTTCTCGCTGCCGCATTAGGATTGCTGGCCGGTATGGGATTGGCGAAATATGGCGAGATTTCAGGTTTGCCATTGGTCGGCGCTCCATGGATCGTGCCCGTGGTGTTGGCGATTCTGGGATTCGTCGTGCTGTATATGGCATTGCAGATCCACAAATACACCACCACGGATCCCGAAAAACGCGCGCAGCTGAAACCTTTGGACCCGCAGAAGGCGTTCGCCACACTGGTGTCATGCAAAGCGTTGGGCGTGGCAGGAGCGGCGTTGGCCGGCTGGTATGGTGGACAGCTCATCATGAGCCTGCCGCATGGTGAGGCGACGTTCTACAGTCAGGCCATCCTCGAATGCGCGATCGCGGCAATCGTATGCATCGCTGACATGATCATCGGCATTGTGGGGGAGTGGTTGTGTCAAATCCCACCAATCGACGGTCCGGAAAGCCCGAAAATGAAAACGGCCACGCAACGAAACCGTTACGCGGCCGCGGCAACCAAATCGGCAACCCAAACGAAAGCCTGATTGTCCTTACTTCTTCAAATCCTCCTCAGGAACACGGATCATCGCCTCCTGAGTCATGCAGGCAACAAGCTCGCCATCCTGCGTGTATACCTTCGCCTGCCCCAAGCCACGGCCGTGAGCCGCGGTAGGCGTATCCTGCACATACAAATGCCACTGATTGATGTCGATATCGCGATACCACCACATCGAATGATCGATCGAAGCGAACGAAATACCAGGCGTGGCAATACTCAACCCAGCGCGACGTAACACCGGCTCCAACATCACCTGATCGCAGCCCATCGCCAACATCGCACGATGCATAACCTGCGGAACATCAACCGTGCCATCAGCCTTCATCCACACCATCTGTTTACCGGAATCATTGCTGGCGCTCTTCTTATCGGCACCCAACA
>OLPW01003267.1_pt1 | contig 12877 bp, 25 predicted proteins | sample 1672161 | NCBI WGS metagenome assembly OLPW01 (sample SAMEA3136654, study PRJEB25190) | human gut metagenome
GCATCGAAATAGGCGGTCATCAGCTCGTTCAACTTCTGAAATACTGGCGTAGAACTCCATGCGTTCTTCTTTAGTATGCAAAATAACTTTATGTATTGTTGGAGATGTCTCAAAAAATAAGATATTGTTAAAAGGCACTTGAACATGGGCCGTAGCTGTTTCAAAAGTAAATGAATCTTGGGCAATAGTGGCACCGATTTTATCCATGGTATATTCAATTGCTAAATGCACACGTTCATAAAAATCTTCATCATCTAAAGCTTTATCAATAAAATCTAGTGCAGCAACTCTATATTTAAAAGTGACTGGCATAAATTCTGAATGTGTTGTTACAAAAACAATTGTTGCATTAGGGTCTTTTTTCCGAATTTCTTTTGCAATGTCTAGCCCCTTTTTTTCTTCTCCTTTAATTTCAATATCTAAAAAGAAAAGTTGATGAGAACCTCTTTCGGTAATTTCATCAAGTAGCTGGCTAGGTTTTCCAAAAATCTCAGGTCCTTTACATTTTAGAGATTTTTTTGCAATAACATCCTTAATAACGGTCTCTATTCGTGTTTGTTGTAAAAATTCGTCTTCTAAAATAAAAATATTTAACAATTAGTGTACTCTCCATTCGATAAAAAATTTAGTACTGTAGTAAAAGACATTGAAGTCTTTTTCCAGTATGAAAATATATTTGTTTTGTTTTTTTAATTAATTTACTTTGACTTTTTATTGTTTAATAATACTTTTTCTATTATTCCTATATTTATATTTGTTTCTTCTTGTAATATTTTTTTACATTTATCATTTTTATACAATTCTAACAATGCTTTATTTATATAATCATTGTTTAAATTAATATAATCTTCTATAGTTTTAAATTTATTCCAGTCTTCTATTAATTTTATAATATTTAAGTATTCTTCAATGTTTTCTGTAAATAAATTTTGCATAGTATTTGTAAAATTTAACAATAAGCATTGTAATTTTTCAGCATCATTACTCATCTATTATTAACACTCCTCTATTATAAATACAATAATATCCATTTGATTTTATCATTATTCCATCAACTCCATCAATCATATACAATAACGAAGTCTCTTTTTGATACACTTTTTTCAAATTGTCTGGAATTTTAGATAATCTATAACTTAAGTCTTTCAAGTATTCCATTTGATTTTTAAATTCTAATATTTTTGCTTCTTCATTTATCTTTGCATTAATTATTTTAAAACCATCGTTTCTTCCTGAATAGGATGCAATAATTTCTTCTCTAACAGATTTATCTCCAAAATAAATCCCTCTGCCAAAACTACTATTTGTATTTTCGCTATATTGAATTTTTCCTTTAATTGTATTTTCATATGCTTCATTTGCACTTTTCCCATGATAAGAATGGACTACTCTTATAACTTCTCTTCCTTTACTATCAGCATAATCTTTTTTGCTAACTTTAGGCAATTTTTCCATTTTTAACAGTTCAGATGCTCGTTCTTGAATATTGTTTTCAAATGGATCGTATCTTCCAAATGGTTTGTATTCTTCTAAATCTATATTTAATTCTTTTAATAAACTTGCAGGACTATATTGTTTTATTTCTTCTTTATTATCTATTTTACTATCTTCTAACTGATTTTGCAATTCATTTACCTTATTTTGATAATTTAATACGTTTTCAGGTAATAAACTTCCTAGTGCTAATCTTTCATATTGTCTCTTTTGTCTTTGCAGTGCTTGTGTATATTCATCTTCATGTTCGTTATTTAATGCCTGTGTCACTTCCTCTGGCTCATTATTTATTCCTTCATAATAAATACTTCTTCTATGGCGACATCTTGGATGCCATAGTCCGCCTTCTATTGCTGTACTTAATAATGGATATTTACCATATTCTTTTTTCCCTCCTGCCCATACATCATCTATGTATACTCTGCCTTGCCAAGGACTACATTTATCACAAGCTCCACCATGTTTGGATACATAGCAAGTGGTAATTCCTAATTCTTTCATCATTTCGCCTTCGCCCATTAAGTTAGCTCTTTTGTTTGCCGTTCTTATTGCCATATCGCAATAATCTGCTATGTTGTGTCTGCTTCCATTTTTATATTCAATACAATTAAAACCTCTTGCCAAAAAATCTTTTGTTGCCATATCTATGGCCTGTTGTACTGTTTTAGCTCCTGTGTTGGCATACACTTCTGCTTTGTATATTATTTGTCTGTATTGGTCATTTGCCATTCTTAACGTGGCATATTTAACGTCATTTATGTCGTTTGTTGTACTCTTCATTAAAGCTTTTATTTTTCTATCGTTTAATCCAAAAAAAGAACCGCTCAACTGCGAATCTTCCTTCTTTATTACACCTGCCTTAATAGCTTCTTTATTAGTTCTACTTGCACCTTCTCTAAATTGCTTTTTCATCTGTATTTTTGTAGCGTACTTTATATCTTGATTGTAATTTTTAAATATTTCTTGATTGTTTTTTCTAAAATCTTCTAATTGTTTTAGTTTTAAAGCTTGCCATTGTGGCCAATTAAAACCTTTAGCTTTTTCATCTTCTTTGTGACTCCAAAGAGTCCTTTTCATAGATGATATTAAATCATTTTCTATTTGCTCAAATATTTTTTCGATATCGTAATCATTCTGCATTTAATCACCTACTCTATAGGACTCATTATGTTAGGTTCTTCTCTTTGTAATACTCCACTTTCTTCTTTAAGTCTTTTTACTTCTGTTTCTTTTTCCTGTTGTGTCATACTATCGCCGTACATTGTATCAACAGTCTTTTCAATACTCATTACATTTTGTCCTGGTCTAGCTTTTGAAACAGTTTCAACTATTGCCTCAAATGATGGATTTGCATATTCTTTAAAATCTACACTTGCTTTATATTCTCCTGCTGTTTTTCCTTGTGCTAAATCGTAGCATTTTAAACATATTACTACTAATTTAGGAATAACTTTTTCTAATACATCAATAACTTTTCCTCTTGTATACTGTGTGGCTTTTTCCTTTTCTCTTTGTGCATCTGCATTATCTAATTTTTTAACATCTATTCCCAATGTTGATGGACTTATTAGACCTTGTAGACACAAGTCTAATGCTGTAATGTAAGATTGTAGCATTCCTTCATAATCAAAGTCACTATTTTCTCTTGTTATCTTATCACTTTCTGTTTCTGTTGAAGAACTTCCTATTTTAGCATATCTTCTGTCAAACGTATTAGGCTCTAATAAATTTCCATTACTATCTGTTGGAATTAAATCTTCTGGAATGTATGTTATTGTTCTGTTGTCTCTTATGGCATCTACCCATTGACTCCATACTTCATCAAAACTATCAAATGCATCTAGTTTTTTTTCTAATATAGATTGTCCTCTTCCTTTATATTTCTTTGACTTATTGAACATCATAGGTATTGCCATATTAAAATTAACACCTGTTGGTTCTTTTAATTCTGCCGTTTCTGGTATTGACTTATAATCTTCTACGTAGTTTCCATTTTTATATAATTCATACTTAATTCCATCTTTAGAATATCTTTCTTTTAGAATGTATGTAGCATCTTCCTTTTCATAAACATTGTTAAAAATTACTGTTGTTATTCTTCCTCTTGTTCTTTCATATTCTACTTTCGTTCCTGCGTAAAATTCTATAATAGGGTATTTACTTATATCTGTATCATAACTAATTTTAAATGCTCCATCACATTCAACAAATACATCTATTATTGCTTGCTTCACAGTTTCTTTAAAATCATTTTCTTCTGCTATATCTTCCCAATCTTTTTGTGCTTCATTATTATTTTCTACTGTTATTTTATTAAAACTATCTACAATAATATCTGCTAACATATCAACTATCATTGCTGGAAGTCCTGTATGTATTTTTCTCATTTTTAAGTCATTTGTTGTATCCGATGCCCAGAACTTAGCATTTCCCATCATGTCATCTGTTTGTGTATAATATTGATGTAATTCTGATGCATCTCCTCTATACCATAACAAGTTTCTAAAACAATTACCTTCAAATGTATTTGTTTCTTGTATTGTTATGCTATCACCAGGAGCAGGTATAATGTTTAACCAGTTTCTAACTACATCTTTTAATTTGTCATTTAACTTGCCCATTAGAACTCTCCTCATTATAATTCAATTTTTTCTATTTCTGCTCTTATTCTTAACATTCTTATATAATTCCCCATATATTTCTTTTGTTCTTTTAGTACTTCTAAAGAACAACTAGGTGTAAAATTTAAAGTTCCAGCTTCATATTTTACAGTCATTTTATCTAATTTGTCATATCTAATTTTAGTTTGATAATATTCTGCTTTAAATCTTTCCTTATAATCTTCACTATTCATCATTTCAACAGTATCTTTTAATTCCATTTTCTATTCCTCCACATCATCTTTAATTAATTTTCTTAAAATTTCCCAACTTCCAATTTTTTTCTTGTATGGCAACCAGGCATATTGACAACCATTTATACTATGGTCATTTCCATCTTCTGGTTGGTTATCTTCATCAAATGAATATACATTGCATTCATTGATATAATCTGTGCATGTATCAACAATTAAAAAAACACCAGTTTGCAACCAACTTTCTTCTAGTTGCACTCTAGTGATTATTTTTGTTTTCTTCCATGCGTTTTTAAATTCATATATTAAACCATTTTGTCTTTTAGCTTTTTGTGCTTCCATTATAGTTCCTTGGTCTGCACTATCTATGAAACATGTCCTGGCAAATCCCCATTCATTCTTAAATTCTTCCATAAATTCTACAATCCATTGAACTACATCTGATGGAGCAAATGGCACTGTTCTATCTTTATTGTTAAATGTTCTTTCTTTTAAAAGTACACATTTATTATCTACTGTTATTCCTATTCCTTCTAATGTTACTTTATCGTGACTTTCTTTTGAATAAGATGTATCGCAACCAATAGAAAATATCTTAAATTTCATTTCCTTTGCTTGTTCTACTGTAATAATATTTTCTGGTTTCAAGTTGAAACATAGACCTGTTGCTTTTCCTCTTAAACCTAATATTTTATTTTTGTACATCTTTGTTCCTATTGGTGTTGCATCTATCTTTTCTTGTATATCTTCTTTTGTAAGACTAGGATTATCGTTAAATGTAAAATACCAATGTACCCAACCTTTTACATGCGGTTCTTTTAGTTCTTTTAATAATTCCATTGGATAATCTTTTTCATATTTCTTCAATGGTCTACTTTTATTAATAAATTCTTTATATATTTCAAGATTCGGATCATCTGGATTAGATGTTGTCAACATATATTTGTTTCTGTGTGTAATTTCTCTCATAAATTCCATATTTGCTAAATTTACTTCGTCAAGATATACACAACCAACTTGTCCCCCTAAAACTTTTTTCCATCTAGTTTTATCGCTATATCCTACAACATAGATTACTTTAATTCCTTTATTCGTATCATATTCTATATGTGGTAAACGAATTTTATCTTTTCCTCTTGGATAATATTCTGCCAAACCTTCAAACTGTTCCAATAAGCCGTTTTCAGAATTTATAACATTTTTTTCTGCTGTTCCAACATCATCTCCTGCAAGAATATGAAACCTTTTATCAGAATCAGCAACTAAACACATAAATTTGAATATTCCAATAGTTGTCTTCCCTGCTGCTGTAGTTCCTTCTACATATTCTCTTTTACATTTAGTTTTCAAAAAATCTTCTTGTTTTGGACTTAATTTTATCATTACACATCATCTACATTCTGCATTTGATTTAATATATCTGATATAGCATTTTTCTTTTCTTCTTTTTCTTTTACATTTACATCTAATTTATCATTAAATATTCCTAGATGTCTTCCTAGTAATTCAAGAGCTTTTGTTTTATCTAATAGCTTTACTTTTTGGGTATCTCCTATTTTCTCTCTATCATCTCCATAGCCATCATATTCTTCTAATGTTTCTAACGATGATATTGCTCCTGCTGTATCGTCATCTATATCTGCAACATTTTTTAATTGCCCATTTTCTGTATACAGTTTCCTTATATCTAAAAAAGCTATTTTTGCTAATTCTTTTATTACCATGTCTTGCGTTACTTCTGTTCTCTTTTCTCTTTCTTCCATTTTTTCTGAAATGTAATTTTGAAGGTTAACATTTGTCAACAATCTACTTCCTGCTGATTTAGCTGTATCATCTTTTTTACAATTTGGATAAGCAACCTTATATGCTCTTGTTGCATTAAGGTCTATTAAGTATTCATCACAAAATCTTCTTTGTGCGTCTGTCATATAAGATTACTCCTTTCTTTTTAATAGCCAATTGTTATTTTATTACCATTTGTAAGTGTCATTTCTAGTTTATCTGGTTTTTGATTTATCGTATATAATGATTTATTATTTTTATATTTTTCTACTATATCATTTATAAAATCATTACTGCTCGCTACTATTTCACATACATCTTCATAACTATATTTAGCTTCATCATTTTGTGCATGTCCATATTCGTACAACCAAACATGGATTAGCTCGTGTTTTAAAGTTTTAATTAAATTAGCTTGGTCTTTTAACAGTAATATTTCTTGTGTTTTATATATAGTTACCCCCATTGTATAATCGTTTTTCATTTCATTGTTTATTGTTGCTTCATCTACTTCTTTTATTGTCCATTCTGTATTATTTATTTCAAATTTCATAATAAATTCTCCTATTTCTTTTTTATTTGTTTTCTAGTTGTATCTATAATTGCAATCAAAACAAAAAGAGTAAAAGCTATTGCTAATACTCCTAGACAGCCTAATATTATTCCTAAAAAGATCTCAAACATATCATATCCTTTCTAAACTTATCTTTAAATTAACAACATATTTATAATAATTACTTAATTTTATAAGTTTTTCGTTATTTCTATAAATCATTACTTTTTTATTTTCTCGTTTTAATTTTTCTAATACAGATATTATACTATTTTTTTCATATGTACAGTCATATCCCATTGCATTTAAATATTTTATAACTTTTTTATCTTGATATTTTTTAATTTTTTTATTTAATATGTTTTTATTTTTAGCTTTTAAAGTCATATACTCACTCCTCATATTCGTTTTTACGCTGTATTTATTTCTATTTTGTAAAAGGAATTTGGCATTAAAAAAGTAGCCCTATTGGACTACTATATTTTTTATATTATATTCTATTTCATGCTAAATATACATAAAAAAGAGAAGATAGCTGCAACTATCTTCCGACACCTTCATGCTCGATTTTACCCTTTCAGAAAGGAGGTGATAATTATGACATATAATTTCACCATTGTTCAATAAGATTACATAATTTTAATCTTATTGTATCTATATTATACATCAAATATTTTTAAATGTCAAATATTTTTAACATTTTTTTACTCTGTATAGTTTTGTACATAGTCTGTATAACTTTTTAAACTATTTTTGCCCCTATGTATTATAGAGGCAATCATAAGAGGTTTATATATGAAAACAACTAAAAATAAGTTGTTAACATGCATAATAGCAACTCCCCTGTACAGAGAGTTGAGAGTAAGTATTACTATAGATTAACTTACTTGATGCCCTTCTTTTCTTAACTAACTTATAGGGCTTGGTAGTAGTAACAAAGCATACTACCAATGCTTCAATAAATAGATTTATTAGTTAATTTCCGAAAAGGTTATCCGATACCTTTTGCTATTATAATTATAATATTTATTAAAACCAAAAACAATTATTTTTTACTCACTATTTACTCACTTTTGTAAACTTTATTCATTTTTCTTAATATTCTAGATATACTATTATATATAGAAGTTTCTTCTCTGTTTAATATGCTAGCAAGTATCTTTGCATTTTTCTTTTCTATAAAATACATTTTTATTAATTGCTTATCGTTGTATTTTAGTGTATTCATTATCCTATTAACTATTTCTATTTTATCTTTTAATTCTTCTACTTCCTTTTTTAATTTTACTATCTCATCTGTATTATTTATCACTTTACCCTCTATATTAGATGTCATGTAGCCTTTAGGTTTTATATCTCCATTTATTGCAAAATTACTACCGCTTATACTTATTTCTTCTACTTCTAACTTTTTTATAGCATATTCCTTAGTTTTTATTTCTGCTAAATAATTGTTATAATTTTCTAACATTTCTTTTATTTCCAACTATATCACCTCTACTGTATTTAGATTTAAATCTTTGTCCGTAAAAGTTACTTTAACTTTGCTTTTTAAATTTTTACAGACATACATATTATAATATTTATTTTTATATACTTTTTTCTTTATTATTTGTATAATTTCGCATATAACATATCTTTTTCTAGATTCTGCTATTTCTAAAATTTTAACCTTGTCACCAATTTTCATTTTTAACCTCATTTTCCAATCTCTTATTTTCTTCTATATATTCTAATACTAAACTATTAGCTTTTTTATATTCTTCTGCGTAATATTTAACACGCTTGTCCATTGCATGTATAATTACTCCTGCTATCATGTTTAAATATATAAGTGCTATTATAATACCGTATTAATACTCCCTTATCTTTCATGTGTTATTCACCTCTATCAAAGTGTTCTGTTAATTTACCATTTTTCATTCTTACATATTTTGTTATTCTATCGCCATAATTTACTACAAATCCTTCTACGTTTCTGTTTACTCTTTTACAATAAGCATTATATAATTCATCCAACTTATTTTTGTCTGGTACTATTCCTAATGTATAAGATACTGGCACTATACCAATATAATTTGGTATAACCTGTGTTTTAAAAGGATATATAAACAAGCTATGGTAATATCTAAAATTATATAGATCCACTTGTGGATTTACATTTGCTTTTGCAAACATATAAAATCTTTTGTCAAATTCATCTACTCCATATTTTAGTTTTCCCATTCCTAACCATTCACCACATATGCAAGAGCCTTCGCATAATTCTTCTTGTAAGTTTTCATTAATTTTCTCTTCCCATATTGTGTTAAACTGTCTGTATAAAGTAAACTTTTTAACTTTTCTAATTCTTCATTCATATTTTTCATCTCCAAATTTTGCAATTATATAACTATGATATTTTCTTATTGGTTTAAACCAAGTTAAGTATATAAATCTTGAATTGCTAAATAAAGTATCGAGTTCATCGAATATATAATAAAATATTTCTACTATTATCTTTAAAATAAAATATGGTATGTTTAAAATCATTTCTATATTAACTAAAGTTTTCCAAATAATATAATCTTTAAGTCCTATTTTTTTTATATCTTTAATCATTTTTATCTCCTTCTATTCATACACATGATTACCTTTACCACGCATTTTATTCATGTGTTTTATTCTTTTCCAATGTGATTTTGTCATAATATTATTACTTATTTCCCAATATTCGTTATTACATTTTTGGCATTTATAATATATTGCTGGTAATAACATTAAAGCTGTGCCATATCCTACTTTTTTACACTTTATATTACATTTTTCACAATACAAACACATATTATTTCTCCTTTAATTCTTCAATAGTTTTAGTAGTCCAAATGGATAGCACTTTATAATCTATATCAGTTTTAGGTGGTATAAAATTAACTATAAAGACCTCATACACATAATTCCATCTTAATTCAGGAGCTTTATATTCTAGTTTAGATTTTAAATTTTCAATAATATTTTTCATTTCACTATAATTATTATCTTCTTCTAAAACATTTCTTATTTGTTCTAGTACTTCAAATACATCTCTCATACTATTCACCTTCTAATAATTCTTGTAAAATATTTTTTTATACATTCTTTGCTTACCAATCTACATTTTTTATTACAATGTAATCTTTTGCATATTAAATCTATGTCTGTTGTATCTATATTTGCAAACTGTTGTAGTTCTATATTTTGTGCCATTAAATCTATTATTTTTCTGTTTTTCTCTCTTAATTTGTAATATCTATCTTTCCATTTCTTTCTACTTTGCATTAAACTTTTTTGTCCTTTTCTTAGTTCCTCATTTTCTTTTTGTAATTTTTTTATTAAATTTGTAATTATTTCTACGTTTTTAACATCTTCTAAACATATTTTATTATAATTTAATGTTTTCTGTCTAAATTTAAAAGTATTTAATAATTCAATAGCCTGTTTCTCTTCTTCTGATAACATAGTTATTCCTCCTTTATAAGCCTAAAATTCTTAATGTTTCTTGTCTTTTCTTCATTTTTTCTTGTTTTTCTAATACTTTATTTTTATATTTATTTCTTGCTCTTATTATTTTAATTAAACAATCTAATGTTTCAATTTTCATTTCATCTTCAGAGCTATCATAATCTCCTCCAAGTGCAAATATTAAAGCCATTGCACTTTCATTTCTAGATATTTTTTCTTTTAAAGCTTCTTTGCTTTCTATTAAAATTTCTATATCTTCATAAGTCATTTGATTTACAAATAAATCTATTTGGTTCATCAAGTGTTTTATTGTGTCAGCTATTAATTTAACTCTTTTCTCTTTTTCTTCTTTATCCAATTAAATCACTCCTTCTTTGCTTTTCTTTTAGGTTTTGTTACTTTTAAATAATATTCATGTTGATATTGTTTTAAATATTCTTTTCTCTCTTCTTTTGTTTTATATTCTTTTTTATTTTTGGTTTTTATATTTCTTGCTCCCCATTGTTTAGGAACACCATATTTCATTTTTTCGTTATATGTTTTATAATTTTCTAATGTTATTTTACTTAAGTCTATTAAATTTGTTTCTATAATCATAATTATTCCTTTCTAAATAATCACAAGTAATCATATTATTTTTTGCCATTTCAACTACTATTTCTAAAGCTGTTCTACAATCTCTATATCTGCAATTTGGTCTTTTATGTATTCGTGGGTCATCTTCTTTCCATTTTATAATATCAACCATTACTGGACTTAAAAATATCATTTGTATTCCTTTTGCTACACACAAGTAATAGCATTTGTCATAAGGTTTCTTACACTTTTTAAATCCAACCTTTTCAAACTCCTTTATATCTACTATTGGTACTATCATTAAATCACTCCTTTTAACACCACTTTACTTTATTATTAGTTATAAAATAATGAGATTCACAAGGAATACTAAAATTCCCTATGCTTGGGTTTAAGCTCAATCCATTTTCATTATAATTTAATGACCAACCATTTAATCCTAATGGCGTAACTGTTTTTTCTCCACAACCACAAGCACATAAATGTACTGCTACTTGACATTCTAAACAAACATATAATACTCCTTCTACTAAAACATGTGGTATTCCTTCAACTGATTTTATTTCAAATTCCTCTACTCTTTTCAAAATATCACTCCTCTAACCAACCTAATTCTTTAAATAATTTATCCGCCTCACTCATAAATATCACTCCTATTAATCTGTCATACACTGTATATCTTTATCAAAACTTTTTATTCTTTCTTTTTGTCTCAATAGTTTATACTCGATAGCCCCTTGTAATTCATCAGAATCAACATCATAAATTAAATTTAACTGTGCTAGCATTATTGCAACGTCAGCTATTTCTAAAATTATTTCAGTTCTATTATCTTTTCTTCTATTAATATTCTTATTTAATTCTACTGTTAGTTCAGCCATTTCTTCTATAGCTTGACCTACTTGTACTTCTTTACCATATCTTTCAACTATATCTGTTATTATTTTAATATATTTTTCTTCAAACATATTTACACCTCTTCTATTTCTAAACTATTACCATATTCGGCTATACAAATTGCATCTGCTTCATCGTCATTTACATCTAAGTTATACATGTCCTTAACATGCTGTATCGTTCTATTTTTAAAATCTTGTCTACATTTCCCTTTTATTTTACATACTTTTCTCCACTCACTTGGTCTAACTTGTACTACAAGCATATCTTTTTTTCTAAACTCTACAAGTAAATAGTATAACAATCCTGCTAATGCCTTTGTTGTACTTGCACTTCTTGTTACTGCTAAATCTTCTATTACTATAAATTCTACTTCTTTTGCTTTAATTATCTGTTTTATATGTTCATCCAAGTAAATTATTTTATCTAATAAATCAGATTTTTTTGGTGTCTTTATTGTTCCATAGCTAATTAATTTTAATCCATCCAGTACTGCATATCCTGTGCTTGTAGTACTTGTATCTAAACCTAATATTTTCATTTGTTCCTCCTAAATATAACTTTTCCCAAATATTTGTCTAAATTCTTCTTCAGATTTATTGTAATATTTCATAAATAATCTTTGTGTGTCTTCTTTGACTCTATTTCTTAACCATTTATCAAAATGTATGCCATCTGGCACTTCGTTATGATGTCTATGACACAACCATATTTTTAATCCATATTTTTCACTTATTTTTCTATTAGCCCCTCCAAATATATGATGTTCTTCTAACCATACAGTAGTACCACATATATAACATTCTTTTTCTTTTTGTATGATACTTTTCACTTCCACAACTCCTTATATTTTTGTATTTGCTCTGGTGTATCTGTAGGTATTCCTTGCAATTTACAATCTTCTACTATGCTATCTATTAATCTAGCCATTTCTTTGCTATTGTAACTGCTAGATCCGTAATATGCTTTTACATTTGTATAACCTTCTATCTTGCTTTTTCCTATTTCTTCACATACCCAGCCTATACCAGTTTTTTGCCAAGCTTGTACAAATTTTTCTACCGCCTCATTTCTTATAGGTAATACTTCGTATACTCCTATTTCCTTTATTTCCATTTTATATACTTCTTCTGCCTTTAAATTCATTTTTTCAGCCAATTTTCCAAGTAGCACCCAACAGTATGCATTTGCGTCCAAGCTTCTTTTTTCTCTATATTTCTTTGCTTCTATCTCTAATAATT
>OLPW01003269.1_pt1 | contig 12873 bp, 10 predicted proteins | sample 1672161 | NCBI WGS metagenome assembly OLPW01 (sample SAMEA3136654, study PRJEB25190) | human gut metagenome
GCAGTGCTTCGATGCGGCGGTCGGTCGGCCACTCCGTATGGTACGCCATACGGGCAACCTCGGTGAAAATGCGGTGGCGGATCTCCTGAATACGGGTTTCTACACCTCTCATAGCCATAGTTTGTTTTATCCTCCTAATCCATATCGACCCGGAAAATCGGGTCGTCCCTGTCATACTATCTTGTGAGCGCTCCCGGCAGAGCGCACGAGTTCTTATAACAGGATACCATAAACAGGGCTTTCTGCAAAGGGTATTTGTAGATTTTTTAACAATTACTTTGTTACAATTTTACCTGTGTTTTTTGGGCATTCTGTTGAAAAACAACGCGCAGACGGACAGGTGTCTTTCTATCCCTTGCAAAATCGAAGGTTTTACGCTTGACGAAAAGCGAGAAGTACGCTCTGCGGCGCGCGGGAACGGTGCCCACTAACACATTTATGTTATAATAAATTTATCCTCTCTGTCAGGATACGCAGTCCGCAATCGTATTATAGGTGAAGCAACGTTGCTTTCCAAAGGAGCTGAAACCAATGAAACAATTTGACAGGGCAGACGCCGAACGTCTGGTGCAGACGTACTCCGACCTGATCCTGCGGCTGGCTTACACCTATTTGAAGTCAACCCACGATGCTGAGGACATCTGCCAGAATATCTTCCTCAAGCTGCTGACCGGCGGTCAAACCTTTGACAGTCCGGCGCACGAAAAAGCGTGGATCATCCGCGCGACCGCCAACGCCTGCAAGGACAGCCTGCGCGCCGCGCACCGGCGCAATGTCGGTCTGGAAGCCGCTGCCGCGACACCCGCGCCTGCCGCACCGGATTCCGATGTGCTCGATGCGGTGATGGCGCTGCCGCGCAAATACCGTGAAGCAGTCTATCTGCACTACTACGAGGGCTATTCCGTGCGCGAAATCGCGTCTCTGCTCGGTCAGAGCGAGTCTGCCGTTTCCGCACACCTGAGCCGCGGGCGCAAAAGCCTGCGCACCACCTTGGGAGGGGATCTTTATGAACAGAGAGTATAACGATAACAAAATGTATAATTCTGCACTGGACGAGCTGCGCTTCTCCGAAGAAGCGAAAAGCCGCATGGTCGATCGCCTGATGGCCGCCGCCGAGCAGCCGGAGCAGCCGGTTGCCATTCATCGTGTACGCCGTTTTCCGCGCATCGCGGCGGTCGGCGTGGCTGCCGCTCTGGTGCTGAGCATCGGTGCGGGTGCAACAGGCGTATTCAAGTCCGCGAGCGACGCATTTGCCGGCGTATTCGGTCCAACAGCAGACACCGAAATCATCGACCAGATCGGCCGCCCAATCGGCGCGAGCGATACGGCGGGCGGCGTGACCGTCACCGCGGATGCGATTCTGTTTGATGGCTACAACTACCTTATCTCCTACACGCTCGAAAAGGAGGACGGTTCGGCGTTCGACTGCACGAAAAACCCGGATACCGGTCTGCTGAATGTGTACTGGAATCGTGCAGACAGCAATATCGGCCTGAATGCGCAAGGCGCAATCGGCAGTAGCTATTTCTATGACGAAAATCCGAATGATAATGCCATTCAGTATGTTGAAACCATGTCGTACACTGACGCAGTTACGACCGGTGGTACAGCAAAGATTATGCTCGGCGACCTGACAGCAGTAACTGATAACGGCGCTGAAACCAAAACCATCGCCGACGGTACCTGGCATCTCAAGTTCAAGCTGGAGGCCGATAACAGCGCGGTTGAACTGCCTGCCGGTCAGTCTATTCAAGTAGGTGGCAAAACCGCAACGATCAATAAAGTCCTGCTCTCGCCTATCGGCTATAACTTTGTCTACACGGTTGATGGCAAAGCACCGTTTGAGAATGCCGAAAGCGGTCAGGAACCCGCCAGCCACCGCGATACATGGGACGCATTTTCCGCAAAACTGCTTATCAATAAGAAGGACGGCACTGTAATCGACGTGCCAGGCAACGGCAGCAGCATGGACCCGCATGACGGCAAGACCGTCTGCACCCGCCAGGGCACGTTCGATACCATTCTCCCGCTTGATGAAGTGGCGTCCGTCACCATCGGTGATACTACGATTCCGGTAAAATAATCGGCGGAGTGCTTGCATTATCGCAAGATCGGTGTTATACTATATTTAAACGATAACACATTATCCATAGGCGTGGAAAACCCCGGAGGGTGCATCCTCCGGGGTTTTCTATTCCATTATACGGCGGCTTAAACCGGGGTTCTGGGAGTCACTTTACCTCCACTCATCGAACCACTTGCAGATGTAGTGTGCGACTACACTTGCCAAGATTGAGTAGATAAACGATAACGTATTGTTATCCACAGGCTGCACCTCCTTCCCGTTGCCGGGACTCGGTAAAGCAACAAGTTTATTATACCATACCGCCGTTTATTCGACAAGATTCGACAAAATGCACCGTAAAGTAAAAAGACCGATGAACCAAGGTTCATCGGTCTTTCTCTTATCTTCAGATCGTCGTCAGCAGCTTTGCGAACTCCGCACGGGTGAACGTACCCTGCGGCTTGATCGTGCCGTCGCTGAAGCCCTGCACCAAACCCTTCTGCATACACAGTGCAACCGCATTTCGGCGGTCCGCCGAGATAGAGCCTGCGTCCTTGACAGACGCCAGCGTCTGTGCGGTTTCGGCATCACTCATGGCCGCAGTGCCGTCCGCCTGCAGCAGATTTGCAAAAAGCTGCATCGCATCCTCGCGAGTCATGGCAGCCGTCGGCCGGAAGTTATCGCTCAGGCCCTCGAGCAGACCGTTTGCGTACACCGCGCTGACCGCCTCCGAGTACCACTCGCCTGCGCGAACGCCTGCGGGCAGTGCGCCGCTGCCAGACAGACCGCGCTGACGCGCGATGGTCGTGCAGACTTCGGCCGCCGTGATCTTATCGTTCGGACGGAATTTACCGTTCGCGCCGGTCATCAGCTTGCGTTCGGTCACTGTATTGATATACTGCAGTGCCCAGCAGGTACTGCTTACATCGCTGTAGCCGGTCGCAGCAGCCGAAACTTTGGGCGAATACGACGTCATCAACGCCTTATAGCACGCGCTGTTCCGGTTCAGTACATCGGAAAGCTGCTCAAACGTCAGCAGATATTCCTCTGTATAAGCTCGGCGGGAAGCGCTCTCGTATTCGTTGTAAAAATAGGTTACGCCTTTCGTGCTGATGCGCGGATAGCTGTACAGATAAATCGCATGATCGTCCGGCAGCAGCTTCTTGACCGTCTCGATGTAGTCACCGGTCAGCAGGTCGTTCAGTGTGTACTGCGTGCCGGTGTGCAGATCAAACGCCAGACAGTTATTCCATACCGACGAACCGGCGCCTTTGCCGCTCTCGCAGTTGGCCCAGACAACGAGCACCGAGCCTTCCACGGACGCACCGTAGCTGCCCTCGAGCGCATCATACTCGGCGGTAACGGACGGTCCCTTGAGGAAAAACGAGCGGATTTCGCTGTTGATGGTGTTCTGCACCTTTTTGTCGCTCAGGCCGCTGATCTCCGGAAAATCGACATCCCATCCATGCTCCGTGCCGTCCTGCTGATAGCCCATGAACTTTTCGTAATGCACGGTCTTTGCAGTGATGCCGCCGCCAAGGTCGAACGACTTCGGCTGCTCGAACAGCGTTTTGCCGCTGCGCAGATCAATATACTTACGGGTGTCGTCCTGCGTGACGCAGACCACGTTTTCGGTCAGAATGGTCGGGTTCTCCGCCTCTTTAACGGATGCTGCAAAGCCGCCGTTCTTGCGGAAGAAAATCAGTGTGCCGTCTGCGGTGTTGTGCCACGACAGACCGTAGCGCAGCTCGGAGAAGCCGCTGATGTAGCTCAGTGTGCGGTAAGACAGGCTGCCGCCCGCATCCACCGCGGAAACCGAACCGTCCTCACTGCGGGCCGCGTACAGACCCTCGCCCATGTAGGACAGATAGTAATACGTCGGTGCCGTCAGCAGCTTGCCGGTGGTATCCATAATGCCCCAGCGGTTGATCTGACGAACCATTGCTTCGCCGTCATGGAACTCCGAAATGGTGTTGTACAGAAACTCGGTCAGCAGTTTGCCCTCCGAGAGCGAATACAGTGCCTGATTGGTGCCGTTGGTGACGACCACCGTGCTCTCGCCGTAAATCGTCATGTAGGAAGGCGTTACGTCATTCGGCAGAGTGTACAGCACCGTGCCCTTGGTGTCGATCGCCTGATAATCGCCGTCCTGCGTCTGCACAAGCGTTCTGCCGTTTGAGAAGGCACCGGCCTTACGGTAGCTGCCCGAAAAGGCAGTCGAACCATCCTGCTTGACATAGGAATACAGCCCGGTATCCGCATTTCTGCACAGCAGCAGTCCGTCCTCAAAGAAGCCGACCGCGCCCGGATATGAGCCAATGCGCTTGCCGTCAGTCGCATAATACACGCTGTAGTCAGTGTAACGATACGCAACCATCGTATCCGAAAAATCCACCGAAACCGGCGAATCCGTGTATGCAATGACGAGCTTGCCCGTGCGGTCGATCACCGCCGTCTGCCACTGCTCGTTTTCTACGGCAGCGAGTCCGCAGTCCGCGAAATCGCCTGCCTGTGCGTAAGCAAACGGAAGCACGGTCATGCCGTCCTCATCCAGATAGCCTGCGCGTGTCACGCCGTCAATGTCGGTGTACTCTGCCGGAAAAATGGTGCCGGCCGCCGCCGCACTCACCAGCATCACACACGCAACCGCCAGCGCGGAAAGTGTTTTTTTGAACATATGCTTCACCTGTATATTGTGTAAAGTTCTCTATCCTTGTTATTCTTATACAATATACATTATAAGCAATCACGCACGCTCATACAAGGTCAGGCGGCAAAGTGTAACAATGGTGAAACAACCCGCCGGAATGTTACGATTATGTTACATTCCCAGAATGCACATCAGTTTCCGATAATCGGTGTTGCGCTCTTGGCGATGGATACCTTTTCCACATACGGCACATGCGCGTAAACGTTGGCTGTGGTGGAGATGTCGGAATGCCCCAGCCAGTCCTGAATCTGCTTGAGCGAAAAGCCCTGCTGCAGCAAAATCGTTGCAACCGAATGCCGTAAATCATGAAACCGGATACGCGGCAGGCACGCGCGGCGGCACACCCGCTCGAACTCACGCGAAATGTAATCCGGCCGGAGCGGCGAACCGTCCTCACGGCAGCAGACGTAATCGCTCTGGCAGTAGGCTTTGCCATACTTTTTGCGGTTGGCGTTCTGTCTGCGGCGCAGATCGGTCAGATACCGCCGGAGCGAGTCGGACAGCGGCAGCGTCCGATAGCTGGATTTGGTCTTTACGCTGTCCGCGTAGATCACGCGCCCGGAGGACAGCACCGCCGTATGATTGATGACCATGCTCCGTGCCCGAAAATCCACGGCACACCAGCGCAGACCGGCGCACTCGCTGCGGCGCAGACCATAGGTTGCCGCCAGCACAAACGCTGCCTCTGCCGGTGACTGCAGCGCCGCTGCCAGAAAAATGTTGATCTGCGTCCGGTCGTACACCTGTCCTCGAAAGCGCGTCCGCTTGGGCAGCATGACATTATCCGACGGATTCGTCGGGATAATCTGCAGTGCTACCGCGTATTTCAGGCACTTGTGCATGATGGAATGGAACTTGACGATCGAAGTCGGTGAAAGCCCCTGATCGAATTTCAGGTTGACAAAATCCTGAAAATCCATCGGCCGTGCCGTAGCAAGCGTTGTTCCTCGTGCGGTGAAAAACGGCTTGATGTGCTTTTCAAATGCGTAGCGGTAGCCGTCCATCGTGTTCTCGCGCACCTGCGTTTTCATCTGGGTCAGCCAGCGGTCCATGAAGTCTGCAAACGGCGTTTTCGCTTCGGTCGAGTAGCGCAGCCGCATCAGGTCCTCCGGACGCATGATAAAGTGAATGTAGCCGTCCTCCTCGTAAATGCGTATGTTCTCCATTGAGAAGCCTCCTGTAAAAATAGTCATCCTGCAGCATTCGGCAGCACCGCACACTGAAAGCTGCGGTGCTGTCTTATCCTGCATTTCCATATTCTACGAAAATTCGACCAAATTCGACAATATTCAATTTGCACAGAAAAGCAACAAAAAACCGCTCTGAATCTGCATTCAGAGCGGTTTTATCGGTTTTATGGCAATCAGATCGTGCGGACAGAGATCATACCTTCGATTGCGCGCAGCTCGTCGAGGTTGGCCTCGGTCGGAGCCTCTGCGGTATCGATGATGGTGTACGCATAGTCACCCTTGGAACGATTGCCCATATTCTCGATGTTGCAGCGAACAGCGGAGGTGATGGACGCGATCATGTTCGGGATGTTCTTGTGGATCATGCAGATGCGGTAGCCGCCTTCGTACGGAACCTTGAGGTTCGGGAAGTTGACCGAATTGCGGATGGTGCCCTTCTCGAGGTACTCGGTGATCTCGTAAACGGCCATCTTAGCGCAGTTGTCCTCGCTCTCCGGCGTGGACGCACCCAGATGCGGGAGCGTGATGGCATTCTCCTGCTCAAGAATCTCGTCGGAAGCAAAGTCGGAAACGTATGCTGCAACCTTGCCGCTCTCGAGTGCCTTCGCCATTGCCTTGGTGTCAACCAGCTCGCCGCGCGCAAGGTTGATGACGCGAACGCCGTCCTTCATCTTCTCGATCGCCTCTGCGCTGATGGTGTTCTTCGTGTCAGCGTTCAGCGGAACATGAATGGTGATGTAGTCGCAGTTTGCGAAAATCTCGTCCAGCTCGGTAACGTGCTTGACCGAGCGGTCGAGCTTGAGTGCGCCGTCAACCGACAGGTACGGGTCATAGCCCCAGACCTCCATATCCAGGCCAACAGCCGCGTTTGCAACCTTAACGCCGATCGCACCCAGACCGATGATGCCCAGCTTCTTGCCGGCGATTTCCGGGCCTGCGTAGGTGGACTTGCCCTTCTCTGCAGCAGGACCGATATCCGGCGTGCCCTTGAGGCCCTTAACCCAGTTTGCGCCCTGTACCACCTTGCGGGAAGCCAGCAGCAGTGCACAGATAACCAGCTCCTTAACGGCGTTAGCGTTTGCACCCGGCGTGTTGAAGACTACGATGCCTTCCTCGGAGCAGCGGTCGATCGGAATGTTGTTGACACCGGCGCCTGCACGCGCGATGCAGCGCAGGTTCTTCGGGAACTCGACGTCATGCAGCTTGGCAGAACGAACCAGAACGGCATCATAATCGGTGAAATCCTCGGCGCAGGTGTACTTTGCCGGATCGAGATCGTCCAGACCTACCTTCGAGATCTTGTTGTAGAGTTTTACATTATACATAATCGGAATACTCCTCTTTGTTCGATCATTAACCGTAGGGCGCGACGACTCGGCGCGCCCTACGGAATCATGTTCCTATATGGATAGAAATTACTTGTTTTCTTCAGCGAATTTCTTCATGAAGTCGATGAGCTTCTCAACGCCCTCGATCGGCATTGCGTTATAGATGGAAGCACGCATGCCGCCTACCGAACGGTGGCCCTTCAGGTTGGACATGCCGGCTGCCATGGACTCCTTGGCAAACTTTGCGTCCAGCTCGTCGTTGCCGGTGCGGAAGGTTACGTTCATGTGGCTGCGGGAATCCTTTGCGGCTACAGTTTTGTAGAAGTCCTGAGAATCGAGGTAATCGTACAGCATGGAGGAACGCTTTTCAGCACGCTCCTGCATAGCCTTTACGCCGCCCATGTCTTCAACCCACTTGGCAACCAGACCGAGTACATAGATGCCGTACGTGGGAGGCGTGTTGTACATGGAATCCTTATCAGCCATGGTCTTCCAGTCCAGCATAACCGGATACTTCTCGAGCGGATAGTTGCCGAGCAGATCCTCGCGGACGATGACAACGGTAACACCGGCCGGGCCCATGTTCTTCTGTGCGCCGGCGTAGATAACGCCGTACTTGGAAACATCAACCGGCTTGGACAGGATGTTGGAGGACATATCCGCTACCAGCTCAACGCCTGCCGGGGTCTCGGGATCGTACTGATACTCGGTGCCGTAGATGGTGTTGTTGGCGCAGATGTAGAAGTAGTCGGCATCCGGACGGATATCCAGCTCATCCTGCGTCGGAACGTGGTCGAAGTTGGTCTCCTTGGAGGAGAATGCAGCGTGCATGTCGCCGAACTTCTGTGCTTCCTTGTAGGCCTTGGAAGCGAAGCTGCCGGTCAGCGCGTAGTCAGCCTTGCCGGTCTTCAGCAGGTTCATCGGGATCGCTGCAAACTGGGTGGTAGCGCCGCCCTGCAGGAACAGAACCTTGTAGTTATCCGGAATAGAGAGTACGCGGCGCAGCGTAGCCTCGGTCTCCTTGATGATGCCGTCATATACCTTTGAACGGTGACTCATCTCCATGACTGACATACCGGAGCCCTGATAGTTCAGCATGTCGGCTGCACAGCGCTCAAGCACCGGAACCGGAAGCATGGAGGGGCCTGCGGAAAAATTGTAGATACGATTGTCTGCCATAGTGAATAGCCTGCCTTTCAAATATAAGCGTAAAGACGTTCCCGGTTTACATATCACAGTCTGTCGCGGTGATATTACTTTTATGAATGGAACGTATTATTTATTATAATACAAAGCTCTGCCGTTTGCTACCGAAAAATGTCCCAAAAAATTCGCAATGAATGATTGATTGTCTGCACATTGTGGACAGTTCATGAAAATTAGTAATGCGTAATCAAAAATCAGTAATTTTTTGTGATAGGTAAATGTACGGCTGCGAATATGGACTGCACCCATGTTCTCTCTTATGACTGTTTATCCGGACTACTGCAGGGCGGGGTGACCCCACCCGCCCTGCACTAACACTTTTAGAAAATATTATAGGCAATACCGCATAATTGAACAAGAGTGATTTGCGAGTAAATTTTGCGTACTGACGAGGCACAGTTTTGCGGTAATACTTGATGTATTACCGTGAAACTGCAACAAAGTCAGGACACAAAATTTCCGCAAAGCACCGCCGCTTTAATTGTGCGGTGTTGCCTATACTGCGTTATTCTCAATTTGCCAACCTACTCCCCTTCTGCTATACTGATAGTCAGTTATAATAGTGAGGAGTCAACTGTATTATGCACCACCGCCGACCGGCTGCGCCGCACAGCCACCGTCCCAATCACAGACAGATCAACCACCTGATGCCATTCACGACGGCGCCGCTGTTCCATGCTCTGCAGCTGCTCGAGACCGGCGACTCCGCGCGGTTTCACATGCCCGGGCACAAGGGTGAGCCGGTTTTCAATACCTATGCAGATATTTTTGCCATCGACTTTACCGAAACCTACGGCACCGGCAACCTTTACACCGGTGAAGGCCCTATCCGTGATGCGGAGGTTGCCGCCGCGCGGTATTTCGACGCGGAGGACTGCTTTTTCCTGACCGGCGGCTCGACACAGGGTATTCTGGCCATGCTCGGCACAGCGGTCGGACGCGGCGGCGCTGTCCTGCTCGACCGTGAAGTACACAAGTCCGTCTGCTACGGCTGCGCGCTGCTCGGCATTACGCCGTATTTTTTCTCTGCCCCGCTGATCGAGCCGTTCGCGGTTTCCGGTTCGCTTCCGGTCAAGGATGCGGAAGCACAGCTGATTGCACATCCGGAAATTAAGGCGATCCTGCTGACCTCCCCGACGTATTACGGCATCCGGCGGGCGATTCCCGAGTTTGCCGATCTGTGCCGCGCGCACGGCAAGCTGCTGCTCGTAGACGGAGCACACGGTGCACACTTCCCTGCTGTCGGCCTGCCGACACCGGTCGCGGAAGGTGCGGATATGGCCGTGCTCTCCATGCACAAAACGCTGCCGTGCATGGGACAGGGCGCCGTTCTGCTCTCCGCGGCAGGCGCGGACCGCCGCGCACTGCGCGAAAACACCATGCTGTTCGGCACGTCCAGTCCGTCCTACCCCATTATGGCGTCCATTGACCTTGCGCGTGCCTACACCGAGGGTCCCGGTCACGCGGAGTACCGCCGCTCGGCGGAAACCTGCGCCGAACTGCGTACCTATGTGCAGCACCGGACCATGTTCACCGCACTGACCGAGGATCATTTTCCTGCGCTTGACCCATGCCGTCTGACGGTGTGCACCGCCGGAACCGACATCACCGGTCACCAGCTGGCTGATACGCTGTGGAGCGAATGCGGCGTGGCGTGCGAGATGGCGGACGACCGCAATGTTGTGTTCATCCTCACCGGCTCCGACACGAACGGTGCGATCAGCCGTCTGAAACGCGGCCTGCGGCGCATTTCCAAACGGCGCGAGCTGATTCCCCTGCCGCCCCTGTCCGCGCCGTTTCCGCCCGCCGAGCGCGTGATGAGCGTGCGCGACGCATGGTTCTCACAGACCGGCAGAGTGCAGCCTGCCGCTGCCGAGGGTCTGGTCTGCGCCCGTCCGGTCACGCCGTATCCACCCGGTGTGCCGCTGCTCTGGCCCGGCGAGAAAATTACAGGAGCGCACATTGCACTTATCCGTGAAAGATGGTACAATATAATAGATGAAATAACCGTTGTTGTCCATCAATAACGCGTCTCATCCAAGCAAACGATATGTTTCCGCGCAGCAATGCGAATAGGGGGTTACTATTATGAAAATGGTACTGGCTATCATCAATTACGATGATTCGCAGGATGTTATCTCCAGCCTGATGAAAGCAGGCTTCTCTATCACCAAGCTGGCGACAACCGGCGGCTTCCTCAAAGCAGGCAACGTCACGATCCTGATCGGTCTGGACGAGAGCAAGCTGGATGAGTGCTTTGACATCATCCGCGAGCACTCCTCCTCCCGCAAGCAGATCATGCCGGCAACCGCTGAGCTCGGCATGGGCTTTTTCCCGTCCACGCCGGTGCAGGTCGAGGTCGGCGGCGCAACCGTATTTGTACTCAACGTTGAGCGTTTTGAAAAGCTGTGATCTCATTTGACGCACTTGCGGGCAACAATGCGCTCAAAAACAGCCTGAAGCATGCGCTGAACGAGCGTTTTCCGCAGACCGTGCTGCTGTCCGGTGACGATCCGGCGGCGCTCAAAGCCCTTGCGAATGTGCTTGCAGCCGGTATTTTATGCGAAGGCGCGGGCAGTCATCCGTGCGGAAGCTGTCTGCCGTGCCGCAAGGTGGAGCAGGGTGTGCACCCGGATCTGATGATCGTGGACGAAGGAGAGGCCGAACTCAAGGTCGATCTGGCGCGTCAGATCAAGGCGGAAAACGCCATTATCCCGAATGACGGCGAACGCCGTGTGACAGTCATTCACCATGCGCAGAATCTCAATCCCATGGCGCAGAACGCGCTGCTCAAGGAGCTGGAGGAGCCGCCTGCGTATGCGTTCTTCATTCTGACCGCCGAGCAGCCGGATTCGCTGCTGCAGACCGTGCGCTCGCGCTGCACTAAATTTGCGCTCGAGCCGTCGCATGCGGCGGTGTCGGACGAGGAGGCGGCAAGCCTGCTTGCACCCTATCTCTCTGCGGTTGCCGAACGGCGTGAGGACCGCATGATGCTCGGTGCAATGGGTCTGGAAAAGACGCCGCGCCGTGCACTGTTAGGTGTACTCGGCATTCTGCAGTCCGCTGTCCGGGACGCGATTTTCGTCTCAAAGGCTCTGCCGCAAAAGCCGCTGCAGCCGGCACTCCGCAAGCAGACGCAGGCACTCGCCGGCGCCGTCAGTACGGAACGTCTGCTGGCGGTCTACGATTTTATTGATGTGCTGATCGACCGTGTGTCGCGCAACGCGGCATCCGCGGCTGTCACCTGTGCATTAACAAGCGATATCTACCGCATCTGTTACGCTTCCTAAGCGTTTCCATCATACAGGAGGAAAACTTTTTGACAACAATAATCGGAGTTCGTTTCAAATCGAACGGAAAAATGTATTATTTCGACCCGCAGGGTCTGGAAATCGCACCCGGTACGGGTGTGATCGTCGAGACGGCACGCGGCGTGGAATACGGCGACTGCGTGCAGGGCAACACCGATGTGCCCGATCAGCAAGTCGTGCAGCCGCTCAAGCGCGTGGTCCGTGTGGCAACCGAGGCCGATATGAAAACGCTCGAGCGCAACAAAAAGCGTGCCGACGAGGCGTTTATTATCTGCAAGCAGAAGATCGAGGACCGCGGTCTGGAAATGAACCTTGTCACCGCGGAATGCACCTTTGACATGAACAAGCTGCTGTTTTACTTCACCGCAGACGGTCGTGTGGACTTCCGTGAGCTGGTCAAGGACCTTGCGAGCGTGTTCCGCACCCGCATTGAGCTGCGCCAGATCGGCGTGCGCGATGAGGCAAAGATGATCGGCGGTCTGGGCTGCTGCGGCCGCGAGCTGTGCTGCAGCTCGTATCTCGATGATTTCCATCCGGTCTCCATCAATATGGCAAAGGATCAGAACCTGTCGCTCAATCCGGCGAAAATTTCCGGTGTGTGCGGCCGTCTGATGTGCTGTCTCAAGTATGAGCAGAACGTCTATGAGGAACTGCTCCGCATTACGCCGAAGGTGGGCGCTGTCGTCACCATGCAGGACGGCACCAAGGCGAAGGTCTGCGAGACCAATCCGCTGACAGGCGACTTAAAGGTCATTCCGGAAAAATCGGATGTACCGGTCAAGGTGAAACGGGATGATGTGACGCTGCTGCGTGACGGAAAGATCAAGGTCAATCCGGCGGAACGCAAGGCACTGAAATCTCTGGAAGATAAATAGCATTTATAGGAGGTAATTCTTATGGCATCCAAAAGCAACCATCGTCGTGTCCGGTATGACCGCATTCTTGCGGTACTGCTGGTTCTCATTCTGCTGATCGTTCTGCTGGTGAAGTGCTGCTCCAGCTGTTCCAGCAACAAGAACAAGAAGAACAACGGCACGGTGACCACCACACCCACCCAGGAGAC
>OLPW01003272.1_pt1 | contig 12860 bp, 11 predicted proteins | sample 1672161 | NCBI WGS metagenome assembly OLPW01 (sample SAMEA3136654, study PRJEB25190) | human gut metagenome
ATGTAGAATTAGATTATTATAAATAGTGGTGCGGTTGAAATTACAAAAAAGAAAAGATAGTTTTCTATCTTTTAATATTACCACCATGATACCCAAACTCAATTTCTTCTTCTGTTAAAAATTCTTCCTTTTCTTCCCTATCATAATCAATCGTTTCTATTTCTACTTGTCTTTGAATTTTTTTATTATCTGGAAGTAATGTAGTTTTAGATATTTCTGTATCATTCATATAACAATCCATATACATAAGAATAGTTCTAAAAGTTTTATAATTTACAAGACTCTTTTTTACAGATTTTTTAATTTCTATCATTCTTTTTATACTTTCGGTCGTATTATTATCAATAAACTTATTTAATTCATTAGCTCTTCTTTTTAACTGTTCTGGTATTTGCTCACTTTTATTAATAAGGTCAAAAAACACATCCTCTTTGCACAAATCAATAAATTTGTTTAATACATAATTAAATTGCTTTTCACATTTTTCTATATCAATATTTGTTTTACTATCTTTTGCTATTTCCCTTAATATTTCATTTGTATTGAATTCTAATTCTAAGGCATTTATACCATTATGCCTATACGTTATTTTTATATCATCGTAATATCCAGCGATTATTTTCTTTTCTTTTAAATAATATAGTAATTGCTTTTTACTCTTAAAATAAGTTGTAATATGCTCATCAATACGCGCTAAATACGACTTTTGTTCATACTCACCATTATAATTTTTAATCTTTATAACACATCTATCTGCTTTATTATTACTATTTATTGCCTCTAAACTATATAACTTTCTTTCCATAATATCCCCTCAAGCATATACTACAATAATTAATTTTTTTTGTCAAATAAAAAAAGTGACTTATTTTTTAAAGTCACAATTACTACATTTTATTTCATTCTTTTTTTCAACTAACATACTATTACATTCTGGGCACAACTCTCCAGTTGGTTTATCCCAATATGCAGTTTTACATTTTGGATAATTATTACATCCATAAAAAATCTTACCTCTACGACTTTTCTTTTCAATAATTTTACCATCACAATTTGGACAATCAATTATTTCTTTTTCTTCCTTTTTTTCAGTTTTAATATATTTACATTCTGGAAAATTACTACATGCTATAAATTCTCCATAACGTCCTTTTCTTTTTACAAGAGGATGACCACAATTTGGACAATCTTCTCCTACCTCTTCTGGTGGTTTCTTCTCCATTTTATCAAAGGCTTCTTCAACTGCTGGTTCAAAGTCTTTAAAGAATTTTTCTAAGGTTTCATACCATACTAGTTTACCTTCAGCAATTTTATCTAAATCCGTCTCCATGTTTGCTGTATATTCTACATTTATAATATGGCTAAAAAATTCTTGTAATTTATCTGTTACTTCAAACCCAATTTCTGTTGGAACAAATTTTTTTTCTTCAATATTTACATATCCTCTATCTTTTATATTACCCATAATTGTTGCATACGTACTAGGTCTTCCTATTCCAAGTTCTTCCATCGCTTTAACAAGTTTTGCTTCTGTATATCTAGCTGGTGGTTGTGTGAAATGTTGTTCTTTAGTAATTTCTTTAGAAACCAATACATTTGATTTATAATCATCTAATGGTGGTAAAATCCTGTCTTTAGTATCTTCGTAATCCTTATAGACATTTAAATAACCATCAAAAGTAATTACACTACCAGTTGCTTTAAATTGATAATTATTATTATCTAATACAATAGTTGTATTATTTGTTTTAGCCTCACTCATTAAAGATGCAAGAGCACGATAATATATTAAACGGTATAATTTATATTCATCATCTGATAGATATGGCTTTACACTAATAGGATCACGTTTTATGCTAGTTGGTCTAATAGCTTCATGAGCATCTTGAACATTTTCTTTTTTCTTAGCAACTTTAACTCGTCCTACATATTCACTTCCATATTTATTTTTAATAAAAGTTAATGTTTCATTTACGAAATCATTAGAAAGACGTGTTGAATCAGTACGCATATAAGTTATAAGACCCACTGTTTCATCTGCAAGTTCAATACCTTCATATAATTTTTGAGCAATACTCATTATCTTTCGAGCATTCATATTTAACTTAGTGGATGCTACTTGTTGTAAAGTACTAGTTGTAAATGGCATTGGGCTATTTTTTTTCTTTTCTTTTTTATCAATACTATCTATTGTAAAAGAATTAGTTATTTTATCTAATATTTCATTTGCTTCTACTTCACTTTTAATTTCTATTTTTTTATGGTTGTAATTAAATAGTTCAGCTTCCATCTCATTAAATAAAGCCGTAATAGTCCAATATTCTTCTGCTTTAAAACTTTGTCTTTCACGTTCACGATCAACAATTAGTTTTAAAGCAACACTTTGTACACGACCAGCACTAGATCCACTTGTTTTTGACTGCATTAATTTACTTAATCTAAATCCTATAATTCTATCTAAGATTCTTCTTGTTTCTTGTGAATTAACTAAATCTTTATCAATTTCACGAGGATGTTTTAAAGCATCTATAATAGCGTTTTTAGTAACTTCATTAAAAACGATACGTTTTGAATTTTCTTCATTTAAACCAAGTACATCATAAAGATGATAACTAATAGCTTCCCCTTCGCGATCGGGGTCGGTTGCTAGATAAACAAAATCTGATTTTTCACAATCTTTTTTAAGACTATCAACATCTTTTTTCTTTCCTCTAATTATTTTATAATTTGGTTTAAAATGATCTTCTATATCGACACCAAGTCCAAATTTACCAGTCGTTGCAAGATCTCTAATATGACCTTTAGAGGATACTACTTTATAATCTGTACCTAAATATTTTTCAATTGTTTTTGATTTACTAGGTGATTCCACTATTACTAATTTCTTAGGCATAATCCACTTCCTTTTTATCTAGTACATTTATACACTATTAATTTTTAGTTGTCAAATTATTTTACAAATTCTCTTCCACATCGACTACCCCAGGCATCGATTAATTTATCATCTTTATATATTTTTAATATTTCACAATTATTAGAGCATTTATTACACTCCATTCCAATGGTATCAAATTTAACGTTCTTTATATTTAAATCATATTTTTTATTTATTTTATTATTTTTAGCTAAAATGGCTATTCCTAAAGCTCCCATTAAATGACTATCTTGATCAACTATTACTTCGTGTTTTAACACTTCTTCAAAGTATTTTTTAACGCCATCATTTTTACTTACACCACCTTGAAAAACAATTGGTCCATATATTTTTTTACCTTTTCCAACATTGTTTAAATAGTTTAGAACAATGCTTTTACAAAGACCAGCTATAATATCTTCTTTTTGATATCCAACTTGTGCCTTATGAATTAAATCTGATTCTGCAAACACAGTACATCTCGCAGCTATTTTAACTGGATTTTTACTTTTTAATGCCATTTTACCAAAGTCTTTAATATCAATTCCTAATCTTTTAGCTTGACTTGATAAAAAAGAACCTGTTCCTGCCGCACATAATGTATTCATTGAATAATCAGTTATAATACCATTATTTAAAATAATCATTTTTGAATCTTGACCACCAATTTCTAAAATTGTTCTTACATCTGGATATTTAGATAAAGTTCCAACAGCATGTGCCGTTATTTCGTTTTTGACAACATTTGCATCTAACATTAATCCTATCAGTTTTCTAGCACTTCCTGTTGTTCCAATTCCTTTTATTACATAGTCATCTACTAACCCTTCCTTAAGGCCATTTATTAATTTTTCTGTTGCTTTTATCGGATTTCCTTCTGTCCATATATATAATGATCTAATTATGTGGTTATTTTCATCTATAATTACGCCTTTCGTTGAAATAGAACCTATATCAATTCCTAGATAACAATTTTTCATTTTTTCTCCTCATTTCTATCATATCGTAAAAAGCTTCACATCTTGTTTTTATTCCTACTTCTGATGTGTTGGCATCAAAAGAGAAAAAGATAACTGGTACATCATATTTTTTACATATTTTATTAATTATTGGCATAGCACCGATTTCTGGTGTACAAAAGGAAGCTTTTATATGAATAATTCCATCATAATTATGTTCACATAGGTATTTTGCATGAGCTACATTATCAGCAGCATCTGCACCCATTTTATATTTAATATAATCTTTTGAGTACCTTAAGTATTTTTTGATTTTTTTACTTTTTTCAAATAAGAGATAATGTACATTAGTATATCTTTTTACTTCCATTCCATATTTAGCTAATTCTATTTCAAGGTTATAATTGGAATATGGTTCCATTAAAGTATATAGTTCTCCAATTATTCCAACCTTTATTGGCTTATTAGGTTTATTAGTTTTAATTTTTTTAAATTCTCTTTTATATTTTCTATATATTTTATATAAATGGATTAATCCTTTTGTTTTACTAAATTCTCTTAGCATTTTTTTATTTAAATTTTCAAAACTGTTTTTTTTCTGTTCAAATCCTATATTTAGTCTTATATAATTATCTATTTTATCCATATATTTAATCATTTTTGATGCAATAAAGAGGTAATAAAATCCTTTTATAGGATTAAATTTTTTATCTATTTCTTTTAAATATTTACATATTTTTTTTAAATCTGTTCTTCCTTGACTAACTAAATTTATATAAGTAAATTCGTATCCTAAATCTTTTAAGATTTGTTCTTGTAATTCAGCATAGTATCCATATCTACATCCACCTCCTGCTTGAAATAAAATGTTTGCTCCATTATCTAAGGCTTCAATCATTGTTCCTAATGTATATTTAAAAGGAGTACATACGAAATCTGGGCTATATTTTGTACCTAATTCAATTGTTTTTGAAGTTATTTTAGGAGCTGTCATTATTTCAGCATCAATTATATGGTTAAATAGATAATTTGCGACTATGTAATAATTTCCCATATGGGGAAAACTAATTTTCGGCTTTTGCAAGTTTTTTACTCCTTTCTTTTACTACATCAATAAAGCTTTCAAGTCTTGTTTCAAATCCTGTTAAACTATCTATATCATCTATTATTAAATTAAGGGTTGGTATTTTTATTTTTCGAATTGCGAGTTCGTTTACTAAACTATCTGGTCCACAAGGAAAGGTTGAAAAGAAAATAATTCCATCTATTTTTTTTATTAATCTAGGGATACATCCTATTATTTCTTTATTATGTTTCCAATAAAGTGTTTTAGATATTTTTTTACTTTCTGCATTAGCAATTTCTTTATTAAATAAATCACTATATATAACATCAACTTCCATGTTATTTAAAATTTTAATTATTGGGTTTCCAATGTATTCATCTCTTGTATTATAAGGATGTCCAACAATTAGTATTTTAGTTTTTGATGAACTTAATTTTTTTAAGTTATTTTTAATTAGTTTGTGTTCTATTTTTTTTATTTCTTCTTTTGTTTCTTTATATGTTTTTTTGGCTTTATTTTTAGAAATTCCTAGTTTTTCTACCATATTTACTATTGCTTTTTCTTCAGTTTCATTATTTGTATTTTCAACGTTATAGTTTAAAATATTTATGTCAAAAAGGTTATTTATAATATCATATGTAGCTAAAAAATTAGTACATGTTTGATTATCATATCCAAAATTATCAATTCTTGGAATTAAAATATAATCACATTTTCCTTTTAGATATGCAACATGTCCAATATAATTTTTTAAGGACAAACACATTTCATCATAAGAATATTTTAGTCCTAAATTCATAATTTCTTTATTTGTTTTAGGACTTAATACAATTTCAAATCCTAATTTTTCTAAAAATAATTTCCAAAAATTTCCATAGTAATAAAAATATAAACTTCTTGGTATTCCTATTTTAATCTTGTCCATGTTATCACCTATATAATATTATTATTAAATTTAATTTTTATGAATATAAATATTTTTTATGTTCAAAATATTATTAGGGTGATAAAATGAAAGACAACGAACAAACAATTAAATGTTCTGTTCATGATTGCAAACATTGTGATTGTGATGATAATAAGTGCAAACTTGATAAAATTAAGGTTTGTAATTGCAATGGTGATGGTGGTAAAGAAACCACTATGTGTGATAGTTATAAAGAAAAAAAACAAGATTAAAATGATCTTGTTTTTTTATTTAACAACTGAGTATTCTAACGTTGTTGCTTCAGTAGTTATATTTATATCTGTACTACTTGTAATTATTTTTGTTTCATCAACACCAACAACACCACTAATAACTCCATGCATTGTTAATAATTCTCTATTGTATTTATCTTTCACAACAATATTGAAATATCTAACAGATTGTGGTTGTCCTGATATATTAGTTATTTCCGTTCTAAAAGTTGTTGCTTTTCCATCATATATCAAGGATGTATTATTAGTTTTAAATCCATCAAATTCTTGATCTTTAACTATATCGTCCTCAAAATTAACTTTTTTTTCTTGTTTTTCTTTCTTTACTGCAGTTTCAGTTTTATCTTTCTTTACTTCTTTTTTTTCGCTTTTACTACATCCACATCCCGTAAATATAATTGTTGTCATAATTATCAGGATAAATAATGAAATTTTTTTCATTTTTATACACTCCTATCGATTTACTGAATATTCAACACTTGCAGCCTTTAATAAATTAACATCGGTCGAACTTACTATAGTTTTTGTTTCTCCTGCTTTTAATTCGTTATTTGCAAATCCTAACATAGTAATTAATTCTTTACCATCTTTATCTTTTACAACAATATTAAATGAATCAAAAGTTTGAGTTTCATTAGAAGTATTAGTTACAAAAGTAATTAAAGTAGAATTTTTACCATCATAAGTTACTGATGTATCTTGCATTTTAAACATTTCAACTTGTTGATCTTTTATTACATTTTCTCTATCATTTGTTTTTACAACCGGATTTTTTTCTTCCTTTTTTTCTTTTTTACTACATCCACATCCAGTTATAGTGAATGTCATTACAGTTATTGTTATTATTAATAATATTTTTTTCATTTGTTTTTTCCTTTCAATTTTACTGGCATGAAGTACCTTCATATGTAACAGTAATTGATGTCATATATGGAGTTGGAGAAATAGAACCATTCCTAACCCATATTGCAAACTCTAATCCGTTATTATCTGAAGTTCCTTTATAATCTATTTTATATGTCGCAGTTGATTTGGTTTTAACTATATTTTGATTTATTGCAGTAGTATAGTCTGTTTCCATATTTCCATTACTACCTACTACATATGATTTATAATCAAGACCTGAAGCATTTAAATTATATCCTCTATACTTAACAGTATAACATCCTGGTTCAAAGCGCATATATGGACCATACTGATATCCAAATGGTTGTGAACTATCCTTATGCAAATAAAGTTTATTGGTTGTTGTACCATAAGCTGTAGTAGAAATTAATGTAGGTCCATAAGCATAGCATAGCCTCCCATTGCATTCTTCAATACAATTTCCTTTTCCACAATCATTACTACTTTGTCTTCCAGAAACATCAGGGATAAAAGTGATTGTATCCCCTTTACAAGGTTTAACATTAAATTTTAGGTCCTTATTATTGTATTGATTGCCTGCATTATCACCAATATGACAACTTATTTTATATTCACCATATGACTTAGGGTTTAAATTAATCTCTTTATTAGTATTAGAAAATACAAAGCTCCTTAAATGAATATTGGTCTTAGAATTAAATAATTCGCAATAACTATTAGAGATTCCACTGCCATCTTCAGTTAATACATAAGCTATATTACTTTTTAGGCAATAATCTTTACTAGCAAATCCTGACGCTGGTGGAGTTTTATCAATCTTAATCGATTTTGAACATTTACCAGTCACACCTGCTTTATTTTTAACATAACCATAATAAGTATAAGTTCCATCTGATGATATAGTTCTTGATATTTCTAATTTTTTTTGACCCCCGCCACTTTTTCCATAGGTTGCAGATGATGATGTTGAAAATGCAGTATATGAAGAGATTCCACTCTCAGAGTCCGTCGCTGTCATTGTTAAACCAACATTACTTGTATACCAACCATCATTTCCAGGAGTACCACTTGCAACTGATATACTACAAGTTGGGACTGTTTTATCTATTTTAGCCGCATAGGTAGATGAACTTGCTTCTTGACCATTTCCTAAAGTAACTTTAACTGTATAACTACCACTAGTTGTCGCAGTATAGGTTTTATTTTTTACATTTGTAGATACCCCATTATAATACCACTCATAACTATATCCACTATTACCACCTGTTGTGCATTTTGGCTCTGCTGTTAAAGCTATATTTTGATTGGACCAAGTTCCACTACTAATACTTGTGCCAGCAGTAGCTTTTTTACCACTAATACCAACCTCTGATATAATACATTTATCTACATTAATAATAAATTTACCAGTTGTTTTAGATACACCAGAACCTGAAGTTACCGTGACATAATATAAACCACTTTCTGTTGCTGTATAAGATTTAGATGAACCAATACTATTTTCTGAACCTACCTTATACCAACTATAGCTATATCCACTAGGAGAAGTTGATTTTTTTGGAACAGCCGTTAATACAATATCTTCATTAGAATATTTCCCCTGAGTATAGGTACTACCACTTTTAGTTTTTAAAGTTACGTCAACAGAAGTTGGATTAGAATCCTTTTTATAATCTAAAGTACATTTTGCCGTTTTTCCAACACCATTTTTAACATAACCATAAACTTCAAAATTTCCGTCAGCTGTAAAACTAGATGAAGATTCACCAATTTTTCCATTAGATACCTTAAATTTATACTCTTCACTTGATAAAGTTGGTGTTGAATATTCAATACCACTTGCACCAGCCTTACTTGTAGTTAATTTAATTGTAGTATTACTTGTATACCATCCATTGTTACCTTTACTACCACTTGCAACTTTAACACTACAACTTGGAGTCGTTTTATCAATACCATTAACAATATATTCACTAGCATCCTTATAATTTGTTCCGTCAAATACTCTAGCTGAAACATTTCCATTTTCAGTAAACCTAATTGTTGCCGTTTTATCTTTAGTTTCTACCCAAGTTGCACCTGAATCTAAAGTATAAAAATATGTATATGACTCACCATTTCTTGGTGCAGGATATTTTATTGTTACATTTATATCTTTATCAGAATAAGTCGTATCCACATCTTTCGAATAAGTAGGAACATCTATATCAAGAGTTTTTGTTGTATCTTGTGCATCTCCAACTATTCCACGTTTGTTTTTAGCTTTTACAATTATTTTATATTCGGTATCATTTTTTAAATTTTTAAACTCACTACTTTTTTGCCACTTGCTTAACTTACCACCATCAACTTTTCTAATTGCAAAACGTATACTATCTGGATCAATTTCATCTTTCCAATCAACATTTACACTAATACTACTACTTGTATTAACAAAACTCAAATTAGCAATTTCAGGTTTTTTTAGATTGTCATCATTCTCTTTTTGACCCTCTTCATATTTAATATCATCAAAACATCCATAAGCCAAAATAACCTTACCAGATTTTTTCAAATTAGACTTAGCATATATATAATCACATGCATTTTCATCATCATAACACATGTAACTATCATCTGTAAAAACATTTCTATTTTTCAGAAAATCAATATTTTTTAAAACAACATTATTATCACCGCAAGTTGGTAATTTTTTTAAATCATTTTTAACTAAATATCTATCAACATTTCTTTTAACTTCATTTACAGAAACCTTAAAACTTTTCTTTTCTGCACTTGTAACATTATTCAAAACTATAGGTATTGTTATTATTGCTATAATCGATATTATCACTATTACAGCAAGTAATTCTACTAATGTAAATCCTTTTTTCTTCATACTATTCTCCTTTAGCTTCATTCTAAATAAAATAATAACATATTTCAAACAATTTGTCATTATTTTTTAGTATTATTAAACAAAACAACACACTTTTTTAAGTGTGCTATTCTTCTTCAAATACTTTATCAAAAGGATTTTTATTATAAATAAATATTGTATAATTATCCATTTCTATAATTTTATCTGGATTACCATAATGCATTTTATAAAAATCCTTAAATAATCTGCCATTTGAATTAAGCGCTAAAAAAGTCTTTCCATTATGATATCCTGAATCATACCACCTTTTATCAGAATACCAACGATAAGAACTAACCTTATCATCGGTTATTACACTAACAGTCGTAATTTTATAATTTGATAAATAATAAGTCATAAGTCCATCCCAGAAATCAGCATACCCAAAAGTCAAATTATTTTCTTTTAATACATTTACAAGTTCATATCTTCTGTCTAAAGCCTTTTGATCATGTTCAATTACGATAACTGAAGTTTGATATATATTAGCTATTACATAAAAAATTAGTAAAAGTTGAAATATTAACTTTGTAACTGGTTTTACTGCATAAAATTTAAAAATACAATATATACCTAAAATAATATTTAAAATAATGTTAAATATAAAATATTTCAATTCAGAACTATTATAAAAGAAACCATCCATAAATAAATAAGAATAAACCATCATTATCCATGAAACAGTATTAAAAACAATTAAAAATTGAATTTTACGATCATGTTTTTTAAACTTTTTAAATAATGTTATTGGCGTTACTATCATAAAAATGATACTAATAACAAATTTAATTGTATAAGCAATTCCTCTTATAGAAAGCAATGAAAATTGTTTATGTTGCTCTAAAAAGTAATCACTAGTCATCATAAATACATTAGGATGATTTTGATTATCATATCCAAAAAAGTTAAATATACATTCAAAAATAGCATTTGTTCCACTTCTAATAGACTTCATTTCTAATTTAGTATATTCTGTATCAGAAGCTCTAGCTTCAAAATTAACATTAATAGTTAATAATTTATAAGTACAAAAAGCACATATCACTATTAAAAATACAAATATCAATTTTTTAATCTTAGCATTTTTAAAAATTACCTCTTTAACATTTTTAGCCTTTAAATTATCAAATACAATAAAGAAACATTCTGTTAATATAAACGGTAAAACAACAGATGGTAAATATCTTAAACTACCCATATTAAATAAAAAGGTAAAAACAAGTCCTAATATATAATATATTTTTTTAGAATTTTCCTCTTCAAAACTCTTAAAATACATAAATAAAAGTAACATTGAATTAATGACAACTGTAAGATATGCATTAAAAGCATAAAAATAATCTAAAATAGAATATGAAACACCTGATATAAAAATAGCAATTAAAATCCAAATATCCTTTTTATTTAGAAATTTTTTTCCATACTTATATAGTATAAAAAAGAAAATAATTGCTGTCATTAAAACACTTATTTGTCTAATTAATATTTGATTACTCATAAAAAACGATAATAAAAATGTTGGTATACTAAGTGAGAAAAACCAAAATTCATTTCCATAATACCAATTTTTCAATAAAAATTGTTTATTCATTTTTTGTTCATGAGCAAGCACATCTGTAATAACAGAATCTGATGTCAGAATACAAGTTGATGTTTTAAATATATATATCAAAGTTAGTGTTAATCCAATGATTGATAGAATAAAACAAATTTTTTTAAAATCAAACTTGCTTATTTTTTTATTCATAAAATCATACCTTTCCTTATCAATTATATTTAATTTGTCTTTCTTTGTCAATTAAAAAGCAAAAGATTAAATTTAATCTTTTGCCTTATTATCATAAATAAATATTAATAAAAATAAACAACTTATTAAAAAGACATTCCATACATAACGATACTCATAATGGTGCATAAATAGTAAAAGTGTTAATGTATTAATAATTACTGGTAATAAACAAATTCCTAATTTTTTTTCTTTAGTCAATAAACTATAAATAATCAATATAATTAAAATATCTATATATATCCCTACTCTAAAAAATAAACTATTTAATATTTCATTATTTGCAACAAAAACTAATAAATCATCAACCGTTTTTTGAAATCCATTTTCTTTAGCATTTATACACAGTTTTGATTTACCTTCTTTAGCATCCATATCAAATAATTTTGCATAATTTGTTTCAAACTCATCATGGAATATTTGATATTTATAAGTCATAATTTCATCTTTTTCACTAACATTCCAAATGATATCTGTTCCATATAATCTATCTTTAATTAAAAAACTAGGTGTTTTGATAAATTGTTTTATATATAATTTAACTAATTTTTTCTTATTAAGTTTAACATCCCTAATATCATAATTCGTATAGTGTAACATCAAATCAATATTATATTTATCATAACTATATTTCCAAGCTTTTTTTGGCATTTTAGAAATCAGATATCTATAAGCCTCATTATCTATATTTAAATTATCAGTATACATCAAATAATTAAAACCATGTAATATTGTCGCAACATCAAAATTAGCTGGGGCATCTTCTACTTTTAATAATTTATACAATGGTTTATTTATAATATAAACAGAAATTATTGGTACAAGAAGAATTATTAACAAAATTTTTTTCTTCTTTTTTCGAATAAAATTTTCCATTCTGCATACCCTGTTTTTAGGCACGCTGATTTTCACATTTTCTATAGGTAGAAACTCCCTTACCCGCTTTCCTGTTTGCGTTCGAACAAGTTTTCGACTTGTCGAACCTCCGACCGCTCCCGGAGCCCTATTTCCGGCTCTCCGACTTGACATTTAACATTTTTGTAATATAATAGTAATAAATTATAACATTTGTAAACGCATTGCAATATTTGTGAGATGCACAATCGTTGCGGTGAGACAAATGAATCTAAATTGAAATGAGAGGTTTTTATTTGAATTTAGATTCATTT
>OLPW01003279.1_pt1 | contig 12851 bp, 6 predicted proteins | sample 1672161 | NCBI WGS metagenome assembly OLPW01 (sample SAMEA3136654, study PRJEB25190) | human gut metagenome
GGCCACGGCACCGACCGCGCCCTGCTCGGCGGCATCATGGGCTTTTCGACCGATGACACCCGCATCCGCAATTCGTTTTCGATTGCGACCGAGCGCGGTCTGTCCTACTCATTCACGCCGTGTGAGACCGAGACCGATGTTCATCCGAACACCGTGGACATCCGCATGGAGAACGCCGCCGGTCAGGTAATGACCATCCGCGGTGAGTCGCTCGGCGGCGGCAAGTGCCGCATCGCGCGCATTAACGGCGTTGAGGTTGACTTTACCGGCGAATACAGCACGGTCATCGTCGTTCAGCAGGACAAGCCGGGCGTTGTGGCACACATCACCAAGGTCCTGAGCGACAAGGGTGTCAATATTGCATTCATGCGCCTGTTCCGCGAGTCCAAGGGCAACACCGCCTACACCATCGTCGAGTCGGACGGTCATTTCCCCGAGGGCATTGAGGAACCGCTCAAAAACAATCCCAACGTCCATGATGTCATGATCATCGAACCGTAAGGAGGAGAGCAGATTATGGATTTCAAAAACGCATCCGAGCTGCTTGCACTCTGCACGCAGCAGCAGCTCCCCATCTCCGAGATCATGCGCCGCCGCGAGTGCCAGCTGGGCGAAACCACGCGTGATGAGGTCACGCACCGTATGAAGAGGGCGCTTGAAATCATGCGCTCATCCGCGCTGACACCGCTCAAAACGCCGGTCAAGTCCATGGGTGGCCTAATTGGCGGCGAGGCAAAAAAGCTGGCACAGCACGCGGCCAAAGGCCGCTCCATCTGCGGGGACGTGCTGCACAAAGCGGCGCAGTACGCGATGGCAGTGCTTGAGGTAAATGCTTCTATGGGGCTGATTGTCGCAGCGCCGACCGCAGGCAGCGCCGGTGTTCTGCCGGGCATGCTGTTTGCCCTGCAGGACCGCTACAACATCTCGGATGAACGGCTGATCGACGCCCTGTTCAACGCCGGTGCGATCGGCTACCTTGCCATGCGCAACGCAACCGTTGCAGGCGCGGTCGGCGGCTGTCAGGCTGAGGTCGGCATCGCATCCGCAATGGCAGCAAGCGCGGCTGTCGAGCTGATGGGCGGCAAGCCTGAGCAGTGTCTTGACGCGGCCTCCACCGTGCTGATGAACATGCTCGGTCTGGTCTGCGATCCGGTCGGCGGACTGGTCGAGTATCCGTGCCAGAACCGCAACGCGGCAGGTGTAGCCAACGCGCTCGTTGCCGCTGAGCTCTCACTCGCGGGCATTCACCAGTTTATCCCGTTCGATGAAATGCTCGATACCATGTATGCGGTCGGCCGCCGCATCCCCATCGAGCTGCGCGAGACCGCCCTCGGCGGCTGCGCTGCCACACCGTCTGCATGTGCGAAATGCGGACTGTGCTCTTAAATCAGATCATATCGATACTCTTTTTCGCAGGACATTCCCGCCCCTCGGGAATGTCCTTTTCGCTTTTCGCTTACAGAATAAGCTCTTATCATGAAAGCAGAACCGCCCAAATCGAACTATCCCTCCCGAGCAGTAATCGGGAGGGATAGTTGTATCATCTGATTGTTACTGATACTCCGCATTGAGGAACATGGACTTGATGGCGACAACCTCATCGTATTCCTCCTGCGAGACTGTGACATCCGCGTTCAGCGCCTTCAGGTCAGCCTTCACAACGTCGAGCGCCTGCGCGGCAGTCACTGCGCGGCCATCCATGACGGCACGCTGCATGCGGCGCAGCACAACCGGATGTGCATAGCGGGCCGGCAGCGGGAAATTTAGATAATCCGCAAGGTAAGCCTGCATTTTCTCCTGTGCCTGCGCATCATTCTGCATGATGGAGGTACGGTTGTTGCGTGCTGTCGGCAGGACGCTGAAGCCTGCAAACGTGAAAATCGCGGCAAGACCGAACAGCGTAAAATAAATCGAGAACGAGCCGTGACGCACGAAGGAAACGATACCGTAAGCCAGCGCCGCAAATCCCAGCAATGTGATCGCCATAGCGGCCCAGCGGTAGCTGCCGTTCGTACACTGAAAGTTCCGGCGGCGTTTTGCGGCTGCGCTCAGTCGTTCGGCCAGCTCAGGACGGCGCTCCAGATAGTCGATTGCGTTATCGAGTGCCTGCACGGTTTTCTCCGCCTGTGCGCTCATCGGCGGACGATTGCGCTCTTCTTCCTCCCGGCGGGCCTTCTCCTCGGCAATGCGCTGCTCTGCCGCCGCGCTGACACACGGAATAGACGGGTGCTCAGCTCGGATAACGCTCAGAAACTCATCGACCTGCTGCTCATATTTGAAATTGCACACCTTCTGTCCGCCGTCGAACTCCACGACCAGATAGGACAGCGTGGCGAAAATGCCCTTGCCGGAAAAGCCGCCCTTGCTCATCGCAACGCGCTTGTACACACGCGTTACCATGGAAAGCGGAACATAATACCGCCGGTCAACAAAAAAGCTGTTCAAATAGAGGGCATGCCTGCCGATGCCGCACGGACCAATTTTCCGACAGGTTTTTCTATCCTCGGCAAGCGTCGCGTCATCAATGCGCCCCGCGCTGAGCGGATAAGGTTTCAACATTTTCCGTCACCCCGCAATTATCGTTATGGATGGCCGCAGCCGACCGCACAAAGGAACGGCCGGCTGCAGCAATGCTATTATATTCAAGCAGATTTCTTTGCGCTGCGCTTCTTGGTCGCACGAATGAACAGTGCGAGCAGCAGTGCCGCGAATACAATACCGATCGGGTACGCCACTGCGGTATTGTAGATTACCGTGCCGTCCGCTGTCTTGCTGTTCAGCAGGCTGCCGAGGCACTCCGGCGCGAGGATGAAATAGGTGCAGGAAACTGCACTCATGAACGTAGCCGGAACAGCTGCCATCCAGAAGTTCTTCTTTTCGGTGAACAGGTACATAGCCGCTGCCCACAGAACGATCATAGCGAGCGTCTGGTTGGTCCAGCTGAAGTAACGCCAGATAACCGTGTAGTCGATCAGACCGGTCGCATTGCCGATGCCGAGGATAGCGCCGATACCCAGTACCGGGATGCACAGCTTCAGGCGGTTTGCGTACGAACTCTGATCCATGTGGAACCAGTCGGACAGCGTCAGACGAGCGGAACGGAATGCGGTATCACCGGAAGTGATCGGGCAGATAACAACGCCGATCATGGCCAGAGCAATACCAACGCCGCCCATGGTCTTGGAGCATACATCATAGATCGCTGCGGACTGACCGCCTGCCAGCGCTTCCGCCAGACCGGTGTTGAGACCGCCGGTGACCTCATACAGAGCACAGCCGGCTGCCGCCCAGATCAGTGCGATAATGCCTTCGGCTACCATTGCACCGTAGAATACGAAGTGACCCTGCTTCTCGTTCTTCATGCAGCGCGCCATCAACGGCGACTGCGTGGAATGGAAGCCGGAAATTGCACCGCATGCAACCGTGATGAACATGAAGCTCCATACCGGCGTACCGGACGGGTGCATATTGTACAGGTGAGACCAAATCTCCGGAATGGTGTAATTCGGGTTGGTGAAGATACCGATGATAACGCCGACCGCCATGATGATCAGGCACATGCCGAACAGCGGGTATATCTTGCCGATGATCTTATCAATCGAAATAAAGGTTGCAATAAAGTAGTAAACCAGGATGACGATCAGCCAGAACAGCGTGGTCGAAAGCACACCGGACATACCGTTGTTCTTGCACAGTGTAACAATCAGACCGGCCGGACCGACTGCAAATACCGTGCCGACCATAATCAGCAGTACGACCGAGAACACACGCATGATATTCTGCATGGTGTGACCGAGGTACTTGCCGGTAACCTCTGCGATGGAAGCACCATCATTTCGCTCACTGATCATGCCGGAGAAGTAATCATGTACGCCGCCGGCAAAAATGGTGCCGAATGTGATCCACAGGAATACGACCGGGCCCCAGAGGGCGCCCTGCAGGGCACCGAAGATCGGGCCAAGGCCGGCGATGTTCAGCAGCTGTACCAGAAACAGCTTCCACTGCGGCATGACAACGTAGTCAACGCCATCGTTAATACGAACTGCCGGCGTTTCACGATCATCCGGGCCAAAGGTTTTGTCTACAATTTTACCATAAGTAAGATAGCCGGTGATCAATAATAATAAGCATACGATAAAGCTGATCATATTATCTCCTCCTCTATACCGGCTGCGAAAGCATGGTTTTCGCATGAAAATTACCGAAAATCCTACTTTTTTCATTTCTCTTTTCTCTTTTCGGCAATCTCTATTATGAACCTATGATATAAAAACCTCAAGGGGCAATATGTTATAATTTTAACAAGAAAAATTCGTTGAAATTTGTTTCCTTTAGAAAAAACTATCAGCGCAATAAAATCCCCCGACCAATGGCCGGGGGATTCGTTCGTCCTTACAGGAAAGTATTTACTTTTCCAGTTCGGTCCAGTCACGAGTTTCGCGGATGGTGGTCCACTTCTCGTACTTATCGTCCTTGCTCTTATCCGAGTATGCGTGGCTGTTGGTGGCCTCCTGCACAGCGAGATAGTACCATGCGGAAGCATCGGAATTATCCGGCCACTTGATCATGCTGTCGAGCAGATCGCTGCTGTTCTCGGGCAGACGGTTGAGTACGCGGTTGACAAGCGTCATCGCCTCTGCGCGGGTGATATACTGGTTCGGACGGAACGTACCATCCGGATAGCCATTGATCCAGCCCTTGTTTGCGGCGATACCGATCTCATTCTTTGCCCAGTGAGATGCAATATCCGTGAACTTCGAGGACGTATCCGTGTTCTTATCGTCGAAGCGAGCGGCGATTGCGGCAAATTCCGCACGGGTAATCGGCGCATTCGGCGCGAACGTGCCATCGTTATGACCCTTTACAATGCCCATCGAGGACAGCGTGGAGACAGCATGGTTAAACCACTGACCACGCGTCACATCGGACAGGCTGTTGGACTGGGTGGAATTTGCGGTGCGGACTTCCTCGGTCAGCAGACGGAAGAAGATGGTTGCCACTTCTGCGCGGGTGATGTTGCCGTTCGGCTCAACGTTGCCGTTCGGGTAGCCGACAATGTACGCAAAGTGGTCATCGCCGTTCAGACCGGTCGGTACATCATCCGGAATGGTAACGGTGGGCTTGTGGCTGCCGCCGCCGGAGGATTTTTTCGTAAAGGACCATACGCCGTGCAGCGTAAGGTCTGCGGTCAGCTGCTGCTCGCCGGTCAGAACCGTACCGTCATCCTTTTTCCAGCCGTTGAAAGAGAAGGTACCGTTCACGCCGTCCTTCGAGCCGGACACGCTGGCCGGAACCTCTGCAACGGTATAGCTGCTGCCCTTAACCAGCGTCTGCTTTGCCGGAGCGGTATAGCCTTCCGGCAGGTCACCGGTAACATCATACGTCAGCGTGTACATCAGCGGATGCGCTGCCTTGAGCGAAATAGCGTGCGAATCCTTTTCCACCGGGATGTACTCGTCAGCTGTTTCCGCCGTCCAGCAGCCGATCTGCTCATAGCTACCCTGAGCAGCATTCCACTTATTCCAGCCGTCATGATACCAACCGGTAATCTCCATATTGTCGGAGGACAGAATGCGGTCGCCGCTCATGTCCTTTGCATTCGGGAGCGTAAAGATCGTGCCGCTGTAGAAAAACAAATCGTCACCTGCGGTCGCTGCGGTGTTGTTATACACTTCGCTGTTCGCCGCGATGTTAATGTTGGACGCACTCGCGTAGATGCCGCCGCCGTAGCCTGCTGCGGTGTTGTTATACACTGCGCTGTTCGCCGCGATGTTGATGTTTGCAGCATTATAGGCGTAAATCGCACCGCCCATATTAACTACTGCATTATTATCGTGCATCACAGCACCGGACTGAAGATCCACATTGATAACCGCCGAGCCAGACTTATAGGTAAAGATGCCTGCACCGCCGGCAGCAGTATTGCCGCTGACAGAGCTGTTCGTTACAGTGACATTCAGTTCCTTAGCTATTGCATTTGCGTAGATGCCGCCGCCATAGCCGGTTGCCGTATTGGCGTCGATTGCCGTACCGTTCAGCAGGCGAATGTCCGTGTTGCAGACAGCAGTACACAAAGCCAAGATACCTGCGCCGCTCTGTGCCTTATTTTCAGAAATCGAAACACCGTCAAGTTCAATCGTTCCTGCGCTGTAAGCTACGATTGCGCCGCCCTGGGTTGCGCCGTCGTTATTCAACAGCTTGGAATTACGGAGAGTCAGATTAGAGGTTGTGCCGACATACATACCGCCGCCGATACCGTTTTCAGGGTCGAGAACCGTATTGCCGGAGATTGTGGAATCGGTGATAAGGTGGTTGTGCTCGCCGGAACAGCCTTCTTCTGCTTCGTTCGGCGTATCGCCAAAATAGATACCTGCACCGAATTTTGCGGTATTATTCTCAAAAAAGGACTTTGCAGCGTTCAGCACAGAATGTCTCAGAATCATACCGCCGCCGCAGTCCGGAGCGGTGTTCCTCTCAACATGGCAGCCGTCCATGGTCAGAGAACCGTATCTAACCAGAATACCGCCGCCGTCACTGCTGCTTCCCGTAACGCTGTTTTCGGACACGGTAACAATCCGCATGGATACATCTGCGTGCGACGCATAGATACCGCCGCCGCCGACTTCGCCATTGCCGTTGCCGCCGACTGCTTCATTACCCGTTATGGTCAAATCTTCGAGCTGAACAACTGCGCTGTCGATTGCGAAGCCGCCGCCATTCTGCGGATTCCTGCCGCCGGTAACCGTACCGTTTTTCACGGTAACCTGCGGTTTATCACCGGAAATGGTCACAACCGCCGCATTTGCATCACCCGACAGCGTAAACCCGCCGAGGTTGAGCGTCAGAGACTTATTGATGGTGATATTCTCCGTAACATCACGGAGCAGAACGATGGTGTCGTCCTGCTGTGCATCAGCAATCGCGTCAGCAATAGATGCGTACTCTTTCTCGCCGATCTTTGCAGCGTTTTTCGGTGCTTCCGGTTCTGTCGGAGTCTCCGGTTCTGTCAGAGTCTCCGATTCTGCCGGAGTCTTCGATGCGGATGTGCTGTCTCCTGCAGTGGTGTCCTTACCTGCAGGATTCACGTCCTTAGAAGGCTGACCGCCCTCGGAATTTGTGTCCTTAGGAGACTGGTCTTTCGTCTTAAGCGCTTCGGAGTTTGTGTCCTTAGGAGACTGACCGTCCGTCTGAGACACTGTGGAATTTGCGTTCGTTTCATTTTGGGTGGCAGGCTGAACCTGCTCCTGCGTTGTCATTTCTTTCTGCTCCGCTGTATCCGCTGCTGCAAATGCGAACGGAGACATCGTCAGCATCATGGATGCCGCCAGAATGCTGGCTAAGAATCGATTATTTTTTCCTGTTTTCATCATGAAAACCCCTCCTTCAATAGTAAAAGACTACTATGAAGAAGCTGCATTAGGAAACCGGCTGCCATGCGGAATACCTTCCGTTTAGGCCCTTGGCTTTGCGAGACCGGCTTTCACCGGTGGTGCCCTTGTCTGTACAACTTACTCCTTACCGAGTAGCACAGATGGTTGGTTCTTTTTGAAATGACTGTTGGCAACGCAGAATGGTTCTTCAGTCTCCAAATAAAATACCCCCCTTTACAGCGCATAACTCTGCAAAGAGGGTAACGAAATACCTATGGCAGCCGGCTGCCATGCGGAAGAAGGTCTTCCGTTTAGGCCCGTTTAGCTTTGCGACACCGGCTTTTACCGGCTGTGCCTTTGTCTGTACCTGTACCCCTTCTAGAAGTCATGCACAGAATTTTACGATCTTTTCTGTCGGCAGATACGCCGGACTGCATACACAGCCCTTTGCCCGCGTCGAACAGAAATCCTCCAGATCTTTTTTTCAGTATACCATAAATGCCCGCGAACAACAAGCAAATACTATAAAAAGCGAAGAGGGATTCCAATCCGGAATCGTTTTTTTATGCAATAAATCGCCGCTGATCGGACATAATCATATCCAATCAGGACCATTTGCATACAAAGTAAAACGGAAACGTGTTAAGCCGCAGCTACTGCAAGTGCATCGCTGGTGTTGGTGTAGGTCAGCGGAGATACACAGTCATGCAGGGTTTTTGCGTTCTTCACGCTGCGGGTAACCGCGTAGGTCAGGTCGATCTGATACCACTTGCCGTTCAGGTTTACCTTGTTCCAAGCGTGGTAGCTGGAGCCGGCGTAGCCCTTGGTCAGTGCACACGGGATGCCCTGGCTGCGGCACATTGCTGCAAACAGCGAGGAGAAATCGTAGCAGATACCGGTGGTGCCCTTCAGGGTAGCGGCGGTATCCGGGATGTACTTGGTGATCTTGCCGCTGGTGATCTTATTCGCCAGCTTGTTATCATATGTATAACGGCTTGCCATGTAGTTGTAGATGGCGATAACCTTAGCCTCGTCGGTCTTGGCGTTCTTGCAGAGCTCAGCAGCCTTAGCGGATACCGTGTCGCCCTTGGAGAACTGAACCTCGGAAGTGGAGACCAGATACGGGGCGTAGCTGTCCTTAACGGTTACATTCATGGACTTGGACTCGACCTGCTGATAGGACGTACCGGAAACGTTGCGGTACAGCGTTACGGTGTACTTGCCGTTGCCCTTATCGAGAGAGAAGGAAGCATCCTTGCCGCTCGGGCAATCGTAGAACACGGTCTTGCCGCCGTTGTACTGAATACCAACCTTGAGCCTTGCACTCGAGGAGTAGTTTACGGTAACATAACCGTGGGTGGAATTACTCATATCCACAACATCATTTACTGCTGCTGCGGTAACGCCCATCGAGAGGGCAGTTGCTGCAAAAACTGCGCATACAACACGAAAAAGCCGCTTCATATCCGGCGATCTCCTTTCGGTAACTGGCTGCCAGCCCTCTCGATGAGGGGTAAGGCCCTATAGCTTTGCGTCGCCACCTTTCGGTGGGTTTGCTATTATCGTTTGAGATGCGGTCAAAGCGACTGCATCATCTTCTTTTATCCTCACTATAGCGCATCTATCGTGTTTTGTCAACAGGGTTTGACAAAAAAAGAAGAAATTATGACACATTGCCGCAGTTTTACCGAAAATATGACATTTTCCCCGATTTCTCCGCTCTTATTGCAGCGGTTTGTCCGGGAATGCAGCTCACTCCAAAGCGTGAGATGGCGCCAAGGATCGGTAAACAGACGGCGGCAAGGGTATTCCCCTGCCGCCGCTTTCCATCGGTTGATTTGCTTATTTGCTGCCGTACATTCTGTACAGGAACGTGACGATCTGTGCTCTCGTGCAGTTGTTATGCGGGCCGAACAGGCTGCTGCTGATACCGTTGGTAATGCCCTGCTCGGTTGCCCACTTGACCGCATCGGCGTAGTATGCGCTGTCGGCCACATCGGTAAATGCCGATGCACCGACCGAAGCTGTCACCTTGGCCGCACGATACAGGAAAGTAACGCCGTGAGCACGGGTACAGATGTCATCCGGGCCGAAGGTGGTATCGGTCGTACCGTTGGTGATGCCATTCTCGACTGCCCATGCGACTGCCTTGGCGTAATACTTGTCAGAGGGCACATCGGCAAAGTCACTCAACGCACTCGGTTCAGGCGAACCCGCCGAGCGCCACAGGAATGTTACGATCTGCGCTCGGGTGCAGGCAGCGTTCGGAGCGAACAGCGTGTCGCTCATACCGCCGGTAATGCCCTTCTGCGCCGCCCAGAGGACTGCGTCATAGTAGTAATCCTCCGCGTGAACGTCGGTGAAGAAGTTGAGCATGGTGTTGTCGTCCATAAAGACCGCCTTCACCGTGACCTTGCCCGCCGGCATGACAAAGGTGTACCTGCCGCCGCCCTTGTCGGTCAGTTCGAGTGCCTTGCCGTCCTTGTCCAGCACGGTCAGACTTTCAAAGGTGTAGCCCTTGTCGGGGGTTGCCGTGATGGTCACAGTGTCGCCCTTGGATGCGGATTTGGGAGATACGGTGACAGTGCCGTGCTTTACATCATCTACAGATACCGAATAGCTGGGTGCGGAGAAGCCGCCGCCTCCTCCGCCACCGCCGCCGCCGGAGGAACCGCCGCCGGAGGTAGAGTCTGTGATGCGAATGATAATCTTCTTTTCCACGATCACATTGGTGTCTGCGTTGACCGCAGCACAGATCAGGGTCATCGTGCCATCCTGATCACCAAAGCTGAGTGTATTTCCGCTGATAACAGCGTGCGTATCATTCTTTTCCAGCGTCCATCGTACAGAAGCCGGATAGGCCTCCAGCTCTTCCGGAGTAAAGGCCTTGCCGAACTGATCGAGCGTCGTTACCTTAACTGCAGACAGATCCAGCGTAGTGTTTTTCCGAACGGACGACGGAATTCCGTCTGCGGTAATCGCAGTCAGCCGTCTCGGGGCATTGACCGTCAGCGTAATGTGGTTACTCTCGATGTCGCCGAAACGGGCATAGATCTCGGTAGAATCTTCTTTCAGTGCCTTGAGTGTTCCGTTTTCGAGTGAAACCACATCCGGCTTGGAGCTAACCCATTCAAAGCTGCCGCCGGTCATTTCTCTGCCATACTGATCGTAGCCGGCAGCGGTAAACTGATCTGCAAGAACCGCATTTTCATCCAGCCGCAGGACAAAACCGTCCTTCATGTCGGCGCGGATTGTCTTGAGGGTCGGCTGCTGCTCGACCTTAACAACGACATTCTTTGCAGTCTTGCCGGCAGAGGCAGAGGAGGCTTCCAGAATCACATCCGCATAGGAGGCATCCGGGACACTGCCAACCGCAACGAGCAGTTTTCCGTTTTCAATCGTGGCATTGGTCTGATTGGTGTCTGCCAGCGTCCACTCGATGTCCGACGGAATTCCACAGGGATTGCCGTGCTGATCGCGCGCCTGCAGCGGAATGCGGGACAGATCATACTCTGCGCCCTCTACTGCGGCGGGAGCGCCGTCATTATAATACAGCTCATTCAGATACGGCTTTGCCGTCACCTGTACGGGCAGCGGCTGTGCCGTCCGATAGACCGTTTCGCCCTGCTCGTCCTGTCCGACCGGATAATACAGGGTAACCGTATCCGTGCCGACTACAAGACCGGTGATTACGCTGCCGCTGATTTCGGCATAGCCCTTGTCCGTGGCAAGCCGCCACTTGAACAGGCCATCGTCAAGCGTCATGTTCTCGCCATACTGATCCTTGGCCTCCACATCGAGCGTGCTCAGGTCAAAGGTGTTCGCCGTATCGTCGTTATAGATGAGATTGGGAATCGTGCCGTTCACGGTCAGCGTATCGAGCTGCCGTTCGGGCAGAACCTGCAGCGGTACACGGTTGGATTCCGTGCCGTTCACTACAGCATAGATCTGATAGGTTCCCGGTGCGGTAAACTCGATGCTACCCGTGGTTTCGTCAACCGTAATGTCATCGTTTGCTTCTGCATACCACTTGACCTTGCCGGTTACATCAAAATCGTTGCCGTCCTCGTCCAGAGCGGTCACAGTCAGTGCGGAAACATCGGCGGTGTTGCTGCCGTCGTTGAAGTAGAACGGCTCAAAGCTGCCCTCTACCGTAACCGAGGAAAGCACAACGGGCAGGATGGTCAGTTCAATCCGCTCGCTGTTGAAATTATCCGTTGTTTCGATCGTATCCTTCGGCTGATAGCGCAGGAACAGCTGTGCTCCGTCATTCGGCTTGAGCGCCTTGAGAACAGGGTAGCCATTGCGGTTTGTCGTGACCTCGGCATACTCCGAAGCGTCGTTCAAACCTTCGTCCACAACCGTCCATTCGCCGCTCAGGCGGGGATTGAAGCCGTACCAGTCCACGTCGTGTTCGTTTTTCGCCTCGACCTTGATGCTGTCCAGACGCAGGCTTTGCTGCTCGTACAGAGAAACCTGTTCGGTATCAGGCACCAGACGATCGAGTGCATAGATTGGGTACACCTTCTGCGGGGTGATGACGGTGTTCTTAGATGTATAGTGGAACGAACCGAAGTACGGTGCAACCGGCTGACCGGAGCACAGCTGATCGGCTGCCGTCTTGAATTCGCCCTGATACAGGCTGTTCATATCCAGACCGTCGGGGTCGTAGCCGGAGACAGTCCGGTTCTGGATGCGGGCATCCAGATCCTCGATCGCACTTCTGCCGTTCCGGCCGAAGGTATACTGCTTAAACTCCCGTCCTTTCCAGCTGTCCACCGAGACACCATTCCCCTTGGTTCGATGATAACCAGTAACCGAGAGGAGCATGGTCTTATACTTGATGTACACCGCGCCGGTATAGGGGATGGTCGTTTGCAGGTCGGTCACATCGACATTGATGTCAATGCCCGTATGTGCCGGCAGCGGTACGGAGATGGTATCCGTAATAGACTGTGCGTAGGACTCTTCCTTGCTGCTCTCGTAGGTCTTTTCCATGCCATAGGAGTAGGAAAAGCTCTGCTCTACCTTGGCAGTGGGCGAAAGCGCGGCCAGAACGGGCACGCTGAATTCGACGCCTACCGTGGTCTCCTCGGTCCAGTTTTGTGAATAGGTATTGGAGACTGTGGTCGAGGTAGTAGTGCTCTTTTCATAGGTATAGCTTTTTTCGACTGTGTTTTCAAAGTCGTTGCGGTTTTCCGCCGTTACCTTGTAGCTGTCCGAGCTGCCGCCCAGATTAAACTGGTAGCCCTTCTGCTCGAGCAACGCCGTTGTGTCATCCGCCTCGATGGAAGGCGTTTCAAACCGGTTCGCAATGCCTTGAATTTCAAAGTCGTAGAACGCCTGCACATAGTAGCCGTAGCCGGTACTTACATAAGAGTGATGGTCATCGCGTTCCCTCTCCGCTCTGGTAGAGACATAATAAACCGGGGTTTCTTCTTCCGGAAGGCTGTTCAAAACACCCGAGCCGTTCAGAACCGC
>OLPW01003281.1_pt1 | contig 12844 bp, 10 predicted proteins | sample 1672161 | NCBI WGS metagenome assembly OLPW01 (sample SAMEA3136654, study PRJEB25190) | human gut metagenome
CCCTTTTCGCGATTGGGTTGGTCGCACTTTCATGCTCCTTCCGCGTGCAGCTTTTTGGGGCTTCGCCTAAGCCCTTGTTTGTTTCCCAAACTTTCCGTGAAGAACCATAAATAGCGGCGCATGTGCATTCCTTCGCACATGCGCCGCCTTCATATATCAATATCAGTCGTCCGAATACACCCTGACCCCGCTGCCCTTCCGAATCAGCACGGGCATGGTGTCCAGCGGCGCATCCATGCGCACGGTCTGTCCGCCGGTGTATTCCGCACCTGTCGTGGCATCCACCCAGTCAGCCCCTGCGGGCAGATACACGTCGCGCACCCTTGCGCCCGCTTCCAGCACCGGGGCAACCAGCACATCCGCGCCGAAGAGGTACTCATCCTCCACAGACCACGCGGCTTTATCCGCCGGGAAGCCGTAGAACAGGGGACGCATGATTGGGTCGCCGTGCTCGTGGGCGGCGCGCATCACTTCGCGAATGTACGGGCGCATCCGCTCACGCACGAACAGGTACTTCCGCAGAATATCATACACCTCGTCGCCGAACGACCAGACTTCGTTGGCCTGCCCGCTCGTCAGCTGGCGCACGTCGCCAATGTACTCCTGCTCGCGCTCATACCACGGGCTGCGTTCGCCGTGCATCCGGAAGACCGGGCAGAAGCACGCCCACTGGAACCAGCGCACCAGCAGCTCGCGGAACGCCGGGTCATCCACCTGACCGCCGAGGAAGCCGCCAATGTCGCTCGTCCACCACGGAATGCCTGCCATGCCCATGCTCAGACCCGCTTGCAGCTGCTCCCGCATCGCGCGGAAGGTGGAGGAAATGTCGCCCGACCAAGTGAGAACGGCGTATTTCTGGCTGCCCGCCCATGCGCAGCGCACAAGCGACAGAATCTCCGTTTCGCCCGCTTCGCGCAATCCATCGTAGAAGCACTTTGCGTAGCCGACGGGGTAGGTGTTCGTGCATTGCAGGGCAGGGCCGGCGTAATAGCGGTAGTTGTCAAAGTCATACGGCCCGTATTCCGGCTCGGACTCGTCCAGCCAGAAGCAGCGGATGCCATACTGGTAGTAGTTCTTCTTGCACTGCTCCCAGACGAATGCCTGCGCTTCCGGGTTCGTCGCGTCGAAGAAGAATGTGTTGCCCATCCACGTCATAACAATCGCGTTGCCGCGGTCAGCCGTCACCAGCAAGCCGCGCTCTGCCATTTCACCGAAGTTGACGCTCTTTTCGTCGATGGTCGGCCAGACGGATACAACCGTCTCCACGCCCATTGCTTTCAATTCGTCTACCATCGCCTGCGGATTCGGCCAGTCCCGCGGTTCAAAGCGGAAATCACCTTGCCGCGTCCAGTGGAAGAAGTCGACGACGATGGCATCCAGCGGCAGCCCGCGGCGCTTCATTTCGCGCGCGACGGACAGCAGTTCCTCCTGCGTCCGGTAGCGCAGCTTGCACTGCCAGTAGCCCATGCCGTATTCGGGCATCATAGGGGTGCGCCCGGTCGCGGCGGTGTAATTCGCTTCGATGTGCGCCGGGGTGTCGCCCGCCGTGATGAAATAATCCAGTTTTTTGGTGGATTTCGCCGACCACTCCGTCACATTCGTGCCGAACGCCGCCGTGCCGATTGCCGGATTGTTCCACAGGAAGCCGTAGCCGCGGCTGGACACGAAGAACGGCACGCTTGATTGCGAATTGCGGTGCGCCAGCTCCAGCACAGAGCCTTTCTTGTTCAAATGGCGATCCTGATACTGCCCCATGCCGAAAATCATCTCGTCGTCATACGCCTCGAAGCGCGCGGTGAGGGAGAAATCCGTGCCGCCGGGGATAGGCTTGAGTTCACGCGCCGGAACGCGCAGCGGGACGCAGTAGCGGTTGATGCGGTCACGGTTGCGCCAATATTCCGCCGTCAGCACCTCGCCGCGCTGGTTCAGGAACGTAATCCACCCCTCGGTGGAGATTTTCGCGGTGATTTTGCCGTTCGTCAGCGTCCATTCCGTGCCGGTTTGGTGGTACTTCGCCCACTCATCGCCCTTGTACCACGGATCGGTCGTGTCGATGACTTCGCTGCGGATGACGACGTCCGTCGCTTCAACCGGTTCGGTCAGCGCCCAGTCGTGGTCGTCCATGCCCGGCTCGGCGCTCATGCGCACGCGCAGACTGTCCTTGCCCCAAGGGTCAATCCAGCATTCGCTTCTGCCATCGTGGATGATGAGCCGGTGATTCTGTTGCTCTACGCGCATGGAAAACGCCTCCTTATCGCGATACGAAGGGGAAAATTAGCATTTTGCGGCTTCCAGCAGTCCGCGCTTGACGTCCCAAAGCTTCTGGGAGAGGTCAACGTAGTAGGTGTGGGGGTTCTCGAAGCGCTTCACTTCGTCCCACAGCGTGTGAATCTGCTGGCGGCAGTATGCCTTGATGTCGTTCAGTTCGGGCAGCTCGTAGACGAGTTCGCCGTTCTGGAAAATCGGCACTTGCAGTTCGCGCACGGTGAAGTCGGTCAGTTCCTTGGTCTTCCACGTCGCGTTCGGGTCGAAGATGACGTGCGGCTTCGTCGGGTCAATGACCTCGTCGCGCAGGGTCAGCTCGTCGGCAATCGCCTTGCCGCTCTCGCGGTCGTAGAGGCGGTACAGGCGCTTGAAGTGCGGGTTGGTAATCTTTGCTGTGTTCTCACTGACCTTGATTTTCGGGATGATGTTGCCCTCGTCATCCTCAATCGCCGCCAGTTTGTACACGCCGCCGAAAACGGGGTTCGATTTGCTCGTAATCAGCCGTTCGCCCACGCCGAAGGTGTCCACCTGCGCGCCCTGCATCATCAGGTCGCGGATAAGGTATTCGTCCAGCGAGTTTGACGCGGTAATCTTGCAGTTCGGCAGGCCCGCCTCGTCGAGCATCTTGCGCGCCTTCTTGGACAAGTACGAAATGTCGCCGGAGTCCAGACGGATGGCGAAATTGGTGATGCCGCGCGGCAGCAGAATCTCCTTGAACGCGCGGATAGCGTTCGGTACGCCGGATTTGAGCGTGTTGTAGGTGTCAACCAGCAGCGTCGCGTTGTCGGGGTACAGCTCGCAGTAGGTCTTGAAGGCGTCGTATTCCGTCGGGAACATCTGCACCCACGAGTGCGCCATCGTGCCGCCCGCCGGAACACCGTAGAGCACGTCCGTCAGCGTGCACGCCGTGCCTGCCACGCCGCCGATGTACGCCGCGCGCGCGCCGATGACCGCGCCATCCGCGCCCTGTGCGCGACGGGAGCCGAATTCCAGCACAGCGCGTCCCTGCGCCGCGCGGACGATGCGGTTCGCCTTCGTTGCAATCAGCGACTGGTGGTTAATCTCCAGCAGCAGATACGTTTCAATCAGCTGCGCCTCAATCGCGGGCGCACGGACGGTCAGCAGCGGTTCGCCGGGGAACACGGGCGTGCCTTCCGGGACGGCGTAAATGTCGCCGTGGAACTTGAAATTCTTGAGGTAATTGAGGAAGCCCTCGTCGAAGATTCCCTTGCCGCGCAGATAGGCAATATCATCATCGGAGAAGTGCAGCTGCTGGATGTATTCGACAATCTGCTCCAGCCCCGCGGCAATCGCGAAGCCGCCGCCGTCAGGCACGTTGCGGAAGAACACGTCGAAATACACATTGCGCTTGTAGAAGCCGTTGCGGTAGTAGCCGTTGCCCATCGTGAGTTCATAGAAATCACAGAGCATCGTCGGGTTTTCCTGCGGTCGATTTGCCATTGCTTTGCCCATCCTGTTCTATCTTATTTGTCGAAATTTGTCACATTGATTTGCAGTCCGCGCATCACATCGAGCGCCTTTTCGTGCAGCGCCTCGTCATTGGACGCGCAAAGCGACGCATCCACGGACACGCGCGCTTCCGGCAGCGCTGCCTTGCACAGCACGGCGTTTGAAATCACGCAGATGTTCGTTACCACGCCGACCAGCTCGATTTCCTGATACGGGTGCGTGCGCAGGTAGCAGAGCATCTCCATCGAGCCGAAAGACGGCTTGAAGAACACCATGTCCTGCTTTTGGCGGCACGCTGCTGTTTCCCCGAACAGGCGGTGTCCAGGCGTTCCGGCGATGCAGTGCGGCACGGGGAGATTTTTCCCCTCCTGCGTGGTCGGGTAGTCGTCATTGTGCGTATCCAGCGTGAACATCACGTCGTCGCCGCGGCTGTGATACAGGCGGATTTTCTCAGCAATCCCGTGGTCAAGCGTGACTGCCTTCTCAAAGCCGAGAGAACCGTCTACAAAGTCCTTCTGGTAGTCCACGACAATCAGGCATCGTTTGCCCGTCTCCATGCTCCGTTCGCCTCCTCTTTATCGAGTACCATTTCTTATTATACAACGGAAAATCGGTTTCGTAAAGGAAAAAATGCGCAAGCGTAAGAATTCCGCAAAGGAAGAACGAAATCTGTGTGAACGCATGGACATTCGGCGCAAAACGTGATAAACTGGAGCGGATTATTCAATAAAGGGGCGAAATTTGCCGTGAAGCTCAACACCAAGCGTACCATGCTGGTCGGTCTGGCGTTCTTGTCCATCTGCATTTTCTGGCAGATGTATGACAGCGTGATGACGCTGATCCTGACGGATACTTTCCACCTGAACGAGACGATTGCGGGCGCGGTCATGGCGGCGGATAATGTGCTGGCACTGTTCCTGCTGCCGCTCTTCGGCGCTCTGTCGGATAAGACGAACACGCGCATCGGCCGCCGTATGCCCTACATCATTGGCGGCACAGCGGTGGCGGTCGTACTGATGAACCTGCTGCCCGTGCTGGACAACGCCTATGCCGCGTCGCCCTCGCCGCTGATTTTGGGGCTGTTCATCGCGGCGCTGGCGCTGCTGCTTGTTGCGATGGGCGTGTACCGCTCCCCGGCGGTGGCGCTGATGCCGGATGTGACCCCGAAGCCTCTGCGCAGCCGCGGCAATGCCGTCATCAACCTGATGGGCGCGGTCGGCGGCATTCTGTATCTGGCGCTGGCGGCAGTGCTGTACCCCGCGTCGCGCAAGGTGGCGGGACATGTGGATTATCAGCCGCTGTTTATCATCGTGTCGCTGATTATGGCAGTATCGGTGCTTGTGCTGGCGCTGACGGTGAAGGAAAAGAGGCTGTCCGAAGAGAACCGCGCGCTGGAGAAGCAGCACCCGGATTGGAACCTCGCCGCGAAGGATGAATCGGGCAACGAAGTGCTGCCGAAGGAGGTCAAGCGGTCATTGACCTTCCTGCTGGCGTCCATTTCGCTCTGGTTTATCGCCTACAACGGCGTGACGACGTGGTTTACGAAGTACATTGAGCAGGTGATGGGCGAGGGCTTGGGCGGCGCATCAACGTGCCTGCTCGTCGCGACGGCGGGTGCCATTTGCTCCTACATCCCGATTGGCGCTTTGGCAGCGAAAATCGGGCGAAAGCGGACGATTCAGCTTGGCGTTGCCCTGCTGACGCTCTGCTTCCTGCTCGGCTTCGTCCTTACCTGCACGTCGAGCGTTATCACCCCGGTGATGTACGTCGTTTTCGCCCTGGTTGGTCTGGCGTGGGCGGCGATTAACGTCAACTCCCTGCCGATGGTGGTGGAAATGTGCCGCGGCAGCGACATCGGGCGCTTCACGGGCTACTACTACACGTTTTCGATGGTTGCGCAGGTCGTCACGCCGATTGCCGCGGGTTCTTTGATGCGCGCCATCGACTACCGCGTGCTTTTCCCTTATGCTGCGATTTTCTCCACCCTGAGCTTCGTCACGATGTGCTTCGTCCGCCACGGCGACGCAAAGGTGGAGGCAAAGAAGGGGCTGGAAGCATTCGAGGACATGGATGTGGAATAAGTGCACGAAATGTGGAATCTTTGTGGATAACAATAGCCGCTGCGGGCAAAACGCGGCGGCTTTTTGCGTGGGGGGGATTTTGCGCGCCTGAATTATGCCCATAGACGCGGTTCTCCATGCAACAAACAAAATCAATTATGGGAGTGTGCGCTGCGAAGCAGTCCAGAGGGCGACCGCAAAGCCCTCTGGTCGCCTCCGCAGAGGCGAAATCCCTGCAACAAAAAAGACCAGCACCGAGAGAAAACGACTTCTCCCGATGCTGGTCAGTCGCGCCCATCTGGCGCGACAATGCTGAATAGGTTGAAAGAGCAGCTTGGGGGCGCGTCTGCGGACGCGCAAAGTTACTGCGCAGGGACGCTGCGCTGCCTGCGACCAAGGCGGCAGGATTGAGCGCGTTTAGCATAATTGGCTTAACGGTGCAACAGTTGGGGCGTTGCCCCAAGCCCCACCAGAGGCGCCGCCTCTGGACTCCGCAAGGGGCAATTGCCCCTTGACCCCTTCGCGCGATTGAGTTGGTTTCGCTGCCATACTCCTTCCGCGTGCTGCGCTTTGGCGTCCCGAAGCAATCAGCCCTTACAGCTTCGCCAATTCCTTAAACAGCCCCTTATTCGCCTGATACAGCTTCGTATACAGCGCATACACCTTCTCATACTGCGGCACGTTCTCCGCAATCGGGTTCTGCGCCGGATTCACATGAATCATCGCCCGGCACGCTTCCGGCACGCTCGCGTACAGCCCCGCGCCGACGCCCGCCAGAATTGCCACGCCCAGCGCCGGACCTTCCGTGTTCACCGTTGTCGCAACCGGCATCTGGAACACGTCCGCCAGCATCTGCCGCCACAGCGGACTCTTGCCGCCGCCGCCGCAAGCCAGCATCGTTTCAGGCGCAACGCCCATTTCCGCCAGCACATTCAGGCAGTCCTTCAAAGAGTAGGTGACGCCCTCCATGACCGCGCGGAGCAGGTCGCGGCGCGTGTGCATCGCGCTCAAGCCGAAGAACATGCCGCGGCAGTCCGCGTCAAGGTGCGGGGTGCGTTCGCCCATCAGGTAGGGGGCATACAGCAGCTTGTTCGCGCCGATGGGGGATTGCGCCGCCTGCTTGTTCATCAGGTTGTAGGGGTCTTCGCCCATGAGCGCGGCGGCTTCCTTCTCCGCCATGCAGAAGTTGTCGCGGAACCACTTCAGCGACAGACCCGCCGCCTGCGTCACGCCCATGACGTGCCATGCGCCCGGCACAGCGCAGCAGAACGTGTGTACGCGCCCCTTGGGGTCGATGGCGAGCTTGTCCGTGTGGGCAAACACAACGCCGGACGTGCCAATGGTGGTGAACGCGCGCCCGTCCTCGACAACACCCGTGCCGACAGCCGCCGCCGCGTTGTCGCCCGCGCCGCCGACGACCAGCGTGTCTTCGCTCAACCCGGTCAACTCCGCTGCCGCCTTGGAGATGTGGCCCGTCACTTCGCAGGATTCGTACACCTTCGCCAGCAGCGACGGGTCGATGTTCAGCATGTTCAGCAGCTTCTCTGACCAGCAGCGGTTCGGCACATCGAGCATCTGCATCCCGGATGCGTCGCTGACTTCAGTCGCGAAATCGCCGGTCAGCATATAGCGCACATAGTCCTTCGGCAGGAGAATGTGACGGCACTTGGCGTACACTTCCGGCTCGTGATTGCGCACCCACAGCAGCTTTGACAGCGTGAAGCCAGTCAGCGCAGGATTTGCCGTAATGGAAATCAGCTGATCGCGGCCGACAATTTCGTGAATCTGGTCGCACTCCGCCGCCGTGCGCTGGTCGCACCAGATAATAGACGGGCGCAGGACGTTCCCTGCTTCATCCAGCATGACCAGACCGTGCATCTGACCGCTGATGCCCATCGAAACGACGTCCTTCTTATCCACACCGGACTTCGTCAGCACGCTGCGGATGGTGTCCACCGCCGCATGATACCAGTCCTCCGGCTTCTGCTCTGCCCAGCCATTGTGCGGCTGATACAGCGGATACTCCACCAGCGCGGAGCAGACCGCCGTGCCATACTGGTCGAACAGCACCGTTTTCGTGCCGGACGTGCCAAGGTCAATACCCAGAACATACTTCATCGGAAAAATCCTCCTCTTTTTATGTACCGAAATCGTGCAAAATGGGAAAGGGGTTTCCATCTGCTTCATTGTACCGTGAATCGGCGAATTCGTCAAGCCTTGCGGGGAGAAGTTGAATGAATTTCGCGTGTTCGGTTGACACGGGGCGAAAGAAGCGGTATCATAAAGAGCAAACATAGAATCCTATCTTAACGGAAGGTCGCCCGAAGGGGTCAAGGGGGCAATCGGAATGCCCCCTTGTCGCCTCCGCAGAGGCGAAACTTCCCTGCAATAGATGGAGTTTATGTTCGGAAGCGCCATCTATATAACAGGAGGTCGCAATGATTGTCTTAGGCATTGACCCCGGCTATGCGCTGATGGGTTGGGGCGTGGTGGAGGCGCAGGGCGCGCGGATGCGTCTGCTTGGCTACGGCTGTGTGGAAACGCAGGCGGGTGTGCCGATGCAGCACCGCTTGCGGGCACTGCAATTGGGCGTGCGCGACCTCGTGAACATCTATCATCCGGACGACGTGGCGTTTGAGGAGCTGTTCTTTGCGCGGAACGTCACGACGGCGCTGATGGTTGGGGCGGCGCGCGGCGCGGCGATTATCAGCGCGGCGGAGTATACGGAGAGCCTGTATGAGTATACGCCAATGCAGATTAAGCAGGCGGTGACGGGGTATGGGAAGGCGGATAAGAAGCAGATTCAGCAGATGGTGAAGCTGCTGCTGGGAATGAAGGAGATACCGAAGCCGGATGACGCGGCGGATGCGATTGCGTGTGCGATAACGCATTGCCAGTGTGGCGCGGCGAAGGAACAATTCAGGATGAAATAGGGGGGGAAAAAAGGCGAAGCAAAGCCAAAAGAGCAGCACGCGGAAGGAGTATGACGAAGCGACCAACTCAATCGCGCGGAGGGGTCAAGGGGGGATTCCCCCTTGCAGGGTCAAGGGGCGGCGCCCCTTGTGGGGTTTGGGGCAACGCCCCAACCGTTCCACGGGCGACCAACTTCAAGGAAGCCGCCCACAAAGGTGCAGGCAGCGAAGCGTCCCTGCCAGTAACTTTGCGCTCCCGCAGGAGCGCCCCCAAGCTGCTCTATCCCTCAACGCAATATTGTCGCGCTAGATGGGCGCGACCACGATGCTTGACTTCCAACCGTAGCGGCTCTCTTCCGCAAGCAGAGGGTTTCGCCTCTGCGGAGGCGACAAGGGGGCAATGGAAACAGACGAAGTCTGCGGTCGCCCCCTTGAGCCCTTCGGGCGCACCACCATGCTTCTTGATTTTTTATTGGAAGTTTTTTAGTTACTGTCCAGCTTTTTTCCCCGGATTTTATTCTTTTGCCCAAGGAGATAACCACCATGTACGCATTTATCGAAGGTCGCGTGTGCGAAAAAACGACCAATTCCTTAGTTCTTGAAGCTGGCGGCATCGGCTATCAGCTCAACTGCTCCATGACCACCTTGCAGGAAGCGCCGTCAATGGGCGAGAAAATGCGCTGCTATACCTACCTTTCCGTCCGCGAAGACGCAATGGAACTCTTCGGCTTCGCAACAAAGGAGGAAAAGCAGCTCTTCCTTTCGCTCACGGGCATCAGCGGCGTCGGCGCAAAAACCGCGCTCGGCCTGCTCGGCGCTATGCCCCTGCGCGACTTGAATCTTGCGATTTTGCTTGGCGACGTCAACGCCCTCTCCCGCGCGCCGGGCATCGGCAAAAAGACGGCGCAGCGAATCGCGCTGGAACTCAAAGATAAGGTCACGCAGGCGGATATCAATCAGCCGACGGGCAAGACGGCCACGCCGACATCAGGCGCGGCGGCGGATAATTTCGCCGAAGCCATCGAGGCGCTGACTGCGCTGGGGTACTCCGCCATCGAGGCGCGCGATGCCCTGTCGCATGTGGAGGACAAGGATGCCCCGGCGGATGAACTGATTCGGCTGGCGCTGCGCGCAATGGCGGGAATGTGAGGATAAAAAGTGGAAGAGAGATTGGTGACGGGCGACTTTCAGCCCGAAGACAGCGCGGTGGAGACGACATTGCGCCCGCATACCCTGCGGGAGTACGTCGGTCAGCAGGCGGTTAAGGACAGCCTGAGCATCTACATTCAGGCGGCGCTTACCCGCCATGACGCGCTGGATCATATGCTGCTCTACGGCCCGCCCGGTCTGGGCAAAACGACGCTGGCAACCATTGTCGCGGCGGAAATGGGGCAGAACATCCGCGTCACGTCCGGCCCGGCGATTGAGCGTCCCGGCGACCTCGCGTCAATTCTGGCGAACCTCAATCAGGGGGACGTGCTGTTCATCGACGAAATTCACCGCCTCTCCCGCTCGGTGGAGGAGGTGCTGTATCCCGCAATGGAGGACTTTGCCATCGACATCATGATTGGCAAAGGCCCGACCGCGCGGTCGATTCGCGTCGCCGTGCCAAAATTCACGCTCGTTGGCGCGACAACCCGCGCAGGTCAGCTGTCCGCCCCACTGCGTGACCGCTTCGGCATTCTTTTCCGGCTGGAAATGTACAAGCCGGAGGAACTGGCGCAAATCGTCCGCCGAAGCGCGTCGATTCTGGAGATTGACGCGGAGGAAGCGGGCATCATGGAGATTGCGCGCCGAAGCCGCGGTACGCCGCGAATCGCAAACCGGATGCTCAAGCGCGTCCGCGACTATGCGCAGGTGCGCGGCGGCGGCGTCATCAGCCTTGATGTCGCGCGGGAGGCGATTGCCATGCAGGGCGTGGACGAGCTGGGACTGGACAAGGTGGATCGCGCCGTCCTTGGCACGATGATGGACAAATTCGGCGGCGGCCCGGTCGGGTTGGACACCCTCGCGGCGACAACCGGCGAGGATGCCGTGACCATTGAGGACGTCTACGAACCGTACCTGATGCAGCTCGGCTTCCTGATGCGCACGCCGCGCGGCAGAATGTGCACGCCCGCCGCGTGGGAGCACATGAAGCGCACGCCGCCGGGGCAGGGGAACGATAATCAGCTGAAAATGGAGCTGTGAGCATGAAATGTGAAGAAAGAGAAGTAATTTGCAGGGATGGACGCGCAGCTCTGCTTCGCTCTGCACACCCGGATGATGCGGCGGAGATGGTTCGCTTTCTGTTGGACGTTTGCGGTGAGACAGAGTTCCTGCTGGCGTACCCGGAGGAACGGCAAAGCCTGACCGATGAGGGCGAGCGGACGTTTCTGACGAGGCTTACAGCGGATGACAACGAACTGATGCTGACCGCGTGGGTGGACGGGCAGCTGGCGGGCGTGGCGAATATCAACTTTTCCACGCGACTGAAAATGCGCCACCGTGCGAACGTCGCTATCAGCATCCGCCGCGCCTACTGGCGTCTTGGGCTTGGGACGGCAATGCTGACGGAGTTAGTGGACGTGGCGAAAGCGCGCCCAGAGGTTCGACAGGTCGAGCTGGAATTCATCGAGGGCAACAGCCGCGCACAGGCGCTGTACGAGAAGGTCGGCTTCCGCGTCGTCGGCGTCCACCCGGACGCTTTCGTGCTGAAAGACGGCACGATGAAAAAAACGTATTTGATGCAATTGAAAATAAGGTGAATTGTTATGAAAACATCCGATTTTGATTATGAATTGCCCGAAGAACTGATTGCGCAGACCCCGGTCGAACCGCGCGACCACAGCCGCCTGATGGTGGTGCATCGCGCCACGGGCGTGCGCGAGGACAAGCATTTCTACGATATTATTGACTATTTGCGTCCGAACGACGCGCTGGTCATCAACGAGACGAAGGTCATTCCCGCGCGTCTGCTGGGCGAGAAGGAAGATACAGGCGTGCCGGTGGAAGTGCTGCTGCTGCGCCGGAAAAATCAGACGGACTGGGAGGCGCTTGTCCGCCCCGGACGCCGCCTGAAGCCCGGCACGACGTGTGTTTTCGGCGGCGGACTGCTCAAATGCGAGATTCTGGAAAGTGTGCCGGAGATCGGCGGACGCATCGTCCGTTTCCATTATGAAGGCGTTTTCGAGGAACTGCTCGACCGGCTGGGCGAAATGCCGCTGCCGCCGTATATCCACGAAAAGCTGGCGGATCAGAGCCGCTATCAGACCGTTTACGCCAAGAATGAAGGGTCTGCCGCTGCGCCGACGGCAGGTCTGCACTTCACGCCGGAGTTGCTCGAACGCATCCGCGCCAAGGGCGTGACCATCGTGCCGGTGACGCTGCACGTCGGGTTGGGGACGTTCCGCCCGGTTCAGGTGGAAGATGTTGACAAACATGTGATGCACAGCGAGTGGTATCAGGTGACGGAGGAGGCGGCGAACACGCTCAACGCCATCCGCGCTGGCGGTGGACGGCTGATTTGTGTCGGCACAACGTCCGTGCGCACGATTGAAACGGTCGCGACGGAGGATGGTATCGTGCACCCCGGCGCGGGCGACACAGCGATTTTCATTTATCCCGGCAAGAAAATTAAGGCGGTGGATGCCTTGATTACCAATTTCCACCTGCCGCAGAGCACCCTGCTGATGCTTGTCAGCACCTTCATGGGGCGCGAGACGGCGCTGGACGTTTACCGCGAAGCTGTACAGAAAAAGTACCGCTTCTTCAGCTTCGGAGACGCGATGTTCATCGAATGAACCAAAAATCACAGACAAATTTCGGACAGTTTTTCAGTACGAACAAACTTTTTTCATAATCGCGCTGAAAAATTGTCCGAAAGGCTTGACAATCCGGTCTTAAATGTTTACAATATACCTTGTCTGACAAGTCTGGTTAGGCTTGATGCGGGACATGCAGGCGTAGTTTAGTGGCAAAACTCCAGCTTCCCAAGCTGGCCTTGTGGGTTCGATTCCCATCGCCTGCTCCACAACCGCATCTGCCGCCGGAAAGCAGCGAAGATACCTTCGCAGTTTTACGCGAACATAAAGGAGGAAATTCCAATGGCTAAGGAACGTTACGAGCGCAAAAAGCCCCACGTTAACATCGGCACCA
>OLPW01003285.1_pt1 | contig 12835 bp, 10 predicted proteins | sample 1672161 | NCBI WGS metagenome assembly OLPW01 (sample SAMEA3136654, study PRJEB25190) | human gut metagenome
GTAAAACAGGCACTGAAAGGAACAGATTACTCCGAAGGAGCACTTTTCTTTATACAGAAATCCGCAGCAGAAGCTCATAATGTGAAATGGTTTGAGAAGGATCTTAAGAAACTTTTCAAATATGGAGTTCACGAATTTTATACATATAAATAAGATGTGTATGCTACACACAGAGAAAACCGTCGGCAGATCGCAAGCCGGCGGTTTTTATGTCACAGAAGAATCTTTTTTAAAAGGTGGTGGTATTTTCCATAATTCCATGCTATAATGTGGTGAAGTTCGAAAGAAACTAATATTTTATAAAATAGAAAGGCGGAACACCAATGCAGGTATTGTACAAAAGCACCAGAGGAAAAGAGCAGGCAGTTACAGCGTCTATGGCCATACTGAAAGGCCTTTCTGAGGACGGCGGACTGTTCGTGCCTGATAACATTCCCAAGCTGGATGTACCAATGGAGAAGCTGGCACAGATGACTTATCAGGAGACAGCATATGAAGTAATGAGCCGTTTTCTTACAGACTTTACAGAGGAAGAGTTAAAAGACTGTATCAATAAGGCATACGACAGCAAATTTGATACAGAGAAGATTGCTCCTCTTCACGAGGCTGACGGAGCATATTTCCTGGAGCTGTTCCACGGCGCAACGATCGCGTTCAAGGATATGGCACTTTCCATCCTTCCTCATCTGATGACAACAGCAGCGAAGAAAAATAATGTCAGGAATGAGATCGTGATCCTTACTGCAACTTCCGGAGATACAGGAAAGGCTGCAATGGCAGGTTTTGCAGATGTACCGGGAACCAGGATCATCGTATTTTATCCAAAGCATGGTGTAAGCCCGATCCAGGAGAAGCAGATGGTAACCCAGAAAGGTGCCAATACCTATGTAGTAGGAATCACAGGTAATTTCGATGATGCCCAGACTGCAGTTAAGAAGATGTTCAATGATCATGAGCTGGCAGCAGAGCTTGACAAGGCAGGATTCCAGTTCTCATCTGCCAATTCCATCAACATAGGACGTCTCGTTCCACAGATCGTATATTATGTATATGCTTATGCAACACTGGTACATGATGGGAAGATCAAGGATGGCCAGGAGATCAATGTGGTAGTTCCAACCGGTAATTTTGGAAATATCCTTGCTGCATATTATGCAAAACAGATGGGGCTTCCGATCCATAAACTGATCTGTGCATCCAATGAGAACCGTGTTCTCTATGATTTCTTCCGTACAGGAACATATGACAGAAAACGTGACTTTATCCTTACAACATCTCCGTCCATGGATATCCTGATCTCCAGCAACCTGGAGCGCCTGATTTACCGTCTTGCAGGAGAGAATGCTGAGAAATGTGCAGAGCTTATGAAATCTTTAAGTGAGGGCGGTGAGTACACGATCACGGACGAGATGAAAGTACAGCTTCAGGATTTCTACGGCAATTTCTGCAGCGAAGATGAGACTGCCGAGGCGATCAGCGAGACATATAAAGGCAGCAATTATGTGATTGATACGCATACAGCAGTCGCAGCCGGCGTATATAAGAAATATGTAAGCGATACAGATGATCACACACCGACTGTTATTGCTTCCACAGCAAGTCCGTATAAATTTACAAGAAGTGTAATGGAAGCTCTTGGAGAGGAGCATAAAGATCTGGATGATTTCGGCCTTGTAGATGCACTTTCCAGACTTTCCGGAGTGCCGGTTCCGCGTGCAGTTGAGGAGATCCGTACTGCTCCTGTACTTCATGACAGAGTTGTGGATGCACCGGATATGCCGGATGCAGTAAGAGATATTCTCGCTATTGTTCACTGAACAGTAACCATTAGATAATAAAAATCAGTAAGATTGTGTATTTTCTGTTGAAAAAGCACAAATACTGGTTTATAATAAAAACAACGAAAACCGAATCCTGGAATGTTCGATCCCCCTTTTCTTTTTGAACCTACATTGACATTTTGGGAATCCAAAATCGCAGGTTGGATGTCAGACCTCACGTTGTGGTAGGCAGAAGATACTGTTGAGGATACCCACCTAGCATCTGCTAGGCGTCAAAAATAAGGGAACGGCATCCCGGGATTAATCGGTTAAAAACATAGAGCCGGTTGATGGCTCTTTTTTCATATATGGGAGGAATTACAGTATGGGTGTTTCTGAAAGAAAATTTGGAACACTTCCCACAGGGGAAGAAATAAAGATATATCATCTTGAGAATAAGTCAGGAGCATATGCAGAGGTGCTTTCGTTTGGCGCGATTCTGGCGAAGATATGTGTTCCGGATAAGACCGGAGAACTTAGAGATGTGGTTCTGGGATATGATGATATCGAAGGATATGAAGTGAACGGATGCTTTTTCGGAGCGATCATCGGAAGAAGCGGAAACCGTATCGAGAATGCCAGATTTTTTATTGATGATAAAGAAGTGGTTCTTGCTGAGAATGAGAATCATAATAACCTGCACAGCGGCCCGAATGGTTTTGAGAAGAAGCTCTGGGAGGTAAAAGAGATCTCCCAGGAGAAGAACAGTGTGGACTTTTTCCGTATCAGTCCTGACGGAGAGAACGGATTTCCGGGAGAGTTTACTGTTGTTGTGAAATATGAGTTTACAGAGGAGAATGAACTGAAGATTATTTACAGAGGACGTTCTGATGCGGCTACTGTAGCTAATATGACCAACCATTCCTACTTTAATCTGAGTGGAGAGGGAAGCGGGAATGTGCTGGATCAGGAGGTCTGTATCCATGCGAAATATTTCACTCCTGTAAAAGACAGCCAGTCTATCCCTACAGGGGAATATGTATCTGTTGAGGGAACACCGATGGATTTCAATGTTTCCAAACCTATCGGAAGAGACATTGAGGCTGATTTTGAACAGCTGAAGCTGACTGGCGGTTATGACCACAACTATGTGACAGATAATTATGCAAAAGGAAATGTACGTGTCATTGCCAGTGCATACTGTAAGGAGTCGGGTATTGGTATGGAAGTTTCTTCTGATTGTCCGTGTGTGCAGTTTTATGCAGGCAACTTTATTGTAGACGAGAAGGGTAAGAAGGGGCATGTTTACCATCAGCGTGACGGATTTTGCCTAGAAACACAGGTTGAGCCCAATGCAGTGAATGTGGAAGATTTTCATTCTCCGATTCTGCGTCCGGGTGAGGAATACAGTTCCGAGACAATTTATCGATTTTTTGTAAAATAAGTGCTGCCGGTCTGTAGGAAGGCAGTGAAAGAAACAGAGGTATGAGGAGCAATGCAGATACGTGTAGCCGGAGAAAATGATGCAGCAGTACTTGTGGAGATCTATTCTTACTATGTAGAGAAGACAGCGGTCACATTTGAGTATAAGACGCCTTCCGTGGAGGAATTTGCAGGAAGGATCCGTGATATCCAGAAGAAATATCCATATATTGTGGCGGAAGAGAACGGAGAGATCCTGGGGTATGCCTATGGTTCTGCCTTTCATCCGAGGAATGCCTATGGATGGTGTGCCGAGATGTCCATTTATGTGAAACATGACAGAAGGGGAAGCGGTGCAGGTGGAAGGCTTTACCGCGCCCTGGAGAGTCTTCTGGCTGAGATGGGAGTGCTCAATCTGAACGCCTGCATTGCAGTTCCTCAGAAAGAGGATGAGTACCTTACAAATGCCAGTGTGGATTTTCATAAACATTTTGGATACAAGAGAGTGGGAATGTTCCACAGATGCGGCTACAAATTCAACCGCTGGTATCATATGGTATGGATGGAGAAGATGATTGGCGAGCATAAGAGTGTGCAGCCGGAAGTGAAACCTTTTCCGGAGATCCAGGATAAGATCGGCTTTGATCGCTTTTCCTGGTAAAAAAAGAAACTCGAGGGGGTCAGCATGGACGAGGATAAAAAGAAGCGAAATGTGATTCAGCTCATGCTGGGATTTGTGAGGCGGGCCAACGGAGATCATGTCAGTGCATATGCTGCCCAGGCGGCGTACTTTTTTATTATGTCGTTTATTCCGTTTATCCTGTTTCTCACAACACTGATCCGCTATACACCATTAAGCTACAATGTTGTCCGGGATGCAATCATAGGATTCGTCCCGGGAAATCTTCAGACTTTTGTGCTGAGTATTGTGGTTGAGGTATATAAAAGAAGCACTGCGATCGTACCGTTGTCTGCGCTGATGGCACTGTGGGCATCCGGAAAAGGAATGCAGGCCATAACTAATGGCCTGAATACAATCTATCATGTGAAGGAGACACGAAACTGGCTGATGAACAGGATATATTCTGTTTTTTACATGCTGCTGTTCGTTTTGGCCATTATTGTCAGCCTTCTGATGCTGGTTCTCGGAAACAGGATACAGGTGGCAGCGCAGAAAACAATTCCTATTCTTGGAAGTCTGATGGCGAAGATTATGGGAGCCAGAACATTGCTGGTGTTTGCAGTTCTTATTGTGGTTTTTCTGGTTCTTTATAAGGTGCTGCCTAACAGGAAGGCAACTTTTAAAAGTCAGCTGCCGGGAGCTTTTATCATTGCAGTGGCCTGGCTTATTTTTTCCTACGGATTTTCTCTGTATTTTGAATTTTTTCCGAATTTCGGAAATATGTATGGAAGCCTGACTGCACTGATCATGGTAATGCTGTGGCTTTACGTGTGCATGAACCTGATTCTTTATGGCGCAGAGATCAACGCGTACTTTGAAAATGAGTTCCGCAGAGCACAGAAATCTGTCAAAATACTGCTTGCCAAAAGAGAAGCGGAGAAGAATGCTAACGAATCCAAAGATTCTAAAGAATCCTGATTTGCGCTTGACAGAAAGCAGACCTTGTGGCATAGTATTAAAAGACAGAAAAAGCTGTGAAGGTGCTAGAGAGGATTATTTTCTCACAGAGAAGGGAAGTCATCGGCTGTAAGCTTCCCCGGGTTCAGATGATCCTTGAATTTCCCACCGGAGCTTCCTCTTTGAAGTAGCAGTAGGAGATGACGTGTGCTGCGCGTTAAGCAGTCAGGAGATGCCCGTGATTTTTTTACGGGAAACTGGGTGGTACCGCGGATATTCCGTCCCTTTTATAAGGGACGGTTTTTTTATTGCCTGATTCCGGATTTTTCAGATCAGGCTGTGTATCATTTGAACATTTAAATTTTAAAGGAGAAATAAGACCATGGATATGAAAGAAAGACTTCAGGAACTGGCTGAGAACGCCAGAAAACGGATCGAGGAATCCGAGGGCCTGGATAAGCTGAACGATGTGCGTGTTGCATATCTTGGAAAAAAAGGTGAGCTTACAGCAATCTTAAAAGGTATGAAAGATGTTGCTCCGGAGGAGCGTCCGAAGGTTGGTCAGCTTGTCAATGAGACAAGAGCAAAAATCGAGGAGCTTCTGGAAACTTCCAGGAAAGAGTTTGAGGAAAAAGTCCGTGAGGAGAAGATGAAAGCAGAGGTTATCGATGTAACACTTCCTGCAAAGAAGGCAAAGATCGGTCATCGTCATCCGAACACTATCGCTCTGGAAGAAGTTGAACGTATCTTCATTGGAATGGGATATGAGGTTGTAGAAGGTCCGGAGGTTGAGTATGCAGACTATAACTTTACAAAACTGAACATCCCGGAGAATCATCCGGCAAGAGATGAGCAGGATACTTTCTTTATCAATGATTCCATTCTGCTTCGTTCCCAGACATCACCGGTTCAGGCACGTGAGATGGAGAAGGGCAAGCTTCCGATTCGTATGATCGCACCTGGACGTGTATTCCGTTCTGATGAGGTGGATGCAACACATTCTCCTTCTTTCCATCAGATCGAGGGTCTTGTTATTGATAAGAACGTTACTTTTGCAGACCTTAAGGGAACTCTTCAGGAGTTTGCAAAAGAGCTGTTCGGACCGGAAACCAAGACAAAACTCCGTCCGCATCACTTCCCGTTCACAGAGCCAAGTGCAGAGGTGGATGTATCCTGCTTTAAATGCGGCGGAAAAGGCTGCCGTTTCTGTAAAGGTTCCGGCTGGATCGAAATCCTTGGCTGCGGTATGGTTCATCCGAATGTTCTCCGTATGTGCGGAATCGATCCGGATGAGTATACAGGATTTGCCTTTGGTGTAGGTCTGGAGCGTATCGCACTTCTGAAATATGAGATCGATGATATGCGTCTTCTCTATGAGAACGACAGCAGATTCCTGAAACAGTTCTAAAACAGCTGAAGATCCTTATAGTAAATATAGAAAAAAGAAGGGACAACCAAAATGAATACTTCATTATCTTGGATTAAAACATATGTGCCGGATCTGGATGTAACGGCACAGGAATATACAGATGCCATGACTTTAACAGGTACAAAGGTAGAAGGCTTTACAGAGCTGGATGCAGATCTTGACAAAATCGTGATCGGTCAGATCGACAAGATCGAGAAACATCCGGATGCAGACAAGCTGATCATCTGCCAGGTAAATATCGGAACAGAGAGTGTACAGATCGTAACAGGGGCTCCGAATGTAAAAGAGGGAGACAAAGTTCCGGTTGTTCTTGATGGCGGACGTGTTGCAGGCGGTCATGACGGAAAAATGACTGCTGGCGGAATCAAGATCAAAAAAGGCAAACTTCGCGGCGTGGAGTCCTGCGGTATGATGTGCTCCATTGAAGAGCTGGGAAGTACAAGAGAGATGTATCCGGAAGCACCGGAGTACGGAATCTATATTTTTCCTGAGGATGCAGTAGTCGGTGAGAGTGCTGTTAAAGCACTTGGTCTTGACGATGTGGTATTTGAGTATGAGATTACTTCCAACCGTGTGGATTGCTACGGTGTTCTTGGAATCGCAAGAGAGGCAGCAGCAACTTTTCAGAAGAAATTCTGCCCGCCTGTTGTAGAGATTAAGGGAAATGATGAAAAAGCTTCCGATTATGTAAAGGTTACTGTGCAGGATCCGGAGCTCTGCCCGCGCTACTGTGCAAGAGTTGTAAAAAATGTCAAGATCGGTCCGTCTCCGAAGTGGATGCAGAGATGCCTTGCTTCCAACGGAATCCGTCCGATCAACAATCTGGTTGATATTACAAACTACGTAATGGAAGAGTTTGGACAGCCGATGCATGCGTATGACCTGGATACTATTGCAAACAAAGAGATCGTTGTACGTCGTGCGGGAAAGGATGAGAAATTTGTTACACTGGATGGCCAGGAGCGTACTATGGACGAGAACGTTCTGATGATCTGCGATGGTGAGAAAGCAGTTGGTATTGCCGGTATCATGGGTGGTGAAAACTCCATGATCACAGATGATGTGAAGACAGTTCTTTTTGAGGCTGCATGCTTCGATGGAACAAGTATCCGTCTTTCTTCCAAGAGAATCGGTCTTCGTACAGATGCTTCCGGTAAATTCGAAAAAGGTCTTGACCCGAACAATGCACAGGCAGCTATTGACCGCGCATGCCAGCTGATGGAAGAGCTTGGCGCAGGTGAGGTTGTCGGAGGAATGGTTGATGTCTGCAATGAGACAAGAGAGCCATCCAGAGTTAAATTTGAGCCGGAGAAGATCAACAAGCTTCTTGGAACCAGTCTTACAAAAGAAGAGATGATCGAATATCTCGGACGTGTAGAGCTGGCGTATGACGAGAAGACAGATGAGATCGTTGCACCTACTTTCCGTCAGGATATCCACTGTAATGCAGATGTTGCCGAGGAAGTTGCAAGATTTTACGGTTATGATAAGATTCCGATGACACTTCCTACAGGAGAGGCTACAACGGGTAAACTTCCGTTCAAGCTTCGTATTCAGGAAGTTGCAAGAGATATTGCCGAGTACTGCGGATTTTCAGAAGGAATGTCCTATTCTTTCGAAAGCCCGAAGGTATTTGATAAGCTCTGTATCCCTGCAGACAGTGATCTTCGCAAAGTTATCACTATCAGTAATCCGCTTGGAGAGGACTACAGCATCATGCGTACAAGTACACTGAACGGTATGCTTGCATCCCTTTCCACTAACTATAACAGACGTAACAAAGATGTTCGTCTTTACGAACTTGGAAATGTTTATCTTCCGAAGTCACTGCCGATCACAGAGCTTCCGGATGAGCGTACCATGTTTACACTTGGAATGTATGGAAAAGGTGATTTCTTCGACATGAAAGGTGTATGCGAGGAGTTCTTTGAGAAAATAGGCATGAAGAAAAAAATTACTTATGATCCGAAGAGCGCGAAGCCATTCCTTCATCCTGGAAGACAGGCAAATATGATTTATGAGGGTAAAGTTGTCGGATATTTAGGAGAGGTTCATCCATCTGTTGCAGATAACTACTCCATTGGTGAGAAGGCGTATATTGCAGTGATCGATATCCTGGATGTTCTTGAATTTGCAGGATTCAACCACAAATATACCGGAATTGCAAAATATCCGGCGGTAACACGTGACTTAAGCCTTGTAGTTCCTCACGAAGTTCTTGCAGGACAGATCGAGGCGATCTTTGACCAGAGAGGCGGAAACATTCTGGAGAGCTATCAGCTGTTTGATATCTATGAAGGTGCACAGATTGAGAAAGGCTTCAAATCCATGGCTTATTCACTGGTATTCCGTGCTCATGACAAGACTCTTGGAGAGAATGAGATCTCAGCAGTAATGAAGAAGATCATGAACGGACTGAACGGACTTGGAATCGAGCTGAGAAGCTGATGCTGATCTATATTGTAAGACATGGCCTGACAGAGTGGAATAAATTAAAAAAGCTCCAGGGTGCAGCGGATGTTCCTCTTGCGAAAGAAGGGATTCTCCTTGCGGAAAAAACAGGCGAGGCTTTAAAGGATGTAAAGTTTGATATCTGTTTTACCAGTCCGCTTTCAAGGGCAAGGCAGACGGCAGAGTGCGTTCTGGGCGACCGAAATGTTCCAATCATACCGGACAAGCGTATTCAGGAGATTAATTTCGGTGATCTGGAAGGCGGCTGTGTGAGAGATGCAGAAGGGAATTATATTGATCCGCAGGTTGAAACATTTTTTCGTGATCCTGTGAATTTTAAACGGCCGGAAAATGGAGAGGATATCTTTGATGTGATTGCCCGCACAAAAGATTTCTGGGAAGAAAAAACTTCAGATCCGTCCCTTGCGGATAAAACGGTTCTGGTTGCTTCCCACGGATGTGCAGTCCGTGCACTCCTCCAGAATATCTATCATGATCCGGAAAATTTCTGGCACGGATGCGTGCCTCCGAACTGCTGTGTCAATCTTGTGGAAGTGAAGAATGGGAAAACAGTACTTCTGGAAGAAGACAAAGTTTACGCATAAATAGTACTGAGAAACGCAGAATAACTGTAGTGGTTGTTCTGCGTTGTTTTTTTGTGAAAAATATACAGGTTGCGATTGACTAATTATGATAAAGCGAGATAAAATATACAGAAGAAACAAATATTTCAGAAAAATAAAAGTTAAACTCTCCTAATTCTATAAATATACAGAATTGCGCGTTAATTCAAAAGATTACACAAGGAGAGAGAATAATTACCGACAGTGACGTGACATATGAAATGGGGTGAGTATATGCAGTCATTAAATGAGACCAATGCAGGTGAAAGTTATACCATCAAATGGATGACCGGAATGCCGGAGATCATGGATCAGATCAGGCAGTATGATGTCAGGGAAGGCAAGAGTGTACAGGTGATCAGCCGGATCCTCGGAGGCGTGATTGTTGGTGTCAGAGGACGAAGAATCCTGATCAGTGATGATGCAGCCTGCAGGATCAAGGTGTGAATGTTAAATAAGCAGCGGATATTTTTATCCTCGCGGGATATTGCCAGTGAACAGTAACAAGGACAGTTCTTTTTGAAGGGGAATTGTCCTTTACTGTTGTTTTGTAGGATGTGTTATGATACTATGGTACAAAAGACAGACTTTTTTCGAAAATATAGCAGTAATTTATGAAAATGCTATAGAATAAGGGGAGGCAAATTATGGGAAAAAAGTTTATGAATACAGTGCTGTTTCTGGCAGTAGCCGCTGCAGCAGCGACGCTCACTGCTTATGTGGGTAAGGGGTCCGGAAATGTATTATTTTATAATTTTGCTTTTCTGGGGATCATGGTGATCATATATGCTGTGGGACTTTTTGCCGGGTTATACCGGATGGATAATCTGACAGCAGCTCTGAGGCATGGAGCAAGTGAGATCACAGAAGTGTTTCAGCTTCCGGGAAGAGCCAGAAAAGAAGAAATTGGTCAGTTACGGGGGCTTTTTGGCGACAAATATCTGGATAAGAAGATGGATGATTTTGTCGACAGCATCAGCCGGACAGAAGAAGGAATTGCTGAGGTGGAGGACTTCGTGAACATTGATGATGTGGATGTTCATATTCACAAGCGTCTTCTGGAGATGGCTCCGGATATTTTTACAAGCCTTGGTATTCTTGGTACATTTATTGGTCTTGTGTGGGGACTGAAGAATTTTCAGCCTACGGATTATGAGGTGATGACAACTTCCGTATCTGCACTGGTAGATGGAATCAAGGTTGCGTTTCTCACTTCTATTTATGGCGTTGCGCTGTCTGTTGTGTATACATTCGGGATGAAGAGCGGATATTCTTCCATGTCCCAGGCTATGCAGGACTTTCTGGATCGTTTTCATGCACTGGTACTGCCTACTGCAGAGAATGAATCATGGAATCTTCTTGTTTCCAGCCAGAAGACACAGACTGAGGCCATGAAACAAATGGCAGAACAGTTTTCCGTGCAGATGGCAGACAGCTTTGAGAAGGTGATCACACCGACATTCCGGAAGATGAACGATTCCCTTGATATGCTGACTGCTTCTGTGACTAAAGGGCAGCAGGATGCTATCCGCGAGATCCTAGATACATTTTTGAGTGAGATGCACGGAGCTTTTCAGATGCAGTTTGAGGACTTTAATGATGCTCTGTCAGAACTTAAGAAAGCACAGAAGGATAATACAGAGTATACCTCCGAGCTCTATAAGACCATGAGTAGCCAGCTGAGCGAAACCTTTACCAAACAGGAACGAGCTATGCGTGATGCTATCACAGAGATCGATGAGATGCAGAGTAAATATATGAAGACTGCAGACCGTATTATCCGTGATAACCAGATGATCCAGCAGCTTCAGAAGAGAGAGTATGAGAAGCTTGCAGAGCATATGCACGAGAATGAAAAAGCATCGTCTGATCTTTGGAAGTCCTGCAATGAGTCTATGCGCCAGTATGTGGACAGTGCAGCGGAGGGCATGAAGACCGCAGCAGATTCCAATAAGATCAGTGCAGAGCTTCTTCGTGAAGATAAGAAGATGATCGGGAATTTTGAGACTAAGATGAATGAATTCACAGAGAGCCAGAAAATGGTCAGTGCAACATTGGATGAGGTGCGCAGACTTCTTTCTGAGATCAAGACTGCGAAGAATAATCGTGATATTCATCTGGTTGCCGGTCAGCCGTGGGGATATGGAAGCGGTGCCGGGGTGCAGGAACTGAAGGAGAAACTTACCAGTCTTGAAGATCTTCTGGATGGCCAGGGAGCGAGACAGGAGGCTCTTCTTGATGAGATTGAGAGGAGTATCCGTGAGATGACAAAAGTAGCCCAGAAGGGACGTTTTGGCTTATTTAAATAAAGGAGAGAATTGTTAATGCGCAAAAAACGAAGGTCAGAGGATGGAGGCTTCAATATCTGGCGTTCTTATTCGGACATGATGGCAGGTGTTCTGCTTCTTTTTGTGCTGATCATGTGCGTTACCCTTTTTCAGGCACAGAAGAGCTATGATGACAGCCTGAAGGAGCGGGATGAAAAAATTGCTCTTCAGGAGACGTATACGGAAGAACTTCTGGAGAAACAGAAGACTCTTGATGAGCAGGCTGGTACTTTGAAAAGTCAGGATGAACAGATCAAGTCCAAGGATGAAACGATCAAATCTCAGGATGAAAAGCTTTCTTCTCTGGCGGAGAGGCTTACAGAACAGCAAAAGACCCTCGAGAAACAGCAGAAAACACTTGAGGAGCAGCAGAAGAAGCTGGCTTCGCAGAAAAAGAAACTTAGTGCCCAGCAGGATACTCTTGAGGAGCAGCAGTCTGCACTGGATGAAAAGACAGAGCTTTTGGCAACTCAGCAGCAGAAGATCGATAAGATCATTGGCGTGAAGGCTGAAGTTGTGGAGGCTTTGCAGAAGGAATTTTCAAAAAAGAATCTCAATGTTGATATTGATTCCCAGACTGGTGCGCTGACATTGAACGCTAACGTTATGTTTGATTATGATCAGGCTGAACTTACGGATTCCGGTAAGATGACGTTGTCTATGGTGTTGCCTACATATTGTAAGGTTCTTCTGGCTGATTCTTATAAGAAGTATCTTGGTGAGATCATTATTGATGGTTATACAGATACGGATGGTGATTACAGCTATAATCTGGAACTGTCACAGAAGAGGTCTCTGGCTGTGGCTCAGTATCTTCTGGATATTGAGGGGGATTTTTTGAAGGATAAACAGATTCAGGAACTTCAGGATTGCCTGACTGTTAATGGACATTCCATGTCGGATCCTGTTCTGGATGCGGATGGAAATGTGGATAAGGATGCGTCCAGGCGTGTAGAGGTGAAGTTTCGGCTCAAAGATGAGGAAATGATCCAGGAGCTGAACAAGATCATGCAGGCAGATGGTACTTCTGAAAGTAAGGATAGCAAGGCCGGTGCAGATAAGAAGGCAAAAAAAGATGATGGTAAGGATTCTTCGGCAGATTCTGGTAGTCCGAAGTCAGATAGTAAGAAAAATTGATATGTGAAGTGGAGAGGTTTCGGGCTGCGATGTTTGTGGTCTGGAGCTTCTTTTTTGTATTAACGAACGTACGCCGTGGAGCTGGGGTCTGTCCGGGCAGGGCTTCG
>OLPW01003295.1_pt1 | contig 12806 bp, 10 predicted proteins | sample 1672161 | NCBI WGS metagenome assembly OLPW01 (sample SAMEA3136654, study PRJEB25190) | human gut metagenome
AATGCTGGAAAAAGCAGGCGTAAAGACGGTACACGAGATATCCAGATGCAAAGATTACGAAGAGTACCAGACGATGGCAGAGGCGAATTTTAATCTGGTCTTAGATGCGGAAGCACGTTTTGCGGCGGCCGATATGCAAAAACGACTGGGAATTCCGTACATAGAACTTACAAGGCTATATCAGCTTGATAAAATAAAGAATCAATATACATTATTTGCAGCAGCATTAGGAAGTAAATTTGATGATGATGCTTATTTTGAGGAAGCACTTGCAGCAAAAGAAGCTTTTAAGAAAAAGTATCCACATGCAGTATTTGCAATTGGAGAAGGCTGTAACGCCAATGCATTTGAACTTGCATTTGCGCTGATTCGATATGAGTTTGCGGTAGCGGAAGTATTTGGAAATCTGTCGAAAGAGGATTTTGTTTATATCGAAAAGATGGCGAAGTTAAGTCCAGAAACAAAGATTTATTCGAATCTGGAGCCAACGATGATTTACTATGAGCCGGGCGAGAATCCAGTGGATATCGTTATCGGAAAGGATGCTGTTTACTATCATCCAGAAGCAGCACAGCTTGAGTGGAGTGATGATATACAGCCATTTGGGTATCGTGGAGTGAAGCATTTCTTTGAGGAGTGTGAACGGGTACTGGATGAGAAAAATGCGAAAAGTGAAGCAAAAAATTTGAAAAATAGTACAAAAAATATAAAAGAAGAGAAAACACTGGAAAGGGGGACAAATTAAATGAAGGGACTTAGAAAATATCTCTCCCCATTTGCTCCGGACCAGTCGGGCGCAGCAGCGGTATTATGTGAATTTCACGGACTGATTATTATTTTAGATGCCGGCGGCTGTGCGGGAAACATATGCGGATTTGATGAGCCAAGATGGTTTGAGAGTCGTAGTGCGATTTTCAGCGCAGGACTTCGTGATATGGATGCGATTCTTGGACGGGATGACCGCCTGGTAGAAAAGATTGGAAAAGCCTGCGAGAAGCTTTCCGCAGATTTTATTGCAGTGATTGGTACGCCGGTTCCAGCAGTAATCGGAACGGATTATCGCGCACTTTCCCGAATGATTGAAAAGAAAACAGGAATTCCGGCGCTTACAATCGACACGGACGGAACAAAGCTTTACGATGATGGTGAGAAAAAGACATGGAAAGAATTATTTAAAAAGTTCGCTGTTGAAAAAGACGTGGAGCCAGGACGTATTGGAATTATCGGGGCAACCCCTCTTGAATTTGGCGGTATTTATGAAGAAGATTTCCTGAAAAAGTATTTTGCCGAAAAAGGTTTTTCAAAGGTTGTATGTTATGGAATGGGCGATGGCTTAGACGCTGTAAGAGAAGCGGCAGCAGCAGAGAAAAACATCGTTGTTTCGCCGGCAGGAATTGCAGCAGCAAAGTATTTACAACAGAAATTTGGAACGCCATATGAGCTATTTTGTCCACCGGAGATTATTCCAGAATGGAAAGAAAAAAAAGAGCAGGTAGCAGGACTGTTGAATGTAGAAGAATTATCTGAGAAAAAGATATTAATTGTTCATCAGCAGGTGCTGGCGAATACGTTGAGGGAAGAATTTATTTCTGCAAATATCAATGTTGCATCCTGGTTTATGATGAATAAAGAGCAAAAGAAAGAACAGGATATTCTTTTTAAGGAAGAAGATGACTGGATCACTTACATCAAAGAAAATGAATATGACATCATTATCGCCGATTCGCTACTGAAGAAAGCTGTGCCATTTTATAAAGGAGAATGGTATGACTTACCGCACTTTGCAATCTCAGGAAAGAAGAGACAGAGCGTATGAGAGTCTGCATCAGAGTATTTGGAATCGTGCAGGGAGTCGGCTTTCGCCCAACGGTAAAGCGTCATGCCGATGCCTGTGATATTGCCGGAAGTGTGAGTAATAAGGGACCTTATGTGGAAATCTTTGCAGAGGGCAGCGAAGAATGTGTGCATAGCTTTATAAAGCAGATTCAGGAAGAGCCTCCCAAACGGGCGGTTATTTTGAAACTGGATGTGGAGAATGTGGAATCGGGTGAGGATGGTATTCATAAAGTTGAATCTGAAACAGGCTCCAAAGAAAAGTTCCAAATCATAGAAAGCGAAAAAGAAGAAGGAGAAATCTTCGTATCCCCAGACATTGCCATTTGCCCGGAATGTAAGAAGGAACTTTATGATAAGAACGACAGAAGATATCTGCATCCGTTTATCAATTGTACCTGTTGTGGACCGCGTCTTACAATCTTAGATTCCATGCCGTATGACAGAGTACGGACGAGTATGGGAGAGTTTCCGATGTGCGAGAAATGTGAGTATGAGTACACGCATGCGGAAACGAGAAGATTTGATGCACAGCCAGTCTGCTGTAACGACTGCGGGCCAGAAGTATATTTGCTTGGGAGGAAAGAACGGGGAGCAAATGCGATTCGTTATACAAGAAAGGTAATCAGCGAGGGTGGCATTGTAGCGGTAAAGGGAATCGGCGGTTTTCATCTTTGCTGTGATGCGGCGAAGGAAGAAACAGTTGCAAGATTACGACAGAGGAAAAAACGTCCGATGAAACCATTTGCTGTTATGATGAAGGACTTAGATGTTGTGAGAAGAGAATGTGAGACAGAACCACATTTAGAGGAGATTCTTGACGGGCATCAGAAGCCGATTATTTTACTTCCGAAAAAAGAAGGGGGAACGCTTTGTGAGAGTGTTGCACCGGATAATCCAAAGATTGGAGTTATGTTACCATATGCGCCAGTGCAGCTTTTGCTTTTTGATTATCAGGACGAAACGAAGGTTTCTGATTGCCTTGTGATGACCAGTGCGAATACTTCTGGAGCGCCGATTTGCCGTGACGATGAAGATGCATTAAATGAGCTGAGCGGGCTTTGTGATGTGATACTTTCCCATGACCGAAAAATACGGCTTCGTGCGGATGACACGGTTATGGATTTTTACCGGGGAGAGCCGTATATGATTCGGCGCTCCAGAGGCTATGCGCCTCTTCCATTTATGATGGGAAATGAATTTAAAGGTCAGGTGCTTGCGGTCGGTGGTGAGCTTAAGAATGCGTTTTGTATCGGAAAGAATCAGCTATTTTATCCATCGCCTTACATTGGTGATATGGGAGATGTACGGACGGTAAAGGCGTTAAAAGAGTCTGTGAAACGAATGGAAGAACTGCTGGAAACCAAGCCGCAGATTGTTGCCTGCGATATGCATCCGTCTTATAATACAAGAGCGGCGGCAGAAGAGATGGGGCTTCCTGTATTTCTCGTACAACACCATTATGCTCACATCCTTTCCTGTATGGCAGAGAATGAATGGACAACCGAAAAAAAAGTTATCGGTGTTTCTTTTGACGGAACGGGATACGGAACCGACGGAACAATCTGGGGTGGAGAAATTCTATTGGCAGACTATGATTCCTTTACACGTTGGGGGTGCATCGAACCATTTGCACAGACAGGCGGCGATGCTTCTGCAAAAGAAGGCTGGAGAATTGCCGTATCTCTTCTTGGAAAGATTTACGGAAAGGAAAATGCCCTTCTGATTATTGAAACATTAGGACTTTGTGAGCCAAAGCTGGCAAAACTTCAGTTTACGATGGAAGAACGAGGAATTAATACTGTACAGTCTACAAGTGCCGGAAGATTATTTGATGCGGTGAGTGCGATTCTTGACATCAGAAAGTCCTCTACATTTGAGGGGGAGGCATCTACATCGTTACAGTTTGCGGCCGAAAAATGGCTGGATGCCCAGAAGAAAAAAATAGCAGGTTCTGAGGATTTTGCAGAATCTGGAATAATTACAGACTATGGAGAACTAAAAAGTATTTCTGATGTAGCGCAGAAGAGTGTTGTAGAGAAAAACAACTCTATAAATCGGAATATAAAAGCGGATTTATATTATTTACCAACATTATCTCTTGTCAAAGAATTAGCAGAGAGAAAATTAGCAGGAGAAAACAGCAATCAGCTTGCCTTATATTTCCACAGGAGATTAGCAGGGATGATTGTCTCTGCCTGCGAAAAAGCAAGAGAAGAAACAGGGATTAATACCGTTGCATTAAGTGGCGGTGTTTACCAGAATAAATTACTTTTAGATTACAGTGTGACCATGTTAGAAGAAAGAGGATTTCATGTGCTGCGACACCATTTACTTCCGCCAAATGACGGGGGAATCAGCCTTGGACAGGCGGTGGCAGCAATGAGAAGTTTACAAAAAGGGGAATAAATTATGTGTGTAGGATTACCAGCAAAAGTTATGACAATGAAAGATGGAATGGCGGTTGTAGATGCGTCAGGAGCGAAAAGAGAAGTTTCAGCAGAACTGATAGAGAATCTTGAACCGGGCGATTATGTAATGGTTCATGCAGGAATTGCGATTGCAAAGATTACAGAAGAAGATGAGGATGAGGCAGAAGATCTTCTGGAGGGGTTACTATGAAAGAACAATTAAAAAAAGCAAAAGCAATTATTGAAGGCTATGATGGTCCTGCTGTCCGTGTGATGGAAGTGTGTGGAACACATACCCATGAGATTTTTCATCTTGGTGTGCGAAAGATTTTGCCGCCGCAGGTGGAACTGATTTCTGGTCCGGGTTGTCCGGTCTGTGTGACACCGGCAGGTTTTATTGATGAGGCAGTATGGCTTGCTTTGGAGAAAAATGTAACTATTTGTACCTTTGGCGATCTGGTTCGTGTGCCGGGAAGTACAAAGAGTTTAGCGGATGCCAGAAGTCTTGGCGGCAAGATTCAGATGGTCTACTCTCCGATGGATGCCTTTGAATATGCCAAAGAGCATAAAGACGAGCAGGTTGTCTTTCTTTCCGTTGGATTTGAGACAACAACTCCGGCAAGTTGTCTTTCTGTAAAGATGGCAAAAGAGGCAGGGCTTACAAATTATGCACTTCTTACTGCGAATAAAACAATGCCGGGTGCCTATGAGATGTTGAAAGACAGCGCCGATGTTTTCTTATATCCAGGCCATGTTAATGCGATTACCGGCAATGCATTGAACAGAAAGCTTTGTGAGGAAGAAGGAATCAGCGGTATAGTAACCGGCTTTACTGCCAGCGAGATTTTAACTGCATTTGCTGTATTATTAAAGAAGTTTCCGGAAGACAACCCATTTTTTGTTAATGCCTATCCAAGGGTTGTTACGGAAGAGGGAAGTATTCCGGCACAGAAACTGATCAAAGAATGGATGGAACCATGTGATTCTCAGTGGAGAGGACTTGGTATGATTAAAAATTCCGGACTTTGCCTGCGAAAAGAAGCGCAGGATTTTGATGCAAGAGTGAAGTTTTCGATTCCGAAGATGGAAGGAAGAACGAGTCCTGCCTGCCGTTGTGGAGATGTGTTACAGGGGAAATGCCGTCCGACAGACTGTAAAGTATTTGGAAAAGGCTGTACACCACTTCATCCGATTGGAGCCTGTATGGTATCGAATGAGGGAGCCTGCTCAGCTTATTATCAGTATAATAGCAGGGGAGAATAACTTTCACTTACAGAGTATTAGATATAATAAATTATAAATCTAAAAATATAGTAAAAAACAATAAGAGGAAAAATCATGGATAACTTAAAAGGAAAAACAGTTTCTCTTGCTCACGGTGCAGGAGGAAAACAGACAAGTGAATTAATTGACCAGGTATTTAAAGCACATTTTGCCAATCCAGAACTGACAAGTGACGATGCGGCAGTATTAAAGATGAAAGAGGGAAAGATTGCATTTACCACAGATGGATTTATTGTTTCTCCTTCAGAATTTCCGGGAGGAAATATCGGAAAGCTCAGCATTTGCGGTACAGTAAATGATTTATCCTGCATGGGAGCAAAGCCACTCTATCTTTCCTGCGCCTTTGTTATTGAGGAAGGTTTCCCGATGGAGAAATTAGAGGCAATCGCAGCGGCAATGGAAAAGACAGCAAATGAAGCTGGAGTAAAGATTGTTGCCGGAGATACAAAGGTTGCTGGAAAAGGTCAGGTAGACGGTGTATTTATCACAACCACAGGTATTGGTGAGATTCAGGAGGGCGTAGAGACTTCTGGATTCATGGCAAAACCAGGTGATGCCGTTATTGTCAGTGGAGATATCGGAAGACACGGATGTACTATTTTGCTTGCAAGAGAAGACTTCGGAATTGATGCTGATGTGACAAGTGACTGTGCACCACTTTGGGGAACAGTACAGGATATTTTATCTGTGACAAAGGATGTTCACGTTATTCGTGATGCGACAAGAGGCGGTGTTGGAACTGTTTTATATGAAATTGCGGAACAGAGTAAAACAGGAATCCGTTTGAATGCCGAAGCAATTCCGGTGCAGGACAGCGTAAAAGGTGTATGCGGAATGCTTGGATTAGAACCGCTTTACCTTGCCTGCGAAGGCCGTCTTGTCATTTTTGCACCAAAGGAAAATGCAGAAGCAATCGTAGCTAAATTACGAGAAGGAAAGTATTCTTCAGAAGCTGCAATTATTGGTGAAGTAACAGAAGAAATGCCAGGAAGAGTTGTAGTCACAACAGAAATCGGAGCGGAAACTTTACTTCCACCTCCAGGTGGAGAGCTTTTACCAAGAATCTGTTAATTGGAGAAAGGAAAATCATGGAAGACACAAGAATTGCCGTTCTTTCTATTATCGTGGAGGACAGTGAAAGTACAGCGAAATTAAATGAAATGATTCACGATTACGCAGAGTATGTTGTAGGCAGAATGGGTATTCCTTACCGAGAAAAAAATATTAGCATTATCAGCCTGGTGATTGATGCTCCACAGACGAAAATCAGTGAGCTGTCCGGCAAGATTGGACGACTCTCTGGAGTGACGGCGAAAGCTGCCTATGCAAAAGTGTGATAAAAGGGAAAAAGTATGATTAAAATAGCGGTATATGGAAAAGGTGGAATCGGAAAGTCCACGACTGTCTCAAATGTGGCAGCAGTATTTGCTAGCCAGGGACTCAGAGTTATGCAGATTGGCTGTGATCCGAAAGCAGATTCGACAGTTTTACTGCGTCATGGAGAAAAAGTAGAGACAGTTCTTGATTTAGTACGGACAAGAAAAGAAGATTTCACCTTAGAAGAAATGGTAAAAGAAGGCTTCGCAGGTGTTTGCTGTGTGGAAGCCGGTGGTCCTTCGCCAGGACTTGGCTGTGCCGGAAGAGGAATCATTGCGGCATTAGAGACATTGGAGAAAAAAGGTGCATATGAGAAATACCGCCCGGATGTTGTCATTTATGATGTTCTTGGCGATGTTGTCTGTGGTGGATTTTCCATGCCAATGCGCCGTGGCTATGCCGATAAAATATTTGTCATTACTTCTGGTGAAAATATGGCAATCCATGCGGCAGCCAATATTGCAATGGCAGTAGAAAACTTCAAAGACAGAGGATATGCACAGCTTGGCGGCCTCATTTTGAATCGTAGAAATGTAAAAAATGAGGATGCAAAAGTAGAGGAATTAGCAGAAGATATTCACAGTAAAGTCATCGGAACTTTATCAAGAAGTGCGCTTGTCACTGATGCAGAAGAACAGAAAAAGACGGTGATAGAAGCGTATCCTGATTCAGAAATGGCAGAGGAGTATCGGATTCTTGCAGGAGAAATCCGTACACTTTGTGGAATCTAAGAAGTTGAATATGAAGGATTTACAGGGAGGGATTTATTTTGCTTAAAATGCTTCACGGAAAAGCAAAAGACGAACAATGGAATAATCAGATAAAAGAAAAATTATCGCCTTCCTTACAGGAGGAGATTCCTTTTCAGGATGCGGCATGGCCGCTGCCTTTTGTCCCGGGACTTGAATATAACAGCCCGGCACACGGCACATGGAATATTGTACATATGGGAATGCTCCTGCCAGGTTCTCACCAGATTTATGTATGCGGCGCAAACTGTAACAGAGGTGTTATTCTGACTGCAGCAGAAATGAACGCAGGAGACCGTTTTTCTTTTGTAGAAATAAAGGAAGAAGATTTGTTCAACGGGCAGATGGAGGATCTTGTCATTGAAGGTGTCAGTGATATTCTTCACAAATTGCCGAAGAAGCCATCCGTTGTTCTTTTATTTACGGTTTGTGTGCATCATTTTATGGGATGCGACCTGGCCTATATTTATGATACGCTAAGAAGTCGCTTTCCAGAACAGTGTTTCGTGGATTGTTACATGGATCCGATTATGCAAAAGGAAGGGCTGACTCCGGACCAGAAGTTGCGAAATGCTTTATATAAGCCACTTCCCATGCGGGAAAAGAATTTAAAACAGATAAATATTATCGGAAATGATTTTCCGACAAGAGAAGAAACCGAATTAAAGACAATCGCAAAGGCAGCAGGATACACGGTAAAAGACATTACAGAGTGCGAGGGGTACGAAGAATATTTATCCATGTCAGAAAGTTTCTTAAATATTGCCTGCTATCCACTTGCAAAGTACGGTGCAGAACAGTTATCTAAACGACTTGGCATGAAGTTTCTCTATCTTCCATTTTCATTTCATTATGATGAAATTAATGCACAGTTAAAAAGCCTCGTAAAAGAAATGCCGGGAGCGGTGATGCCAGATACCAGCCTGTTACGAAAGCGGTGCGAACGCATTTTACAGGAAACAAAAGAGCTTGTTGGCGATACTAAAATCACCATAGATGCCACCGTTGTTCCAAGACTTTTAGGACTTACAAGATTACTGATTTCCCATGGATTTTCGGTAGAAAGAATTTTTACGGATGCTTTTTCGGCAGAAGAAAAAGAAGACTATCTCTGGTTAAAAGAAAATGCTCCTAATTTAAAAGTATGTGCGACGATACATCCCAATATGCGGGTATATCCAAGAAATCCACAGGAAAAAATACTGGCAATCGGTCAGAAAGCCGCTTACTTTTCAGGAACAGAGCATTTTGTAAATATGGTAGAAGGCGGAGGGCTGCATGGCTATGATGGTATTTGTGAACTATGCCAGAAAATACAGCAAGCCTATCAGACAAAAAAGAACACAAAAGATTTGGTAGTCCGAAAAGGCTTGGGATGTGAAAGCTGTATATAAATGAAAGGATTTATTTATGAAACAAGTATCGGTAACATTATCAACCTATACAGCAGATGTATCAGGGGTATGTTCTGCCCTTTATGAACTTGGCGGCATGGTCGTTATCCATGACCCGTCCGGCTGCAATTCTACCTATAATACTCACGATGAACCACGCTGGTATGATATGGACAGCCTCATATTTATTTCCGGACTTTCACAGATGGACGCTATTATGGGAAATGATGATAAATTCATCAATGACATTGTGCGGGCAGCCAAAGAATTAAAACCTCGTTTCATTGCCCTGGTACGCACCCCAATTCCCTTAATGACCGGAACCGACTTTGAAGGAATCGCCCGCGTCATCGAAAAGCAGACACAAATCCCAGTCTTTTATTTCCCGACCAGTGGGATGCACAGCTATGTAAGCGGAGCAGGAATGGCGCTGGAGACAGTAGCAAGAGAATTAGTACTTCCAACGAATGCAAATGAGCATTTTAAAGAAAATGGAATAAAAATAGAAAATGTATCAAACGAATTATCAGTAGCTGATACAAAGAAGCAAAATCAGCAGAAGTTAAACCAATCGGAACAAAAGCAAATAGAAAATACAGAATCAAAACAGAGTAATTCCAAAATAAAAATAAACATTTTAGGAGCAACCCCACTTGATTTTTCCGTAAACTCCACCTTAGATTCCATAAAAGAATTCTTAAGCAAGCACTTTGAAATCATTAGCACCTTTGCGATGGGAAGTAGCATAGAAGACATACAAAAAGCCGGCGAAGCCGATGTGAACCTCGTTATTTCATCCGTGGGATTTCCAGCCGCAAAAGTATTAGAAGAACGATTTTCAACACCGTATGTCATCGGTACACCAGTCAAAGGCTTTGCAGGTATCATTGCCGAGAAATTAATAGATGCCGCCTGGACGGGAAAATCACAGACAGCATATTTCTCTGTAACATCATCAGGAAAAAACATAAGCAGGGCAGCCAACGGAATTTATATCATAGGCGAATCTGTCATTTCCCAGTCATTAAAAGCAGCGATGGCACTCAAACAGGGAATAGATGCTACAGTCATCTGCCCACTAGAAACCGAACCAGAATATATCGGGGAAAATGTATTGCTTTTTTCATCGGAAGAAGAGATAAAAGCGGCAATAGCAGAAGCAAAAACAGTCATAGCAGATCCAATATACAAAACTATCTGCGCTGAAAAAACAAACTTTATCGCACTACCACATGAGGCATTCTCTGGACGAATTTATAGAAAAGAAATCCCCGATTTAATGGAGTGGGTTACTATTTAATTCATTAAGCAAACTACAGACGAAGCCAGTGAACTTCATAAGCCATATTTGTGCTTTTAGTCGCGGCGCGTTGAATGTTCGCTCCACGCGCTCGCATCCAACACTTGCTCCGAGACCACAAATATGGCTTATGAAGTTCACTGGCTTCTGTACTGTGGCTGGAGAAGATGAATTAAATAGTACCCCCCTTCATTCAATAGATATTTTCTATAAATCTACATGGTGTTCTCGATTGATAATTCTCCTCAATAGTAAGTATAATAGAGTTATTGAACACTGTTAAAATAGTATGTTTAACTAGTATTTTTAACTCAATTTTTTGTACTACGAATGACAATAATTTTTAGGAGGGTTTCATAATGAAAGACAAGTATACACATATTTTTGAGCCATTAACAGTTCGCACAATGACAATCAAAAACAGAATCTGTATGATGCCAATGGGAACAAACTATGGCGAGCAGAATGGTGAAATGAGTTTTCTTCACATTGATTACTATAGACAGCGTGCAAAGGGCGGCACAGGTCTCCTAATCGTTGAAAATGCAAACGTTGATTTCCCACAGGGTTCTAACGGTACTACACAGCTTCGTATCGATCATGATAACTATCTTCCACGTCTTTACAAGTTCTGCGAAGATATGCATCGTTATGGAACAAAAGTTTCTATCCAGATTAACCATGCAGGTGCTTCTGCAATGTCTTCCCGTATCGGCGGACTTCAGCCAGTATCCGCATCTAATATTCCATCTAAGACAGGCGGAGCTACTCCTCGTCCATTAACAAAAGACGAGATTCTCGCTATCGTAAAGAAATACGGAGAAGCTGCTAAGCGTGCACAGACTGCTGGATTTGATGCTGTTGAGATTCATGCCGGACATTCTTACTTAATCAGCCAGTTCCTCTCCCCTGTATACAATGACAGAACAGATGAATTTGGTGGAAGCATCGAAAACAGAACTCGTTTCTGCCGTATGATTATTGATGAAGTAAGAAGCCAGATTGGACCTCATATGCCAATCATGTTAAGACTTTCCGCTGATGAGTTCGTTAAAGGTGGAAACACATTAGAAGATACCTTAAAATATCTTGAATATTTAAATGATGAAGTAGATATCTTTGACGTATCTTGTGGTCTTAACGATTCTATCCAGTACCAGATTGATGCGAACTACATGAAAGATGGCTGGAGATCTTACATGGCTAAAGCTGTAAAAGAGAAATTCGGCAAGCCAGTTATCTCCATGGGTAACTACCGTGACCCACAGGTTGTAGAAGATACTCTTGCAAGAGGTGACTGTGACTTAATCGGTATGGGACGTGGACTTATCGCTGAACCTAACTGGGTTCATAAAGTAGCAAACGACCAGGAATGTATGCTTAGAAAATGTATTTCCTGTAACATCGGATGTGCCGGAAACCGTATCGGCGGAAACAGACCTATCCGTTGTACAGTTAACCCATCTGTTCTTGAAGGAGACACACATCTTGGACGTAAAGTAAACAAGAACTGTAACGTAGTTGTAATCGGTGGTGGTACTGCTGGTCTTGAGGCAGCATGTTCCGCAGCAGAAGTTGGATGTACTACATTCCTTCTTGAGAAAAAAGATGTTCTCGGCGGACTTGCTACAGAAATCTCCAAGATTCCTGCAAAACACCGTTTAAATGATTTCCCTGTATATCTTCAGAGACGCGCTGCTGCTCTTGATAACCTTTACATTTTCAAGAACGTAGAAGCTACTCTTGAAGTAATCGAAAAATTCAACCCACACATCATCATCTGTGCTACTGGTTCTGCTCCTCTCCTCCCACCTATCGCAGGACTTCATGAGAACATTGATAAAGAAGGCGGAAAAGTTGAATCTATCTTAAGCATGATCAAACATGTACCAGACTACCCAGAAGATATGACAGGTCAGAAAGTTGTTGTAATCGGTGGTGGTGCTGTAGGTCTTGACGTAGTAGAATTCTTCGCTCCAAGAGGTGCTGAAGTATCCATCGTTGAAATGATGCCAGCAATCGGACGTGACCTTGACCCTGTAACAAAGAACGATACAAAGTGCATGATGGAAAAATACAATGTAAACCAGCTTACAAGCACAGCTCTCCAGGAAGTAAAAGAAGACTGCTTCGTTGTTAAGAGTCCTGAAGGCGAAGTTTACGAGCTTCCATTCGATCATGGATTCGTATGTCTTGGTATGAGAGCGCAGAGCAAGGTTTACGAAGAAGTATCCAAAGCTTATAAAGACACTAACGTTCGTGTTGAAAATATCGGTGACAGTGTAAGAGCAAGACGTATCATTGACGGTACATTCGAAGGACGTAACATTGTCTTCACATTAGAGCAGAAGGGATTTTTATAAAATCTGATTGTTGAATTAAATAGACGAAAATAGAACCACCTACTCATCCCAAATGTGACTTTAGTCGCGGCGTGTTGAATGTTCGCTTAAGCGCT
>OLPW01003300.1_pt1 | contig 12785 bp, 11 predicted proteins | sample 1672161 | NCBI WGS metagenome assembly OLPW01 (sample SAMEA3136654, study PRJEB25190) | human gut metagenome
CTCGGCGGCGCTTGCCCGGCCGATGGCGTCGCGCAGGGCCGTTTGGGCCGCCATCTCCACGGCGCGGGCGAAGTCGCCCACCTCGGTGCAGGCGGCCGCAGCGTCCCACACGTGCCAGAACAGCACGGCGTCCACGTTCATGGGCACAAGATCGGCCGTCAGCGTCTCCTCGGCGTAGAAGGTGGTCACCCGGGTGCGCGTGTCCACCCGCATGGTGTTCGACTCGATAACGGGGATGGTCCAGAACAGCCCCGGCCCCGACACGCGGTTGAAGCGCCCGAGACGAAGCACCACCACGCGCTCCCACTGCTGGGCGACGTGGCAGCAGCCGATGGCGAGCAGCGCCGCCAGCGCAGCCACGACGACAAGCCCTAGCGTCACGCGGCCGGTCGCAAGCGCGCCAACGCCCAGCACGCAGGCCAGCACCACGACGAACAGCACGGCGGAGAACAGCAGCACGCCCGCCGAGGACGCGCGCTCCCCCACCATTTCCGTAGACACATCCGGCGCCACGCGGAAGCGGCGCTCGTCGGAAGACTTCTCTTTGCCGAACATGGGAACTCCTTCAGGTCGGAACTTGCGGGACGGCGTCATTCGGCGCAGTCAGAGACGCAAACAGGGACGGGAGGCGCGAGCTGTCACGCCCCTTTCTCGGCTCGGGCGTCGGGCTTCTCGAAATCGATGATGCGAGCGGACACCTCGCCGCGCTCGCGGGCCTCGTCGTACTTCAGGCGCTTGATCTTGCGGCTCATGGCGCGCTCGATATCGTCCAGACCCATGCCCAGCTCGCGGCAGCTCACGATGCACTCGTCCAGCACCGCGTCCGCCTCGCCGTCGCCTTCCGCGCCCGCCTTCGCGCCCAAATCGGTCACGAACACACCGCGGCCCCGGGTCGATTCCAGATACCCGTCGGACACAAGACTCAAGTAGGCCTTGTTCACCGTGTTGTAGTTGATGGAGATCTCCGAAGCCAGCCCACGCACGGTGGGCAGCTTGTCGCCCGGCGCCAGGGTGCCGTCATTGATAAGGTAGGCGATGCGATTGCGCAGCTGCACCCACAGGGGCAAGTCGCTCGCCGGATCAACTTCGAAGGGGAACATGGACGACCTTTCTCTCAAGGACTAGAAGGGGATGGAAACAACGGGCAGCATCCCGGCCGCCACCACGACGGCGCGCAGGCACGCGCCGCCGACAAGAACGCATCCGGCACTGGCAAGGAGCCCCGCGCGCGAGGCGAGGGACGCCTCGGCGACGTCCTTTCTCGCATTGCAACGCGCGAGGACAGCCTCTATCGCAAAAGGAGCAGCAAGGCCAACGAGCACAAGGCCGCCCCAGAACGGCAGAGAGCACGCACCGTTCAATACGGAGGCCACCGATGCCAACGCGGCCGCATCGGTAGGCGTTGCCCCCGAGGAAGCCGAGCCGCCGTGTTCCAGCCACGCTGCACCGAGCCACAGCGCCACGACGACCGCCTCCAGGGCAAGGAGAACCATATCGGCGCGAACGACTTGCCGCATCGTTCGGCCGAAAACCGTCGCCATTCCCGAAAATACTGCCACCATGCCCACAAGCGCCACTCCGCACGAGAGAGCCGAGATCGCGAACAGCCCCGGCAGCCACGGGCCGAACCACAACGGCACCGACGGCATACCCGACAGCAACAGTCCCGTATAGATCACCGCGACGAAAGACACCGCCGCAAGCAAGACAGCGAGCGCTCTGAATAGAGGCAGAGACACCGACGGCACCCCGAGCCACACAAGAAGCATGGCTGCCGCCAACGTGCCACAAAGCAAAAGTGCCCAGAATCCTACGACCAGATAATTCGAAGGGGATGAAACCGCCAGCAAAAGGATGCGATCGAGGCGCCCCACATCAGCCGCAAGGCACAGGGCCCCCAGCACTAAGACTACCAGCGAGGCCACGAGTATCGGCACGAACAGTCGGCGATAGGCAGCGCTTCCGTTGTCTCTGAAGCGCACAACCACTCCGCGGCTCACGGCTCTCTCGTCAGCGAGGAGCATCAGCACTGCGGCAATCAAGAGCGCGCCCGCCCCTGTCCCTCCCAGAAAGAGGTAAGCAACCACCAGTTCGCTGAACACGACTCCTCCTCTTGCCCTAGACAATGCCTACGGAACCCACCGACCCCGCATTCCGGCGTTAAGATTATCATAAGACAATCGAAGAAGCGATGCGTCCGTCAGGAAAGATTCAGGGAGAGCAGCACCAAGAATTTCGAGTTGTTAGACATCCAACGCGCTCGCAGGTGATTGCCTGCTTCCATCTTGTCTTCTCATATATCGTATTTTATTACTTTTCTTACACATTTTGTTCTGCCACAGTTTTTGAGCGAACCATCGCGCGTACCTAAAGTCTAACAACTCGAAAAAACAGCCCGAATCCGACGGCAAGCTTTTCCGAGAAGGCCTTCGTTCCCGATTCGCACGGTTAATTCACGTTGAAATCGCGCCGCTTTTGCGTCGGCTACAGCAGCACCTTCACGCCGAAGTAGGCGAGCACCACCAAACCTACGATGATGCGGTAGACGCCGAACGCCGTGAAGTCGTTCTTCTTGATGTAGCCCATGAGGAACTTGATGGAGATCACCGACACCACGAATGCCGTTACGATGCCCATCACAAGCACGGCGATCTCGGTGGCCGTCATGACCAGGCCCACGGCCATCAGATACTTGATGAGCTTCAGCACGCCCCAGCCGAACATAACGGGAATGGCCAGAAAGAACGTGAACTCCGCCGCCGCCGTGCGCGAGCAGCCGCAGAGCATGCCGCCGATGATGGTGGAGCCCGAGCGCGACGTGCCGGGGATGATGGCGAGCATTTGGAAGCAGCCGATCTTCAGCGACGTCTTCCAGTCGATCTCGTCCACGGTGCGCACGCGGAACAGGGCCATCTCAGCATCGTCGCCATCGTCGCCCGGACCCACCTCGGGCACGGGACGCGCATGGGCGCCGCGGGGACGCCAGGGGGCGCGACTGGCCAGGTAGGCTGCCTCGCGTCGACGGTTGCGCCGCTCCAGCAGGATGAACACGACGCCGTAGACGATAAGGGCGATGGCCACCGTCCACGCATTGTAGAAGTACTCGTTGAAGAAGTCGTCCAGCGTAAGCCCGATGGCCGCCGCCGGAATGCAGCCGATGGCCACCATGCCCCACAGCCGCCACGTGCCGCGCTTCTCGGCCGACGTCTTCTTCGGCGAGAACGGGTTCAGCTTATGAAAGTACAGGATGAGCACGGCCATGATGGCTCCCAGTTGGATGACCACCAAGAACAGCTCCAGGAACTCCGCCGACACGTTCAGCTTCACGAACTCGTCCACGAGAATCATGTGGCCCGTGGAAGAGATGGGCAGCCATTCGGTGATGCCCTCCACGACGCCGATGAAGAACGCCTTCAGAACTTCGATGAACATGTCCACAGAAACTGCCTCCGTACGATTTGCTTGCCTGTCGGCCCGAGCGGCGAGCGGCAACCCAGGCCAGAGCGCGCCGCCAACACGAGAAAAGCGCACAAGGGGCACGCCCTCTTTCGAGCCTCGGAAATGCTATCACGGCACTGCGAATCGTCAGGATTCCTACGAAGAAAGTCCACGTTTGTCACTTTGGTCTACCGAGGCGCCGGCCAGCCCAGCGTTCGCAGCGCGCGACACAACCCGTCGTGTCGCGCGTGCCGCCCATTCCACCATGGCTTGTGCACGTAGCCGATTTCATGTCAGATACAACATAGCAAGCAGGTTCGTTTTCCCTGCTCAAATCCTCTTTTCGAAAGCAACGATGCGCCAACGAACACCAAGCATCGTGGTAATAAAACTATCGAAGATCGCACTTTTACCAACGATGTCAGTTCCATTGGGGTATCATGGGACACCCGCGAGAGACCGGAAGCGAAATGTTTTTCCGGCCCGGCAAACGCAGCTTTCAACTCAACAGGCCTCGCCCTCTTCCTGGCGCTCAGGCGCACTGCGGCACAACCCGCGGCGCACGGACGTCCTTGCCTCATCACGGATGCGCCCACCAACCGAAGGGTCTCCCCCTTCCGACAAAAGGATACTATCATGCTGAAAGCTGCCCACCCCGGCGGTCTGATCCCGCCCATCCTCCATCCCTCCCCGCTCAACCGCGAAAACACCGGCGAGCGCACCGACCGGACGGGCGCGCTCCTGTTCGCAGGCGCCGTGGCTTCCTTCGGGCTAGCTCTCGTGCTCATCGGCGCTGCCGTTTCGTTCGCCGCCGGAGCGCCAGCGCCGGCGAACCTCGACCAGTCGACCCTCGTGTTCGGATCCTTGGCAGCGGCCTGCGCCCTGGCGGCACTCGGCATGATGCTGGCCTTGCGGGAGAGAAGCCTGCGCACGCAGCAAATGCGCCGCGTCACCCGTGCCGAGCAGATCCAGGGAGAGCTGGACAGTCTGGGCCTCACGCCCAAGGAGATGCCCATTGCCAAGCTCATCCTGCAGCATCAAAGCTATGCGACCATCGCCGCCGAGCGGCACCTGGCCGTGCGCACGGTGCAATTCCATGCCACGAATATCTTCCGGAAGGCCTATGTCAGCAATCGGCGCGATTTCGAGCGTGTCATCCTGGCCGACGAGCGCAACGACGACCGGAGCGACGGCGGCCGTCGCGACACTCCCTGCTGCCGCAGCAACCAAACGACACCGCCCGACGGCCGAGGCGCCGCGCGCCCCGGATGCGCCCTCTGCGGCCAAAATACCTGCTTGCCCGGGGGCGGCTCCGACAACCCGGCGACGGGCCTCCCCGCGCAAAACCCTGGCAGCGAGCAAGAGCGCGGAGATCCCGACCGTCCCGCTGGCAGCCCCACGACCCTCCGCAGCAGGGCGGCCCTGCGCCACGGCAGGCAGGAGGGAGGACGGCCATAGCCAGCGCCGTTCGCTAGCGCGCCCGCACATCTGGTAGGCGGCGCCGGCACTCGCAGGCGCGTCCGCGAGAGGTCATCATTGGGGAAACAGGCGCCCGCGCGCCGCCTTCGTCGTGGTGCCCGCGTGCTACCGTGAACCCATGAGCAACTTCGCCGACATAGCGTGCCCTGCATCGCCGCAACTCGAAAGCGCAACGACCGCCTCCCCTGACGGCCGCCCGAAAGACTCGGCAACATTTGCGGGAAGCCGCTCTCGAAAGACGCCCGACGTCCCCGAAGGCGAGATGCACGGCCACGGCTCCGGCGGCCCCAAGGACGTCTGGACGCACAACGTGGAAGCCACCGCGTCCCTCCTCATCGCCTTCGGCACCCTCATCACCACCTGCAGCGCCCAGGGCCTTTTCACCCCCTCGACCGCCAGTCGGTGGATTCTCGAGTACCTCGTTCCCTTCCAGCTGCCGATTTTCTACTTCTGCCTGGGCTTTCTCTACCAGCGCTACCGCACGACGCGCACCCCTCGCGCCTGGGGCCAGAACCTCCGCCGCGAGCTGGCGCTCATGGGCATCCCCTTCGCGGCGTTCACCGTGCTCGTGCTGCTCACGAACTCGGCCGTCGGCGCGAAGCCGCCTCTGTCGGTCGCCGATCTCCTCCGCGCGCTCTTCATCGAGCCCGTCATTCCCGTCGGCTACTTCTATACCTGCCTCATCATTTACGCCATCACCCCCACCGTGAAGAGCCGCCGCAACGCCAGCGGCCTCCTGTTCGCCGCCGTCGCAGCGAAAGCGGCCATCGTGGCGCTCGCTTCGCTGCCCGCCACCGCCGAGATGGCCACGCGCCTCCCCTACGCCGTCACCTCCGTGGCCGAGAACTGGATCTGGGTCGCCGGCGGCATGGCCATGGCGCTCTACCGGGGCCTGCCCCTCGTGCGCGGATCCGAGAAGGCCTGGGCCCTCGGCGCCCTGTGGGTGGCCACCAGCGTGATCGCCTTCTACGCCGGCTGGACCGGCGAGACGTCCCACGCCGTTCTGGACGCGCTCGGCGTGCTGTGGGCGACCTCCCTGTTCTCCACCGTGTTCCGCAGCGGGCGGCAGAACCGCTTCTACGACTTCGTGACCCGCTACACCATGGCCATCTGGCTCTTCCACGGCATCTGCCTCGCCCTGTACTTCCATCTTTGGAAGGCGGCCGGCATCTCCGTCACAGCAGCACCGTGGATGGCGGCCGTGGGGGCGGCGCTCGTCTGCTACGGCATGCCGGTGCTGATCATGGCCGTCCTTTCGCGCCTTGGGAAGGCCGGCATCATCGTGTATCCGGCCCGCTATCTGCCGCCCGCGCCGGCCACCATGCTCCGGAAGACGCCGCACTAACGTATACTAGGGCCCATGAACAAGTCGCAAACATCTTTCCTGGCGGGGGGCGACCCGTATCTGGCGCCGTTCTCGTCTATGACCGACGGGCAGCTGCGCGACCCCAAGCAGCTCGTGGGCCTGGCCCGCGCCATCGACCCGGAGGGCGCGCCGGAGCGCTTGGCGTCGGGCCTGTTCGTCGCTGAGTCCGTGAACGTCATCGACCGCGCCCTTAACGCCGGGTGCGTCCCCTTCGCCGTGCTCACCGATGCGCGCTGGCTCGCCGCCTCCGAAGTGCTCTTGGAAAAGGTGCACACGGCCAATCCGGCCGCCCCCGTGGCCGTGGTCTCCTCGGAGGAGATGCGCTCCATCACCGGCTACGAGGTGACCCGCGGGCCCTTGGCCGCCTTTCACCGGCCGCCCGAGCCCGACCTGGCCGCCCTGCTTACTGGCGCCCACCGCGTCGCCGTGCTGGAGGACGTCACGAACTACACCAACATCGGGGCCATCTTCCGCAGCGCCGCCGCCCTCGGCATCGATGCGGTGCTGCTCACGCCGGCCTGCCATGACCCGCTGTTTCGCCGCGCGTCGCGCGTTTCCATGGGTACGGTGTTCCAAGTGCCCTGGGCCCGCATCGGCAGCGCGCGCGATTGGGCGTGCGAGGGCGTGGCGCGCCTGCGCGACGCCGGCTTTGTCACAGCCGCCCTGGCCCTGGCCGACGACGCGCTTTCCATCGCCGATACGCGCCTGAAGGCGACCGACAAGCTGGCCCTCGTACTGGGCACGGAAGGCGACGGCCTGGCCGCCTCCACCATCGCCGCCTGCGACTGGACCGTGCGCATCCCCATGCACCACGGGGTCGATTCCCTGAACGTCGCCGCCGCCAGCGCCGTCGCCTTCTGGGAAACCCGCCGGGAAGGCTAGCGTCGCGCAGCCACATCCCGTAGCTGGGAAGACTAGCGTCGCGCAGCCTCATCCCGTAGGGGCTGACCTTGGTCAGCCCTCATCAGGCAAGGTTATCCCTCTTGTGAGGGGCGACTGAGGTAGCCCCCTACGGATGGAGCGGAAGCTCGGCCCCCTACGAGCCGGTCGGAAGTCCCATGGCGTTCGCGATCGCCATCGTCACGCCCACGGCTATCACGCCCACGACAACCAGCGCGATGCCCAAGATTCGCAAACGAGCTCCCTGCAGAAGGCGAAGCCTCGGAGCCGCCCGACGTAAAACGCGGACGTCGGTCAAAATGAAAAGAAAGCCCGTGAAGAACGGAATACCGAACGTCCAATACTGAAAGGCGAGCAGCCAGAACGGCCAGGTGGCGTAACGTTCGTCGGGCGTGAACGGCATTGCGATGAGAACTGCCATGAACAGCAGCCACACCACCAAGAGGGCGACATCGACCACGAGCCCTGCCGTCTCACCGGAGGAGAGCGTCGAGAAAGCACGCCTTACCCGAGAAACGACTACGCCATGCGGTCTGTCATCGATCGGAGCTGCGGCACTCACCGCCGTCGCGGCCCAATCCGCAGGGGAAACCCGACCCGCGCCGGCGACCTGGGTCACAACGACACCCCGGTCTGCAGGAGAAGCCCCGGCTGGGGCGAGCGCCGCGAGGAACGCCGCCTTCAGGTCGCGCACCGTCTGGAAGCGGGCCGCCGGATCAAAGGCGCAGGCGCGCTGGAGCACGGGGCGCAGCGCGAAAGGCACTTCCGGCCCCGCGAATCCCGCCGCAGCCACCGACGGCGACGGATCGCGCTCGGCCAGCAGGTAGTAGAGCAGCATTCCCAACGCGTACACGTCGCTGCGCTCGTCGGTCTGCCCGTAGCCGAACTGCTCGGGCGGCGCGTAGCAGCGCGTGCCGAAATGAGCCGTGTCCCCGTCGGCCCCCTCGCGAAAGACCCGGGCGATACCGAAGTCGATGATCGTAAGGCCCGCATCGCTCACCACGATATTGGTGGGCTTCAAATCGCGATGGATCAACGGCGGCGAGAACTGCTCGTGCAGCTCCATCACCCCGTCGCACAGGAGCGGGAACCACTGCGCCGCCAGGGCGAGCGATCCGTCGCGCTCGTACACCTCGTCCCGCAGCGTGCGCCCTTGGATGTATTCCATGACCACCACCAGCTCGTCGCCGGTGGTATGGACGTCGTAGATGCGCGGCAGATGCCGGAAACGCCGCCCGGCGCGCTGCGCTCGGAACAAGTGGCCGTAGGCATCCCCCATGGCCGCATCAACCGCGATGCGCTTGCGGACGAACGGCCCGAGCTCCGCCGCATTGGCCCCCACGAAGTACACCACTTCGGTCGTCTCGTGGGGCGCCGTCTTCAACACCTCATCGACGCGATAGCAATCATCGCGGGCAAGGGCGGCGAGGTATGCGGCAAGCGGGTCGTTTTCCATAGATGCCATGGTACCAAAGTTAGCTGATGGTCGCCTCGTCGAACCGGTAAAGCTCCTCCTCGGTTTTCTGCAGCGTGTAGCCATGGCTGATGGCGAAGATGACGATGGCATCCCGCCGATTCTTGCAGTACAGCTCGTTGGCGCCTCCCGCCTGCAGAAGGCGGTTCGCCTCGCGCAGCGTGCATCCCATGGCGAAGGCGATCTTCAGCAAGTTGTCCCGGGAGGCGCGGCGGGCGCCGGTGAATATCTGGTAGCCGAAGGTCTCGTTGATACCGGCCTCTCTCACCACCACTGAGCGCTTCAGCCCCTTCTCTAGCAGAAGGGCGTCCAGGTACTCCGCCAAGCTGCGCTCGCCCACCTCGCGCCGTTTGATGAACGCCCGCGGATCCGGCGCGTCCAAGAGCTCGGCCAGCATATCCTCTGTCAGCGGTTCCTCCACGCGCTTCTTTCTCCTTCGACCCATATCACGAAGCCCCTATTGTAGCGCCTCGAGCGCCCGCCTTCGGAGACGGGCGCCCGAGACGTGCGCCATCAGGCACGCTAGCTCAGCGAGAACGTCTGCTCGGCCAAGACGGCGTCGCTGAAGCTCAAAAGCTCCTCGACCTCAACCGTGATGTCGCTCATGTCCTCCAGGGCGTAGCCCATCTCCACCGTCGTAGAGGAACCAGGCTTCACATCGCTCGAGTACTTCTCGGAATCCCAATCGCTGCCGATGGCTGTGCCCAGCTCAACGCCGTTTTGGAACACTTTGGGATAAAGCGCCACCATGAAGCTGGTCGCCTCGTCGGAATTGTTCGTGAAGGTGTAGGTCACCACGACAGCCGGATTTCCCTGATAGTCCTCGGTCACGCGGCAGCCGTCGATGGTGACGCCGTAAGCGGCCTGCGTCGCCTCGCTCTGCTCGGCCGCCTGGGGCTCGGCCGCAGATCCGGAATCTCCGGCCGCTACGCCTTGCGCCGTCGCCGTATCAAGCCCGCTCTCCTCCATGGCCTGGTCGAGGGCGGCGCTGAAGGCGCTCTGCATCACGAGCACAAGGATGAAGGCGATCACAGACAGTACGAGGCCGGCGACGCCTAAGCCCTTACCGCTCTTTTTCCCTTTCGAAATGCCCACCAACCCGACGATGGCGAAGACGATGCCGAGGATGGCCAAAAGGAAGGAGAGGTTGTTGATGATCGGCAGAATCGAAGTGACCAGTGCCACGATTCCCAATACGAGAGAAGCCACGGCCATGGCCGAGCGAGGTTGCGTTTCCATAGATGATTCCCTTCTTCTAAACGCGCTATTCCTAACGGACAAGGAAGAAGGGTATCCGTTCTCGTTAACCGTTTCATTAGCTGCCAGCTAAGGCGACGGCAATTTTTCCCTAGCTCAGATCGACCTTGGCGCGCACGAGGTAGGCGGACAAGGCGACGCCGCCCGCGGCCACGGCAAGGTTCACCACCGTCTGCATGACGGACACCGTGCCGAGCATGAGCGATGCCGTGCCCGTGTCGCCCATCATGGCCAGCACGCCAACGATAGAGAACAGAAGAGAGATCACCCAGCCAATTCCCACATACAGCGCCACGGCCGCGGCCACCTTATGCCGCCGCGCCCACCATGCGCCCAGCGTCAGCGAGAGGAACGCCAGCCCCACGGTGTAGGCGGCGGACACGAGCGCGTTCGCCACGCCTATGACCGACGAGGCCACACCACCGCTGCCCGTCAGCGCCGACCAACCGCCCAAAAGCGACAGCACCACCGACACCATATCCCCATCGCCGTCGGAGATCGCGAGCACGGCCAATGAGGCGAGCGCGCAGGCCGCAAGCGTAAACACCGCCGCCAGCAGGAAGGCGGCGCAGAATTTCGCCGTCACCAGCACGCCCGTGCGCACCGGCAGTGTGAGCGTGAGATAGCCCTCGTCGGTGAACATCGTGCGATAGAAGCGCATGGCGATGAACACGTAGACCGCCACGAGGCTGGCCCACACAAGAAAGGCGCAGAACAGCGCCGCCATCACGAGCACCACGGTCAGGTTGGAAGCGGCCGACGCCTCGTTGACATAACGGGAGGCGAATCCCGCCGCGCGGCTCACGGCGTCGGTGGCCTCGATGCAGCCGATGCCCACCACGCCAGCGACGACCATAATGGCCAGCATGATGGCCGCAGGCTTCACAAGCGCCCGCATTTCCTGGGCGAAGAGCTTTCCTAGCATCGGAACTCCTCTCGGAAGAACGCGTCCAGCGTCGTGCCCTTCCCCTGGGTCACGTAGGCCACGGGCGCGTGCAGAAGCATCTGGCCATAGCGCAGCAGGATGAAGTCGTCCAGAAACGCCTCCACGTCGCGCACGAGGTGGGTGGAAAGGATGATGGACGACTGCGGCCGATAGGCGCGAATAACCGTTTGCAGGATGTAATCGCGGGCCGCCGGATCCACGCCGCCGATGGGCTCGTCCAAAAGATACAGCGCCGCGTGACGGGCCATGACGAGCGTGAGCTGCACCTTCTCAACGGTGCCCTTGGAAAGCGCCGCGCACGGGGCGCCCTCGGGAACGCCGAGCCGAGCGAGCATGTCCCGGGCCAAGGCGGCGTCGAAGTCCTCGTAGAAGTCGGCGAAGAAGGCGATCATCTCGCGCACGCGCATGGAACGGGAGAAGTAGGGCCGCTCGGGCAGGTAGGAGACGAGCGCCTTCGATTCCGGGCCTACCTCATAGCCCGCCACGCGAATGTCGCCCGCCGTCGGATGGGCCACGCCGGCGATCATCTTCAGCAGCGTGGTCTTGCCCGAGCCGTTCGGGCCGAGCAGCCCTACGATGCGGCCGGCGGCCAAGCTGACAGTAAAGCGGTCGAGCGCCACCGTGGCGCCATAGCGCTTAGTGAGGTCGCGGCACTCGAGCAAGGGCGGCGGCGCGACTTCGGGGACAAAGGCATCCACGGGAAGCCTCCTCATCGTTCGGAATCACTGGCTCCATCCTAGCACGGACGCCAACGGCCAAGCGGGAACCCCATCGAATGAGCGAATCGCTCCCGCCGCATGGGCGCATGGACCTTCCCACCGCATGGACGCATGGACGAATCAGTCATGCAGCGCGTTTCCGAAGGCATCGACAATGCACCCTCTTGTTTTGAGAAAGAATTTCGAGTTGTTAGAGTTCGCGCGCAGAAAACCAGCCGCTCCAAATCAGCAATTCAGACAAAACCGCCATCAAAATGGCGAGATCGCCCTCTCATTCGCTCGACTAAGTCTAACAACTCGAAATTCTTGCCAAAAAGAGGGAGGCGCTTTGCTCCAAAAGCGAAAACCCTGGAAGCGCGCCGTCCCGCCCCCGTTAAACCCGCTCGAAGGCCCAGAGGTTGGCACATTGGGCGAGCACGCGCTGAACGTCCCAGGTGCGGGCGCTGTTGGCGGGGCTGTTGGGGTCGTGGATGACCAGCTCGCCGTTGTCGGCCACGCCGGCCACCACGAGAAAGTGTCCCGTGTCCGTGAAGTCGCCGGGGCGCACGCTGCAGATGACGGGATGCCCCTCAGCGAGCTCCGCCGCAAGACGCCCCGCGTCCGCCGGCACCTCATGGGAGGAAAGACCCAGCTCGGCCGCGCCGTCGGTCATGAGGCGCCAGGCGGTGAGTCCCCCCTCCACATAGCCGCCGGCCTCGCTGAAGGCGGCCATGGCGGCGGGATCCTTGTCGGTCTTCCCCGTCAGCGCGATGTAGACCATGGCCAGGCTCGTCGGCCCGCAGCCGGCCTCTCCCACGGTGGCGCCGGCATAGGGAGCGTTGCGGTACTGGGGGTCGGTCTGGTAAAGAAAGGGCAGCTCGCCGCCGCGCCACTCGTCGCACGGGGTGCTGACGGGGTCGGTCGCCTCCTCGGTGCCCGCAGCGTCCGGAGCGACGTCGGCCGTGGGCGAGGCGATGCCCGGCCCCGCAAGCCCCAGCCCTTCGGCGTACAGGTTCGCCATCTGGAAGATGGCGACCAACACGAAAACGGAGAGCGCCGCCACACCCAGCACCGACCACAGATGCCAGCGCCGTCGCCCAATGCGGCGGCCACGCGCGGCGCGGCCCGTGCGGGCCAGACCGCCCAGCATGGCCCTCACCACGCCCGGCACGGCAGCCGAAGCCGCGAACGCCCGCGCCGACCCGCGAGACGGCCGCCGCTGCGGCG
>OLPW01003304.1_pt1 | contig 12778 bp, 11 predicted proteins | sample 1672161 | NCBI WGS metagenome assembly OLPW01 (sample SAMEA3136654, study PRJEB25190) | human gut metagenome
CAGCCGGTGGCATTTCTGGTCATCAAGGATGGCTGCGTGCGCACCATCCAGCTGTCGGATAGCTCCAACAGCATCGACCGCGCCCTGACCATGCTGCCCGAGCTGGTGGAAAAGCTCACCACGCTGGTCAAAAAGGACGATAAGGCACCCGCAGAGGAGCCTAAGGCAGAGTAACCCTTTATAGCAACCTAACCGCAGCCGCAGGCCTTTTGGCCTGCGGTTTATATAGCCGCGCACCGTGCCCCGCAAAAGCAGGGGAGCGGTGCGCGTTTTGAGCGCCGTGAGGCGCACAAGGAGTAATATTATGGCAGAAGAACGTATTCAGAAGATCATGGCCGAGCAGGGTCTGTGCTCCCGCCGCGCCGCCGAGCAGATCATTGCCGAGGGCCGCGTCAAGGTGAACGGCCACCCGGTCAAGGTGGGCGACAAGATGGACCCCAACCGTGACGTGCTCCATGTGGATGACGAGCGCATCTACATCCAGAAAAACCAGCAGCTGTATTATCTGGCGCTGTACAAGCCCCGCGGGTATGTGACCACCGCCAGCGATGAACTTGGCCGCAAGACCGTGATGGACTTGGTCAGCGACATCCCCGCCCGCCTGTACCCGGTGGGCCGCTTGGATAAGGACAGCGAGGGTCTGCTGCTGATGACCAACGATGGCGCCTTTGCACAGGCTGTCACCCATCCGTCCGGCGGTATCTCCAAGCTGTACCGCGTTACCGTGCAGCCCCGCGCCGACGAGGCCACCATCCTCAAGCTGAGCAGCGGCGTCGTGCTGGATGACGGCACCAAGACCATGCCCTGTGCTATCAACGTGGTCACCGACGAGCCCGGCCGCACCGTGATGGAAATGACCCTGAAAGAGGGTAAGAACCGCGAGATCCGCCGGATGTGCGAGAGCGTGGGTCTTGAGGTGGTGCGTCTGAAGCGCAACGCAGAAGGCGTGGTAAAGCTGGGCATGCTCAAGCCCGGCACCTACCGCGAGCTCACCAAGGCCGAGGTGAACGGTCTGCGCGCCGCAGCGGTCAAGGGTCGTGCACAGACCCGCTCTGCTGTCCAGCAGTCCAAGGCTGCTGAGCGCCGTCCCCGCGGCCCTGTGGGCAAAAACGCACCCCGGAAGCAGAAGTAAGGAGTTATCGGATTATGGAACGAGAAACTCTGAAATCCCGTCTGGGCTTTATTCTGCTTTCTGCAGGCTGTGCCATCGGCATCGGCAACGTATGGAAGTTCCCGTATATTGCCGGGCAGGGCGGCGGCGGTGCTTTTGTACTGTTCTACCTGATCTTTCTGGTCATTCTGGGTCTGCCCATCATGACCATGGAGTTTGCCGTGGGACGCGCCTCCCGCAAAAGCCCGGTGCGGGCGTATCAGGCGCTGGAAAAGCCGGGGCAGAAGTGGCACATCCACGGCTACTTTACCCTCATCGGCTGCTACCTGCTGATGATGTTCTACACCACCGTAGCGGGCTGGATGCTGCACTATTTCTACATGACCGCTGCTGGAAAGCTGGCAGGCCTCAACGCCGAGCAGGTGGCTGGTAAGTTTACCGAAATGCTGGCCAGCCCCGCTACTATGACCTTCTGGATGGTATTTGTGGTGGTAGTGAGCATTCTGGTGTGCGCCAAGGGTCTGCAAAGTGGTCTGGAGCGTGTGACCAAGGGCATGATGATCGCCCTGCTCCTCATTATGGTGGTGCTTGCCGTCAACAGCCTGTTCATGCCCGGGGCAAAGGAGGGTCTTTCCTTCTTCCTTGTGCCGGACTTTACCCGGATGCAGGAGGTGGGCGTGGTCAACACACTGGTCTCCGCCATGAATCAGGCCTTCTTCACCCTGAGCCTTGGCATCGGAGCCATGTCCATTTTTGGCAGCTATATCGGCAAGGAACACTCTCTGCTGGGCGAGTCTGTCCGTATCGTGGTTCTGGATACCTTCGTAGCCATCACCGCCGGATTGATCATCTTCCCGGCTTGTTTTACCTACCATGTAGACCAGACCAGCGGCCCCAGCCTGATCTTTATCACCCTGCCCAACATCTTTGCCAATATGTCCATGGGGCGGCTGTGGGGCAGCCTGTTCTTTTTGTTCATGGCCTTTGCAGCCATGTCCACCGTGCTGGCAGTATTCGAGAACATCATCTGCTGCGGCATGGAACTGACCGGTTGCAGCCGCAAAAAGTCCAGTCTGGTGAACCTTGTGCTCATCATCCTGCTGTCCATGCCCTGTGTGCTGGGCTATAACCTGTGGGCATGGGACGGCTTTGCGGTATTCGGCGGTGCTGTGCTGGATGTAGAGGATTTTCTGGTCAGCAACCTCTTCCTGCCGCTGGGCAGCCTGGTATATCTGCTGTTCTGCGTTACCCGCTACGGCTGGGGCTGGCAGAACTACAAAAAAGAGGTCAACACCGGCAAGGGTCTCAAGGTGCAGGACTGGATGCGCGGCTACCTGACTTATGTGCTGCCGCTCATCGTGGTGTTCATCTTTGCATTTGGTCTCTACGACAAATTCCTTGCATAAGTGATCCCAGCGTCTGCTCCGTCTTTGATTGACGAACAGGCGGAACAAGTGTAATATAAAAGCATATAGGGTGCTTCTCCCGGCGGGGAACACTGCTATATGCTTTTTTGTATTCAAAAAGGAGGAAACACACCCATGCACATTCTGGTCTGTGACGATGATGCGGCCTTCGCTGCGCGGATGGACGAGTACATCTCGGAATGGTTCCGCGCCCGGGAGATTCAGGTGCAGAGCACCGTCTGCACCAGCGGTGAGCAGCTGCTGGCTACCCCGGAGCTGGAACGCTACCAGCTGGCGTTTCTGGATGTAGACCTGAAAACCACCGACGGCATTGCACTGGGACGCAAGCTGCGGCAGGTCGCCCCGGATATCGTGCTGGTGTACATTTCGGCTTATCTGGAATTTGCCCCGCAGGGCTACACGGTCAACGCTTACCGCTACCTACTCAAGCGGGATATTGCCGCCCAGCTGCCCAGCTGTCTGGAGGATATTTTTTCCGGCATGTCCGACCTCCGAAAAACGCTGGAGGTGCACCACAACCGTACCACCAGTGAGATCCCGCTGGATCAGATCTATTATCTGGAAAGCGATCTGCGGCAGATCAACGTCTACGGCGATATCCCGCACCAGCCCATCTGCACCTTTTACGGCAAGATCGCTGATCTGCCCGCCATGCTGTACGAAAACGGCTTTTTGCAGGTAGGGCGCAGCGATGTGGTCAATCTGCAATATGTGCGCTCCATCCGCAACTATAAGGTGGAGCTGCGCAGCGGGGTAGAACTGAGCGTCAGCCGACAGTACTATACAGCCATCCGCAGCGCATGGCTGGAATGGAAGGGGCAGTTCGGCGATGAATGAAGAATTCTGGCGCTGGTATATGTACGGCCACTGGATCTGCCTTGCCCAGTGGCTCGGCTTTATCATGGTGGAATATGCTTACCTTGGCAAGGGCAGGGTAAAGCACCCTCTGGTGTGGTCCGGTGTTATAACCATGCTCACGATGACCCTCTCGGTCGTGTACAACTTTGGCTTTTTTACGCCGAGGGCAGTGGCTCTCACGATCCTTTTTCTGTTCATCACCGTCATGCTATTTGGCGGCACACCGGGTCAGAAGTTTACCGCCTGCCTGATCAACGGTACCATGTGCCTGTTGGTCGAAAACAGTATGAGGTATGTCATATCATGGATCCTGAAGTGTGAACTGCAGCAGGTCATCCAACGCGCAGACTGTCTGATCATCATAGCGGTGGCAAATATGGTGGTGGGCGCAGCTGTGGCCTTTTTGGTAGGCAAGTGGCGCAGGCGCAATGCACTGGAGCCTTTGCAGGCGCTGACCATGAGCTTTTTTCCGGGCGTGGTCGTGGTGCTGAACATCCTGCTCATGCTCACAGATAACAACAAAAGGGCCACCATGGCCACAATGGGGATGACAGTGGGGCTTACGGTGGCTGTCATGGTGCATCTGTGCATCGTGGCAATGTTCAATGATCAGGTCATGCAGCGTCGCAGCCTGCATTTTCAGGCCGAACTGGAGCAGCAGCGGGCTTCGGCTCTGCTGGATTCCTACACTGCCCAGCGCCGTCTGACCCATGAGTTCACCAACCACATCAGTGCGTTGCGTGCCTTGCTGGCACAGGGAGATGTGGGCGGTGCGCAGGACTATATTGCCGGTGTGGATAAGGCTGTGGCGGCCAGCACTACCATTATGGATACCCACAACCCGCTGTTGGACTCCATCCTGACTCGCAAGTACGAGGAGGCCACCCGGCAGGGCGTAAGCGTGTATTTTGACCTTTGCGACCTGCGGGATTTCCCGCTGAGCGGGGTGGATATGGTCACCGTGCTGGCAAATCTGCTGGATAACGCCATCTGTGCCGCAGCGCAGGCATACCCACCGGAGGTCTACGTGCGGGTGCGCAAAACGGAGGTGGAATATCTTCTCTCGGTGCGCAATCGGGTGCAACGAGATGTGGAGCTGCCGCCGGATGGGCAGCTGCCCCGCACCACCCGCAAGGAGCCCGGCCACGGCATGGGGCTTTCCAACGTGCGGGACGTTTTGCTGCGCCACGGTGCGGAGTATACCCTGAGCTGCCGGGACAATTGGTTCCGCTTTACCTGTGCGGTGCCCACCGGCAATTCATGACATCTGCACCGTCAGAATATGACAATTTTTGTGCAACAGAAGCGTAACTCTGCTATACTGTGGTCAGTAAAGGAAGCCTTCCGTGCGGACATGGTCACGTTGCGGTGGGAGGGGGGGAATACCCTTCTTTTTAAAAGCTTTGTTGCTGGATGGAAAAACAGCCTGCGGTGCGTGTAAGCAGGCTGCCTACCTTTGCTTTTTTGGGCTGTGCAGGAATGCACAGTACCTTGCTGACGGGGCTTTCTGCGGCGGACCTTTTGGGGGTTGCAGTCGATAAAGTTTCTCGATGTGTCGCAATTCCGGCGCTGCCTGCTGTACGGGAATGGCATAGGCAAGCCGGGGTATCGTGCGCTGCAAAGAGTCCCGTCAGTTTTCTTTTGCACCAAAAAGGACTGCTGTACATGGGTTTTGCCCAGTATAGCAGTCCTTTTTATCTATTAAATCATCGTATCTGCCAGTCAGCAGAAAGCCGACCCGCCGCGCGACTGTTTCGGTAGAAAACCAGCGCGGCAGCTGCGGTTTCCCTCTGCGTCCCTCCCATGAAAAAGCAGCTCAGCCAAGCCCGCAGGCTTGGCTGAGCTGCAAAACTAAAATGCAATTCCTTAAACTATGCGCAGAGCGAAGCGGAGCGCATTTAAAATCGTAAAAAGCGCAGTTACTCCGGCTTTACCTGCAGCTCCTGCTCGCAGTAGATGCAGCGGTACTTGCCGTTGGAGCTCAGCTCAAAGATCTGGTCGCACTCCTCTTCAATGCTGGAGATGCAGCGGGGGTTCTTGCAGCGTACAATGTTCACCAGACGCTTGGGGGGCTTGGGCTGCTCCTTGCGGACAGCCTTGCCGTTTTCAATAATGGTCACGCTGATGTTCGGGTCCAGATAAGCCAGCACATCCAGGTTCAGCCAGGAGGCATCGCCCTCTACCTTGATGATGTCCTTGCGGCCGCTGGCCGTCTTTTTGCTGCGGGCGTTCTGAATCAGCGCCACGCTGGCAGTGCGGTTGCCCGCAATGCCCAGCAGATCCATCAGACCAACGGCAGTACCTGCCTTGATGTGGTCGATGACAATACCGTTCTGAATCTCGTCAATATTCAACATATCAGTTCTCCTCCTTCGGTGCTTTGGGGTCTGCAAGCCCCAGCAGGGTCATGATCAGTGCCATGCGGACGTAAACGCCGTTCTGCACCTGTTCAAAATAAGCGGCGCGGGGGTCATCGTCCACGTCCAGCGCGATCTCGTTCACACGGGGCAGGGGGTGCAGCACCGCCATGGTGGGCTTGGCCTGCGCCATCTTTTCGCGGGTCAGCACATAGCTGTTCTTCAGGCGGATATAGTCCTCCTCGTTGAAGAAGCGCTCCTTCTGCACGCGGGTCATGTACAGGATGTCCAGTTCCGGCATGGATTCCTCCAGACTGCGGGTCTCCTTGTAGGGGATGCCGTTGGCCTCCAGCACGTCGTTGATGATATAATCCGGCACCCGCAGCTCCTCCGGGCTGATCAGCACAAAGCGGATGTTCTTGCAGCGTGCCATGGTCTTGAGCAGGGAGTGGACGGTGCGGCCGAACTTCAAATCACCGCACAGGCCAATGGTCAGATCATCCAGTCTGCCCATGCGGCGGCGAATGGTCATCAGGTCGGTCAGGGTCTGGGTAGGGTGCTGGTGACCGCCGTCACCGGCGTTGATCACCGGAATGCGGGAGTAGCGGGAAGCACGCAGCGGTGCACCCTCTTTTGGGTGGCGCATGGCAACGATATCGGCATAGCAGGAAACCACCCGGATGGTGTCGGCCACGCTCTCGCCCTTGGTGGCGCTGGACACGTTCTCGCTGGGGAAGCCCAGTACATGGCCGCCCAAGTTCAGCATAGCCGCCTCAAAGGACAGGCGGGTGCGGGTGGAGGGCTCGTAGAACAAGGTGGCCAGCTTTTTGTGGTTGGCAACCTCCTGATAGGCAGCAGGGTCGGCGCAGATACGGTCGGCAAGATCAAGCAGCTGTGTGATCTCCTGCTGGGTAAGATCCAAAGGATCGATCAGATGACGCATGGACAGTATACCTCCGTTTAAAGTAGTTTGCGTAAAATGGAAAAATCAAAAAAGTTTGTGTAGTAGCTCAGCGAGCGCATCACCGGCCTGCACAAACGATTGAAACACACTTCGTCCAGCAGCAGCATGGCCTCACCCGGGGCAAGACGCATGGCTGCGCGGATGGCCTCGTCGCCGCAGCTGGCCTTCAGGTGCGCCACATTGGAGGAGATCTGCTGGTGGCACTCCTGCTCCAGGATCTCAAAGATGTCGCCGGTCAGGTCGATGCGGGTGTAGTCCCGGTTGCCGAACAGGCTGCGGGGCAGGTAGTCGATGGAGTAGATCACCGGGGTGGTATCGGCAAGGATACGCTTTTTGATGCAGATCACCTCATCGCCGACCTCCAGCGCCAGCGCGTGGGCCATCTCCTCGCCTGCACGAAGAAGCATCACCTGAATGCCGTCTGCATGGGGGTAGCTGCCAAAGCTGCGGATCAGCGGGTAGTACTCCAGCTTCTGGTCCAAGCGGCTGCGCAGCCCCAGCACAGCACGGTTCACTACCGTGCCAATACCGCGCACCCGTTCCACATAACCGGCGCGCTCCATCTCGCTCAGCGCGTCACGGATCACGGTGCGGCTTACCCCCAACTCGGTGGCAAGGTCTACCTCGGCGGGCAGGCGGTCGGCTTGGGCATAGCGCCCGTTGGTCAGCTCCTCCAGCAGGCTTGCAACAACGCGGTCACTGATCACAGCGCCGCCCAAGCGGCTGGACGATGCCAGTGCGGGATCTTTCATGGATGGTTCCTCCGTTTCCGGGCGGCAGCGCCGCCCCGAACTTCATACGAACGGGCCGGGAGGATTCCTCCACAGCCCCTTCTCTCTTATTATAGCATAATTTGACATTTAGAAAAGCGTCATTTATACTGGAATCTGCTGAAAAGTACGATTTTATTTTGGAGGGCATAGTACAGATGGACTATTTTCTGCAAAAAGTAGGCGGCCGGCCCGCCCGGCAGGCTGTCACCCTACGGCGCTGCACCCCTGCCGAGGCACCGGCGGTGTTCGCGCTGCAAAACGAAGTGCGCGCCGCCATGCCGCACCCGGAGCAGTTCGTGCCGGATACGCTGGAAAACATTACCGGTTATCTGCGCACCGGGGTGTGTATCGGTGCGTGGCAGCAGGGGCGGCTGGGGGCCTACCTCATCCTGCGCCTGTGCGGGCAGAGCAGTGAGAACTACGCTGCTTTTCTGGGCGTGCCGCAAAGTCAGTGGCAACACTGGGCCAACGCAGACAGCGCAGTAGTGCACCCGGACTGGCGGGGCAACGGCTTGCAGCGCGCCATGCTGGAAGCGGCTCTGCCGCTGCTGCCGCCGCAGATCGCCCATCTGGGGGCTACCGTCAGCCCGGACAACAGTTACAGCCTGCACAACGCACAGGCTTCCGGCTTTGTCATCCGCTGCAGCCGGGAGATGTACGGCGGCTACGACCGCTATCTGCTGGAAAAGCAGCTGTAACTCTATGCAGTTTTGGTGTACAACTATTTCGAAATGTGTTATACTATACGGTATGAATAACAGCGAAGGAAACAGGTGAAACCATGGCAGCATCTCTCGGGCAGGAATTCTGCACCCTGCGTGATACTTACATTGAAAAGCAATTCGGCCGCCTGAACGATATGCAGCGGCAGGCTGTGTTTACCACGGATGGCCCGCTGCTCATCCTTGCCGGTGCCGGCAGCGGCAAGACCACCGTGCTGGTCAACCGTATCGCCAACCTCATCCGGTTCGGCTCGGCGCACGGCTCCAAAGAAACGCCCCGCCCGGTGACCGAGGAGGACGTCAAAGCCCTGCGCACCGCCATTATGACCGGTACAGATGCCCCCAGCTGGCTGGACGGGATGCTGCGCCAGAACGCGGTGCGCAGCTGGAACGTGATGGCCATTACCTTTACCAACAAGGCAGCAGGGGAGCTGAAAGAGCGTCTGCGCCGGATGCTGGGCGGCGAGGAAGGGGACGAGGTGTTCGCCTCCACCTTCCACTCGGCCTGTGTGCGCATTCTGCGCCGCTGGGCCGAAGAGATCGGCTACCCCCGCAGCTTTACCATCTATGATACAGACGATGCCCAGCGTGTAATGAAAACCGTATATAAAGAGCTGAGCATCGATGATAAATTCCTGCCCATCAAGGCCGCCATCAACCAGATGAGCCGCTGGAAGGATCAGCTGGTCAGCCCGGAGCAGGCACTTGCAGACCACGCCAGAGACGTGAAGAGCACCCAGACCGCCCGCATCTACGCAGCTTACGAGAAAAAGCTGAAAGAGGCCGGTGCGTTCGATTTTGACGACTTGATCTACCAGACCGTGCAGCTGCTGGCTGAACACCCGGACGTGCGGGAGTTCTACCAGAACAAGTACCGCTACCTGCTGGTGGACGAGTATCAGGATACCAGCGTGGCGCAGTTCCGTCTGGTCAGCCTGCTCACCGGGCCGGAGCGCAACATTTGCGTGGTGGGCGACGACGACCAGAGCATCTACCGCTTCCGCGGCGCTACCATTGAAAATATCCTCAACTTTGAAAAGCTCTATCCCGGCACCAAGACCATCCGTCTGGAGCAGAACTACCGCTCCACCTCCAATATCCTCAACGCAGCCAACTGCGTCATCCAGCACAACACCGAGCGCAAGGGCAAGACCCTGTGGACGGACAACGGTGAGGGCGATAAGGTGCAGGTGTATACCGCCGAGAATGAGCAGGACGAAGCCAGCCATATCGCGGATGTCATCGGTCAGCACCTGAAGGAGGGCGGGCATCTGGCAGACCACGCCATTCTCTACCGTATGAACGCCCAGTCGGCTCCCATCGAAAGCTACTTCACCCGCGCGGGCATCCCGCATAAGATCGTGGGCGGGCAGCGCTTCAACGACCGCAAGGAGGTCAAGGACATTCACTCCTATATGTCTATTGTAGCCAACCCCCGGGACGATGTGCGGCTGCGCCGCATCATCAACGAGCCCGCCCGCAAGATCGGTGCTACCACCGTGGATGTCATTGCAGACCTTGCCGGGCAGCAGGGGGTCAGTATGCTGGATATCATCAGCCATGCAGACCAATACGCGAAACTTTCCCGCGCGGTCATGCCGCTGCTCAAGTTTTGGCAGATCTACCAGCGTTTGCAGGATTCTCTTGCAACCCGCACACTGGACGAGTTTGCCTCCGACGTCATTGAACTGACCGGCTACAAGGCCATGCTGGAAGCAGACGCCGCCAAGGGGCACGAGGATGCCGCCGACCGTCTGCAGAACTTGGGTCAGCTGGTGAACAACGTCAAAAACTACTGTGACCAGCACGGCGAGGAAGCCACGCTGGAGGGCTATCTGGAGGATATCGCCCTCATCAGCGATATCGACAGCTATAACGAGAGTAACGATCAGGTGGTGCTGATGACCATCCACTCTGCCAAGGGCTTGGAGTTCCCCTATGTGTTCCTCATCGGCATGGAGGAGGGCGTTTTCCCCAGCGAGATGAGCAAATACTCCGAAGCAGATCTGGAAGAGGAACGCCGTCTTGCATACGTTGGCATCACCCGTGCCAAAAAGGAACTGTACATCTCCAACAGCGTCACCCGGATGTTGTACGGCCGCACCCAGCGCAACGAGCCCAGCCGCTTTCTGCGGGAGATCGAGCCGGAATATATCGAGGAGACCCGCAGCCCTGTATTGGAACAGCGTTCCCGTATGGGCGGCTGGGGCTCTGAGTACAGTGATACCGTGCCCGGTGGAGCATCCGGTTACTCCGGCCCCTCCGGTTACAGCCGCAGCAGCTACGGCGGCGGTTATGGCTCGGGTTACAGTTCGGGCAACCGCAGCGGCTACCTGAATCGGGAATATAACGCCGGTGAAAGCCGTGGTTTCGGCTCCTCTTACGGCGGAAGAAGCACATCTTCCACCGGCTTTGGCAGCCACTATGGCAACAGCTCCACCCAGCCGACCACAAGAAGCAGCGGATTTGGCTCCGCATATTCCGGCGGAAATGCGACAAAAAATACTGTAAAGCAAACAGTCTTTACGGTAAATTCTGCCGTAAAACCGGCAGCTTCCGGTTCAAAGCACTATGAGCCGGGCGACATCGTGGAGCACAAAGTATTTGGCCGCGGCACGGTGCTGAAAGTAAAGCCCGCTGCCGGGGATCAGATCGTAGAGATCAACTTTGAAAAAGTGGGCATCAAGAAAACGATGGCCAATTTTGCGCCCCTGATCAAGATTACGGAGGAAGAATGACCCTATGATGACTGTTCGTTTGATCGCCCACACCCCGGAACCGGAAAAGGTGGTGGCTGCTGCTGCAAAGCTTTGCTACTCCGACGCCCACATCACCGACCTTCTGGACGGGCTGGACGAGGAAAAAACTGCAAAATTCCTGACCATGCTCAGCGACCTTGGCCATGCCAGTCCCATCGAGCACGCCAGCTTTACCTTTGGCATCGAGGGGGTCAGCCGCACTCTGCTTGCCCAGATCACCCGGCACCGCATCGCATCCTTCAGCGTGCAGAGCCAGCGCTATGTGCGTCTGGATGATTTTCGCTATGTGACGCCCCCGGAGATCGAGGCTATCCCGGAAGCAAAGGCGGCTTTCCTTGCCAGCATGGAGGAGGACGCCCAGCGTTATCTCGACCTTGCCCACAAGCTGGAGGAGGGGCACACCGCCCGCCTGATGGCTGAGGGAATGCCGGAAAAGCAAGCCCGCGCCAAGGCTTCTAAACAGGCCAACGAGGACGCCCGCTTTGTGTTGCCCAACGCCTGCGAGACCAAAATGGTGGTCACCATGAACGCCCGCAGCCTGATGAACTTCTTCCAGCTGCGCTGCTGCAACCGTGCCCAGTGGGAGATCCGGGAACTGGCTGAAAAGATGTTCACGCTGGTGTACCCGGTGGCACCCCATATCTTTGCCAAGGCCGGCCCCGCCTGCCTGTACGGCCCCTGCCCGGAGGGCAAGATGTGCTGCGGCAAGACTGCCGAGGTGCGCGCAAAATATGCCGCCATTAAAGAAGGTGCCGCCGTATGAGCAAGGGCAAACTGATTGTGCTGGAAGGGCTGGACGGAAGCGGCAAGGCCACACAGGCAAAGCTGCTGGCAGAGCATCTCGCCGCGCAGGGTGTGCCGGTACAAAAGATCACCTTCCCGGACTATGCCAGTGATTCCAGCGCACTGGTCAAGATGTATCTGGCCGGGCAGTTCGGCCAGCACCCGGACGATGTAAACGCCTATGCGGCTTCCAGCTTTTACGCGGTGGACCGCTATGCCAGCTATAAAACCAGCTGGGGCAGCTTTTATGAGCAGGGCGGTGTGATCATCGCCGACCGCTACACCACCTCCAACGCGGTGCACCAGTGCTCGAAGCTTCCGCAGGAGCAGTGGGAGGAATATCTGCACTGGCTGTTTGATTACGAGTTCCGTCTGCTGGGACTTCCCGCACCGGACAGGGTCATCTATTTACAGGTAGACCCGGCGGTCAGCCAGCGGCTGATGACCCAGCGCTACCACGGCGACGAAAGCAAAAAGGACGTGCACGAGAAGGATACCGCCTATCTGGCGCGCAGCCGCGCTGCTGCCGAGTTCTGTGCCCGGCATCTTGGCTGGGATACCGTGCACTGCACCAGCGGGGACGCCATGCGCAGCATTGAAGAGATCCAGCAAGAGGTGCAACAGCTTGCCCGGAAAACACTGGGCTGAACGATAAAATATGATAAGAGGGGGCATCCTGAACGATGTATCGTCTGATGCAGCCGTCTGACGAGGCGGCAGTGCTGGCTTTGTGGCAGAGCCAGCATCATGATACCGAAGATTTTGCAAAAATGGTACTGGAACGCTTTGCCGGTGTGCAGAACATTTATGTGGCCGACGAAAACGACGCCATCGTGGCGGCTGCGCTGGCTGTGCCGGTCACCCTGCAGGGGCGCACGGGCAATTATCTGTGCCTGTGCGGCGAGGGCAGTCTGCTGCTGGCGGGTCTGCTGGATACCCTGTGCGCCCACCAAAAGCTGCGGGGCGCAGGCTTCACCGTGACAGTCCCGGCAGACGCGGCACAGGCCGCTTTGCTGCAGGATAA
>OLPW01003317.1_pt1 | contig 12727 bp, 7 predicted proteins | sample 1672161 | NCBI WGS metagenome assembly OLPW01 (sample SAMEA3136654, study PRJEB25190) | human gut metagenome
GCCGAAGTGTTCTTTAACTGCTTTTTGGACATCGCGAATAACGGCTACAACATCAGCTGCACTCGCGTCTCCGGTGTTCACTACGAAACCGGCGTGTTTGGGAGAAACTTGTGCACCCCCTACGGTATGTCCTTGCATTCCAGAATCTTGAATAAGCTTGCCGGCAAAATATCCGGTAGGGCGTTTGAAGGTACTGCCAGCACTGGCCATTTCTAAAGGTTGCTTGGCTGCGCGTCGCTGAGTCAAATCATCCATACGCGCTTGGATAGCAGAGGATTTGTCTGGATGTAATTCCAAATCTACTTGCAACACAATTAAGCCCTCATCGCCCATCATAGAATGACGGTAGCTCCAATCGGCCTCGTTGGCGCTTAGTGTTTTGATACTTCCATCAGGGTAAAGACAGGTAACGGATCGAGCAACATCCTTGAATTCACCCTCGTATGCACCCGCGTTCATGATGGCGGCTCCTCCGATGGATCCTGGAATGCCACTCGCGAATTCATAGCCTGCCAAACCAGCAGCACAAGCCGCTTTGGCGACCGCTTCATTGGTGGCGCCTGCTTGTGCGTGAATCGTATGTTCTTCGATGGTGATATCAGCGAAAGCTGCACCGATTTTGATTACCACACCGCGAAGGCCTTCGTCTGAGACAAGCAGATCGCTTCCGCATCCGATAATCCACCAAGGCATATGAGCTTTTTGAGCAGCTGAAATTGCCTCGTGAATTTCTTCGGCACAGGTTGGCTGAACAAGAAAATCAGCAGGTCCACCAACGCGAAACGTGGTGTGGTTTGCCATAGGCTCATCACAGAGGATGGCATGCGTACCGAAAGTGCGTTTCAGCTCTTGAAAAAGAATATCAGTGCTCATAGAGGTAATCCTTTTGAGGTAATGCTTCTGGTGGGCTTTGTTTTGCTTTGTAAGTGTAGCGCACCAAGATTTTATGCAGGGATAAAGTATTGTTTCGACACATTATTTTTTTGAAGCGGAAAACGAAAAATAGAGTAGCATACAAAAACGAACTAAGCGCTACAGGGTAAACCGGCGCAGGGCAAAATGCAGATGTACTATTGCGATACTTGCTCTGGTCGGATTTGCTGAATAGGAAGGTCGAGGGGCAACATGGAGAAGTATCTATTCTGGGGAGCTTTCTTCTTCGCGTACCTTATTAATGGCATCACGGGGTTTGCAGGCAACATCTTTGCTATGCCTGTTGGAATGTCTACCATCGGGCATGAAACTTCCATCGCTGTTTTGAACTGCACCGGCCTTCTTGCAAGTATCATGATTGCGGCTACAAGCTTTAAGCACATTGTATGGCGCGAAGTTGTGAAAATGTGCGCTATCATGCTGGTTTTTATGTGCGTGGGTGCATGGATTAACACGATCGCACCTCTTGAATTCCTGCAGAAAATATACGGCATTGCTATTTTGGTGATAGCAGCACGCGGTCTTCTCTTGAGCAAGAAGAACAAACTTTTGCCGGAGTGGCTTTTGATTGTTATCGTGGCAATTGCGGGCATTATTCAGGGCATGTTTGTGTCGGGCGGCTCGTTTTTGGCAATTTATGCACTTCAAAAACTTAAGACCAAAGAGGAATTTCGTGCCACTACCACAACGGTCTGGACTATTCTGAACGGAACCTATGGTGCTTACGGCATTATCCAGGGTGATCTGTCGGGGGACGGATGGCTTGTGTTGCTCGTTTGCATCCCGCTGCTTGTTTTAGCTACCTGGCTTGGTGGGCTTATTCAAAAGCGCATCAGTCAAGAACAGTTCATTAAGGCAAGCTATGTCCTGCTCATTGTGGTTGCAATAGTGTTGCTTTTGAAATAGGGCTCAAAAGAGACGAAGCTTAAAAGAAGTAAGGACCAAAAGAGTCCGCGCCCTAAAAACAGATCTCAGAATTCAGAATATAATTATGCGCTTTAGCGATTTGCTTTGAGGCGCGCAAACAGGTTTGTGCTGTTTTGGCGAACCCATGAAATGACCGAGCTTTGCATCATAGTCAAGTTTACATTGCCCATTTTTAAAGGACACAAAACGACGCTCATCATTTTTGTGCGAGGCTTAGCAAGCTTGAGTGCCTCACGTGCTTGCGGTGTTGAAATCATAGCTTGAATGGTCGCTCGCTTTTCTTCGGAGGACAAGGTGCAGTTGCGATTGGTAACATTTTCTATGCAGCCGACAAGGCGTTCAGCATAGCGACGGGCCAAGAATTCGCGCACTTCAGGAGTGTCGATTTCCCAATATTTGAAGAGATCTTTCATCCATCGGTGCTCTTCTTCACGCTTATCGTACATGTCGGCACGGTATTTAGTGTTTTCACTTTCAGCGCGTGCACGAAGGAAATGGTAGTAATGACCGTCCAAACAGCCAACGCGCTCAATATCGCGCATTACCTCCAGGTTGAAGGGCAAGTCGTCCCAGAAAGTGGTGGGGAAGCGTAAATTGTGCTTGTTCAGATAGTCGCGACGATACAACTTGTTCCATGGTGCGTAGAGAAGCTGTGCGTCGAAGAGCTTGTAAGCTTCATTTCTGAATTCTTCACGACTTGCATAAATTTTGTTAGGTGCATTACGCAGTTCGCGGTAATAGCGACCTTCGTTGTCGTAATAGGTGTCAATCGTAAAACCTGTTACCAGTAAGTCCAGATCATGCTCGATGGCGACAGCATACATGTCAGCAAGCATATCGGGGTCGCACCAGTCGTCTCCGTCCATGAAATACAAATAGGTGCCACGTGCAATACCAATAGCGGCATTACGTGCATTTGCTGCACCTGCATTTTCCTGGTGGATAACGCGAATTCTCATATCGTAGTCAGCAAGAGAATCACACAATTCTCCACTGCCATCAGTGCTGCCATCATCTACGAGAAGGATTTCGTAGCTTTTAAAGCTTTGGTTTTCCAGCGAGTTAACCGCACGGCGAAGCCAGGGTTTTACGTTATAAACCGGGATAATGATGCTTATAGATGGACTATGCGACAATTATTATCTTCTTCCAATAACAAGCCAACACCAATGCGCTTGCGAGGCTAACCAAGAATTGCAAATGCAAAGTGAGCCATCAAGTGCAATGAACCATAGTATTTTTGCTACGAATTGTGGGTTCAACAAGCCATTCTATACAAATGTATGTTCAAGAGTTGTGAAGAGCGTATGTGTTCAAATTACCTCCACGTATTGTGGCCTCAGAGAAAAGGTAAAAGGCGGTTGTACAGGAAATTGATGTTTGCGGCACCATATTTTTTTGAAAGGGAACTTTGCTTCTCTGTGGAGGATTGCCAATGAAACATGTCAAGGCGCTCAAATACGGTATATAATCAGAATTTGGCGTAAGCCGATGTTCGGTTCGCCAAATAAGTGACGAACGAGAACTAGAACCAGGAGGGGTCATGAATTGGCTTGAGTATGCCGTGCTCTTCCTTGTTGCGGGTTTGGTCACTATTGCGCTTGTGCCTGCGGTGAAACGTTTGGCGGTTCGCCTTGATGCTATTGATTATCCCAGTGCTCGACGCGTAAACATGCTCCCCATTCCCCGTTTGGGAGGAGTGGCAATTTTAGGCGGCATAATTGCCGCTATTGTTGTGCTTTGCATTGGCGTTGCTTTTTTTGGTTGGGAAAATCCTTTTGTTCCTAATGACGATATTACCCCTAACTATGTAGGGGTATTTATTGGCATTCTTTTTATGTTTGGCGTTGGCGTAGTGGATGATGTGGTGGATCTCAGCCCAAAGATGAAAATGCTTGGCCAGATTATTGCGGCCTGCATTGTGGCGGGATCGGGTCTGCTTCTTGCAAACATTCACAATCCTATCGGTGAAGGATATATCGAATTCGGCTGGGTTGCATATCCTCTTACCGTGTTTTATCTGGTTGCGTTTGCAAACATTATCAATCTTATCGATGGGCTTGATGGCCTCGCAGCTGGAATAACTGCTATTTCGGCAACTACCATTTTGCTGTTTGCTGTTTGGACTGATCGCCCCGATGCGGCAGTATTTAGTGTTTTGTTGTTGGGTGCTTGCATTGGTTTTCTGAAGGATAACTTTTATCCCGCTTCTATATTTATGGGCGATTCCGGCGCTTTGCTGTTGGGCTTTTCGCTGGGTATTATCTCTTTGTTTGCGGTTGCCCGCTCAACCCTTTTTGTTTCTCTGCTGGTTCCTATATTGGCGGCAGGTGTTCCCATTCTTGATACCTTTTTTGCGATTGTGCGCCGAAAGCGAGAGCATCGTCCTATTGATGTGGCGGATAAGGGCCATATTCATCATCGCTTAATGCGAGCTGGGTTTAGTCAGCGCGCGACAGTTCTTATTATGTGGGGATGGACCATTATGCTGTCTGCCTGCGCAATCGTAATCACGGTGGCGGATAATCTTGTTCGCATTCCTATTTTCTTGGTTGCAGCAGGTGTTACGGTGTATGCCATCGTGAAGCTTCGTCTTTTGGGAGATGCGCTTCGTCACCACTTCAATCCACGTACAAAGCCAAATCGCTCCAAGACCAAAGAGGACTCTGAAGAAAACTCTGACGTCGAAAACTCTGCCGTCTCGGTAGAGGAGACCAAAAATTCCCAATCATAAAAGGTTCCATCGAAAAAGTGGTTCGGCTTAGATTGATTCTCGTAAAGTAGTTCTCGTAAAGTGCTTCGGCATAGATTTGATTCTCACAAGGTGGTTCTTGCAAAGCGGTTCAGCATGAAGTGATTCTTCCAAAGTGGATCTCGCAAAGTGTTTCGGCATAAAGCGATTCTCATAAAGCGGTTCAGCACAAAGTAATGCGATTTGCTGATTCGGCCGCCGTCCAAACCTGTCCTAATTGCCCCTGTTCTAATTACCCACTATCCAAACTACCGCTCTAGTTATTCCACGCTCTTAAGCGCTTCGATCATATCGATTTTTGCGAGGGCGCGATTCGAAAGAAGGGCAACAAGGAAAGCGAAGAACAACGTAAGAGCGCAGGCATATACATAGCTTATTGGCTCGATGGTTACCGCAAAGTAAATCGAGGGCATTTTAAGTACATAGGTAAGCGACTGGCTAAAGGCATATCCTAAAGGAATACCGCAGATCATTCCTAGTATCGTAAGCAAAATTGTCTCTTTGTTGACGTAATGGTTTACCTCGCGTTTGCGGAACCCTAGCACCTTGATGGTTGCTAATTCGCGAATACGTTCTGAGATGTTAGTAGTGGACAAAGTGAAGAGCACAACGAATGCAAGGGCTGCTGCTAGCACAATAATGACGTATACCACTGTGTTAATAAGGGAGAAGGATTGCGAGAAATCCTCGTTCATCTTTTGTGTGCTAGTTACGGTCATAAAGGTTTCGTTGCTTGCCAGATCATCGGCAAAAGCTTGCTGATCGGCAGCATCGCTGCTTGCTAAGTTGATGAAGAACCCATTGAGGTCTGCTGCTGTTCCAAAGTACTTTTCATAGGTGCTTTGCGTAATGTAGGCAGCATTACCTAGATAATTGTCGATAACAAACTGAACCGGCACGTCAGCTTGTTTGAGCGCACTGGTTTCGATGTGGGCAGTTCCGCCTGCGGTTATGTCAAGCAATTCTGCAGCATTGCGGGTGAGCAGTATTCCTTCGTTAGTAAGCTCGCAGGGCGTATCTTTTGAAGTGCGGGTATTGATGAACTCTGATAGGGGCGCACCATCAGGAATAATGAAAAGCTGAAGGCTCTCTTTTGTATCGGCACTCACCGTAACACTGTCCACTCCTATACCTTGTACGGAAGATACTCTTGCGTCATCTTTGAGGGTTTGCAGGGAAGTATCAAAATCATCAGCATTTACGACCGCTAACACGTCGTAGCGATTGATGTCGTTGTACTGCATGTCAGAAAGTGCGTGAACCGAATCGCGGATGGCAAAGCCACACACCAAAAGCGCCATGCAGCCCATAATGCCAAAGATAGTCATAAGGAAACGCTTTTTGTAGCGGAAAATATTGCGCGCCGTAACTTTATTTAAGAACGACATGCGTTTCCAAAGAGGCGTGATGCGTTCCAGGAAGATGCGTGATCCTGCCTTGGGTGCTTTTGGTCGCATAAGGGCAGCAGGGGTCTGCTTTAATTCGGATCGGCAGGCAAGAATGGCGGCACCAGCAATACCAACGATGAAGAATAAAATACTGCCAATTCCGTAAAGTGCGTCAAAGGAGTACAGGTATTCGGGTATCTGATACATTGCTTCAAATACGACTGAGAACAAGAAGGTGGGAAAGACAATAAACCCGCACAGACCACCTAAAACACCGCCAATAAGGGAAGCTCCGAGCGCATAGGTGACGTATTTCATCAAGATGGTATGTCGGCTATAGCCAAGAGACTTGTAGGTACCAATAAGGCTGCGCTCTTCTTCAACCATGCGGGTAATGGTAGTAAGAGCAATCAGAACTGCCACAATGATAAATACTACAGGGAACACAAGCCCTATAGCCTCAATCGAAGAAGCATCGCTCTCAACGCTTGTGTATCCTGCGTTGGAGTCGCGGGTTTGCACGTACCACTGTGCCGCTTCGATATCGTCTACTTCAGCACGTGCGTCAGCGATTTGCTGTAAGGCATCAGTCTTTGTTGTTTCATATTTTTGGCGTTGAGTATCAAGTTCGCTTTGCCCCGATCGTAAATCTGCCTCACCTGAGGTAATTTGCTGTTCGCCTGAGGCAATCTCTTGCTTGCTTGCCTCTAATTGCTGACGAGCGGTTTTGAGGGCGGCCTCGCCTTGTTCTATTTGAGTAAGTTTTGCATTGAGATCATGCTCGGTGGTATCAAGCGTCTTTAGTTGTTCGTTAAGAGGAGCAAGCTGACCGGCCCGTTCCTGTTCGATCTTCTGAAGCGCTGCTTGGTACTCTTCTTCGGTTAATTGGCCGTAGTTATATGCAGTCTCTACCTTTGCAGCCTGCTCGTCGCAGGCAGCATTAACCTGTTGTTTGCCCGCTTCAAGCTGTGCACGTCCCTCGCTTACTTGTTGAAGCCCCTCTTCGATTTGAGCTCGTCCACTTGCAAGCTGCTCTGTTTGTGCTTTCAGCTCTGCCTCGCCCTCGGCGATCTGTTGCTTACCATCGGTAATTTTCGATTTGCTGGCGTTTAATTCTGCCCACCCTTGATCAATCTGGGCTTGCGCATCGTTTAACTGAGTTTCCGCATCGGCAAATTCGCTTTGTGCCTGGGCTTCCTCTTCGTCGATAGTGTTGTATGCATCTTGCTTGATCTCGTCGGTGCGAGCCTGTTCGCGTTCTGCGCGCAGCGATTCAATGGCATCAACAACTGCATCGACGGTAGACGAATAGTTATCTGAATAGCTGGACACACCTTCAGTGTTGGCTGTTTTTATATACACGGCGCTAAAGGTATCTGCCATTTCGGGATTTACGGCATCGGGAGTAACGAAAAAGCAGCAGTCGGGTGAAGCGCTCGCGCGGATAGCGATAGGACCAGTTGGGTTGGTTAGCTCCGTTGGATCGATAACAGCACCGGTGATGGTGTATTCGGTGCGCTTAAAGAGGTCATCATCGCCTTGTTCTTCAAGGGTAACGGTATCTCCAAGGGACGCTCCGGAGGCATCCAGGTAGTTTTGCGTTACGGCAACCTCGGTTGCTGTGGTGGGAAGGGATCCCGATACAAGATAAGGCGCATTGATACCTTGATCGGATAGGGCTTTTACATCGACGCTTAAACGTTGGGATCCCGTATCGGTATAGGTGCTTTCTTCCCAAGTGCACTCTGCTGATTCAACGCCTTCAACCTGATCGAGCGCAGCAACATCATCGGCGGTAAGGCCAAGCGTTGATTGAACGGAAATGTCGTAGAGCTGTTGAGAGGTAAAGAACGCATCGGCGGAATTGCGCAGGTCAAAGCAGGACGCACGCAGACCAGTGACCATCGTTACGCCAAGGATGCAAATAACCAAGATGGAGATAAAGCGTTTGCGGCTCTGGATGATCGTTCGCCCTATGTCTTTTCTGAATGCGCTTGCCATGGGTGCCTACTTACGTATCTGTTTTGCTACCATTCGATTTCTGCAATAGGCACGGGGTGCTCGTTTGTCTCAGTTGAGGTAACGCGTCCGCTATTGATTCTGATGACGCGATCAGCCATTGGGGCGAGTGCCGCATTGTGTGTGATGATGAGTGTGGTCATGCCGCTGGTGCGACACATGTCCTGCAAAAGCTGCAGAATTTGTTTGCCTGTTTTATAGTCCAGGGCGCCTGTTGGTTCATCGCATAAAAGAAGCTTGGGGTTTTTCGCCAAAGCGCGCGCGATAGCGACACGCTGCTGCTCACCACCAGAAAGTTGAGTCGGAAAGTTATCAAGACGCTGTCCTAGGCCCACTTGGATAAGAGTCTCGCGTGCATCAAGTGAGTCGGGGCAAATCTGTGCAGCTAACTCAACGTTTTCTTTTGCAGTCAAGGTGGGAACCAGATTGTAGAACTGAAAGACAAAGCCAACAGCAGAACGACGATATTCAACAAGTTGGGATTCGCTGCACCGAGCAATGTCGGTGCCGTCTACGAGTACGCTGCCTGAAGTGGCGCTATCCATGCCGCCCAAAATGTTAAGAGCAGTAGTTTTACCTGCGCCAGAGGCGCCCAGGATAATGGCGAGCTCTCCTTTTTCAACGCAAAAGGTTGCACCATCAAGCGCGCGAATTTCTGTTGCGCCTGATCCATAGCATTTCACTACCTTGTTGAATTCTATATAGGCCATAGACGACCCACTTTCTGGAGATTCTCGGGCGGTTTTCAAAAAGAAAGATGTGGTTGTCCTGATGCGAACAGCCCTTTTGTTTCATGTATGAGTATAGAAGAAATACGGAGTAATAAAACCGACAGGTTAGGTGCTTTATGTCTTAAACACACAACGGGCCCACGCGAGGCGGGCCCGTTGCTAGAGGATGCGCAACGTGAAAGGATTACAAAATGCGCAGGAGGAAAATGAGTTGCCATCAAAACCGATGGGGAAGGAGAGCACGAAAAGTGCTCTTTACGCTATCGTTAATCGCTTCAATCGTTTAGCAAATAGAATGGGTGATCGACAGAGATTAGTCGATAGAGATCAAACGCTTGCGATCCTCAGGCTTTGGCAATTCCTTCTTAGGAACATTGATCTTCAAAATGCCATTGTCAAACTTAGCGGAAATATCCTCTTCAGAAATGTCATCGCCGACATAGAAGCTACGACGGCAAGAACCAACGAAACGCTCCTTGCGCAAGTATGATCCGTTTTCGTCTTTGTCTTCAGTCTTCTGCTCGGTATGAGCATTAATGGTCAGGTAGCCATCGTCCAAAGCGATTTCTACATTTTCTTTCTTGAAGCCAGGAAGATCGATATCGAGTTCATAAGCCTCGGGAGTTTCCTTAATATCGGTTTTCATTAAAGATGCGGAAGTGGTCTTTGGGGTGGTGTCATTAAAGAACCCAAAATCAAAAGGATCACTCAAAAAGTCATTAAAGAAGTTTCTACGTGCTAGCATACTTATCATCCTCTTTCGTGTGTGTGTGCGATGATTGATCGATGCTTGCGCAGGTGCCCCTGCTTTTCAAAGCCAACTCATATAAGCCTTTTCGCATTGCCTTTAAGGGTGTCGCACCTCAAAGCTCGTATGCTTTCAAGCTCTTGTCAGGCTTTGATGAACAAGGCGTTGAACGCTGCGGAAGCCGCTGCGTGAAGCCCTCTCGCTCATCGCGTTCCTTAGTTCACTTGGTATAATAACTCGAAATTAGCACTCTAGGCGTGAGAGTGCTAATTTGGTACCGTTTCGTAAGAGTTCAACAAGTATGTCTAATATGTAGAGAAACTACGGGGGAATTACAGTCAGATGGCGTAAAATGGCGTGAAACACAAAACAAAACTGGTACCATACTTATATGACTGATCGGGATCCTCTAAATAATCGCAGATCGAAAGAATCATCCTCGTATGACGAGGGTGACTTTTCTACTGCCGAGGATCAACAAAACTCCCGATCAAAAACTCCTCTATCAAAATTGAGTGTTTTTGAAAATGCTTTAGAAAACGCCCAATCTGCTTTTAGTTCTTTATCTTCGCTGGTCACTCATCGTGATAAAAGCGGGGAGGCAACCTCTTCGCGTCGTAACGTGCGTGATGAGATGCCTTCTGAGGCTGGAAGGCACCGTAGTTCGGGTCATTTATCTGATCGATCAGAGCGTTTATCTGACAAGTCAGAGCGCGTATCCCGTGCCGACCGCAGCAATCGAGATGGCTTTCATAATCAAACCAAGCGCATCGAACGCACCGATCGTAGCGGCAACGCTGATCGGGTCAATCGTGGTGATCGCGCTGGGCGCACGAGCTATGCTGATCGTGCTAATCGTGCTAGTCGGTTCGATTCGGATTCTCATGATAGGTCGCGTCGCGATTCGTTGAGGCAGGCATCCTTACAGGGGCGCTCATTTGAATCCTCTCGTCAAAAGGGAGCAAATGGTGCGCGACATGCTTCGTCAGCAAATGCACCAGATCGCACTCTGTCAGATCGTACCTTGTCAGATCGCGCACCTCAACGAAAAAGAAGTGGCGGTTCTTTTCGTGAAAACTACGGAAGAGCATCAGACTATGCACGTTTTTCAGATAATGACATCCAAGAGGATCATGGAATAAGCGGACGTCAACGAGGAAATCGTTCAGCGCGTGCGTCTTACCGTGCCTACGAGGACGACTATTCTTTTTCAGCTCAAAATCGTACAAGTCGTGTGAGGCATTCTGAGCGCAATGGACGACAAACCGATTATGGGAACTATTCTGACTATGATGATTGGCGTGATGATCGCTCGTTTGATGAGTATGGTTATGATCGCGACTACGATGATAGATATGCTTCTCGTACGTCTCGAAGGGGACGTCATTCCGAACCTGAAGTTTACGTAAAATCAGGAGGAAGACGCGGGCTGTTTAGCGGCGGATTCGGTGGCGGATTTAGCGGTGGATCGTTTCTTTCCTTCGGATCAGGGGGTTACGGATCGGGATTTCGTGGTGGGCATGCTGCGGGCGGCTCCATTCTCTCGTCATTGCCTCTTCCGGTTTTTTACGCACTTCCCGTTGTGGTGCTCATTTTAATTATTGTGTTGCTTGTGTTTATTGTTTCGTCAGTTCAGTCGTGTACTGCCTCTGATCAGGGTGATCAGGTTGAGGTTCAAGAAGTGCAGCCGATGAATCTGAGCTATCAAGCTTCGGTGACGGGTCTCGATTCGGTAGCGGATTCAGGTACCACTATTGAGAGCTTCACTTTGGCAAATGAGGGACAAAACTATATGCCAACGCTTTCTGATGAGGGCCTTAACTCTATTCAGACGGCGCTTACTCCCTTTACGGAAAACGAGTATGACATCGGCTTCGTTTTGATGGATCTCCAGACGGGTAGTGGTTATGCCTACAATATCGATCAGGAGGTTTACGGTGCGTCGTCGTTTAAGGGTCCGGTGCTCTTGTATGGATGTCAAGAAGCGCTTGAGCCAGGTATTTTATCGATCAATACCGTAAACGATTCAGCTTCGAATGCCATTATTTATTCCGATAATCGCTCGTACTACAACATGCGCGCATTATTCGAGGAATATAGCGAAATCAGTTTGACGAGCTGGCTTGCTAATATGAATATCGATTCCAATGTTGAATCTGATACGTCATTTCCGCATTATTCTGCCCGCGAGTCGGCAAAATTATGGATGAATGCCTACCTGTATTTCACTTCATCTGAGTCTGATCCAGATATCGTTTCTTGGGCGCAAGATTTGTTCTCGCAAACAGAAGTTTCTATGGTGCGTGCCGGGGTAGACCCTACGTTTGCTTTGATAACTGATGGCGGTGATGTGTATATCAGCCAGACTACTCAGGATCAGAGCAGTAACAGCGATCAGAATGGCGACGGCAGCCAGGATGGTGAGGGTGCTCAGGATCAGAGCGGCGACAATAGCCAGGACAATAACCAGGACGGCGGCGACCAGAGTGGCGATCAAAGCTCTGGAGATGCCAGCGACCAAGGTTCTGATAGCCAGGATGCTAACGGCGATCAGTCCGACAATAGCTCCGATGGTGGCGATCAGTCGAATGATGGCGACCAATCAAACGATCAGCAAAATGATCAGTCTTCCGGTCTGTCCGCTGCGGATATGGCATCTTCGCAATCAAATGTTGTTGTTTACGATAAAGCAGGCTGGCTCAACGGAGAAACAGATGATGGCCTGTGCGATGCCGGCATTGTCTATGACGGCGATAAGGCCTATCTTATTTCGGTTATGTCAGGCGCTCCTGACGGCGATGGAACACGTGAAGCTCTCGCTCGCTTGGTTGCTGCTCTTTGGGGACAGCGTGCTACGCTTGCTCCAAGCCAAGGTTATGTGTTGGTGGATCCTGCGCAGGCGCAATCATCAGATCAGGGATCTTCAGATCAAGGCCAGGAATCCGCAGATCAATCAAATTAGCTGAGAATTCCGCAGAAAACGTGGATTTTTCGCTCACTTTTCAAAACCTTCTGCTCATCCAATTGACTTCTTACGCGCGCGCGTTATAAACTGCAAAAGTTCGCTTTCAAAAGCCCCGTGCGAGCTTGAGATTCGAACTCCAAAACGTTCATTGGTTAACGGCTCTTTTCGTTAGTCCAGAAGCGTAAAAGATGTGCAGATAAGCAGTGGGTGTTTGGAGATGGTGGAGTAGGATCCCGCCGCTTCGGATCGGCAGCAACTTTTGAA
>OLPW01003322.1_pt1 | contig 12712 bp, 9 predicted proteins | sample 1672161 | NCBI WGS metagenome assembly OLPW01 (sample SAMEA3136654, study PRJEB25190) | human gut metagenome
CCAACGAGTGGATCACCGGTAAGATCGCAGGCATCTTCGAGTGGGATTCCGCTGCAAGCAAGTACTCTTCCGCTCTGGACGACAGCAACAAGGACGGCTTCACCGTCGGCGAGGAGATCAAGTTCGGCGATAACAACGGCGGCTTCTCCAAGGTGTCCATGGGTCTGGCTATCACCAAGACCTGCAAGAACGTTGCCGAGGCTGCTACCCTGATCAACTTCCTGCTGAACGAGGAAAAGGGCGCTTCCATCATGGGTTCTGAGTGCGGCATCCCCGCTTCCAAGGCTGGCCTGAAGTTCGCTCAGGACGCCGGCGCTGTCAAGGACCTGGTTGCTGAGGCAAATGCCAAGGTCATGGCTTTCACCACCAACAAGCTGGATCCCCTGTTCGAGAACAACGACCTGAAGGCTTCCGGCACCGGCATCTATCAGGAAGTGTTCGATAACATCGACTACGGCGATCAGACCCCTGAAGAGGCTGTCGAGACTCTGCTGGACGGCATGGAGTCTGTCGGCTACACCATCGGCTAAGCTTACCTCTCTCTGACAGCGGTCAGAACCGGATATTCAGTATCTGAAATAAATAAGGGCATCTGCCGCCCGTACGACAGGTGCCCTTGTTTTATCGGAGAATGGTTATCAAACCTTGAAAGAATTGTTACCGGTCTGTGACCTGCTGCACTGTCTGCTTCAAATCCTGTAAAAGGAGGATTTCGGATGAAAAAAAGTAATGCGCCCGCCGGCGCACGAACTCCGTTCCAGAAATGGGTCGATAAGTATCAGGGTCTGTTTTATCTGATTCCCTGGATCATCGGCTTTCTCGTCTTTAAGGCGTTTCCCTTCGGTCAGTCGCTGTATTACAGCTTCACCGATATGAACTTCTTCAAGGACGGCACCAGTTTTGTTGGTCTGGCCAACTACATTACCGCATTCCACACCAGAAAGATCACCAAGGCGCTGATCATCACCTTCAAGTACGCCTTTATCACCGTGCCCCTGAAGCTGATCTTCGCGCTGTTCATTGCCTATATCCTGAACTTCAAGATCGCCTGCGTCAACCTGTTCCGCACTGTGTACTACATCCCCTCCATTCTGGGCGGCTCTGTGGCTATCGCCGTGCTGTGGAAGGCTGTGTTCAGCGTGGACGGTCTGCTGAACACCGTGGTGCGCGCTGTCACCTTTGGTGCGGTGCAGGGCCCCGAGTGGCTGTCTGACCCCAACTACGCGCTGTGGATCATCTGCTTTTTGCGTATATGGCAGTTCGGTTCCGCCATGGTGCTGTTCCTTGCTGCACTGAAGGGCGTGCCCGCAGACCTGTACGAGGCTGCTACCATCGACGGCGCCGGCAAGTGGCGTCAGTTCTTCTCCATCACCGTTCCGATGATCACCCCCATCATCTTCTACAACCTGGTCACTCAGATCTGCCAGGCTTTCCAGGAGTTCAACGGCCCCTACATCATCACCAACGGTGGTCCCCGTGGTTCCACTACCCTGATCTCCCTGCTGGTTTACAACTACGCATTCAAGTCCTACGACATGGGCATGGCTTCTGCTCTGGCATGGATCATGTTCATCATCGTCTGCATCCTGACGATCATTGCGTTCACCAGCCAGAAGAAGTGGGTCTACTACTCGGATGAAAGGTAAGGTGACCAATATGGGAATGAAAGCATCGAATAAGATCGCGACCTTCTTTAAGTACTTCGTGCTGATCCTAGTTGGTATCATCATGATCTATCCTCTGCTGTGGATGATCAGCGCTACCTTCAAGGATAACAGCGAGATCTTTGCAGGCATCAGCCTGTGGATCAAAAAGCCTACGCTAGATGGCTACCGCAACGCCCTGAACAACTTCGGCGGCTCCATCAACATCCTGCAGGCCATGCTCAACACTTACAGCTATGTCATCCCCAAGGTGATCTGCACTGTGGTGTCTGCCTGTATTGCCGCTTACGGCTTTGGCCGTTTCGACTTCCCCGGCCGCAAGCTGCTGTTCAACATCATGCTGGCCACCCTGTTCCTGCCGCAGGTCGTGCTGAACGTGCCCCAGTACCTGCTGTACAACAAGTTCGGCTGGGTGGACAGCCCCTTCTATCTGGCCATCTGGGTGCACTGCGCATTTGCTACCGAGACCTACTTCGTGTATCAGCTGGTGCAGTTCATGCGCAACGTCCCGCGTGATCTGGACGAGGCTGCCGCCATTGACGGCTGCTCCTCTTTCCAGACTCTGTACAAGGTCATCGTGCCCATGCTGGGACCCGCTCTGGTGTCCTGCGCACTGTTCCAGTTCATGTGGAGCTGCAACGACTTTATGGGCCCGCTGCTTTACGTCAGCACCCCCGGCAAATACCCCATGTCCCTGTTCGTCAAGCTGTCTATGGACGGTGATACCGGCTTTGCATGGAACAAGATCCTTGCGCTGTCCCTCATCTCCATCCTGCCGCAGCTGATCGTATTCTTCTGTGCACAGGATCAGTTCGTTGAAGGTATCTCCGCAGGTGCCGTCAAGGGCTAATGCGCCATAAGAACATCTGACCAAGACCAACACCCCCTGTGCTGCTCCCAACGGATGGCACAGGGGGTGTTTTGGTTGATACATCATTTCGTCTGCTTCTTGCGGTACTGCAAAGGACTGATATCCATCACCTCGCGGAACACGCGGCGGAAGTGGGCTGCGCTGGCAAAACCGGTCTGCTCGGCAATAGCGCTGATGGACAGCTCGGTGGTCTCCAGCAGCTTCTGCGCAGCCTCGATGCGGCGGTTGTTCAGATAGTCCACGATGGACTGCCCGGTCACCCGCCGGAACAGGCGGCTGAGATAGTAGGGGGAGAGGTAGAACCGCGCCGCCACCTCGGTAAGGGAGAACTTTTGCCGGTAGTTGGCGGCAAGGTAGGCACACACCTGCTCAATGGTCTCGTTGCGGGGGCGCGCTGCGGCGCTGCTCTCGGCAAGGCACTCCTGCTCGACATAGTGCAGGATGAGCAGCAGGTACAGCCCGCCGGGGTAGTCCTGCTCCGGCATGGCAGCGCGCATCATCTCCAGCAGGGTGCGCAGGCGGCGAACCCACGGCACCGGGCCGTACAGCACCGTTACCTCGCCGGGCAAAAACAGCCGGGCAAAATCCCGCTGGGTGGCGCTGCGCAGCTCGTGCAGGGCGCTGAGCGGGAACCGACAGCCCACCAGTTCCGGTACGGCTGCACCGGCGGCAGAGAGCACTGCGTCCCCCGCGCCCAGCAGCAGCGCGCTGCCGGGGTTTACCAGCAGGCTGTTTTCCCCCATTTGCAGGGTGCAGCTGCCCTCGCTTACCAGCAGAAAGGTGCACGTCTCCTCGTCTGCCGTCAGCTCCAGCTTGCTGCCGTTCAGCCGCACGGTGTCCGCTTTTACCTTTGCATGGATCTTTTCCCGTTCCGCTTTCATCTTGCGCATCCTTTCCGGAAACAGCCCTCCCGGTAGCCGGGAGAGCGCTTTTCCTCATGATACCACGTCTGCCCCGTGGGGGCAAGACAAACTCACAGGAGGTTATTTCGCATGAATCTGACCCTGATCCGTTCCATGACCCGCAGCGCCGTTTTTGAGCTGGAAAACGAGCTGTGCTACCGTCCGGCACACCCCTTTACCGTTGCCCTGAACGGCAAGACGGTATACGAAGCCTGCAACACCAACGTGTTCTCCCTGTTCTCCCTGCTGCCCGGCACCGCCTATACGGTGGAGGTGCAGGCCGAGGGCGAGACCCTGAAGCTGGATTTCACCACCGAGGCTGAGACCTTCTTTGTGGATGCTGCCCGCTATGGTCTGGTGGCCGATGGCGAGACTGACAACACCGTGCGGCTGCAGGCAGCATTGTCCACCTGCCCCAAGGGCGGCACAGTGTATGTGCCCGCCGGTCGTTACCGCACCGCCAGCCTGTTCATGAAGAGCAACACCACCCTGTATCTGGAAAAGGGCGCGGTGCTGCTGGGCGACAACGACCGCACCCACTACCCCATCCTGCCCGGCGTGCTGCCCAGCGAGAACGAAGTGGACGAGTACTACCTGACCGGCTGGGAGGGCAACCCGCTGGACAGCTTTGCGGGCCTGTTGAACATCACGCAGGTGCATGACGTGGTGGTGACCGGCGAGGGCACGCTGGACTGCGATGCCGAAAACGGCGACTGGTGGGTGAACCCCAAGGTCAAGCGCATCGCATGGCGTCCCCGGGCCGTGGCTGCGGTGGACAGCGAGAACGTCTGCCTGCACGGCATCACGGTGCAGAACAGCTACTCGTGGACCATCCACCCCATCTATGTAAAGCACCTCGACCTGCTCAACTTCAATATCAACAACCCCTACAACGCCCCCAACACGGACGGCATCGACCCCGAGAGCTGCAAGTATATCCGCATCATCGGCATGAACATCCATGTGGGCGATGACTGCATCGCCATGAAGGCCAGCAAGGTCTTTTTGGGCATGAAGCTGAAGCGCAGCTGTGAGCACACTGTTATCCGCAACTGCCTGCTGGACAAGGGTCACGGCGGCATCGTCATCGGCAGCGAGATGAGCGGCGGCGTGAAGGACATGGTGGTGACCCAGTGCCTGATGGACCACACCGACCGCGGTCTGCGCGTCAAGACCCGCCGGGGCCGCGGCAACACCGCCGTCATTGACGGACTGGTATTCCGCAACGTGGAGATGCGGGGCGTCAAGGCACCCTTTGTCATCAATATGTTCTACTTCTGCGACCCGGACGGCCACGGCCCCTATGTGCAGTGCCGCGAGCCGATGCCGGTGGACGAGTACACCCCCAAGCTGGGCAGCCTGACCATGGAGAATATCGTGGCTACCGATGCCCAGTTTGCAGGCTGCTACTTTGACGGCCTGCCGGAGCAGCCCATTGAGCGGGTAACCATGCGGGATGTGAGTATCACCTTTGACCCCAACGCCAAGGAGGGACAGGCGGCCATGGCCGACAACCGTCCGCTGGTGAAAAAGCTGGCCATCTATGCCGAGAACGTCAAGGAGATCGACCTGCACAACGTGAAGATCGAGGGCTACGAGGGCGAGCGGCTGCACTTTGTCAACGTAGGACATTTTGAGGAGGACTGACCCATGACCCATGAAGAGATCCTGTCCATGCTGGGTGACTATGTGGACTACCTGATCGCCAATTCCAGCGCCGAGGCACCGATGTGGAACATCGAGAAGGTGCGCAGCGGCAAGCCCAACAAGTGGAACTACATCGACGGCTGCATGATCACCGCCTGCCTGAGCCTGTACAAGACCACCGGCGACGAGAAGTACCTGCGCTTTTCCAAGAACTTCATCGACTGGTTCGTGCAGGAGGATGGCTCCATCAAGACCTACGACCCCAAGGAGTACAATCTGGACAACGTGAATCAGGGCAAGAACCTGTTCACCCTGTACGATATCTTTGGGGATGAAAAGTACCGCAAGGCCATCGAGACCATCCGCAGCCAGCTGGCCACCCAGCCCCGCACCAAAGAGGGGAATTTCTGGCACAAGGACATCTACCCGTGGCAGGTGTGGCTGGACGGCACCTACATGGCCCAGCCCTTCTACATGGAGTACGAGACCCGCTTTAACAAGATGCAGGGCTGCATCGACAGCTACAAGCAGTTCATGAACATCAAAAAGCACATGCGGGACGAAAAGACCGGCCTGTACTACCACGGCTACGATGAGAGCCGCCAGATGTACTGGGCCGACCCCGTCACCGGCTGCAGCCCCAACTTCTGGCTGCGTGCCATGGGCTGGTTCATGGTAGCCATGGTGGACGTGCTGGAGCGGATGGACGAGCAGCTGTACAACGAGTACCGCGGCATCATGGCAATGCTCAAGCAGACCATTGAGGATGTGCATAAATTTCAGGACGAGGAGACCGGCATGTTCTGGCAGGTGATGGACCACCCCGGTGTGGAGGGCAACTACCTCGAGACCAGCGGCACCGCTCTGTTTGCCTACGCGGTGCTCAAAGGCGTGCGTCTGGGCTACCTGCCCAAACGCATGGCGGCATGGGCCGAAAAGGCCTTCTACGGCACCTGCGACAAGTACCTCTCCAAGAACCCGGATGGCAGTCTGCAGCTGGACGGCATCTGTCTGGTGGCGGGTCTTGGCGGCAAGGATCACCGCGACGGCTCTCTGGCCTACTACTTCAGCGAGCCGGTGGTCTGCAACGATGCCAAGGGTGTCGGCCCGCTGGTGCTGGCTTACACCGAAATGATCGCACGCAAGTAAACTGCATATCGTGGGCGGGCAGCTTTCTTGCCGGACACGAGTCGGGCTATTCCATCGCCCGCAGGGCTGTTGCAAAACAGCGTCTCTTTAAAATGTTGAAAACAGCCGCATTCACCGTACAAAACGGGCAGAACGCTGAAAACTCAAAGGCAGATCTCAAAAAAAAATGAGATAGGCAGCCCCTTTCGGGGAAGTCTATCTCATTTTTTCGTTGGGGCTGTTTTGCAACAGCCCCTTCTCTATGGAAAGAGGTTCAACATGAATTCTCGAAGATGTCTTATCAGAACTTGAACAGGTTCACGATGCGCTGCCACAGACGGGTGAAGATGTTGCCTTCCTTCACCGTCTCAGTCTCGGCTGCAGTGGTGTCGGCAGCGGCCACGGTTTCAGCGGTCTTGTAGACGAACTTCACGCTGCTCTCGGCATCGTCCGGTGCACCGGCAAAGCTGGTGTAGTCGTTCAGGCGGTCGGTCATCTCGTCCAGCACGGTCTTCAGGCCATGGAGCTGATCCTGATCCAGCGCGCCGGTCAGCTTGGAGATGCCTTCCTCGTTGAACTGGTTCAGACCGTCGTTCAGCTGGCCAGCGCCGTCATTCAACTGACCTGCACCGGTGTTCAGGGTGTTCACGCCGTCATACAGGGTCTTGGTGCCTGCAGCCAGCTGTGCGCTGCCATCCTTTGCGGAGTGGGCACCGTCCGCAGCGGTCTGCACGCCTGCGGTGTACTGGTTCACGCTGGAAACAAAGAACTGGATCTGAGAAAGGCTGGTCTTCAGGGCGCGGACATCGGCCATATCCTGGCTGTTCTCGATCTGGTACTTCAGCTCTTCGTGGATGGTGTTCTTTGCATCGGCATTGGTCACCATCTCCAGAGCGCCAGTCAGCATGGAAGCGTCAAAGTTCTGCATCAGCTTCAGGGCTGCTTCCAGATCGTGGTTCGTCTTGGTCGCGGACAGATACAGGGCCAGATCCAGCTGGCTATCCTTGAAGCTGGGAGCCTGCTCCCAGATGGTGCGCACCATCTTTTTGCGGCCGGCAGCAAGGGTCTTATCGTTCATGGTGAGGATGTTGTCGATCACAGCCTCGTAGTTCGACCATGTCATGTCCTCGTCGATCAGGCCGCCTTCCTTCAGGGTCTTGTTGGCAGAAGCCAGCACACCGTCCGCCACCTGCTGCGCACCGGCGTTCAGTGCTGCATTGTTGGCGCTCAGGGTGTCCAGACCGTTGGTCAGCTGGCCAAGGCCGTCGTCCAGAGCGGCAGCACCGTTGTTCAGGGTGTTGGCACCGTCCAGCAGGGCCAGAACACCGCCTGCCAGCTGAGAGGTGCCGTCCACCAGCTGGCTCATGGCATCGTTCAGCTGGTTGATGCCGTCGGTCAGGTCGTTGATGCTGCTCAGGTCGAACACGTTGCTCGTACCCAGAGCGGCCGTGCTGGTAGCGCAGGCCACCATGACCTGCGGGCAGGTAAAGTCTTCCACATCGGCTTCCACCGTCACGGTGTCCTGCAGATAGTCTTCGATGCTGTCCACCTCATCGGGCAGCAGGCCGGACAGGGAATCCTTCACGCCCGGCAGGGTGACAAAGGCGGCAACGCTGCTTTTGGCGGCGCTTTCGATCATACCGTGTTCTGCGGTCATGTTGGAAGCATCCCCGCCCAGAATGACGCCCACAGCGGTGATCAGCGGAGTGACGATGGTGCGGTCCTTGCCGTTCACGTTCACGGTGCCGGTCTCGTTGTTCTTCAGGTTGACGGTCACAGTCAGGTGGCCGCTCTTGCCAATGATGTCCTCAAGGGCGGCTTCCTGACCGTCCAGAGCGTAGGTCACCTTCACATCGATGGGCAGGGCCTTGTCGGTATTGCCCTTGTAGTAAACATCGGTGTCGTTGGTGTTCCACACCAGCTCTTCCCCGTTCTGGGTGAACTCGGCATCGCTCTCAGTGTTCTGGATGTCGGTCAGGGTGGTCTTGTCGGTGACGTTTGCAAGGCCGGAGGCGCTGTACAGGTGCTCGCTGACGGTGGTGCTCTTGATGGAGCCGTCGCCGTTCATCACAGCATAGACGGTCTCTGATTTGGAAAAGCTGCTCTTACCAGCTGCAAATGCGGGCATTGCACAGCCTGCGGCGAGGGTGAGAGCCAGCGCCGCACTGGCGAAACGAAGCGATTTTTTCATAACGTAATTACTCCTTTTCAGACTTCTTGGCGTTGGCGGATTCGGGTACCATCCACTTGAGGGTGGTGTGGCGGATGATCCAGTCGCACAGCATCAGGGCTGCGGGCAGCATCACCAGGATGACCACCATGCTGATCAGTGCGCCGCGGGAGATCAGCAGGCAGATGCTCTTCAGCAGCTCCATCTTACTGATGGCAGCCACACCGACGGTGGCGGCAAAGAAGGTCAGGCCGCTGGTCAGGATGGACTGACTGCAGTGCTCCAGCGACTGCTGGGCGGCTTCCTTCGGGGTGCGGCCAAAGGCGCGCTCCTCGTGGTAACGGGTGGTCATCAGGATGGAGTAGTCCACGGTAGCACCCAGCTGGATGGTGCCAATGACGATGCTTGCAATGAAGGGCAGCTGCGTACCGGTGAAGTACGGGATGCCCATGTTGATGGCGATGGCGGCTTCAATGCTGGCCACCAGCAGCGCCGGGATGGAAATGCTCTTGAAGGAAACGGCGATGATGACCAGAACGGCCATGATGGACCAGACGTTGACGTTCTTGAAGTCTACGTCTGCCACTTCGATCAGGTCCTTGGTCATGGCACCCTCGCCGGTGATGACGCCCTCGGGGTCAACGGTCTTGATGAGGGAAATCATCTCGTCCAGCTGGTTGTTGATGGCATCCGTGCCGGTCTTATAGGAGCTGTTGGCAAGGATCAGCTTGTAGCCGCCGGACTGCAGGATTTCCATGATGCTGTCGGGCAGCAGCTCGGTCTGGAAGCCCGGGCCGGTGATGGAATCCAGACTTACCACCTGCGTAATGCCATCCACGTCCTTGAGTTCATCGCACAGGTCGCTCACCTCGGTGGCAGTCAGGTCGTCATGCACCAGAATGAAGTGGCTGGTGGTCATGCCGAAGTCCTCGCCCAGCTTGTTGGTGCCCACGATGCCGGTCAGGTCCTGCGGCAGGGAGTCGAACAGGGTGTAGTACACCTCGGTCTTGTTCTGCGCGATGGCAAAGGGGATGAGGATGAGGATAAAGATAACCACGATGGGCACCGAGTGGTTGGAAACAAAGTAGCTGAGCTTTTTCAGCTTGGGGATCACGGTGCGGTGCTTGTACTTTTCCACCCATTTATCAAAGGTAAGGATCAGGGAGGGCAGGATGACCACGGTGCAGATGACACCGAGGGCAACGCCCTTTGCCATGACAAGGCCGATATCGCGGCCCAGCGTCAGACGCATGGCACACAGTGCCAGGAAGCCTGCAATGGTGGTCAGGCTGGAAGCAGAGATGGAAGTCATGGTCTTGCAGATGGCGCTGGTCATGGCCTCCTCGTTGGAAGAGCGCAGCTCCTTTTCTTCCTGATAGCGGTGCAGCAGGAAGATGGAGAAGTCCATCGTGACACCCAGCTGCAGCACGGTGGCCAGTGCTTCGGTGATGTAGCTGATCTGGCCCAGAAAGATGTTGGTGCCGAAGTTGTACGCAATAGGGAACAAAAGACCCAGCATGAACAGCAGCGGGGTGATGGTGCTTTCCAGCGAAAGGAACAGCACCAGAAGGCTGGCACCCACGGCGATCAGGATGTACATGGGCATTTCCTGATTGACCAGTGCCTTGGTGTCCTGCAGGATAACGCTCATACCGCCGAAGAAGCAGTCCTTGCGCAGCAGCTTTTCGATCTGAGCGACGGCTTCCATGGTCTCGTCGCTGGCGCTGGGGGCGTCAAAGCGGACGATCAGCATGGTGGAATCGTTTTTGCCGAACATGAACTGCTGCACATCGGCGGGCAGCATGGCGGTGGGGATGCTGGGGTCGATCACATCGCTGAGCCAGAAGGTCTGGGTGACGCCGGGCACGGCTTCTATCTCCTTTTTCATAGCGATGAGTTCGTTGGTTGGCAGGCCCTCTACCGTGATCATACCGGTGGAGGCCAGATGGAAATCGTCCTCAAGGGCTACCTCGCCGATCATGGAGTCCAGATCCTGCGGCAGGTAGGTGAGGATGTCATAGTTGATTCGGGTAGCAATTGCGCCGATTGCGGAAGGGATCAACAGCAGGAATGCTACTGTCAGGATCAGCTTGCGCAGCCGCACAATGCCCTGTGCGATCTTTTTCATGAGAACCCTCCATAGAAAATGGTTAAAAATCTTAGTAAAATGACCGGTGGTCATTTCCAAGCAAACACTATTATAACCATGACAAACCGGGTGTCAAGTACAAAAATGACCAGAAGTCAGTTTTCTTATCAACTGCCTGAAATTGTATAGCTTTTTTGACTTGCACTATCGGGAAAGGACTGCTAAAATGATTGAGACAACACAAATGAGCGAATGAAACCGAGCGGAAAAGAGGAATCGTCAGGGAATATGGGTACCGTGGAGGGCAAAAAGCAGGAGAAGCGCCGGGCGCTGCTGGAAGCAGCCTATGATCTGTTTCTGGAGCGAGGTGCCGCAAAAACCAGCGTGGAGGACATCACCAGCCGGGCCAAGGTGGCCAAGGGCACCTTTTATCTGTATTTTCAGGATAAAGGTGCGGTGATGCAGGCGCTGCTGGGCCGGGTGAGTTACCAGCTGCTGAGCGACGCGTGCGAAGCGGTGGAAAAGCAGACAGAGCTCGAAAACTTCCCGGACAAGATGGTGGCGGTGATCGACCACATCATCGAAGCACTGCGAAAGGATACGCTGGTGCTCAAGTTTCTGGAGCACAACTTCATATGGCCGGGGCTGGACCAGATCGAAGCCAGCCGCGAAGCCGAGCCGCTGATGCGCAAGCTGCTGAATGTGGTGCTGACCAGCCCGGAAATGGCCGGCCGCACCGAGCGGGAGATCTACCAGCGCATCACGGCACTGGGCAGCATGTGCATGTCGGTGTGCTATTCCAGCGTGCTGGAGGGCAAACCCGATGATATTGAAGCCATGAAGCCGGTGCTGTACGATATCGTCCGCAGGTCGCTGAAGGCGGAAAAATAAAAAATCACAGAAAAGTATTGCTTTTTTGCACAGGCTGTGGTAAACTATTCAAGTCGATATGACTTATGGACGGTTAGCTCAGCTGGTAGAGCATCTGCTTGACGTGCAGGAGGTCACAGGTTCGAGTCCTGTACCGTCCACCATACAGTTCGTACTCGAACCCGATTCTTTACGAAAAAGGGTTCGGGTACGTTTTTTGTTTATCGGAAGTTCTGCGGAAGGACTACTCGGAACGGTAAACGAGCAAAGGCAGGGTATCACTATGATAGTGGTATCCTGCCTTTTGCTTTGCGGAATCAAGTTCGCTTTGTGCGAACTTGGTCGTCACCCTATATGACGCATTGGGGGCAATCGCTGTGTACGTGCGTACCGGGAGAGCGTGTACACCTCTGGCAAGGTGTAACACACTAGACTTTGTTCCAAAGTCTGTGTGCCAAGGGGCATAGCCCCTTTGGAATCCCTGCGGAGCGTGTACGCACGTACGCAGAAAAATGGCAAAATTTCACTATATCGGGGTGTTCTTTCATGGTGGAGTGTGGTATACTCGGCTTAGCCCAGTAAATCGGAGTTTGACGAGGTAAAAGAATATGAATGGAAAACATCTATTTCTTACATCTGCAGGGTTGACCGATAAGATGAAAGAGAAATTCTTTGATATTATTGGAAAGTGTCCGAAGGATGTGAAAGTGCTTTATATTCCAACAGCTGGCATTGAAACAGATGGTGCAAGAGAGTCGCTTGCAATATGTTTTCATGAACTCTTTCTAATGGGAATTCAGTACGAAAATATATTAGTGTACAATCTGGAATTAATTCTTTCAAAAGACTATCAAAGAACCTATTCTTCGTATGTTACAACCCCGTTTATGCTTACAAGGCTATTAACTTTTGAAGAATTAAACCAATTTGATGCTGTTTTTGTCAGTGGTGGTGATGTATCTGTGCTTTGTCGTGAAATGTCTAGAACTGGTTTTGATAGAATACTTAATAATGCAATTAAAAACGGACTTATATATGTCGGAATCAGTGCAGGAAGTATGTATGCGGCGGGAAATTTAACAGATGGATTACATATTATTGACAATCCTATTATCCCCCATTGGAATGGTTCTGAAACAACAGTATTACCGAACGGCAAAGATGAGATTAAGCTTGCTGATGGAAAAGCTGTTTATGTAGAGGATAATTACATGAGTGTAATATGATGCACATGTAGGATTAGTCAAATTCCAGTTTGCCGTACTCGTTCCAGCAGGGTTTGGGGCAGGCACGCCCCAACAAGAAGCTGTCCCAAAGGGGCAAGAATTTTCAAGAATTGAAAATTTGTGGCCACGGGACGATTCTTGCTCT
>OLPW01003331.1_pt1 | contig 12691 bp, 8 predicted proteins | sample 1672161 | NCBI WGS metagenome assembly OLPW01 (sample SAMEA3136654, study PRJEB25190) | human gut metagenome
AGCAGAGTTTCAGGCAGCCGCCGGTGTCATATCGATTTTGATTTGTTGTCACCTCTCCAAACAGGTCATAACCCTCTGGAACGATAAAGGAAATTTCCAGCCCCTGAACGGTGCCGGTTAATCCACTGGAATAGGAAACCTCTTTTTCCACTTCTTGAACGCTCAGCCTTTGGATACGACAACTCTCGAAACTCAATAGTTTCTCTTTTGCTTTCTGAGAAATCTGTGCGTTTTCGATGAGAACCGAGACAGTGCGGTCGGGATTTGATTCAAAGAAAATTCTGGGGTAATAAGGGGGATCACAGTCATGAATCATATCGGACATTTCATAGTAAATGCAGAGAACATCCAGATAAGGAGAGTCCTGATTGATCATGGTTCGATAGATTTCCCAAGGATTTGGGGTGGAAGCTCCTGCCTGAAAAGAGCGCGGATGGTCTCCTAACAGCGGCTGGAGATATTCGGTGTAGTTTTTTTCTTCCCGATTGTATGCCACCGTAGTTGGAAAATCGCAGATATCCAAAATCTTTTGACCGGAATAAGGGAAGGTGATGACCTCTTCCTGCTGCTGAAAACGGATCTTTTCAAAATCCAGCATAATGGGATAGATTTCCATGGGAATCAAATCACCGTTCTCCTTTTCATAGAGATAGTAGTTGATACTCCAAATATCCTGCTTCAGCCCAATCAGCAGATAGTCTGGCTGGTTCAGGATGACGATGGATTGTTCCTGAAAAAGATCCCGCATCCTCGTCATTTCATTCTGTGACATGGAGGGCAGCTGCGTTTGAGAGAGAACATTGTGAATGGAAAGGAGACAGGAAAAATCTGCTTCCAAGGTTTTGGTGGGCTGCGGTGGTACGGGGATTTCATCGCTGTACTTCCAGAGTGTATCAGAGGCGAGAATAGAGCTGTTCTCCTGTTCATAACTTTTGTCGGATAAATGATAGAACATGGTTCCGAAGACTCCCTGTGCATGAGCCTCTGGTTCAAAGTAGGGGAAGATAACCTGTTTTTCCTTTGCCCGATAGTCAATATCCTCCCAAGCAATTCGCTTCCCCTGCGTGTCAATCTCGGTGATGGAATTTGTTTCCCTCTCATATAGCAGATAGTGCATCTGATTCTGCACATTTCGCAGACCAATAAGATACCCATCACCGGCTTTCATCATGTCAATTTCCTCTCCGCCCCAGTATTCCGGTGTGCGGTAGGGCTTACCTAAAAGACCGGAGAGTAGGTCGTGCACTTCTCGCAGCATGACGAGTTTATCTTCGATAATCTCCGTTTCTTCTGGAGATTTTGTTCCCTGTGGTAAAGCAGTATCAGCGGTGGAAGGCAGGGAAGAAGCAGCTTCGTTTGAGAAATTGGTAGAGTCATCTGTTTCGCTGGAGGTACCGATACTGATGGAGGAATCCACCTTGTCTGACTGCTCCCCACATCCCACAGGAAGGAGACTCAAGCTCAAGGTCAGAATCAGGCAGAGGAATTTTCTGAAAAGATGGTGTTCTTGTAACATGGCGATTCCTCCTTTTTCTTTTATTATACGTCTCTCTGAATAAAAAGAAAAGTCAAGCGTAGAACTTACATATTTTATGAAAAAAATACAGAGCAGTTTTCTAATGCCCCCTAATTTTGATTCCATCTCTTTTTTGGGGAACAAATTCTTCAATCAAGCAACAATCCTACACTGTATTTTAAATATTATAAATCATCACCCTCAGTAGTAACGGCTGCAAACCTACAAATAGGTGTCACGCCCCAAAATGAGAAAAATTACACTTCGTATATTGCTCCTAAAAGCAGGTATGACAAACAGACCTGCAAAGGAGATCATTTTGCAGATCTGGGGTTCCGCAGCGCTGCGCAGCTGACATCATCAGACCATGCTGTTTTGCGGCATGGCTGGCTGCCGTCAGCCGTATATAAAAACGGGTCGTTACACTACACAGCCGGTTTGTAGATCTATCGTATTTAGATATTCTTTTACCTTCGCGTAATAGATTCGCAGAAACTTTGCACCGCCTGCCACAGTATAAACATAGAAGTGCTTACCTTCCGCCCGCTTTCTGTCCATGAACTGAAAGACCTCGTTTTCAGGATCGGAGTGTTGAAGGATTACGCTGAAAATGGTAAACAGTACCCGTCTGAGATGCGGAGATCCTCTCTTTGAAACAGGGCAAGATTTGGAATCAAAAGTTCCCAACTGAAACGGCGGAGCGTCCACACCAGCGAAAGCAACCAGCGCACCTTTGTTTGTGAAGCGGCGCACATCGCCAATCTCCGCCATGAGCTGAGGCCCGGTGATTGGCCCGGCTCCCTGTATTGCCATAACAACCTCATATTCCGGCAGCACCGAGGCCAGATGCTGCATCTCGTTGCGCAGGATTTGCAGGGTATCATACACCTCATTCAGGCTGTCTACGGCTTACGTAATGATCAGCTTGGTGCTATCATTCTTGGTAAGCGTGACAAGCGAGTTGCGGGCAATACCATAAATCCGTTCGGCATCCGAAAGAGAGTAGTGGTATCCGGTTCTTTTGCACCATTTTGGGAAGGTGTCTGCAAAAGTAGACAAAGACGAGGCTGCCACGCAATCTTTATGCCAAAATCGCCGCACAAAATCCACCCACTTTATGTGCCCCACCTTGGTGCGCTGTTCGTCGAACAGCTTATTTGCACCAGGAAAAGTCTGATCCAATTAAAGATAAAAATATCATTCTATCGTATTCTATCTGTGGATATTTTATAATCTGCTAATTTCAATATTTGATCACAAGAATTTATTACATTTAAATCATGTGAAATAATGATTATTATCTTATTTTCTTTTATACTTTCTATATAATCTATAAAAGATTTTGTGGTTAAGCCATCTAGAGCCGAATTGGGTTCATCAAAAATGAGCACCTCCTTTTCACATAGTAACGATCTCGCAATATTAATCTTTTGCTTTTCCCCTCCCGAAATATTGTTAGGAGTAATTATTGTTTCTATCCCTTGTTTTTGCATTTTAAGATATTGAGTCAAATTTAGCATATCAAATATTTCCGACTCTATATTATTGTGTTTTAATCTATCAAAGTAAATGTTGGTTTTAATGGTATCATTCAATATTGGTGATTCCTGTTCTACAACCTCAAAATATTTTTTTCGGAGAAAGTACATATTACATTCTTTAATTGATTTTGTATTTATAATGACATCACCTGTTGTAATACTATCCGTTAATAATCCTAAAATGATTTGTATCAAAGTGCTTTTCCCTGTACCATTGCTTCCAACAAGTGCATATGTTACTCCCTTCTGAAATGTATAATTTATATGACTAAAAACTCTTTTCTCTTTGTAGTTAAATGATAGATTTTTTAAGCATATTTTTTCAATATGATTGGGTATATAAGCACCGTCACTTTCCTCTCCCCATAATAATAATTCTTCGATTCTATTGAACGATACCAATGTTTCTTGATAAAACTCACCTAATTGAAGGTAACAACTAAACAGGCTAATTATCTTAGGAAAATAACTTGAAAGTACAATAAACATACCAATAGAAAGTTCACCCACGATAACCTCTCTGCCTCCTATGACAAACAAAATGATATTAGCAATACACTTTATTGCCTCATCTAAAAACGATAAACCATAGAGTATTGTTTTAAAATTTACAGAAATTGCTCTGTAAGATTGGTATGATTTTTCTAATCTTTTTTCAAAGAAATTCATCAAGGAATGGATTTTAATAAATTTGATATACTGTAATTGTTCCCCCACCTGAGCAAAAAATGAACTCTGCTCTGTCTTTTGCTCTTTTGCTCTGATCATCAAAACATTCTTAACGGAAAGATATAACACATAATAAATAATTGCTATTACAATCAAAATCAATGTAATTTTAAATGAAATTGAAATCATAATCGATAAGGTAATAAATAACGATATCGAATTTAACATAAACTGTGTAAATATATTTATTGTATAATTAATGCAACTTGCAGCATCATGATTTATCTGTTGATTTAAATACATTGGATTTGCCTGATTCACTTTTAAAAGAGAGGCCTTTTGTAAACAATGTATTATATCTTTAGTTATTAGATACACAGAATCCAATCTGATTTTTGTTAATAGCGTCCTGTTTATATATTCTAAAAAAACATACATTCCCCATACAACTGTTAATAATATAATACCGCCATATAGTTCTTTTAAATCCTGATTATTTGTTAGTATATTAATAATATTACCGACTAAATATGGATTAAAAATCGATAGTAGCATGACAACTACACTAATCAAACAAAATGGAATAGCGTATTTCTTTTTTTTTAGAACATATGTTACAGCAAACTTTATAATCTTCATATTAATTCAGACCCTTCAAAAATTCATTATTATGTTTGATGTATACATATGGCGCAATGGCATAAATATCTTGCATTGTCTGAAAACAGTTTGGTTTATACAAATTATTTTTATCCGAAATACCTAATGGACAGCCACCTCCACATAATAAAGCATACTTGCATTTACGACATTCTGGAATGGTCTCAATATTACGTGAATAAATACCATTTTGTTGGTATTCAATCTTCGGAAAGTAAGTTCCTACTGAATAATGTTTTTTTCCAACAGCAGTTATACATGGATAAATGTATCCATGTGGATCAAAAACTAAATAATTATTATGTGCATAGCAATAGTTATACATTGGTCTCATCGGTCTATTATATAGTAAATATTTAAGCAATGGGCTGTTTTCTGATAGGAACGCATGGTTGTTAATATCCATTTCTTGTTCGTTCTTCCCTATATCTAGTGATATTAATCTTTTAGTGAGCATGACTCGTTCTTCTTCGTTAACCTGAAAAACCGGTGTTATCTCAAAACTTAAACACTGATCGGCATTAGGAAGCGTTTCCATTAATATCTTTTTTTGTTCAATACATTCCTCAAGGTTTTCTTTATTAACATTCATACGAATCCTAATCGGAATATTATTTTTCAAACATTTTTCTACTCCATTTATAATTTTATCATATGTAGGTAAACCGTTTGACAAAAAACGCCTAGAATCATGAGTTTTTTTAGAGCCATCTAATGTAACTGTAATACATCTGATTTTTACTTGTTTTAATAATCCTATAAACTCAGATAAATAATATCCGTTTGATGTAATTTGATATTCAACTTCATTCCAACGTTGAAAAACATATTGCACTATCTCATATGTTTTAGGTAGTAGAGGCTCCCCTCCAAATAAATGAATCCTTTTTACTTGACCATATAGCATTGAAAAAATTTTGTTTACCATTTCTTTCGTCATAATTTTAGCAGATGGCGGGTTATCCAATTCAAAGCAATATGGACACCTAAAATTACAACTATAAGTTAGAACTAGCGTAATATTTTCTTTGATTTTTTTTGATTTATCTACAGAGGTTTTTAACTTACTTAAAATATTATCCATAAGTTTTTCTTCTTCTAAAGCATCATCAACAATATACCCACGCTTTAAAAGTTCTTCCAACAGCTTATCTTCTTCCTCATTGCATGGGATAATTTCTTCTACTAATGACCACCTTTTAATTATATTGGATGTTTTCTTATCAATTTCATCAATTAATCCATTTAATGAATTAACTAATAATTGCTTTCCATCGTCCAATGGTATTAAGATTTTATGTTCTATTAATTTCATACTTCCTCCATTGTAAAAGGCAACACATAGGTCATTTATTTATTTTTATACTTTTATAAAAGTTTTATTTACTGACAGTCTATGTTGAAAAGGGGAACATCGGGATGCTCAGCTATAATATTGCGCAATGTCATGCATTTGGATGGTCCTCCATGACATTCTGGAGCCATTTCTTCACTTGCCGGTGCAATCTCATCTTCTGGATTCCAAATTAAATCGTTAATAGGTTTCATAAATTACATCCTTTCTCAAGCTTAAAAAACGCTATGTGTTGCCTTTTATCTGCTATTATTTTCCCTTGTATGCATACATCTTTAGATGAATAATCCATTCATCTATTAGTTCGTTCAACGTTTGTCCATATATCTCTTTTGCGCAATTTACATTTTCATATATCTCTAGAAGATCTATTCGTTCCCCTTTTTCAAGTAAATGAACTAAAAAAGCTGAACCTACATCTGGATTTAGCAAATAAAGCTTTCTATCTTCAGACTTATTAACCTTTTTTTCTAAATCTTCTTTTTTTATTGTTTGTATTGCAATCAAATCTGACCATATATACGCATTTGTCTTATTTGCATCTCCACCTTGAGATATTACTGTTAATAGATATTCTAGTGTAGCATCATCTCCACAATAGCCTCTAAGTATTTGAAGATTCTGAATATAATTATTTCTTATTGCTGTTTCATCACCTGTTTCCATTGTATATAAAATGCTTATTGCAGCACATAAATCTTCTTCAAAAGGTTCTTGTCCTCTACCTCTCCCCTCTTCATATAAGCCTTGTGTATGATAGCCAAATAGCTCTAACATAACATGCACAGCTTCATGTACAACACCAATAGGTGGATATTTTTTCATATTACAGTAATAAATTTCTTTTTTATCTGGATACGAATACTGTCCAGTTAAATTTATATTATCTGTAATTATATAATACACTTTCAGTAGTTCTGAATTTTCTTTGTCGAACCATTCTTCAGTGTATGTAATACTACTTTCTCCTGTTTTTAAATACTCATGTACATTTGCTAAATTCCAGAAATCATTATCTGAAAAGTAATATATTGCCTCTTCTGCTTGTACGCTAAATAAAACGTCTTTATGTATATCTTCCTGATATTGATTAATATAATAATGAAAATAAAAATTCGTATCTTTGAGGTTTGTGTTAGAGACACATTCCATTTCACTATAATAGATTTTCCCTGCATTCTTAAAATTATCTTCAAGATAACATTTGATTAGTGAATGCAATTTATTTTTATAATCCAAGCATTCCACTAATTTTTCCGCCGCCGCAGTTACATCTTTTGAAAGTTCGCTTTTTATTAAATTAGGAATAAACCATTCATCCCCTAATACTGGTAGATTATTTTTTTGAGCATCACATATCCATAACCCTAGATTAAATTCTGATTGAATACCACGATACTGATTAATCCAATATTTTTCCAAGCCACTACATAACCAAATTGGCAGTTTTCCTCCACTGACGAAATACATCAAAATTCCCTCTTGCATTTTATCGTTAGGATTAATTTCCAAATAGTCTATTTTAGAATTACCTTCATAAAAGATACTATTTCCTCGGAAACAAATGTTAACTACACCTGGAATCATCGGTTGTATATGATATTTATTAATTGCTGTTTGCAAAATGATTTCCGCTTTCCAAATAAGCTCTTTTGCAAAATCGTCCATTTCATACGTAAAATAATAATTAGCTAAAGATGTACGATAAAGATTTGTGTATCCTCGCGATTGATATTTAGGAGATATCGTTTCATAAGACTTAACTGGCTTTTCTAAAGTCAGCGTTTGATTGTGAAAAAAGATACAAATCCTACCCAGTATTATCCCCAGCATTATAATAAATAACAAGATATTTTTTTTCATTAAGATATTCTCCTATAATCCTATTTCTTCAGGATTACATGACAAGTTATCTAATATACTTTCGTTCGCATAAATCCCACAAAATTTCGATCGGTTTTGAACGCTAGCAATAAGAGGACATCCACCTAAACAAAGATACTTATATGGACATAGTTTACACTCTTTATCATAGAAGATTGGTGCATGAAAAACCATATCATTAATTTTATCCATATTTAAAGAAACTGTAGGATAATATGTTCCAAGCACGCCCTTATCTTTTTGCCCGCAGTCACAAATATAAACCTTACCGTCCGCTGCAAAAAATAGTTTATCAAAAAATCTAGCCGTGCATAGCATCATAGAAGGTTCAATGAAAACATTCTTACCTCTTAATATTTTTTGAACTAATTCTTCTGTTCCTGGATAAAAATTAACTAATCTACCATTTTCTCCAAAAAAATCTGACATTTTTTTAATATCTTCTTGGGTATTGAACTTAGTATCTATTCCCAGATTATTGCTTAAATTTGTAACTATTCCCTTCCTTACAATACAATTATGTTGATCTATAATGCCTTCTTTTGATAAATACTTTTGAAAGTCTGGGAAAAATTGATAGTTTGTTTTATCCATAACACTTGAAATTATAACTAGTTGATTGTTTGATATCAATTTTTTTATTCCAGAAATAATATTAATATATAACTCATCATGCTTATTATCTGAAAATCGCCGTGGCATATGAATTTCTTTTTTCCCGTCCAATGAAATAGAAAAAAGCTCAATTCGATTTAATGGCAAAGCCTCGTAATATTTTACTATATTAATCCCGTTGGTTTGTATCCTTAACTTTGCGTTCTGCCACTTTTCTGCGCAGTAACGCACTAATCCTACCGTTTCATCATCTAAAATTGGTTCTCCACCTGTTATTCTTATAGTTTTTATATTAAAGTTTTCTTTTGCTAACTCCGAAGCTTTATCTATAAAATCTTGCACATGATTTATCATATCTTTGGATACAGTTTTTCGGTCTGTTAAATACATTTTCTCATAACAATAAATACAATCCATATTACATTTTTGAGTAATTTGAATTCCTATATCAATATTTGTATCATGATAAAATGCTTTGTATTTTCCTTTGAATGAATGATACAACTGTTCATCTACTATATCTAGTGTAGCCTTTTCTATAATTTGTTTTTCGGAAACCAATTGATGATAAAATTTCATTTCTGCATCCGTAAACAATGTTATTTTTTCATTTTTAGAAATCATTGAGCAAACATTTTCAAACTCATTTTTACTTAATACTCTGCGTCTAAACGACGTCAGATGAAACAAAAATGGTTTATACTTTGGATGATTTGCATTGACAACCAAATTATGAAAAAATAACATTCTTCTTCCTCCTTAATGGGTGAAATTATACTGTCGTAAAAATAATATGAACCTATATTAAAAAAGTGGACACCAAAAGGAAGTATCCACATATCCACAAACAACAAAGAGATCCGATACAACGAAGACTTCAAAAGAATACTCGTAAACCTATATCAATCCAGCGACAAAACCCAAACCGCTCTTTGTAAAGAATACAAAGCGTCTCAGACAGCTCTCACTAACTGAATCAACCAATACATAACCGTTGAGACAGATGAAGGTGAAGTCATGACTGACAAACAAGTCAAAGAACTTCAAAGGCAATTTTCTCAACTCCAATAAAAACCTTATATAAAAAACGATTGCTTTCTTCACGACACACTCCGACAACGATTAGGATCGGTTCATAAGTACAGATTTCAACACAACATGAAAACTCTCTGTCGTATTTTACTGATAAACTGCAACACCTACTATAAACATTACAATTCACAACCATCTGACAGAAACAAAGAAAATCAAGTGATTGCTTCCAAGATTCTTCACATCTATACCCACTATAACAAACGACTCGAAGCTTATAAAATTACTCATATTCTTCAATCTGACTATGGCATTCACATCAGTGTCAGACGAGTGTACCGCCTGGTAAAATCACTCTAATTACCAAAGATGTCTGCTGGAAAACCTTTTCATCCTCAAAAATACAATGAAAACGGCGAATGCACCAATCATCTCCAACAGGATTTCAACCAGAAGGCTCTTCATCTTGTCTGGGCAAGCGATTTTACTTATATCAAAACCCCCGGCAATGGTACTATCTCTGCATTGTCATTGATCTTTATTCCCTCAAAATCATCTCCTGGCATATCTCAGGAAAGCCAGATGTTGATCTGGTCACGACTGAGTTCAAAAAAGCCTACAAAAAAAGAAACGCACCATTCAATCTCATGTTTTATTCTGACAGAGAAGCGAAATATACTGCATTTGCATTTCATTCACGTTGTACAGTCATTTTCCAAGAAAGGATATCTTTTCGACAATTCCTGCTGTAAATTTTTCTTCAAATACCTCAAAAAAGAAGAAATTAACCGTAAAACATCCCATTCCCTGCAGAAACTCCAGCTATCAGTATTCGGATACATTGAAGGATTCCATAACGCCATAAGACCACATGGAGCTCTTGGAATGATGACACCAAATGAAAAAGGATAATGGTACTGGGCACAGATCCAAACAGTTCTACTCGTCACTTTTTCTTTATAAACTATGTCCACTTTATTGACTATAATCCAGTTTATCATCTTGATTCACTTACAATTACATATATGTTTTACATCAAAATAATACTTAATAATAAAAAAATCAATATATTTTGCACAACTTACATTTTTAATGTACAAAGTATAATTAGCAAGCAATGCATCGGGATATCCTTTTGCTTTTTCCCCGATGCTACTTGTTGGTGCTCTGCCCCAAACCCCGAGACAAGTGCATTTCATTTCTTGTCGAACACACTCGCGTGTGGCTTTGAGAATTTACATTCTGTTTCCTTCAATGATCAGTAGATCTAAGAGCACACATTTTATCTCTCTATTTTATCTTTCATCTTTTCCCTTTTCTCATCCCCCACCTGCAAAATCTGATCCACATTCTTCTTTGCATCCCGATAGTTTTGCATTTCCTTTTTTAATTTTGCAAATTCCTCTCCAAGCTTCTGCTTTTCGTTCAAAAGCTTCCTGTATTCACTTTGAAGTTCTGAAACGGTAGGAAGTTTTTCTCCAGGAAAGGCATCAAACGCCTTCTTTGCCGCTTCGTGCTGTGCGATTTCTTCCGCGTGCTCCCGATAAAATGCTGTCTTATCCTTTGCCTGTCGATACTTTCGATAAGTCTCACGGGTCTTACTGTATCGAATGATGTGATATTTTAAGTCAGCAACCTCTGCCATTCGCCCTTCCAACTGCTTCATCCTTCCCGAGATCTCCTGAAAACGAGTGCTCACCTCTGCTTCCCTTTGTTCCAGCTGGGTATAATCTGAAATCCCGGCTTCGGTCAGGAAATTTAGTGTGCGGGCTGCTTCCTTGAGATTAAAAACCTTTGCCCAATACTCATAGCCCTTCCCCTTCCCTGCAGCCAGTTTACTTTGAATATCGATGAGAAGGTTTACCTTTCTTCTGTCTGGTACCGGGATTTTTGTCTTGCCATAAATCTTCTCCCGGAGCGATTCTTCAGAATACTCCGCACCCAAGGTTCTGGAACGGGTAAAGCGTTCCTGTCCGGCAGCCCGGAATTTAAGCAGCCCATGTGCGCTGACTTCGTACCCTTCGATGCGCATTTTAGAAAGAAACTCCTCAAAGCTTCGGCTTTCTAAAATCACGCGGTCAATCGTTTGACGAAGATTTGCTTTGTAACTGGTTCCCTTTTTCTCTTCCTTCCACTGGGCGTAATGTGTACCCTTGCCTTTTGGAGAGGAAATTACTGACAACCCATGTTCCTGACACAGCCGATCTGAAATGTTTTGCAACAACAAATAGGAGTTTTTTACGTTGCGAAACTTTCCTGTACACTCAAGATTGGTGCTGTTAAACTCAATGTGGGTATGGATATGTTCCCGATCAATATGGGTCGAGACCACAAACGCATGATTCCCTCCGGTAAATTCCAGTGCCAGCTGATATCCCATCTGATGCGCTTGCTCCGGTGTGATCTCCCCGGGGCGAAAGGATTGCAGCAGAAAATAGGACAGCACATCCCGCTCCTTTGGCTGACTTCTTCCGGTCAAGTTTGCATAGAGCTTCTTACTGATTGCAAATTCCTCCGCGGCAGTTTCGGGAGAACACTGGTAGGTGGAAACCAGTCGTCCCCCGTCTGTCTTCTCTGGATTTTTTCCGTACTCGATTCTGTCTGCCAGATACTGTCGGATACTTTTTCCATCGCTTATCTTTCTGGGCTTTAATTTTGAGATTGCCACCCTCTCCACCTCCAAAACAAAATTTATATCTCCAGTTTGTCCATCAGCTTTCCAATCTGTTTCCAGACAGCAAGATACCCCTGCCGGATATCCTCCACATCTTCTGCATAAAGATTTCTGGTTTCATTGGCTCGACGGGCAATCTGATTTACATTGTTGGAAACATTCCGCAAAAGTCGGATCAGCTCCCGCACATCGCTCATATCAAGATGAATCACATATCCATCCAGCGCCATCTTTCTTAAGTATGCGCGCTGGTTTTTTATGCCCAAAAGTGCCATCTTCTTTGCAATCAGTTCCTTTTCTTCCGGTGACACCTTGGTATAAAGTCCGATTGTCCGCCCTTCCTTTCGCTTCATCGTACCACCTCCTTGTTCGGTTTTTCCTGTGTTGAGATTGGCGGTGTTTCAAATTGTTTGAGTGCCTTGAGGATGGAAGCTTTTTCCTTCTTCTCTTCCTGTGGAGCTTGATCCGTCTGTTTTTCATCCAGGTCAAGCTCCTTGTTTAGCTGTATCAGCCGCTCAGATTTCTGCACCAGTTCCTCTTCCTTGGGGAAGGGGCGTTTGACCTCCTCTTTTGCCTGTTCCAGCTCCGACTGCAAAGTCAGTAGCCGTTCCTGCTGTGTCTTCAGGTGATCCGGTATCTTTTCCAGCACATGGTTGATACGGGAAACTCTGGCGTGTACCGTCTTTGGCTCTGCGACCTCCGGATAAACATCCACGCTGCCGCCGACGACCGTACCTGCGCCAATC
>OLPW01003332.1_pt1 | contig 12689 bp, 8 predicted proteins | sample 1672161 | NCBI WGS metagenome assembly OLPW01 (sample SAMEA3136654, study PRJEB25190) | human gut metagenome
ATCAAAAGACGTTTCGGATCTGTGGAAAGTGTTGTCTTACCTGTTCCTGAAAGTCCGAAGAAAATTGCTGTATTCTCTCCGTTCATGTCTGTGTTTGCGGAACAGTGCATAGAAGCGATTCCTTTCAGCGGCAGATAGTAGTTCATCATAGAGAACATACCTTTTTTCATCTCTCCGCCGTACCATGTATTCAGAATAACCTGCTCACGGCTTGTAATATTGAACATAGCCGCTGTCTCTGAGTTCAATCCCAGTTCTTTATAATTTTCCACTTTTGCTTTTGATGCATTGTATACAACAAAATCCGGCTTAAAGTTCTCAAGCTCTTCCTCTGTCGGCTGAATAAACATATTCTTTACAAAATGAGCCTGCCAAGCAACCTCTACGATAAAACGGATTGCCATACGTGTATCTGCATTTGCTCCGCAAAATGCGTCAACAACAAACAGTCTCTTATTGGAAAGAGTCTCTTATTGGAAAGTTCTTTCAGCGCGATCGCCTTACATGTATCCCATGCTTCCTGGCTTGCCGGATGATTGTCGTTTTTGTATTCATCTGATGTCCACCAAACCGTATCTTTGGAGTTTTCATCCATTACGATAAATTTATCTTTCGGAGAACGTCCTGTATAAATACCTGTCATTACATTAACAGCTCCCAGTTCGCTTTCCTGTCCTTTTTCAAAGCCTTCAAGACTTGAATCTGTCTCTTCTTTAAAAAGCAGCTCATAAGAAGGGTTGTAAACGATTTCCGTAGTTCCTGTAATACCATACTGACTAAGATCAATGTTTGCCATAATATGTCTTACCTCTCTCTTTCTAAAATGTATATTTCACATCTACGCCGCTTAATGCCAGCGTTATGCTTTCATTATACAAAATCATTTTCCAAAAATCAACAATAATATTCATCTATCTCTCTCGATTATATGAAAGTTTTATAAACTGCAAATTCATATGCTCTATTTTATTTCTAAAAAAAACAAAATTACATTTCAATCACCGGAAGTGTCAAAAGGCACATTTGTGGATTTTAAGCGATTGTCAAGGTTTCCGAAAAATCTGGGTTTTGACTCGTCGCCATTTAAAAAATGCAGGATTTTTTTATCAATCCTGCATTTTCTACACGACAAGCCTCTCATAAATTATACATTCAAAATTTCTTTCACGATTTCTTTCATTTTGTCCGAATCGCATTCTCTGTTATGTCTGATCTGAGCATTTCGGATCTCTTTGATCGCATTCGGAATTTCCGTTGCCGACAGGGCGCTCAGCTCATCGATCAATTCAAATTCATCTTTCTTTGCATATTTATCGTCAATGGCAGTCATAACGCTATGGATAAATTTATACGGACTCGCCGTCGAAGCTACGAGACACTTCTTTTCATCCCCACTTTCCTTGCGGTATTGTGCGCATACATGTGCCGCTACCGCCGTATGCGTATCCATCACATACCCTGTTTTCTCATATGTATTTTTAATCGTCTCTTTCGTCTCTTCTTCCGTCGCAAATCCTCCGACAAAATCACCTAACTGTCCGCGCATCTCTTCTGTTATTTCATAAACGCCTTCTTCTTTAAGCTGTCTCATCAACTCGGCATTTTTCCCTGCATCCTGCCCTGCGATTGTATAGATCAAACGCTCCAGATTGCTGGAAATCAAAATGTCCATAGACGGGGAAGATGTCAGGATAAATTCTCTGTTTTTATCATAAACCCCTGTTTTAAAGAAATCAAAAAGCCCTTTATTTTCATTGGATGCACAGATCAGCTTTGCAATCGGCACTCCCATCTGTTTCGCATAATAAGCAGCCAGAATGTTTCCGAAGTTTCCTGTCGGAACCGTCACATTGATCTTTTCTCCCGCTTTGATTTCTTCATTCTCAAGCAGTTTTGCATAAGCGTAAACATAATATACTACCTGCGGAACAAGACGTCCGATATTGATAGAGTTCGCAGATGAAAACTGGTATCCGGCATCTGCCAACTCTTCCGCCAGCTTTTTATCTTCAAAAATCGCTTTCACACCGCTTTGTGCATGATCGAAATTTCCGTGGATCGCCACTACTGATGTGTTCTCTCCTTTTTGAGTCACCATCTGAAGCTCCTGAATACGGCTGACGCCCCCTTTTGGATAAAAAACGATGATCCTCGTTCCCGGAACGTCCGCAAAACCTGCAAGAGCCGCCTTTCCCGTATCTCCTGATGTTGCCGTTAAAATTACAATTTCATTTTTCACATTATTTTTCTTAGCCGACGTAATAAGAAGATGCGGCAAAATCGACAAAGCCATATCCTTAAATGCGATCGTTGCTCCGTGGAACAACTCCAAATGATATGTGTCACCCACTTTTACAAGCGGAGCGATCACTTCTGTATCAAACTTGGAATCATACGCACTGTTGATGCAGTGTTTTAACTCTTCCTCCGTAAAATCCGTAAAAAACTGTTTCATCACAGCATAAGCTGTTTCCTGATAAGACATCCCTTTCAATTCATCAAGCGTAACGTCAAGCTTTGGAATAGATTCCGGAACAAACAATCCCCCGTCATCTGCCAGACCTTTCAAGATCGCCTCGGATGCCGTCACTGTTTTTTCTGAGTTTCTTGTACTCTTATACAATAAATTCATTATTTTACCTCTTTTTCTTTCTGCAACACAATTTTCAACTAAATATATTCCTGAATACTCAGGCACTTTTTCGTTCCCGCCTTATGCAGATCGCCACAATACCGCATACTGCCATCAGCATCGGATAGATCAAATACGGCATAAAATCAAACGGAGTCAGACCTGTAAGAGCCGCAGCCGTAAGAAGCTGAGCGCCGTAAGGGATCAGCCCCTGTCCAACGGATGTAAACATATCCAGCAGAGATGCCGATCTTCTTGGATCAACGTCAAACTCATCACTGATTTCCTTCGCGATCGGGCCTGTCATAACAATCGCTACCGTATTGTTTGCCGTACAAAGATCAACTAAAAACGAAAGCAGCGCAATTCCTCCCTGTGCTCCTTTTGCTCCGTGAATCCTGCTTTTGATCTGATCCAGAATAAACTGGATTCCGCCGTTCATCTTCACAAGCGATACAATACATGCTACAAGAATAGATATTACAGTAATATCATACATCGATACAACGCCATCTCCTACAACAGTAAACATATCCGCTAAAACAATGTTTCCCGTTGCCACTCCCGCTATAAGTGAAATAACAGTTCCGCCGATCAGCACGAGAAATACATTGATTCCGATCAACGCACCTATAAGCACGACAAGATACGGTACAACCTGCCAGAAATTATAGTCTAAATTCTCTGTAATATCGTACGCTACATTGCGCGTCACAAACCAAAAGAACACGACTGTAATGATCGCCGCCGGAAGTACGATCAGAAAATTCATCTTAAACTTATCTTTCATCTCGCATCCCTGCGTTTTTACTGCCGCAATCGTCGTATCAGAGATCATCGACAGGTTATCGCCGAACATTGCCCCGCACACGACGGCAGCTACACAGATTGCCATAGAAAACCCTGTCTGTTTACTGATTCCGACCGCAATCGGAGCAAGCGCCGTGATTGTTCCTACGGAAGTTCCCATCGACACTGAAATAAAACATCCTATAATAAACAGACCTGCCACTGCAAAATGCGGCGGAATAAGAGAGAGTCCCAAATTCACCGTACTGTCCACTCCGCCTGCTGCGGTTACCGCTCCCGAAAAAGCTCCCGCGCAAAGGAAAATAAGACACATAGTAATAATATTTTCCTCTCCGAGTCCTTTTGCGATCACTTCCATCTTTTTCTGAAAACTTACTTTACGGTTCTGCAAAAACGCAACAAATAAAGCAATCAGAAATGCAACTACTGCCGGCATTGCGTAAAAATCCTTAAACAAGATTCCCGCGCCTAAAAAGATTACCAAAAACACGCCTATAGGCAGAAGCGCAAAAGCCTTTCCCTTTTGTTTTTCATTTCCCATTAAATTCTCCCTTTCGTTTTAGATATAATAACCGTTGCAAAAAGGCGGCAGTACTGCCTGCCGCTTTTCTTTTTGCCCGAATTTCGGCTAAAAGAGCCAAAACTTTATATATTATTTCTTTTTACTGTTTGTATAGTTGACCAATCCGCCTGCGGCAATCAATTTCTGCATAAATTCCGGGAAGGGCTGACCTTTAAATTCAGTTCCTTTTGTACGATTGTAAATCATACCACTGTCAAAATCAACCTCAACTTCGTCACCTGCTTCAATTCCCTGTGCCGCTTCCGGACATTCAATAATCGGAAGACCGATATTGATTGCATTTCTGTAAAAGATTCTTGCGAACGTTTCCGCGATAATGCAGCTTACTCCTGCCGTTTTCAAGCAGAGCGGCGCATGTTCTCTGGATGATCCGCATCCGAAATTTTTATTTGCCACAATAATATCTCCCGACTGTACTTTTTTTACAAAATCCGGATCTATATCTGCCATAGCGTGGCTGGCAAGTTCTTGTGCATCAAAGGAATTCAGATATCTTGCCGGAATGATAACGTCTGTATCTACATTGTCTCCGTATTTAAAAACATGTCCGTGCGCTCTCATGATCTTCCTCCTTCTTTCTGTTCTGCACATTGAATATTCCGCGAATCTGCCTCTTCGTCTGCAGCGCTTATTTTTTCGGGATTTGCAATATACCCTTTGATCGCACTTGCAGCGGCAACTTCCGGCGATGCCAGATAAATCAGAGAATCAACATGTCCCATGCGTCCGACAAAATTACGGTTCGTTGTGGAAACACACTTTTCTCCTGCTGCCATAACTCCCATATGCCCGCCCATACACGGTCCGCAGCTCGGAGTATTTACAGCACATCCTGCATCTACAAAAATATCCAGCAGTCCTTCTTTGATACATTGCTTATAAATCTTCTGTGTAGCCGGAACAACCATCACACGCACATCAGGATGTACCGTATGACCTTTCAGTATTGCCGCAGCTTTCCTCATATCTTCCATTCGTCCGTTCGTACAAGAACCAATCACAACCTGATCGATCTTAACCTGTTCCTCTGCCTCGATCTCATCAATCGTCTTTGCGTTTCCCGGCAAATGCGGAAACGCTACCGTCGGACGCACCTTTGACAGATCAATCTCTACAACGTCGTCATAAACCGCATCCTCGTCCGCCTCGTAAACTGTATACGGTTTCTCACAATGAGCGTCAAGATACTCGACCGTCTTTTCATCCACCGGAAAAATCCCGTTTTTCGCACCGGCCTCAATCGCCATATTCGCCATCGTAAAACGATCATCCATAGACAGATTTCCAATTCCGTCACCTGTAAATTCCATTGATTTATAAAGCGCGCCGTCCACTCCGATCTTGCCGATAATGTGAATGATAATATCTTTTCCGCTTACATATTTCCCCGGCTTTCCCGTCAGAACAAACTTGATCGCCGACGGCACTTTAAACCAGATTTCTCCTGTCGCCATTCCGGTTGCCACATCGGTCGTTCCCATTCCTGTTGAAAACGCGCCCAAAGCTCCGTATGTACATGTATGTGAATCCGCTCCGATGATACACTCACCTGCGGTGACAACTCCCGCTTCGGGAAGAATCGCATGTTCCACACCCGATTTTCCCTGTTCAAAATACCATTTCAGCCCCTGCTCCTTCGCATATTCACGAATTGCTTTTGAATTTTCCGCTGATTTGATATCTTTATTCGGTGTAAAATGATCCGGTACAAACACAACCTTATCTTTATCAAATACTTTATCCGACATCTGTCTGATGATCGGCAAAGCCATCGGTCCTGTAATATCATTCGCCATCACGATATCGAGTTTCGCTTCGATCAGCTGCCCTGCTTCCACAGTATCCAATCCTGCGTGAGCAGCCAAAATCTTCTGCGTCATCGTCATTCCCATTTTTGAGACCCCCTTTATCATTCATAAATATGGTCTTTGCCACATCATTTTTATTTCTTTGCGATATATCCTTTTGCCGTAAGCGCTTCTGCACAAAGCACTGCTCCGCCAGCCGCACCTCTTACTGTATTATGTGACAGTCCGATAAACTTAAAGTCATACATGCTGTCCTCTCTGAGACGTCCGATAGACACTCCCATGCCGCGCTCATAATCTACGTCTGCCGTTACCTGCGGACGATTTTCTTCCTCAAGATACTGGATAAACTGCTTCGGCGCGCTCGGCAGTTCTGCTTCCTGCGGGAATCCTTTAAAGTTTACCAGTTTTTCAATTAGCTGTTCTTTTGTCGGTTTCTTTTCAAAATTGATAAATACCGCCGCAGTATGTCCGTTTAATACAGGAACACGCACACACTGACATGTGATCTTCGGAAGCTCGGCTTTTACGATCTCGCCATTTTCCACTTTTCCGAGAACTCTAAGCGGCTCCTGCTCGCTTTTCTCTTCTTCTCCTCCGATAAACGGAATAATATTTCCCAGCATTTCCGGCCAGTCTTTGAATGTTTTTCCTGCTCCTGAAATTGCCTGATATGTTGTAACAACAAGCTCTTTCGGTCCGAATTCTTTCCATGCCGCCAAACACGGAGCGTAACTTTGGATCGAACAGTTCGGTTTTACTGCAATGAATCCTCTCGTTGTACCGAGACGTTTCTTCTGATCTTTGATCACTTCAAAATGTTCTGCATTGATCTCCGGTACTACCATCGGAACGTCCGGCGTCCAGCGATGCGCGCTGTTGTTTGATACGACCGGAGTCTCTGTTTTTGCATATGCCTCTTCGATCACTTTGATCTCTTCTTTGCTCATATCAACCGCGCTGAAAACAAAATCTACAGTCGAAGCTACATGCTCTACGTCATTTACGTTAAGAACAACAAGCTTTTTCACAGCCTCCGGCATCGGCGTATCCATTTTCCAGCGATCGCCTACCGCTTCCTCATATGTCTTTCCTGCAGAACGCGGGCTTGCCGCAACTGTTACAACTTCAAACCACGGATGATCCTCAAGCAGAGAGATAAATCTCTGACCTACCATTCCTGTCGCACCTAAAATACCTACTTTTAATTTCTGTTCCATCTTCTTTCTCCTTTTACTGTTATTTTTCCTGTTATCTTTCTTACTATAGCGCCATATCCACGTCAGCTTCCGCTTGCCTCTATAACCTCTATAGTATCTTCTATCTGTAAAAGCCTGACTCTGCGAAATTCTTTATAAAGCAGGCTGTTCTTTCAAATATTGCCGTTCTGCTCTGATCACCGCTTCCATTGCGTTTTTCCCCGGCGCGCCGATTGTGTTACGCATATCCACGCATGTTTTCATACTGATCGCCTCATATATATCTTCTTCAAAGACAGGAGAAATCGCCTTGAATTCTTCCAAAGACATATCGTCCAAAGCAATATTTTTCTCAATGCAATACAATACAAGTCTTCCAACGATACCATGGGCATCCCTGAACGGAACATTGTGATTTACGAGATAATCCGCAGCATCCGTCGCATTTGTGAAACCGTGCTTTGCACTTTCTTCCATGCGGGCATTGTTAAAACGCATTGTCTTTAACATTCCTGTAAATAATGCAAGACATCCTTTGGTCGTATCGATCGCATCAAATACAAGTTCTTTATCTTCCTGCATATCTTTATTATATGCAAGCGGAATCCCTTTCATCGTCGTCAAAAGTGAAGTGAGAGCTCCGTAAACGCGTCCTGTTTTTCCTCGTACAAGCTCTGCGATATCAGGATTTTTCTTTTGCGGCATAATACTGCTTCCCGTACTGTAAGCGTCGTCAATCTCAACAAATTTGTATTCATTTGTATTCCAGATGATCACTTCTTCCGAAAATCTGCTAAGGTGCATCATAATCGTTGACATGGCAGACAGAAGTTCAATCAGATAGTCTCTGTCCGACACCGAATCCATACTGTTTAAAGTCGGACCGTCAAATCCGAGAAGCAAAGCTGTATATTCTCTGTCCAACGGATATGTCGTTCCCGCCAAAGCTCCGCTTCCGAGAGGACAAAGGTTCATCCTTTTATAAATATCCCGCATCCTCTGATGGTCGCGCTTAAACATTTCAAAATAAGCTCCCATATGATGTGCCAGAGTAATCGGCTGCGCCTTTTGCAGATGTGTAAATCCCGGCATATATGTCTCTGTATTTTCTTCCATCAATTTCAAAAGAACTTCCATAAGTTCTCTTAACAAACTGTCAAGGTGTGTGATCTCATCTCGCGTATAAAGCTTCATATCCAAAGCGACCTGATCGTTTCTGCTTCGCCCTGTATGTAATTTTTTCCCCGCATCTCCGATCCTGTCGATCAGATTCGCTTCTACAAAGCTGTGGATATCTTCATATTCTTCTGTGATCTCAAGCGTTTTGTTCTCTACGTCTCTGCATATACTTTCAAGACCCTCTATGATCTGATCTTTCTCTTCTTTTGTCAGAATCCCCTGTTTTTCAAGCATCGTCACATGAGCAATGCTCCCTCTGATATCCTGTTTATAAAAACGCTTATCAAAAGAAATCGAAGCGTTAAAATTATAAACTAACTGATCTGTTTCTTTCGTAAAACGACCACCCCATAGTTGTGCCATTTCATCTCCTCTTTTCTGTTCTGCATTTTTCACCTAGTTTAACACATTAACGTGCGAAATGTCCATACTTTTTATAAAAACTGTTTTTCTCTATGCTCACGTTCTCTCATTGAAAACTCACATCCACAGTAATCCTGCCTGTAGAGCCCATATTCTTCGGATAATTCTACAGACCGTTTATATCCGTTCCGCTTTTTAAAATCCGAAACTAAATACTCTACGCCGTACTTTTTCCCGACTCGCACTCCGATCTCGTTCAACTTCTGCGAATTTTTCAGAGGGCTGATGCTCAGAGTCGTCGTAAAATAATCAAATCTGCCTTCCGCTGCCTGCTGCGCCGCCTCTTCAAGCCGAAGTTCATAGCATTTCATGCATCGTGCGCCGCCTTCTTTCAAATGCTCCATCCCTTTTGCCATTTCATAGAACTTCTCCTTATCATACTTTCCCGCAAGGAATGAGACCGGATATTGAAACCGCATATCTTTTATCAGTTTCTGCTGCTCTATGATCCGCTTTGTATACTCGCTCTCAGGATAAATATTCGGGTTATAATAAAGCACCGTGATCCTGAAATAGCGGGATAAATATTCCAGCACATAACTGCTGCACGGCGCACAACAGCTATGGATCAAAAGAGTCGGGACACGGCCTTCCTCTTCAAGACGTTTCAATATTTTATCTAATTCCTTTTGATAATTGATTTTCTGAACATTCATCTTAACTGTTCTCCTATATGCTGCGTTACCTTTTTGTTTATTCTACTTATAATAAGATATCATCTCTTTTTCCAAATTACAATGTCAATCCGTTTCATTTCCAAATCAGATCAAGTTCCGATATGTCGATATTCACACACTGCCGCCGGCTCTCATACATTAATCTTAGATACTTAAATAAGAACGGAAGTGACTCTGTGAGACCTTTACTGGAATTAAACAACATCAGTTATTCTTATCATACAATAGACGGAGAAACAAAAGCTTTATCCGATATTTCTTTTCAGCTTGCCCCCGGAGAATTTGCCGCCGTTGTCGGACCTTCCGGATGTGGGAAATCCACACTTCTTTCGTTAATCGCAGGACTTATAGAGGCAGAGAACGGAACAATCTTCCTAGACGGCGAACCATCGGAAAAATCTTTCAGAAAATCTGCCAAAATAGGCTATATGCTTCAGCATGATCACCTTTTTGAATGGAGGAGCATTTTAAAAAACGTCCTGCTCGGCGCTGAAATCAACAAAAGTGTATCCCAGGAAACGAAACAACGGGCAAAAGAACTTCTGCGTCAATACGGATTAAAGCGTTTTATTAACTCCCGCCCGTCTGAATTATCCGGTGGAATGCGGCAAAGAGCAGCTCTGATCCGCACTCTCATGCCGAATCCCGAACTGCTCCTTTTAGATGAACCTTTTTCCGCTCTCGATTATCAAACACGTCTTACCGTCAGCGATGATATCGGAAAAATCATCAAACATTCAGGAAAAACCGCGCTTCTTGTAACCCATGACCTTTCAGAGGCAATCAGCCTTGCCGATCGGATCATCATATTGACAAAACGCCCCGCACATATTGCCCGAATTGTTCCGATTGCATTTTCCATCGAAAACGATACCCCGCTAAACCGAAGAAATGCCCCGGAATTCAAACAATATTTTAACGAAATATGGAAGGAGCTAAATCAAGATGAATGATCAATCTAACGGACAAAAACTTTTTTTAACGCGCCTTCGCCGTCATAGGATCACAGTTTTGATCAGCCGTGTCCTTATTTTAACTGTGTTTCTTTTTTTATGGGAATTATGCGCTCGTTTTGAAATTATAGATTCCTTTATCTTCAGCAGTCCTTCAAAAATCACTCTTTGTTTTTTGGAAATGTTGAAAAACCGATCTCTTTTCCTTCATATCGGGATTACTTTATACGAAACATTTATCAGCTTCATACTCGTCATATTGCTCAGCATCCTTGCGGCAATCTTGCTTTGGTATAGTAAAAAGCTATCGGAAATACTGGAACCATACCTCGTTGTGCTAAACAGCCTTCCGAAATCCGCGCTTGCCCCTCTTCTGATCGTATGGCTCGGCGCAACTTCAAAAACAATTATTATTGCCGGAATGTCCGTCGCCATCTTCGGAAGTATCTTGAATCTGTATACCGCCTTTATCAATGTCGATCAGGAAAAGATCAAACTGATATATACACTGCACGGAAACCGCAGGCATGCGCTTACAAAAGTTGTACTGCCTTCCTCTGTTCCGGCAATCATAAGCAATATGAAAGTCAATATCGGACTTTGTCTTGTGGGAGTCATTATCGGAGAATTTCTCGCTGCCAAAAGCGGACTTGGATATCTGATCATCTATTCCAGTCAGGTATTTAAGATGGATTGGCTTCTCATGTCGATTATTTTGCTCTGTATTATGGCAATGGGATTGTATGCTCTGATCAATGTAGTGGAAAAACGAGTGTTGAAAAAGTATTAAATATGGCAATAGAAGACTGTCGCTTGAAACTTCAAACTCAAGCAGCAGTCTCTTTGCCGACTTAATTGATCTTTTATATTTAAGTAACAAGAGCATTATTTTTGATATTGTTAATAATCTTAACAAATTTTACCTGTTCTTCATATGTAAAAATCAAACTAAATTTATATGGTCTGTCAAACGGCGTTTTCATCAAATCAAGAACATTATTAATATACCCATTTTCTACGACATAATCTACAACTTGTTCAATAAAATGAAGTTGCTCTGTATTTGGTCTTTCTTCTAAAATAAATGTGGAAAACGCAGCATATGCAGCAGTCCGATCCATCTTTGCAATTTTACGAATCAACAAACCGAACGGTGTATCTTGATAATTCATCTCATAATCTTCTGCCGTCCCTAATTCTACAGTAAATATTCGCTCTAACTCGTTATAATCTTCCACAGAAATCGGTTCATTATGCAGGAGTTTATTAATCGCCGGCGTCGTTTTATGTGCTTCAACGTATTCGTTTACTTTTGCCCGGTAATCTTCAAAATCAGATGCAGACAGACTCGTCAATCTTCCTTCTTCTCTAAACACAACTATATCTTTAAAATTTGAATAATGAAGCTTTTCTTTCTTCGCGGGAATGTATTTCATAATTTCACGTAAAGATTTTCTTGTTTCTTCAAATTTCAAAACATCCTGAACATCCCAATAATGATCTGATACAAGTTCTTTCAATTCCGAAATTCTAACTTTTATATCCGGAATCGTAGCGCATTCTTTCAAAAGAATATTTGCATTACCAACAACATACCTTTTTAATCTTCCTAAATTTTTTCCTCCTGTCATAACTGACAACATCAGTCCATACATAAGCACATCAAAACTAATTGCCGCTTCGTCCTTCTCATCTGATACGACAAGTTTTGCAAGGTGATCTATAATTTCTTCTTTATGAATTTCCTCAAGGCATTCATACTGTTTTCGTTCTTTATATCTTTCTACATACCTTAGTTCTAAGCGCACTTCAACCCTTTCTGTTCCCATAGCTTTCACATCATCTACGACATGATCTATCAAATTCTCCCGAATATTCTGATACTTCACATCTACATAATTTGCATCCTGCAAACATTTGATCATCTGGACCATTCGGATAAATCTTGCCGCAACCGGAGCAACTACTTCCCCTGCTTCTCTTCCTTTTGGATGTTCGTCAAAAAATTGAAAATTCCTCATATAATCAAATACAACAAATTCTTTTTTATCCTCGCCTTCCCCAAAAAGGTTTTCACAAAGTCTTGTTCCTCGACCTAACATCTGCTCAAATTTAATCCGGCTATAAACTTTCTTGGCAAAAACAAGATTTGTAATTTCCGGCACATCTATCCCGGTTTCCAGCATATCTACAGTCACCGTAATAAACGGATAGTCATCCGCTTTTTTAAAATCCTTAAGATTTTGTCCTGCATATGGCTCATCACAAACCACCAACTTGCAAAAATTACCTTTATATTGCGGATATAATTCATTAAATCGATCAACAATAAATTTTGCATGCAATTTATTTTGTGCGAAAATAATTGTCTTCCCGACATGATTTCCATTTTTATGTCTAATGCCGTTATTCATCAAAATGGAAA
>OLPW01003334.1_pt1 | contig 12683 bp, 15 predicted proteins | sample 1672161 | NCBI WGS metagenome assembly OLPW01 (sample SAMEA3136654, study PRJEB25190) | human gut metagenome
AACGCAAATGAACCGCCCCGGTTTCCGAAGCAGGAAGCCGGGGCGGTTTTTGTGTTGACTGGCAGAATATCCAAACGGTAAAATATACATGCAACAATTTCCGGAGTGGATGTGGAAATTCTGGACGTGGAACGAATTGAGCAAAAATGCTATAATTTTAACAGCGATAAGAAAATAAATGTGCTAATCAACAGGCCGGGGAGGTGAAAAGATGGACGAGCGGATCTGGACGATCGCTGAAATACTGGACCAAAGTGGCCCTATGACGGCGGATGAACTGGCCGCACAACTGAAACTCAGCGGCAAAACAGTGCGGAGCCTGATTAAGACCTACGCAAAGGAAATGCAGGAAAATGGCTTTTGCATCACAGCCAAACCCGGCAGGGGGTTCGGCATTGAGATCACGGATGCACAGACGTATGTGTCGGGCAGCAAACCACAGCAGGGAGAACAGACCGGCATCCCGCAGGACGCGCAGGAGCGGATACAGCGGCTGAGGCAGTATCTGCTGGAAAAGGATGGCTATTCCAAGCTGGATGATCTAAGCGAGCAGTTCTTCATGTCGCGGCGGTCAATCTCCAACGATCTGCGCGAAGTGGAGCGGCAGCTGGCGGAATACGGGCTGAGCATCCGCCGCAAACCGGGCTACGGCATCTGCGTGGTAGGCCGTGAGACGAACCGTAGGATCTGCATTGCGGCGCAGCGGGACGAGAGCCGCCCGGTCGGGCAGCAGATACAGGAGCTGGTCAGCCGGGTGCTGGAAAAAGAAAAATTCGCCATGTCCACGATGGCGCTGGATAATCTGGCGGTCCACCTTGAGGTCGCAGTGGAGCGCATCCGCACGGGGCACGCGATAGAAAGCTCGGATGGTATGCAGGCAGACCTTCCGGAGCGGATCCTGGAAGTGGCCAGCCACATCGCCGTGCAGATCGAAAACATGACGGGCGTGGCTTTTCCACTGCCGGAGGTCTGCTACATTGCTATGCATCTGAACGGCAAACAGATGTACCGGGCAAACGCAATGACCTCGGATGAAAATTTGGTGATTCCACAGGAGGTCAACCACATCGTATCGGATATGATCGAGCAAATCTACGAGGCGTTCCGCATCGACTTCCGGGACAATCTGGAACTGCGCATGGGCCTGTGCATGCACATGGTGCCCTTGCTAGCGCGGATCAAGAGTGGGATGCGGATGAAGAACCCGATCCTGCAGGATATCAAGCGGGAGTATCCGCTGGCCTACGAGATGGCCACGCAGGCGTGCAGCGTGTTGCAAGACATCAGCCCGAACCCCATCAAGGAGGACGAGATCGGTTATATCGCCGTCAGCTTTGCGCTGGCACTGGAACGGCAGAAGGCCAAAGAGTGGGCACCTAAAAACATCCTGATCGTCTGCGCCAGCGGCAAAGGCAGCGCCCAGCTGCTGGCTTACCGCTACCAGCAGAAATTCGGCAAGAATTTGGGCCGGGTACAGACCTGTGACGTGATCGGGCTGCGGAGCGTGAACTTCAGTAAGATCGACTATGTGTTTTCCACGGTGCCTATTCCCATTTATGTCCCGGTGCCCATCCGACAGATCCAGTTCTTCCCCACCGAAAAAGAACTGACCCAGATGAAAAAGCTCTTGATGCAGGGCAAAAAGGGGACTGTGGAAGAATATTTCAGCCCGGAGCTATTTCTGCCACATCTCAACTGCGAAACACGGGAGCAGGTACTGGAACAGATGTGCCGGTTCGTGTGCGGCAAAAAAAAGCTGCCGGATGATTTTTTACAGCTCGTGAAAAAGCGGGAATCGCTGGCCGCCACTTCGTTTGGTGGGCTGGTGGCAATGCCGCATCCGTGGAAGGCAGTCAGCAAAGATACCTTCGTTTGTCTTGCCATTCTGGACAAGCCCGTGCAGTGGGGCGAAGCAAAGGTACAGGTGGTATTTCTGGTGTCCATCGCGGACGATGCCACCGCAAAACTGCAAAAATTCTATCAGGTTGTTGCGCAGCTTATGGTCGATGAAGCCTGCATCTGCAAATTGATCGCAGAGCGCCGGTTCGAGGTCCTGTTGGGGCTGCTGAGACAAAAAGAACAAGGACTGGAGGAACAAGAAAATGGTTGATGACGAGAAGTACGAAGTTGCATTTGAAATTATCGCCTGCGCTGGTGATGCAAAATCGCTGGCACTGATGGCAATCGAGGAGGCCCGCAACGGCAATTTTGAACAGGCCGAAAAAAATCTGGCCGAAGCAAGAGAGCAGATGGCCAAGGCGCACGATGTACAGAACGATATGCTGCAGAGCGAAGCTCAGGGCAAGAGCGTGGAACTGAACATCGTGCTGATCCACGCAGAGGATCACCTGACCATGGCAATCATGTCCATCGATTTTGCAGAAGAGTTCATTGAACTCTATAAGCAGAATCATAAATAAACACGGAACACAAGAAAGGAAGAATCGTTATGAAGATCATGCTGGCTTGTTGCTTGGGAATGTCCACGAGCGTCGTTGTCCAGAAGATGAAGGACGCTGCAAAGGAGCAGGGCAAGGACTATGAGATCTGGGCTGTGGATCAGAACAAGATTGCGGAGAACGTTGGCAACTTTGATGTGCTGCTGCTGGGCCCGCAGGTGCGCCATCTGCAGCGCAAGGTCAAGGCAACTGTGGGTGACAGTGCACCGGTGGCGGTCATTGATGCACTGGCCTATGGCCGCTGCAACGGTGCTGCCATTCTGAAGCAGGCCGAGGATCTGGTGAACAACGGCTGAGTTGTTCGGAAAATCCCTTTTGGAGGAGAAAAAACATGAGTAAATTTAGCGACAAGTTCGTTGATGGCATGAGCCTGGTGGCCGAAAAAGTGGACGAAAACAAGTTCCTTGGTGCAATCAAGGATTCGTTCACCATCTACATGCCGTTCGTTATCGTTGGCTCGTTCATGAACCTGTTCAACACCATCCTGTGCAGCACCACTACCGGCCTTGCCAAGTGGGTCCCCGCACTGGAAGCACTGAAGCCTATCTTTACCGCTGCAAACTTTGCAACGCTGTCTTGCATGACCCTGCCCATCGTGTTCCTGATCGGCCTCAAGCTGGGCAAGAAGAACAATGTGCCAGAGCACATCTCCGCTATTATGGCGCTGGCTTCCTATCTGACCATCTGCCCGCAGATCGTCTCTGTAGTGGTGGACGACAAGACTGGCACCGCCAGTGGCCTGCCCGGTGCAGCATTGGGTTCTCAGGGTCTGTTCGTGGGTATGCTGATCGCCATTCTGGCAAGCCAGCTGTTCGCCTTCCTGATGACCTTCGATAAGCTCAAGATCAAGATGCCGGCATCTGTTCCCACTGCTATCACTACTTCTTTCAACGCTCTGATCCCCATCGTGCTCACCCTGTTGGGCGTTTCCGTTGGCGGTTACGCATTCCGTCAGATCAGCGGCCAGTACCTGACCGACTGGATCTACACCACCATCCAGCATCCTCTGGAGAATGCATTCCAGAGTCCTGCCGGTCTGTTCATCATCATTCTGGTCTGCCGTGCATTCTGGTTCCTGGGTATCCATGGTGACCTGATCATCAAGCCTGTGCGTGACCCGTTCTTAGCTGCTGCTCTGGCTGCAAACGTTGCCGCTGTTGCTGCTGGTCAGACTCCGTCCTCTCCCATCACCTACGGCTTCTGGGTCGCATTTGTGGCTCTGCCGGTTTCTCTGCCCGTCTGTCTGGCCATCTTCCTGGTGTCTAAGCGTGAAGATTATCGCGCTGTTGCCAAAGTTGCCATTGGCCCCGCACTGTTCGGCATCAGCGAGCCCATGGTCTTTGGCCTGCCTCTGGTTTTGAACACCACCATGCTGATTCCCTCCATCCTCTCTGTTATGCTGTGCTCCGGTACTGCACTGTTTGCAAGTACGATTGGCTTTATGCCCTGCAACACCGTTGACGTTGCCTTTGGTACGCCCGTGCTGCTGAGTGCACTGATTGGCCACGGCTGGCAGGGTGTTGTGGTGCAGATTATTGGTCTGGCACTGGCAACGCTGGTGTATATCCCCTTCATGATCGTTGCCAATAAGCAGGCAGAAGCAGAGCAGGCCGCTCAGAACTGATAGAAGGAGAACTGCTGTGAAAACCTTTGCAAAAAACTTCTTATGGGGCGGCGCACTGGCGGCAAACCAGTGCGAGGGCGCTTATCTGGAAGATGGAAAGGGCTTAGAGATCTGCGACCTGCTGGAGACCGGCAAAGATCGTTTCATCAAGCTGGATCCGGCGCTGGAACTGCATGAGGGGCACGTCTATCCCTCTCATGAAGCGATCGATTTCTATCATCACTACAAAGAAGATATTGCCATGTTTGGCGAGATGGGCATGAAGTGCCTGCGCACCTCCATTGCATGGAGTCGCATTTTCCCGAACGGCGACGATGCCGAGCCAAACGAGAAGGGTCTGACCTACTACGAGGATATGTTCCGGGAATTGCACCGCTGGGGCATTGAACCGGTGATCACGATCTCTCACTTTGAGACTCCGCTGGCGCTGGTCAAAAAGTACGGCGGCTGGGACAACCGCAAGCTGGTCGGTTTCTTTGAGCGCTACTGCAAGGTGCTGTTTGAGCGCTACAAGGATCAGGTCAAGTACTGGATGACTTTCAATGAAATCAACAACACCCTCAAGCTGCCTTATCTGGCAGCCGGCATGGTGGTGGTAGATGATGCCAATGCACCGCAGCGGCAGTATCAGGCTGCACACAATATGTTTGTGGCCAATGCACTGGCTGTCAAAGCATGCCATGAGATGATACCGGGTGCAAAGATTGGCTGCATGCTGTCTTTGAGCACAGCATATCCCAACACCTGCCGCCCGGAGGATGTGATGGAAACCTATCAGCTTCGTCAGCGTTCGCTGTTCTTCTCGGATGTGATGCTGCGCGGCCGTTACCCCTCTTACATCGATCGCAAGTGGGAAGAGCTGGGCGTACAGGTGCAGATGGAGCCGGGTGATTTTGAGCTGATTGCACAGAACACCAACGACTATCTGGCTTTCAGTTACTACATGACCTCTACCCACATTGCCGGCATGAAGATCCGCTCCAATACGGGCGGTCACGTAGGTGCGGACAATCCCTATCTGGAAAAATCCAAGTGGGGCTGGCCAATCGACCCGGTGGGTCTGCGATTCGTCTGCAACGAACTGTATGACCGCTACCAGAAGCCCATGTTCATTGCTGAAAACGGCCTTGGAACGGCAGACACCATTGACCCGGATGGCCGCATCCGCGATACTGCCCGCATGGAGTACCTCAAAAAGCACATCGAAGCTTTGCAGCAGGCTGTGGCTGACGGCTGTGATATCTTCGGCTACACTTGGTGGGGGCCCATCGATATCGTGAGTGCCGGCACTGGCGAGATGGAAAAACGGTATGGCTTTATCTATGTGGATAAGGATAATCAGGGCAACGGAACCCTGCAGCGTCGGAAGAAAGATTCCTTCGAGTATTACAAAAAGGTGATCGCTTCCAACGGACAGGATCTGGAACTTCCCGCCGAGGACTAATCAAATAAAAAAGATCGGTGCAGTATTTTTCAAAACAACAAGAAAAATACTGCACTTGATTTTTTTGTGTGAGAGTGCAGCACGTACAACAGCTGCCGCAAAGGAATATCGATATGATAAGCTTGATTCTGGCAAAAAAGATCCTTTCGCTGTTTTTGGTCATGGCTCTGGGCATTGTGCTGGTGCGCTGCGGCATCGTCCGTAGTCAGGACAGCAAGGTGCTCTCCATGATCTCACTGTATCTGGTCATGCCATGTGTGATCATCTCGTCGTTTCAGGTGGAGTATCAGCCCGAGATTCTGAACGGTCTGCTGCTGGCACTGGCTGCGTCAGCGCTGCTGCATCTGGTGCTGATCGTGGTGGTTGGCTTTCTGGGCAAGGTGCTGAAACTGGATGGTGTAGAGGAGACCTCGCTGATCTATTCCAACGCAGGGAACCTTATTATTCCCATTGTGACGGCCATTCTGGGCAAGGAATGGGTCATTTACACCAGCGCATTTCTTTCGGTGCAGCTTTTTCTGCTGTGGAGCCATGCTAAAATGAAGCTCTGCGGAGAAAAAGGAATCGACCTGAAAAAGATTCTGACCAATATCAACATGATCGCCATTTTTGCTGGGGTGCTGCTGTTCCTGCTGCGGATCCAGTTGCCTGCACCTGTGCAGGATGCGGTGGATTCGATCAGCAGTATGGTTGGTCCAATGGGAATGCTGATACTCGGTATGCTGATCGCAGAAATGGACCTGAAAAAACTGCTAAGCTATCACAGACTATGGTGGATCACGCTGCTGCGTCTGGTGGGCATCCCGCTGATAGGAATCGTACTGTTGAAATACAGCAGCCTTGCAGCACTAGTGCCGGAGGGCAGAACAATACTGCTGGTTACACTGCTTGCCATCTGCACGCCGTCCGCGTCCACACTGACCCAGATGGCGCAGGTGTACGGCAAAGATGCAGACTACGCCAGCGCGATCAATGTGGTAACGACACTGCTGTGTATCGTCACGATGCCGCTGATGGTGGCATTGTACCAGATGTAAGTACGTGCGAACGCCCTGCAATTTTGTCACCCGCCCAGGGCTGCCATCAAGAATCCCCGCAAGTAACTCTTCCGCCCCTCCATGGCCTCCATGGAGGGGCGCCTGCGTCCTCCCCGGCAAATCTCCCGCATCCCCGTGAAAAACCTGACATTCCCCTCAGGAGGCCCCCATGTGGACTGTTTACATCCTCCAGTGCCGGGACGGCACCCTCTACACCGGCATCACCGATAACCTCCCCCGCCGCCTGGCCGCCCACAACGCAGGCCGGGGGGCCAAGTACACCCGGGGCCGCACCCCGGTGGTCCCGGTGTACCAGGAGCTCTGCCCCGACCGCTCCGCCGCTCTCCGCCGGGAGCGGGCCATCAAATCCCTCTCCCGCCTCCAAAAGCTGGCCCTCTGCCGCCGCAACCAGCCGCCCCCCCGACCATCCCCCGAGGCATAGGCGTATGCCCCAGGCTCATGGTGCAAATTTTTCCGAGTCGTGCAAAGCCGCTGCAGAGGCGCACAGTGTGCGCCCGCCAGGAAAAGCCCCCGAATCCCCCCAATTTCCCGGCGGTTTCCCCTTCCCTTGGGGGTACAAAACCGCCGTACAGGATGTTTTGCTTCCCATACGGCGGTATCTGATGATTTGCCAAACAAATCGCTGTGTGTCCCGGTGCGGGCCAAGGTCAGCACCAGCACATCCTCCTCCATGCGGTAGACCAAAAGCCAATCCGGCTGAATGTGACATTCTCTGTGCCCCACCCAATCGCCGGTGAGGCTATGGTCTTTGTTCCTTTCCGGCAAGGTTTCGCCCCTGGACAGCGCCCGGATGATGTGGTCCAGCAGGTCCATATCCATGTGGCGCTTCATGGCCAGCTTATCGTCTTTTTTAAATTGTGTCGTCCAGACGATTTCCCGGTTCATCGCTTCAGCTCCCCCAAGGCTTCCTCCACATCGGAATAGCGCTTCACGCTGGGATCTCGTGAGATGCGTTCTGCCTCCAGCAGGGCGGCGATGGTTTCTTTGTTGGGTTGTTCCAGCTTGACCTCGAAGGGAAAACCGCCGGCGCGAAGTGACTGGCGGAGGAAAACGTGGATCGCAGTGGTCAGATTCATACCCAATTCGCCGTACAGTGCTTCACATTGTTTTTTGATGTCGCTGTCCATGGGGACGCTGAAATTTGTTGTGGTTGCCATTGGCTTCACTCCCTTTGCATGTTGCTGCACTTATAGTTAGTATATATGGTTTGCAACGCAAGATCAACCGAATGGCCGCAAAATTCACAAATTGGGGGAGGCCAAGCTTCCCGTGATGCCCACCCTTCCCCGGAACATGGCCTCCACGTCCCAGCCTGCGGCAGTCCCCCTAGGATTCCTGCTGGGCCGCATAATGGGCCTCCAGCCGCCGGATCTGCTCCGGGGTGAGGCCGTACAGGGCCCCGTAGAGGCTGAAATCTCCCGCCTGGGCCAGGAGGGCGGCCATGGCCTTCTGGTTTTGCGCCGCCTGGCTGTCCTGGTCCTTGCGGAGCTGGTAGCGCTCCATGATCTGCTCATAGTCGCTCTCCAGCTGGGCCTGCTCCAGCTGCTGGGCCAGGTCCCGGGCCAGAGCCTGACGCTTCCGGGCCAGCTCCGCCGTGGCGGAATCCCGGGTATTGGCAATGGCGGTCAGGTCCCCCCGGAGCTGGTTGTCCATGGCCAGCAGCGCCTGGCTCTGGGCGCCGGAGGTGAGCCCCTGGGCGGTCTGAATCTCGTTCCAGGCTGCCCGGTCCTGCTTGGCCTCCGCTGTGCGCCGGGTGGCTGCCTCCCGGGCCTGCTGTGCCGCTCCCTGCTCCAGCTCCGCCAAATCCGCCAAGCTCTGGTCGTAGGACGACTGGAGCTGTTTTTTCTTTCCCGCCAGCTTTTTTCCAGCGGCTTCCTCTAAAAGCTTCTCAAAATCCATATCATGTTCCCTCCTTCTTAAAATGCGCCATATGGCATGGAAATGGCCTCCCACCGTCCCGGCGTCTGGGCCTGCAGCTCCGCCAGCTGCATGGCGTACTGGCGCTGGAACCAAAGGCTCAGGTCCGAATCCTCCCCGGCCAGGAGATGGGCCGCCAGGGCGTAGGGCAGCACCCCCCGGGCCAGGGCATCGTCCACCGGGACCGCCTGAGAGAAGGCTGTGAGGGGCGGACAGGGAGGCCGACCCGGTCCCTCCGGCCCGGTGTCCGAGAAGGGCCGCAGGGCCGGCAGTATCCCGTTCAACACCGAAAGCGCCCGGGTCCGGTACACCGCCACCTCCCGTCCCGCCGCCGCCCCGGTGGCGTCATTCTGCTGATCCATCAGGTGGATTGCCATGGTAAAGATTTCCTCTGCTGTCGTCATAAAAAACACTCCTTTTTCAGTTCCCCTTTCATCCGGGAAACCGCATTGAAAACCGCCCGCTCCTGTGATAAAATAACCCTCAAGTTCGCGACATTGACCCATGTGTCCGCCTGCCGGCAGGCAGTGGGAATTTGCCAAAAATGTACATCCAACATCCCACCCACCCAGGGGCCGATGCCCCCATTGGCCCCCGATTTTTCGTTGCGCTCTGCAGGGAGCGCGTGGATTGCAATCCATGGAAAGGACATGCCCCATGACAGACCTCCTTCTGGTAGAAGACGACCCCGCCATTGTCACCGCCCTGTCTGACTTTTTGAAGCGGGAGGGCTTCGCCGTCACCGCCGCCTCCGGGCAGATGGAGGCCCTCCGGCTTCTGGAGGGCCGCCGGTTCCACCTGGCCCTGCTGGATGTGACGTTGCCCGATGGCAGCGGCTTTGCCCTCTGCGCCGCCATTAAGGCCCAATATCACATGCCCGTGATGTTCCTCACCGCCCTGGCCGATGAAAGCAGCACCGTAGCCGGCCTGGAGCTGGGGGGCGACGACTACATCGCCAAGCCCTTCCGCCCCCGGGAGCTGGTGAGCCGGATTCGGAACGTGCTCCGCCGGTACGGCGGCGGGACCGGCCCCTTGCGCCTGGGTCCCATTCGGGTGGATGCCGCCCGGGGTGTGGTCACCAAGGATGGCCGGGAGCTGCCGCTGTCCCCCCTGGAGTACCGGCTGCTCCTCCTGTTTTGCAGCAATCCCGGGGTGGTCCTCAGCCGCAGCCGGATTTTAGACGAGATCTGGGACCTGGCGGGGGACTTTGTCACGGACAACACCCTCACGGTCTACATGAAGCGCCTCCGGGACAAGATTGAGCCGGACCCCCAGAACCCCACCCTCATCCGCACCATCCGGGGCCAGGGCTACAAGGCGGAGGACTGCCTATGAAATTTCTCCGGGACCGGGAGCTCCACGTCCAGCTCCTTCTGCTCCTGCCCCTGACTATGGCCGCTGCCGGTGTGGGCTTTTCCCGGTCCCACCAGGCCGGGTGCCTGGCCCTGGGGCTTTGCGCCCTGTTTGCCCTGGTGCTTCTGGGCAGCGCCTGGAGGCGCTACCGGACCATGGAGGCCTTGTGCCAGGACCTGGACCGGATTCTCCACGGGGAGTCCGGCGTGGACCTGGATGCCTATGACGAGGGGGCCTGGTCCATTCTCCACAGCCAGCTCACCAAGCTCCTGACCCGCCTTCGGGAGCAGGCGGACCGGCTGCAGGGGGACAAGGACCAAATGGCCGCGTTTCTGGCCGACGTCTCCCACCAGATCCGGACGCCCCTCACGGCCCTGAACCTTCTGGGCAGCCAGCTGGCGGACCCTTCTCTTTCTCCGGACAAGCGCCGGACCACCAGCCGGGAGCTCCGGCAGCAGCTGGACCGGCTGGACTGGCTGGTGAACGCCCTGCTGCGCATGTCCCGCCTGGATGCCGGCACCGTGGAGCTTTGCCGGGAGAAGCTCAGCCTGAAGGACCTTACGTACCGGGCGGCGTCCCCCCTGGCCATTCCCATGGAGCTTCAGGGCCAGACCTTCCAGGTTGTAGGGGAGGCCCAGGCCGTCTGTGACCCCGCCTGGACGGCGGAGGCCCTGGGCAATGTCCTCAAAAACTGTATGGAACACACCCCCGCCTCCGGCTCCATCACCGTCACCCTGTGGGAGAACCCCATTTACAGTCAAATTCTGGTGGAGGACACCGGCCCCGGCATCCGCCAGGAGGACCTGCTCCACCTGTTCGAGCGGTTCTACCGGGGCGTGGAACAGAGCAATCGCACGGCGGATGGCGTGGGCCTAGGCTTGGCCATCGTCAAGCATGTGGCGCTGACCCATCATGGCGATGTGACCGTATGGAGCGCGCCCGTGCAAGGCAGTACGTTCAGCCTTACGTTGCCGTTGGCGCAGTGAGGTAAGGAATTGGTGGCATGCCTTGCATGCCACCAATGCTGTTTGATGAGCGACCTGCGGCCGCGGTCTCTCCCTCAATCAGCTACGCTGACAGCTCCCGTCATCAGAGGGAGCTTGTGTTGCGTTACTGTCCGAGGCGGCGGTAGTCCCAGCGGTCGAAGTATTCCCAGACCAGCAGTAGCAAGCCAATAATGACGCCGGCCACGCACATAATCACCAACGGCATTACGCTGTAGCCCACGGCCAGCAGAATCAGCACGACAATCAACGCCACAATCCATAGACCGGTACCGATGGCAAACACCTTACGCAGATCCACCCGTACGGGCTTGGGTGCGGGTTTGCGGACGGCAGGGTCAATGAGAGGCGCGAACTTCATACTCATGCACTGTAGTAAGAGTAGGGAGGGGCGTCAAACATCCCTCCCTACGATTTATTCAATCGGCATCAGTTGAGACCGATCAATGTGCATGGCATATATGGTCGGCAATGCGGGGCATATATGCCATCACAGGTGCTCGACCACGTAGTCGACGCACTTGGTGAAGGCCATGACATCAGCCGGTTCCACCGAGGGGAACACGCCAACGCGCAGCTGGTTGCGGCCCAGCTTGCGGTAGCCGGCGGCGTCCACAATGCCGTTCTCGCGCAGGATGGACAGTACCTGAGAGGCCTGGACTCGCTCGTCCAGATCAATGGTGACCACGGCGTTCGAGCGTGCGTCCGCATCGACGACGAACGGAGCGGCGTATTCGGAGCGCTCGGCCCACGAGTACAGGATGGATGCGGACTTGGCGCAACGTGTGGTGGCCCAGGCGAGGCCGCCGTTGTTGTTGAGCCAGCGAATCTGGTTTTCCATCATGATCAGGGTGGCCACGGCGGGCGTATTCAGGGTCTGATCCTTGCGGGAGTTGTTCAGTGCCGTGGTCAGCGAGAGGAACGGCGGCACCCAGCGATGTGCGCCTTCCAGATGAGCGCTTGATTCGACGCCTGCCGCACGATCGATAGCTTCGGGGGAGAGGATGGCGACCCACAGACCGCCATCGGCACCGAAGGCCTTCTGCGGTGAGAAGTAGTAGACGTCGGTCTGGCTGATGTCCACAGGCAAAGCGCCGGCTGCGCTGGTGCCGTCGATGACGGTCAAGGCACCAGCTTCACGACTTCCGGCCACGCGGCGAATCGGGGCGGCCACACCAGTGGAGGTCTCGTTGTGAGCCCAGCAATATGTGTCCACGCCCTCGGTGAGCTCAGGCAGACGGTAAGTGCCCGGCTCGCCGGGGAACAGCACCGGGTCTTCAAGGAAGGGTGCGTTCGCGGCGGACGCGGCGAACTTGGCACTGAACGAGCCATACGTGCCGAATGCGGCGCGACGGGTGATCAGCGAAGCGCAGGCAATCTCCCAGAACGCGCTGGCGCCACCGTTGCCAAGCGCCACCTCATACCCTTCAGGCAGGTGGAAGAACTCGCGCAGACCTTCACGAATCGAAGCGACCAGTTGCTTGACTGGTGCCTGGCGATGTGATGTGCCAAGCAGGGTGGTGGCGCCGGCGTCGAGCGCGGCGATCTGTTCGGGGCGGATTTTGCTGGGGCCGGAGCCGAAGCGACCATCTTCGGGCTTCAGCGACTCGGGAATACTCAGTGTGATAGTCATGGTTTCAAGGGTAGACCAGTGTTGGGGAATATCGCGGATAATGCTCGGTGTGCGGGATTACTGCGGGGTTACTGCGGAATTCCGGGGTGCCGGGCGGCAGTGGTGGCAATGCGGAATGCAGTGCAGAATGTACGCAGCACATCATGGCTACGGTGTGTCGGAATGACATGAGTTAGTGATTCTTCCGATAA
>OLPW01003335.1_pt1 | contig 12677 bp, 7 predicted proteins | sample 1672161 | NCBI WGS metagenome assembly OLPW01 (sample SAMEA3136654, study PRJEB25190) | human gut metagenome
CCACTTGTCGATCAAAGTCGCAATAGTGCCGTCATCAAGCATTGCTTGAATTGTTTCAGCTACAGGCTGAGAAAGGCTTGAGCCCTTCTGCGTTGCAACTGCATATTGCTGATCTGCAATGCTGAAGTTTTCTAACAGGCTGCGATCGTCATTGATATAGGTATCCACAAAAGCTCCGTCCAAAACTGCCGCATCGACCGTTCCTTCTTCAAGAGCTACTGAAAGATCTTCATAGGAGGGGAATTTAAGTACCGCGGCATGATCGTATTGGGTACCCTCATCAGTATTGGAAATTACCTCTTCTCCAATGATGCCAAGATCGTAGAGTTTGATGGCCAAAAGAGGACCCGCATTCGAACCCGACATAATACCAAACGTGCCATCTTTAAGCTGGGCAATGTCGGTGATCTTTGAGCTATTCTCAACCATTACCGGAGTCGCATCTGTGTAATAGACAGGAGAAAAATCAAAATTTTCCAAGCGCGAATCAGAAACGGAATAGCAAGCTATCAGACAGTCTACATCCCCGTTAAGGAGCTTATCCTTACGATCATCGGGAGTTACCGTCACGAATTCAACATCGGAATATCCCAGTCGATCTGCCATTTCATTAGCTAAATCAATTTCCATACCGTAATACTTGCCGGTTTGTTCATTGAGATAACCAAAATTAACAATATCGGCACGAACACCCACACGAAGAGTGCCGCTTCCTGTTGGCGAAGAAGCGCTTTGGCACCCTGATAGTCCAACCAAGGCACAAGCACTAAGCACTGCTATAAGCAGCAGGACAATAAAGCCCCTTGCGCGTCCTTTCGTCATATCAATCCCTTCACGTACGTTTCTTAAAAAGTTGGTCTTATACAGACCTCGTATCTTATGCAGACCTCATACTTTGCTTTGAAGGTAAGTAAGACCACAGCCACAGATACCAAATGGTTTTCTTTGCTGACCACCCTCTTTACCTTCAAAAAGCAAGAATGCGCAAATAATCAGAATAGTGTTTTCTTATTACTTTCATGTAAGCTACCTGCCGATTCAAACAAAAGTTAAAGCAGATCGATAACATTTTCCCGCTTGCCTGCACAATATACCCCCCTTCTGTCAGGAAGGGCATTTCTTGTTTGTTTACATACGGCTGCCACCGCAGCAATCCAACACAGGTAGCTACCGACCCGCACCACAAAACCCTACATGCTGGTAAATGCAACGCTTATCTACCTCGCACTTCGCGTTCGGCTTCATATAGGTATAATTTTGTGTGGTATTTTGCCCAACAAGAAAGATGGTGACTTTTTATGACAGACACGACCATGCAGCTCGTTCTTATTCGCCACGGAGAAAGCGAATGGAACAAGCTGAACCTCTTCACCGGCTGGATGGATGTTGACCTTACTGATACCGGTCGCAAAGAAGCAGCAGAGGGAGGCCGTGCGCTTTCTGAAGCTGGATTCGATTTTGACATCTGCTACACGTCTTACCTTAAGCGAGCCATCCATACCCTTAACTTGGTTTTGGAATCTATGGATCGCGAATGGCTTCCTGTTATCAAAACGTGGCGCCTCAACGAACGCCACTATGGTGCTCTACAAGGACTCAACAAAGCCGACACCGCAGCAAAATACGGTGAAGACCAGGTTAAAATCTGGCGCCGTAGCTTTGACGTTCAGCCTCCGGCACTAAGCGAAGACGACGAGCGCAATCCTCGCCTTCTTGCTCCTTATCGCGATGCTCCTGCAGAAGAAATGCCCTTGACCGAATGCCTGAAAGACACTATTGCTCGTGCATGGCCTTACTTCAAAGAAACCATTGAGCCTCAAATGCGCGCTGGTAAGCGTGTTTTAATCGTCGCTCATGGCAATTCATTACGCGCCTTGGTAAAGCAATTCGACAAGCTCTCTGACGACGAAATTGTTGGTGTGAATATTCCTACCGGTGTGCCTTTGGTATACACCTTCGACCAGGACTTTAACGTGCTTGATAAACGCTATGTGGGCGATGAGGCAACTATCGCTGCCAAAATTGATGCGGTAGCAAATCAGGGTAAAGCTAAGTAAAAAATCAACAAGCACAAGCCTACTTAAAACGCCAAGAGGCTAGGGAAAAACAAACTCCTTAGCCTCTTTTTTGTCCCTTTAGGGTTATAGGCCATTAAGCCTCCCTTTAGTTTGGAACCTCTGTTTTATACGGGATTTCGTCCTCGATACTGTCCATGATACGAAAGTACGCCCAAAGTCCCTTTTATCCTATAACCCGATACGAAAGCATGCCCTCCCTAGGTCCCCTTTGCCCTATAACCCGACACAAAAGTATGCCCTAGGCCCCTTTCAGCTAATAATCCGAATTTGGAATTAACCCGAAGTTGGACATTCACCTTCGATTTTATTTTGGAAGTCTATTGCGCAAACTGGGAATTATATAGATCAGCATAGGCGCCACCACGGGCAAGAAGCTCTTCGTGAGTGCCCTGTTCAACGATATCTCCCTCTTGCAAAACCAAAATAAGATCTGCATTTCGAATGGTAGATAGGCGATGAGCAATAACAAATGACGTACGCCCCTTCATGAGGTTGTCCATTGCCATCTGGATTCGCTCTTCTGTACGCGTGTCTACCGAACTTGTTGCCTCATCTAAAATAAGCATCTTTCGATTTGCCAATACGGCACGAGCAATCGTAAGAAGCTGACGCTGACCTTGGCTGATATTGCTTGCATCTTCATTTATTTCCATATCATAGCCACCGGGCAAGGTGCGAATAAAGGTGTCAGCAAAGGCCGCTTTTGCGGCAGCTTCCACTTCTTCATCGCTTGCATCAAGACGACCATAGCGAATGTTTTCACGAACCGAACCCTTAAAAAGCCAGGTATCCTGAAGAACCATACCAAAGAGCGAGCGCAGATCATCACGATCGAAATCGCGCACATCATGTCCGCCAATACGAATTGCTCCGCCGTTTACGTCATAAAAACGCATAAGCAACTTAACCATAGTTGTCTTACCGGCTCCTGTCGGTCCCACCAATGCAATGGTTTGACCAGCGGAAACCTTCGCAGAAAAGTCTTTAATAATAGGCGTTTGAGGATCATAGCCAAAGCGAACATGATCAAACTCAACATCACAGCTTACGTCTTTTGCCTGAACCTTTGCCTGCTCAACAGGCTCTTCTTCTGCATCAAGAAATTCGAATACGCGCTCTGCTGCTGCCGCCATTTGCTGCAACACGTTAGAGACTTGTGCCAGCTGAGTGATGGGCTGCGTGAAGTTTTTCACATATTGAATGAACGCCTGAATATCACCTACCGTAATGCGCCCATTGATGGCAAACAGCGCACCAGCAACCGCAACAGCAACGTAGCCTAAGTTGCTTACAAAGTTCATGACAGGCATCATCAAACCCGATAAAAACTGCGACTTCCAAGCTGATTCATATAATTCCGCATTCGTCTTACGAAACTTCTCGAGCGTTTCTTCTTCCTTACCAAAGGCGCGTACAACTGCCTGTCCGGAAAACGTTTCCTCAACCTGGCCGTTGATAGCACCCAAACGGTTTTGCTGCATGCGGAAATATTTCTGGCTGTGGCTCACTACTACTTTTACGAGCACCGCAGAAAGAGGGATGACCAAAAGAGCGATAAGCGTCATAAAAACATTCATGCTCAACATCATTACCAACACACCGATAATGGTTGTAATGGAAGTAATGAGCGTGGTAATACCCTGATTTAGGTTCATTCCAAGCGTATCAACATCGTTTGTAATGCGGGATAAAATATCGCCCGTGCTCGTACGCTCGAAATACCCCATAGGAAGTGCATCCATTTTCTGGGAAATCTTTTGACGCAACAGATAGGTAGTTCGCTGCGTCACATGAGTCATTAACCAACCCTGTACAAACGAGCATACTGAAGAAAACGCATACAGCCCTAAGGTAATAAGTAAAATAGTTCCAACTGCATTGAAATCTATGTCGCCTGTACCTGCAATTTTGGCACTGATTCCCTCAAATAATTCCGTTGTTGCAGTTGAAAGGACCCTTGGACCAACAATATTAAAAACCGTAGAGGCAATTGCAAAAACGAAAACAACGCCAATAGCAATCTTAAAACGGCCCATAAACTGCACGAGCTTCTTTATGGAGCCCTTGAAGTCGTTAGCCTTCTCGCCCGACATCATGTGATGCCCACCCGGTCCATGACCTCGACGTCTACCGGTATTCGCACGAGCCGCAATGGGAGAGTCGGAATGCTCACTTTCATGAGAATCAAACGTTTTGTTGTTATGACGATCCATTTAAGCAACACCTCCTTCCAATTCTTCTTCCGATAGCTGCGATTGAGCAATCTCTCTGTAAGTAGGACAAGAAGAAAGCAATTCTTTGTGAGTACCTACGCCAACTAATTCACCATCTTCTAAAACCAGAATCTGATCTGCATTAAGCACTGTTGCGATACGCTGAGCCACTACAATAACGGTTTTACCCGCCGCTTGCGTAGCAAGTGCATGACGCAGACGCGCATCGGTCGCATAGTCAAGCGCAGAAAAACTATCATCGAACAAAAGAACACGAGCATCGCTTGCCAGTGCACGCGCAATTGATAAACGCTGACGCTGACCGCCAGATACGTTAGTACCACCCTGGCTGATTGCCGAATCGAATCCCTTTTCTTTTGCCGTGATAAATTCAGTGGCTTGTGCAATTTCTGCCGCTTTATACACCTTGTCTTTATCCATTTCGGAATCAGCGTAAGCGATGGTCGATTCGATCGTTCCTGAAAACAAAAACGCTTTTTGAGGAACATAGCCCAATTCACGACGCAATTCATGCTGTTTCATCGAGCGGACATCAACTCCCCCAACACGAATCGCGCCTTGGGTCACATCATAAAAACGTTCAATAAGTTTCATGATGGTTGATTTACCTGAACCCGTTGAGCCAATGATGGCCGTTGTTTTGCCAGGCTGCGCCATAAAGGAAATGTTTTTAAGAACTGGATCGCTTCCTTCGTTATAAGCAAAAGTTACGTTATCGAATTCAACCGATAAGCCCTTCGCCTTATCATCAAGCTGATCAGCTTGAGACTGACTAGGATCATGAATACTGTTTTCTGTACCAAGAACCTCATTAACACGCTGAGCAGCTACGTCGGCACGTGGCAGCATGATAGCAATCATACTGATCATCAAAAACGACATAACGATGACCATCGAATAGGTAATAAACGCAATCATATCGCCGGTCTGAATAACACCCGAATCAATATATGATCCGCCAACCCAAACGATCAAAACAGAAACGCCATTCATGACAAGCATCATAGTAGGCATCATGAAGGTCATAACACGATTAGTGAACAGCTGTGTTTTATACAGGGCAGTACTTGCTTTATCAAAGCGCGCCTCTTCGTATTCCTGTCTATCAAAAGCACGAATAACTGACATACCCGTAAGCATTTCGCGCGAAACCAGATTCACGCGATCGATAAGCTTTTGCATAATCTTGAATTTCGGCAGGGCGAGCGCCATCAAAAGCGCAATCACGATACCAATAATTACGATCGCCAAAACGATAATCCAGCTCATCGCAAGATTTGTCTGCGAAACCATGATAATGCCACCAATTGCCAAGATAGGCGCATACAAAACCATGCGCAAAAACATAACCAGCACCATCTGGATCTGCTGAATATCGTTAGTACCACGCGTAATCAGAGAAGCTGCCGAAAACGATTGCACCTCAGCATCGGAAAATGAAACGACTTTTTCAAATAGACGCTCGCGCAAGGTGCGGGCGATTTTTGCAGCAGTGCGCGACGCGACAAAACCAACCGAAATGGAAGCCGCCATCATCAAGGCTGCCACCGCAAGCATCTGAGCACCTAACCACGCAAGGTATTGCAGCTGGATTGCTCCTAAGTCCATTCCAAGGTCGCTATATTCAGCCTTTACCGCCTCAATCGCCTGTTGCTGAATCAGCGAATCATCAATGCCACCAAAGGCCTGACGCGCCTGTTCGATAAAGGACTGAATTTCTGACTTGGTAAGAGCACCCGATTCATAGGCAGCATAAAGCTGAGACCAATCGAGCGAGCCTGACTGGATAAGGTTTTGTATCACCGCTGAGGTGTTGCCGTCAGAAAAAGATTCGGCAGAAGCCTGTGCAGACGATGATGACGAATTACTGTTTGCCGAGGCACTCTTTGCAGCGTCATCAGACATCGAACCCATGATGTCGGACATATGAACCAATACCAAAGGAAGAGCAATGGCAGAATCCAGATCGCTTTGATTCTTTTTCCCTTGATCAGTCAAAACATAACGACCAGAGTCGTCCTTGTCTGATCCCTCAAGTGCATACGAATCGCAAATAAGCTGTTCGGCATCATTGTCTGCGAGCATGCAAAGATAGTTAAACGTATCAACGCTCATCTCATTAGGAGATGCATGCTCAATACCGCCTTGCTGAATTCCTACATCAACCAGATCAGAGGTATATCGCGGCAAGGACAGATCAGCAAATGCCTGCACGATCAGCAGAAGGGTAATAAGAATTACCGCCACTTTTGAACTTTTAAGATACTGAATTATTTTCACAGCGAAGCCTCCTTAGCACACTGCCTTGAAGGCCTTTTTACCTCTTCGCTGTCTGGCTCCATAGCGGACGGCATATTTTCCATAGGCATCCTTTGCTTTTGTTCGGGCTAGACCATAGTGAAAGATATTTTAGATGCTTACCTATTGAGAAACCTAATAATCTTGCATTTTCACCAAACTGCTATTTTGGGGCCATATCTGCTTCATAGGAATTATTTCGTCATGGGAATTATTCCGCAAAGACACTTGAACCACCCTCAATAGACTTGAAGTTACTAACAAAAGCAAACAGACCCCTTGTGCAAGAAAACCTGCGCAAAGGGTCTGTTCAAAAAGCCTGTTTAAGAGATACACAAACTACGAAATAACGTCTTTGATAGCGTCCATCAGTTCATCATAGGTTTCAAAGGCAGGAACATCAGGATTATCTGCTTTGATAGAGTCGGTACTCTTAAAGAGAAAGCCCGCCTTACTTGCACGAATCATTCCTAAATCGTTAAAGCTGTCTCCTGCTGCAATAGTTTCCAGTCCAGCACTTTGCAAGGCGCGTACCGTTGTCAGCTTTGACTGTTCGCAGCGCATTTTAAAACCAGTTACTTCCCCTGTTTTTGCCACTTCAAGCTCATTGCAAAACAGCGTAGGCCAACCGAGTTTTTCCATGAGAGGCTTAGCAAATTGAGTAAACGTATCACTGATGATAATAACCTGGCACATCGTGCGCAGCTCATCGAGAAACTCTTTAGCGCCCGGTATAGGGTCGATTGTTGCAATAACTTTTTGGATTTCAGAAAGTCCCAGTCCATGCTCTTTCAAGATATCCAGGCGAAACTTCATTAGCTTGTCGTAATCAGGTTCATCGCGTGTCGTACGCTTTAGCTCAGGAATGCCGCTCGCTTCTGCAAATGCAATCCATATTTCAGGGACAAGAACTCCTTCAAGATCTAGGCACGTTACATACATGACATTCCTCTTTTCCTTGCCTTACCATGTTTTAAAATGCAGCTTTTCTAAAATCGCTTTTCTCAAGCTCAAACGCTGATTTTCTCCGTTTCTAAGCCAAAGCAGGCAGTCAAAACTCTCTCAGCGCTGCGACGTTAGCATACCTGAAAACCATCTTTTATTGAGCTAGACTGTGTAGCTTTTCGGCAACGGCATTCCCGTATTCTGGGCTCTTTTTGGCTCAAAATTCGGCCCTTCATAGGTTACAAATAACCGCTAGTCGACCAAGACAGGACAAATGGCAATGTCTCATTAGTATAAAAACATCGAATTTTTCTAAGTCATCTCTTCGACGGTTTCCCGAATTACTTTGAGGTACCAGTTCAGAAGCGACTTAGCATCTATTCATTTGTCCCCGATTCGAAAGAGAGTCTCTATGTTTCAAGCCGCGGTTGACCCAGTTGCAGGCAACCTTGCCCTTTCGGCATTGGTAGCATGCATCCCGCTTGCCGCATTCTTTATTATGCTGGTTGGCGTGAAGGCGAAAGCCCATGTCTCTGCAGCCATTGCACTCTTTGTTGCATTCCTGGTTGCAGTATTTGCATTCCATATGCCAGCGCATCTTGCATTCCTCTCTGGTTTACAAGGCGCTTGTTATGGTGCGTTCCCTATCGTGTTCATCATCATTATGGCGGTATGGTTCTACGAAGTAACCTCTGTTTCGGGCCGCTCAGAAGACTTTAAGAGTCTTTTCGATATCGTAGGCGGTGGCGACATCCGTGTTCAGGCTGTTCTGATTGCGTTTTGCTTCGGTGGCCTGCTTGAAGCACTTGCTGGCTTTGGTGCTCCGATCGCTATTACCGCAACGATGCTTCTGGCACTCGGTGTTAAGCCTATAAAGGCTGCACTTGCTGTTTTGATTGCCAACACCGCACCTGTTGCCTACGGTGCTGCTGGTACTCCTATCACCACGGCAGGCAACATGGTTGCTGCAGGCGATGCATCCACTGCTTTGGAAACCGCTCAGCACGTTGCTGCTATTGTTGGTTATCAGGCACCTTTATTTGCACTGGTAGTACCTCTGCTGGTTCTGCTGATTCTTGATGGCCGCAAAGGTCTTCGCGACTGCTGGTTGCATGCTTTAGTAATCGGCTTTTCCTTCGCGTTGGTACAGTGGTGGTGCTCCAACCACTTCGCATACGAATTGACCGACGTTTGCGCAGCATTAGTTTCGTTGGGCGTAAGTGTTATCTTCCTGAAGTTCGTAAAGCCAAGAAATGTCAACGAGGCACGTGAGCGTTTCGGCATGGCTCCTCTTCACGAGGCTGAAGCAACCGAACTTCCTGCTGTTCGCGCATGGATGGCTTTGGTTCCCTACATCATCGTTGTTGCAGTATTTGCTGTTTGCAAACTTGGTATTCCTACCCTGTTGGCAAGCACCGATATCAAGATCCCCTTCCCAGGACTTGCAGGCAATGTATTAAACGCTGCAGGAGCAGATCCAGGAACTACCTACACTTTGAATCTGCTTTCTAATCCTGGCACGATGCTGTTTATCGCTGCTGTTCTTACCACTATTGTGTATGCACTCTTCACCAATAAGGGAATGTTCAAGATTACGTTGGGCTCCTCCTTCAAGCAGCTTGGCAAAACGTTTGTTGCCATGCGCTTCTCTTCCCTTACCATCGTGCTCGTTTTAGGTCTTGCCTACATCATGAACTTCTCCGGTCAGACCATTTCTATCGGTCAGTTCCTGGCAAGCACTGGTGCGGTATTCGCCCTTCTTTCTCCAATCCTTGGTTGGGTTGGCACTGCTGTTACCGGTTCTGACACTTCTGCAAATGCTTTGTTCTCTAGCTTGCAATACGAAGCTGCTCAGTCCAATGCCTCCCTTGCACACGTAACGCCTGACTTATTCCTGGCATCTAACACCATGGGTGGCGTTATCGGCAAGATGATTTCGCCTCAGTCCCTTGCAATTGCTGCAGTTACGACAGGTGAAACCGAATCAAACCTGTTCAAGAAGGTTATTCCTTGGAGCATTGGCATGTTGGTAGTACTGTGCTTGCTGGTATTCTTGCAGTCCCACGTACTGTCCTTCATCCTTCCTTAGAAACCCTCTAACAGGATCACCTCAAGGAATCATCTTTGCTCCTCTTTAACGAAGAGCTCACCAAACAGGCCAGAGATATCTCTGGCCTGTTTTTTGTTCGTAGGTAATTTATATCTGAGATCAGTTATCGAATCCGCGCCTTCCTTTTGCATTCGCTCTATGCTTTGCTCTATACATTTGCTGGAAAGCCGCAGGAGTAAGCCCCGTCAGCGACGAGAAAACTTTAGTAAAGTGACTTTGATTAGCAAAGCCACAACGATACGCCACCTTACTCGGCGCTTCGTTTTGAATCAGCATCGCGCGAGCATGCTCAACGCGTACTGACTCTACATATTTATAAGGGGTAATTCCTAAAGTTTTCGTAAACAGCCGTAGCAACGTAGACTGGCTCATATTCCCCACTCTGCAAAGCTCATCTATATGAAAAGGCTCGTGAAAATGATCTTTCACGTAAGCACATAACACGCGGATCATCTGCTGATCTGCCGCTTCGGTTTCGCACCGCTTGTCTACCCTGCCGCCACTTTGATTGATCGTGCTTTTGTTTGCCTGATTGACTGCTTCGCTTTCGCCTTGTTGAATATCGCCCATTTCTGCCAAATCAAGCAGAACAAGCAAGAGGTGTTTAAAAAAAGCGCTAAGAAGCTCATCTGCCTCTTCCCAAGGATGTTCTTGTAGCAAAGCCTCACTTGCCTGCATAAAAAGTAACTCACTTGCTTTATCGCGTATCACACAGCGATCAAACACCACAGGGGCAGACCCTCGACTAGTGCGATGTTTATACTGCTCCAACGTTAAAGGAGGAACAACTATCGCTCGATAGCTTAGAGGTTCTTCGGAAAGCTGAAGGCAAGAATGGCTCTCCCCCGGATTAAGGAGAAGCATGCTTCCCTTACCTAATGAGTAATCCTTACCGCAAGCTCTTAAAGCGCGACTGCCCTGCAGCACCAACCCCACCACATAATACTCATGCACATGCGCGGGAAAAGGACGAACATAGCCTTGCAGCTCATACGCATCAACCCCAAGTTCTTCGCAATGAACCAACCTGCGAACAGGTGCTTGGACGTTTGCAACGTGGCTGTTATCAGCGCTCTTGTCCTTCGCGCTCTCTACATTTGCTTTGCTCCCTATACTTTCTTTACTACTTTCTTTACACTTCGCCTGCTTTGCTTTCTCGGTGTTTCCTTTACGCTTCGCCTGCTTTGCTTTCTCGGTGTTTCCTTTGCTCTCCATACCCTCTATATTCTCTGTGCCCTCTATACTCCCTGAATCCTTCACCCTCTTCTGGCTTTCGGCTCTCTTCACATTCGTCATACCCTATCCTTCATTTGAAGAAGACTTGCGAGTCATAAACGAAAACTGAGAGATAAATAAACCAATAATCGTAAGAGCCACGCCGCACAAAGCTAAGGGCACCAAGCGTTCGCCCAGAACAATCCATGAGGCAACAGCGGTAATAACCGGAACGAGATAGATGTAGACACTCGTCACCACAGCGCCAAGACGCTTAACTGAAAAAATTCCAGGTAGCAAAACAGACTGCCGACGCGCCAAGACCCAAAAACAACAAGTTGCCTATATTGATAGGATTCAAAAAGGCCGAAGCATCGGGCGCAAACCCAAGCACAGGCAAAAACGGAATCATAAAAAGGAGGCCGTATTCAAACACTCGTCTTGTTGCTTTAACGGTCGGTAAGCCCAAAGCGCTAATGCGCGTCATACACACCGAATAGCAAGCCCACACAACTGCAGCACAAAGAGCCAGTACATCGCCAGAAAAACTAAGATGAATACCCGTCTCGGAAAAACTGATAAAGCAAATTCCCACCATAGCAACAATAAAGCCAACAACAAACTGAAGTGAAAGTGGTTTTCCCTTATTGATAAAGCGCTCCAGCACAGCAGTAAAAAACGGCGCCACCGATACGATTACCCCTACATTAGTTGCAAGGGTGCCCGTAAGCGCGATGTTTTCTAACAGATAGTACAGCGTTACTCCAAATAAGCCCGCCAACATAAAAAGCTTCTCACAACGCCAACCCATCCATCGCACGATTCGCGGCATGATCAAAAACAGCGCCAACAACCCCACGACAAAACGAATAAAAAGAATTTCTATAGGAGTAAAGTCCACCAACAATATCTTGGTTGAAACAAAAGTAGTACCCCAAACAAGAATAGTGAAAAGCGCCGTAATATGCCCGAGAGCATTCTCGTTTTTTGCTCGATATTCCAGCTGATTCACGCTTTTCCTTTCCGATTTTCTTCTTATGGGCCTTCAAAGATAAGAACTCTCAAAGACAAGAGCCTCCAGAGGTGGCCCTGCTAGTTTTACACGTGTCGCGCTTATGCGTCTATCACATTTCCGTCATTTTTGAGCAGTGATATTATTCGAAGGGCGATAACGCCACCCAACATGCAAAGGCATCTTCTATGAAAAAATCCTCCAAAAAGACCTTCTTGACTCGATTCATTCCTGGTTTTGTTGGTTTTTCTCTCGCGGCAGCTTTTGCGGTGCGTTTCTTACCTCGCGCAGGTTCGCTTTCGCATACGCTTCCTTACTTCAAAATAAACGATACCTACTTCGTTAAAACGCGCGATGGTCTAGCCCGCATTAAGACTATTCTGAATGACGAGGAAACTCCTGTACGCGTCTTGCAGATAAAAGGCGCCTATGAATCAGCCACTTATCTTGATGAAAACCGCTACACGCCGGTCTTCGCTTATCAGAGAGCCTTCGATCATCTTTTTGAGGCCGACCTGCCCACGCATAACCTTCTCATGATCGGCGGTGGAGGCTATGCATGGCCCAAGCATGTAATGGCTTGCGCAGCAGAACAACAATTAGAAGCAGACCACAAAAAAGCAACTCTCAAAGACCTGCAAAACTCAAACAAGGAAACGACTTCTGCATGTACAAAAGCACCTGTTATTCTGTGCGATCTAACTCTTGAAGTTGTCGAATTGGATCCCGCTATTACCGCAATTGCACGAAAGTGGTTTTTCCTCGACAAGCTTTTGGAGGATTTC